>Ga0256867_10000187_pt1 | contig 23577 bp, 22 predicted proteins | sample RVTome_15_FD_185939 | JGI IMG/M metagenome (GOLD analysis project Ga0256867, IMG submission 185939) | Soil microbial communities from uranium-contaminated site in the Upper Colorado River Basin, Wyoming, United States - RVT150D86 (HiSeq) ... | reverse complement strand
GTCAGCCACAAGCTGCTGGTCAGGGCGGGGTTCATCAGGCAGCTGGCAGCAGGGTCATACTCCATGCTCCCTCTGGGTCAGAAGGTCCGTCTCAAGGTGGGGGAGATCATCCGGGAGGAGATGAACACGATCGGCGGCCAAGAGCTGCTCCTTCCCACTTTGCACCCTGCCGAGATCTGGAAGCAATCGGCCAGGTACGACCTGATGGGCGACTACCTCTTCAAGTTGAAGGACCGAAAGGGAACCGATCTCGTCCTCGGGATGACCGAGGAGGAGATATTCGCCATGCTGGCCACCGAGCTCTTCTCGTATAGAGACCTGCCCCAGATCTGGTACCAGATGCACACCAAGTTCCGCGACGAGCGGCGGCCCAAGTCGGGGCTCCTCCGGGTGCGCGAATTCACCATGAAGGACTCCTACACACTCGACATCGATGTGCCTGGCCTCGACTCTGGTTTTGAAAAGCACTATCAGGCCTACCAGCGCATCTTCGCCCGGATGGGCCTCGACGCCATCGATGTCGAGGCGTCCTCTGGCGCCATGGGTGGCAGTGAGTCGAGGGAGTTCGTCGTGCGGAGCGACGCGGGTGAAGACTGGATCGTGACGTGCTCGAGTTGTGACTACCGGGCAAATGTCGAGCGCGCCGATGCCGCTGTCGCGCCCGTGGACGACGGTGAATCCGCCGATCTGGAGCGGTTTCCCACACCCGGCCTGCGGACCATCGCCGCCCTCGCCGAGGCACACCCCGACATCGCCGCGCCGAAGCGCCAGATCAAGACATTGGTCTACCTCGTCGACTCGGAGCCGGTGATGGCGTTGCTTCGCGGCGACCACGACCTCCAGGAACAGAAACTCCTCGATGTCGCGGCCGCAGCCGACGGCCGTCCCGCTCAACCCGAGGAGATCCGACAGCTCCTGGGCGCCGATCCGGGCAGTCTGGGTGGCGTCGGAGTCGATAAGGTCAGGGTCTTCGTCGACAATGCCCTCGAGGGGCGGGTCAACATGACCACGGGGGCCAATGAGGACGACTGGCACTTCAAGGGTGTCGACGTGGCTCGTGACATCCCCGCAGGCGTTCTCTCCGATCTCCGCACCGTGAAGACGGGTGAGAAGTGCGTGGTCGACGGGGGGACTCTCGAGTTGTGGAAGGGGATCGAGGTGGGGCACATCTTCAAGCTCGGGATCATGTACTCGGAGACGTTCGGCGCCTATGTGCAGGACCAGGCCGGGACGAGCCACCCAATCATCATGGGCTCCTACGGCATCGGGTTGGAGCGGGGAATGGCTGCGATCGTCGAGTCACATCACGACGAGAAGGGGATCATCTGGCCTGTCTCGGTCGCTCCGTACGAAGCGCTGATCACCGTGATCCGCCCCGATGACGAGGACACCGGCGTGGCGGCCGAGAACTTGTACCGACAGCTGCTCGATCGGGGCATCGATGTCCTTCTCGATGACAGGGCCGAGAGGCCAGGCGTCAAGTACGCCGACGCCGAACTGATCGGAATCCCCTACCGCCTGACAGTTGGTCCCAAGGGGGTCGAGGAACGGACCGTCGGCCTGACAGAACGTCAAGGCCTGGCGCAGAGCGACGTCGCGCTCGATGACGCCGCGAACATCGTCTCAGAACGGGTCATCGCGGCCCGTCGCGGCGTTTAGGGCTGATTCGGGCTTCGACTTATAATCCCCTCCAGACAAGAGACGCTTTTACGATCAGGTGGGCGCCTTGGGCACCCACCTGGTTTGTTGTGGAGTCACGTGATTTTGACGCAAATGACTGATATTTGGACCATCGTCGAGCCCTATCTGGCCGCCGAGAACCTCGAGCTGGATGACCTCGAGCTGTCCGGTCATGGGCGGGGTCGCGTTCTCCGCGTGACCGTGGACGGGGAGGGTGTCGACATCGACCGTCTCGCCGAGATCTCGAATGGTCTGTCGCGGGTCCTCGACGACGCGCCGGAACTGCAACAGGAGTATCGGCTGGAGGTCAGCTCGCCGGGCCTGGAGAGAAAGCTGCGACGACCAGCGCATTACCGGAAGTCCATCGGCCGAGAGGTGAAGGTGAAAGCGGAATTCGATGGGGCGCGAGCCACCCACAACGGCGTGCTCGTCGACGCATCGGACACCGAAGCCACAATCGAGACGGGCACCGGGACCATCAACGTCCCATACGGCCACATCGTCAGTGCCAGGACCGTCTTCAGGTGGGAGAAGGCGCCCAAACCGGGTCACCGAGGAGACAGATGAAACTCGACACGATGATGGAGGCCATCGAGGTCCTCGCACGCGAGAGGGGCGTGGCCGTTGATGCCATCCTCGACGCCTTCGCGAACGCCCTCGTTGCCGCCTACAAGCGGAGCCCGGGCGCAGCGGAGGAGGCGCGTGTGACCATCGATCCCGACTCGGGCGAGGTCATCGTCTATGCCCAGGAGCTGGACGAGGACGGCAACGTCGTCGACGAGTGGCAGGACACCCCAGAGGGCGAGGCATTCGGGCGCATCGCAGCCCAGTCGTTCAAGCAGGTGATGCAGTTCAAGCTTCGGGAGGCGAAGCGAGAAAAGGTCTACGAGATGTACGAGGGCCGGGAAGGTGACCTCGTCACGGGAATCGTCCAGCAGGTCGACTATCGATCCGTCATCCTCGACCTTGGAGACGCCGAGGCCATTCTCCCGGGTAGCGAGAGGATCCCCTTCGAGCGGCTCGACCGGGGGAACAGGGTGAAGGCCCTGATCCTCGAGGTGAGGAACGAGGTCAAGGGCGCCCAGATCGTTGTATCGAGGTCTCACCCCGACCTCGTCCGCCGGCTGCTCGAACTGGAGGTCCCAGAGCTGACCGATGGGACCGTCGAGATCATGAGCATCGCCCGTGAGCCGGGACATCGCACCAAGATCGCCGTCATCTCCCACGACCCCAACGTCGACCCCAAGGGAGCATGCGTCGGAGCACGCGGTTCTCGGGTTCGCCAGGTGGTCAACGAGCTGCGCGGGGAGAAGGTTGACGTCGTCCAATGGCGTGACGACGTCGCACAGTTCATCGCCGAGGCCCTAGGCCCAGCGAAGGTCAAAGAGGTCCACATCGACGAAGAGGAGAAGACGGCAGACGTCGTCGTATCTGAACATCAACTGTCCCTGGCCATCGGGAAAGAGGGTCAGAATGCCCGGTTGGCGGCACGGCTATCCGGTTACAAGGTCGACATCCGCTCCGACAATGAGGGTGTTGAGGTGGCCGAAGTTCGAGAGGAGACCCCAACCGAGAGCGGGAAAGCCGAGACCGGGGACGAGGCGGCTCCTGAGGAGGTCGAAGCGCCGAAGGCCGACGTCGGCGACGAAACTCCCACCGAGGAGACATCTGCGGCTGACCCATCGGCGGAGGATGCGCCCACGGACGCAGCCAATACCGACGACGAAGATTCAGTCGATGAGCCCGACGCCGATACCGAGAGTGAGTGATCGTTGAATGAGGGTTTATGAGCTCGCCCGGGAACTGGGCGTCGATTCCAAGGAAGTCCTGAGCCAGGCCGGCGAGCTCGGCATCGACGTAAAGACGGCATCGTCCGGTCTCGAGGACGACAGCGTCGAGCTGTTGCGTCTCGCCTACGCGCCCCAGGAGTCGGCAGAGGCCCCACAGCTCGAGGAGTCAGCGGCCGATGAGGCGGCCCGACCTGAGGAGACCGCCGAGCTCGAGGCCGCCGAGGAGGGAGCAACGCCCGCCGACGAAGACGAAATCGATATCACCTCGGTGAAAGAGGGCGCCACGGTGGCGGAGTTCGCCGAGGCGGTCGGTCAGCCGGTCGGGGAGGTGGTGAAGGCGCTCCTCGACAAAGGGGTTCCTGCGGGTGCAGGCCAGACCATGCCACCCGACCTCATCGAGGCGGTCGGAGAATCCTTCGGCTTCATCGTCGAGGTCGAAGAGACGCCTGCTCCGCCGGTGGTGGCCGCGCAGCCCGAGTTCGACGATGCCGAGGGCGATCTCACGTCCCGACCACCGGTAGTGACGGTCATGGGTCATGTCGACCACGGGAAGACGACCCTCCTCGACACCATACGGAAGGCCAATGTGGTGGGCGACGAGGAAGGCGGCATCACCCAGCACATCGGTGCGTACCAAGTGCAGGTCAACGACCGGGTGGTGACCTTCATCGACACGCCCGGCCACGAGGCATTCACGGCACTTCGGGCCCGTGGCGCCAATATCACCGACATCGTCATCCTCGTGGTGGCTGCCGACGACGGCGTCATGCCCCAGACGATCGAGGCAATCTCGCATGCCAAGGCGGCGGGCGTGAAGCTGGTGGTGGCAATCAACAAGATGGATGTTCCTGGAGCCGATCCGCTGCGAGTGCGCACCGACCTCACCAACCACGACGTGGTCACCGAGGAGCTTGGAGGCGACGTGCCTTCCGTCGAGGTGTCGGCGTTGAGCGGCGACGGTGTCAACGACTTGCTCGAGGTCATCGACCTGATCGCCCAACTCGAAGACTTCAAGGCCAACGCCAAGCCGCAAGCGACCGGGGTAGTGGTCGAGGCCCAGGTGGAGCGGGGCCGAGGCCCGGTCGCCACGGTCATCATCCAACGGGGCACCCTCAAACAGGGTGATTCATTCGTCGCAGGACCCATCGCGGGGCGTGCCCGAGCTCTCATGAACGACCAGGGCGAACCTGTGGACCAGGCTGGGCCATCGGACCCCGTCCAGGTCATGGGATGGGAGGACGTGCCCGCCGCCGGCGACTTCTTCGAGGTCACAGCCAGTGACCGTGAGGCTCGCAAGATCGCCTCCGAGCGTAAGGAGTCACAACGGGCAGAGGCCCACATCGCGCCATCCGCACGCGACAGACTTCAGGGTCTCCTCGAACAGCTCCGCAGCGAGGACGCGACCCTCAACGTGATCGTCAAAGCCGACGCTCAGGGGTCCTTGGAGGCACTTCGTGAGTCGATCGCCAAGATCGAGCGCGAGGGAGGGAAGATCCAGATCGTCCACACCGCTGTGGGCGGCATATCCGAGAACGACGTCACTCTTGCCGAGGTCACCGAAGCGGTGATCGTCGGGTTCAACGTGCGTCCCGAGCCGAAGGCCCGCCGGGCAGCCGAGGAGGCAGGGGTCGAGGTGCGCACTTACGGGATCATCTATGAGCTGCTCGACGAGATCGAGCAGATGCTGGTCGGTCAGCTCGCACCCGAGGAGCAGGAAGTCGTCCTCGGCACCGCAGAGGTCCGGGCGACCTTCAAGGTTCCCCGTGCCGGAACCATTGCGGGCTGCTATGTGCTCGAGGGTGTGATCCAGCGGGGGGCGAAGGCTCGTCTCCTACGTGACGGAGTCGTGATCCACGACGGAGTCATCTCCTCACTCAAGCGATTCAAGGACGATGTCCGCGAGGTTCAGTCCGGTTTCGAGTGTGGTGTCGGCTTCGAGGACTACAACGACCTCAAGGACGGTGACAACATAGAGGTCTATGCCGTCCGCGAGATCGCACGTACCTAGGAGCGACTCATGAGTGACCGCATGCTGCGGGTCAACTCGGTCCTGCGTGAAGTTCTCGCCGATGAGATCGAACGAATGAGTGACGAGCGTCTCGAGATGGTGTCAGTGACTGCGGTCGACACCTCGCCGGACCTGCGACAGGCCGTGGTCTACATCGATGTGCTGGAGACAGACCGACAGGAGCCCGCCCTGGCCGCCCTGGGACGCGCCGCCAGCCGACTCCAGGCCGTGATCGGCACCCAGGTGCGGATGAAGTACACCCCGATGCTGACGTTCAGGATCGATCCCGGAGTGACCGGTGGAGAGCGAATCGACGCGATCCTCAGGGAATTGCGAAACGACGATGAGGGCGAGGAAGCCCCCCTCCCCGGCTCCGCCGGGACTCCCCCCAACGCTTCGCTGGGGGGAGAAATGGTCGACTCCCAGTTGGGGTCGGATGGGCCTTTCCCTGGCGGGGGGTTCGAGGGGGGTCGTCTCCCCTCATTTGACACGGAGCACAGATGAACGAGCTCGAACTGGCTGTCGATGTCTTGCGTGAGGCCAAGTCCGTCTCCCTGGCGTGCCACGTGAGCCCCGATGGGGATGCCTTGGGTTCGATGCTGGGTCTTGGCCTGGCGGCACGCGCTGCAGGCAAGGAGGTGACCGCCTCGTTCGGTACGCCATTCATCGTCCCACCGAGCCTGGGATTTCTACCTGTCGACCTCCTGATACCGCCGGCCGACTTTCCACCAGCTCCCGAGGTGATGGTCATCCTCGACGCAGGTTCGTTGGATCGCCTTGGTGAGCTTGGTGCCAATGCACAGGCTGCAGGGAAGACCATCGTCCTCGACCATCACGTCACCAATAGCGGGTTCGGCGACGTCGCGGTGGTGGTGCCGACGGCTGCGGCGACCGGGGAGCTCGTCTTCGACCTGTTGCAGAAGCTCCAATGGGAGCTGACACCTGAGGTGGCGCAGTGTCTGCACACGGCGCTGGTCACCGACACCGGGCGCTTTCAGTATTCGAGCACCACGGCGAGGACACTCGAGATCGCGGCAAGGCTCGTGGCCGCTGGGGCCAAGCCGAGCGTGATCGGACAGCATGTCTATGAGGAGGCGCCGTTCGCTTATCTCAAAGTCTCTGCCATCGCCCTCGAGCGTGCCAGGCTCGATGAAGAGCTTCGCACCGTGGTGACCACGTTGACCGATGACGATCTGTCCGAGCTCGGTATCTCCTGGAACGACACCGAGAATCTCATCGATCTGATCAGGCTGGCACAGGAGGCCGACACGGCGATTCTGGCCAAGGGACACAAGGACGGCCGGGTGAAGATCAGCCTTCGGTCACGGGGAGCGACCGATGTCGGAGCGCTCGCCGCGTCGATGGGTGGAGGCGGTCACCGACTCGCCTCAGGGTTCACGGTCGAGGGCGAGGTAGACGAAGTTGTCGAGAGAGTCCTGAAGGTGGTGGAGGACTTCCGGTGACCCGTGGGTTTCTGATCGTTGACAAGCCACGTGGAATCACCTCCAATCAGGTGGTCGGCGCGGTGCGAAAGGCAACCGGCACCAAGAAGGTTGGTCACGCGGGGACCCTCGACCCGCTGGCAACGGGTGCTTTGGTCATGGCGGTGGGCAAGGTCACCAGGCTCATCCGCTTCATCCAGGATCAGCCCAAGGAGTACCTCGCCACGGCTCAGTTCGGGGTGGCAACGGACACTCTGGACTCGGACGGCGCCGTTCTGAGCAGGGAGCCCATGGACATATCGGAGGGTGACGTCCGCGGGCTGGTTCCCCGCTTCACCGGGTGCATCATGCAGGTCCCACCGATGATGTCGGCTCTCAAACACGAAGGCAGACGTCTCTATGAGCTCGCCCGGTCGGGCGAAGTGATCGACCGGGAAGCGCGACAGGTCGAGATCCATGAGCTGGAGATTCTCTCAGTCGGACCGCCGCCATATCCTGACGTCGAGTTCCGGGTCGTGTGCGGGAAAGGGACATATGTGCGGTCGCTGGCCGACGACATGGCATCCGTGCTCGGTGGCTCGGCCCATTTGACAGCCCTGCGTCGCACGAGGATCGGCTCACTCAAGGCGAGCCGGGGTGTGACGATCGACGACCTGGACAACTGGAGGAGCTACTTCTTGACGCCATCTCAGGCTTTGGCAGACCTGCCCCAGGTGCAGGTCGACTCGGCGACCATCGAAGGTGTGTGGAACGGGATGCGTTTCGTCGGCGGGCCGGTGTTGGCCGGGCCCGAGGGGAGTCCGTATGGCGTTACGTCACCCGACGGCGATCTGGTTGCGGTCTACAGACGTGTCGGTGACAAGGCCGAGCCGGAAGTCGTGCTTCCCCGATGAGGGTGCTGCGGGGCGCGATAGCCGAGTGGGGGGCGTCCGCGGAGAGAACCGCCGTGGTCATTGGAGTCTTCGACGGAGTCCACCTCGGCCATCGTGCCCTGATCGACCGACTCGACCCATCGCTCGCCCCAGCCGTGCTGACATTCGACCCGCATCCAGTCGAGGTACTCCGCCCCGGCACACCACCACGTCTCATAACGACACTCGAAGAACGCTTGAAACTGCTCGACGAAGCCGAGGTCGAGCTGATCGGAGTGCTCGATCTACGGGAGATCAAGGAGATGGCTCCGGAGACATTCGTGAACCAAGTGCTGGTCGACAAGTTCAGGGTCAACCAGGTTGTCGCCGGTGACGACTTCCGATTTGGCAAAGACCGCGCCGGTGACATGGCCCTCCTGCGTTCGATGGGTGGCTCGCACGACTTCACGGTCGAGTCGATCGACCTGGTCGAGCGTTCCGGGGAGGCGATATCGTCGAGCCGCATTCGTGGGCTGATCGAGACCGGACACGTGGGTGATGCCTCCCACCTGATGGGCTCCTGGTTCACCGTCACCGGTGGGGTGATCGAAGGCGACAAGAGGGGACGGCTGCTCGGCTACCCAACCGCCAATCTGAGACCCCCGCGGCGAAAGGTGGTCCCGGCCACCGGCGTCTACGCATGTAACGCCGCCCTGGGCGATCGTCGACTCCATTCCGCGGTGAATGTCGGCGTCCGGCCCACGTTTGGGGGCGGAGAGCTGCTTATCGAAGGGCATCTACTCGAGTTCGACGAGGAGATCTATGGAGAGGAACTCACGCTCGAATTCGTGGAGTATCTGCGTCCAGAGTTGAAATTCGATTCAGTCGACGACCTGATCGCCCAAATGCGCCAGGATGTATCAGAGGCGGCGACCATCCTCCGGACGGTGCCGAGCCGAATGTGAGTTGATATGCCAAACTGCTACGATTCGCTGCGATCCCCACATCACCTCAGGTTTACCGCGCAATGAAGACAACTAGCGAAATCGTCGAAGAGTTCGGCACACACGGGAGCGACACTGGCTCTCCTGAGGTCCAGGTGGCACTGCTCACCGAGCGAATCAACCAGCTGACCGAACACCTTCGTGACCACAAGCACGACCACCACAGCCGGCGCGGCCTGTTGCTGATGGTCGGCAAGCGTCGCAGACTCCTCGACTACCTACGTCGCGAAGACGTGGAGCGGTATAGGAGTCTCATCGTCAAACTCGGCTTGCGACGCTGACAGATTCTTGTGGGGAGCGGAAGATCCGCTCCCCACCTCTATGCGGGTGTCCCGCATAGAACGACAAGAGGGCCGCACGGCCCCGAAAAATGAGCCACCGTCGGTTGTCAGTGGCGGCGTCTCGGTTGAGTCCCCTACGCAGGATTCGAGTCCGAGACGCGACCACTGCCAACAGGCGCTCTGGCTCCACAACACAAAGGAGCACACAGTGCCCGAAACCTCAGTAAGAGGAATGATTGGCGGCAAAGAGCTGATCCTGAGCACCGGCAAACTCGCCGGCCAGGCGAATGGAGCCGTTGTCGCCAAGCTGGGCGGTACCGAGATGTTGGTCACCGCCACAGCGAACTCCAAGCCCAGGGAAGGGGTCGACTTCTTCCCATTGACCGTCGACTTCGAAGAGCGGATGTACTCAGTGGGTCGCATCCCCGGTTCGTTCTTCCGTCGCGAAGGTCGCCCCTCAGAGCAGGCCATCCTCACCTGCCGATTGATAGACAGGCCATTGCGGCCTTCTTTCGCCGACGGCTACCGGAACGAGACCCACATCGTGGTCACGTCACTGGCCGTCGATCAGGAGAACCCGTTCGACGTGGTCGCGCTGAATGGGGCATCAGCCGCGTTGAGCATCAGCGGCCTGCCATTCGAGGGTCCGCTGGGAGGTGTTCGCTTGGCCCTGAAGAAGGGTGAGTGGGTAGCGCTTCCGACCGAGGCTGAGCTCGACGAGTCCGTCTTCGAACTGATCGTGGTCGGTCGTCGCAACGATGCCGGCGAGATCGACATAGTGATGGTGGAAGCGGGCGCAACCGAAGGCGGCGCCCGACTCGTGGCGGACGGGGACGCCCCATCCGACGAGGCCGCGGTGGCACGTGGCCTGCAGGAGGCCAAGGAGTACATCGGACAACTGATCGACCTGCAGAATCAGCTCGTCTCGTCGGCAGAACCCAAGGAGTTCCAGTGGAGCCCGATCGTCGACTACACCGAGGAGATCTACTCCCGGGTCGAGCCGCTGGCCTCGCCACGTCTCGCATCGGCTCTGGAGATCCCGGGGAAACACGATCGCAAGGCTGCCGAGGAGGACGCTCTCCAGGCGGTGCTGACCGAGCTCGAACTGACAGAGGATGACGGGGAGACGCTCCAGCAGGCCAAGGCCGCCTTCCGCAGTGTCTTCAAGAAGATGGCCCGAAGTCGCGTGGTCGACACAGGTGTCCGTCTCGACGGGCGTGGTGTCACCGACATCCGACCGCTCACCATCGAGGTGGGCACCGTGGAGAGAACCCACGGCTCGGCACTCTTCCAGCGTGGCGAGACCCAAGTGCTCAATGTCACCACTCTCGGGATGCTCAAGATGGAGCAGATGCTCGACACCCTCGACATTGCCGATGGCAAGCGTTATATGCACCACTACAACTTCCCGCCGTTCTCGACAGGAGAAGCCGGGTTCATGCGGGGCCCGAAGCGACGTGAGATCGGTCACGGTGCATTGGCCGAGAAGGCGCTGCTGCCGGTGATACCCACGTCGGACGAGTTCCCTTACGCGTTGCGTCTGGTATCCGAGGTACTTGCCTCGAATGGCTCGTCCTCCATGGCTTCGGTCTGTGGGTCGACGCTGTCTCTGATGGACGCCGGTGTTCCCATTAGCGCTCCGGTTGCCGGGATCGCTATGGGACTCATCAACGAAGGAGACCAGTTCGTGTCACTCACCGACATCCTCGGAGCCGAGGATGCCCTGGGCGACATGGACTTCAAGGTGGCCGGAACCAGGGACATGATCACCGCACTTCAGCTCGACACGAAGATCCAGGGCCTCCCCTCGGAGGTCTTGGAGTCGGCGCTCAGCCAGGCGAGAGATGCCCGTCTGTTCATCCTGGACGCCATGGCCGAAGTCATCGCTGAGCCGCGGGCGGAGATGAACAAGTGGGCGCCACGCATCGAGAGCATCGAGATCCCCAAGGACAAGATCGGCGAGGTGATCGGCCCCAAGGGGGCGGTCATCCGCGAGCTCGAGGAAGTGACCGGCGCCAGCATCGAGATCGAAGAGGCGAACGGTGTCGGCATCGTGCGAATTGCTTCGAGCGACGGTGAGGCGCTGGCCGCGGCCATGGAGCGTGTCCACCAAATCGCCTTCCCGCCGGAGGCAGTGATTGGCAGCGAGTACGACGGCAAGGTGGTCAACATCACCAAGTTCGGCGCCTTCGTGAACATCCTCCCCGGACGTGACGGCCTGCTCCACATCTCACGTCTCGACGGCTCTAAGCGGGTCGAGCGGGTCGAGGACTACCTGTCCGAAGGTGATGAGATCAAGGTGCGAGTCCGAGAGATCGACAGAGGCAAAGTGAGCCTCGAACTGGTCGAGGCGCTCGAGGGTGCCACGTTGCCGAGTGCAGATGCCCCATCCAGCAATGGAGGTCGCGGAGGTGACCGTGGGCGTGACCGTGGCGACAGAGGCCGTGATCGTGGAGATCGTGGCGACGGAGGCCGTGATCGTGGTGACCGGGGGCGTGACCGAGGTGGTCATGGGGAGACCGGACGACACACCCGTGACACTCGCCAGACGAGCGAAAGCGATTCGCAGACCTCAGGCCGCCGCAAGGCCGCCAAGAGCTTCTCGGAGACATTCGAGGAGTTGGACGGCTAAATGCCGCGAGGCATGAAACATTGAACGGGCCGGTCAGCTGACCGGCCCGTTCCTTTCTAGACTTCTGGATAGGGCTGGAAGGGGTTTGGTCGATGGCACTAGAGCTCGATGGCAGCGTGAGAATGCGGGGCGATACCGGTCCCGGAGTTTCGGTGCGTATCGACGTCGATGCGGGACGAATGCGTCTGATGACTGGCAATGAGATCGTGGGCGACTGGGCAATCGAGAACATCGGCATCCATGCAGTCAATGACGGCTTCGCGATCCGGGCCGAAGGGGAAGAGTTCATTCTCCGGACGCGTGACGACGCGGCTCTCGCCGAGGAGCTGCACCTCGCGGCGGCAACACCGAGGTTGGCTCGACAGGTCGCGGCCCGGCACCCACCCGAAGATCGGTCGGGAGAGTACCCCGAACCCCTACGGGTCTCTTCACGGGTCGGGGCAGTCGGCTTCGCGGTGGCCGGCGCGCTGGTGATCCTGGGTGGAACACTTCTCGAATTGGCTCCGGTCGATCCGGTCGCCGGTGGTGAGGATCAGGGCTCCGACTTTTGGATCGCGTTCGTCATTGCTGGTGGCTTCATGGTCGCTGCAGCGCTGGTCATGTCGATTGGGCTCAGGCTCGCCCCAATCGTCTCATCGTTGGTTCTCACACTGACCGTGATCCTGTTCGGGATCGAGGTGAGTGGGGCCAATCCGACGACGGGCCAGTTGGCCGCGTACGGGTTCATCGCCGGCGGTCTGGTCGTTGGCGTTGCGGTGCTCGTCTCGGGCAGCCTCCGTAACCCCGACTGAGACCGACGCTCATCCGATGCCCGAGCTTCCCGACATAGTCGTATACATCGAGTCGCTGGAGAGGCGTGTCCTGGGAGATACCGTCACCGGTGTGCGGGTGACGTCCCCGGCGGTGATGCGGACGTACCACCCCCCATACGATGCGCCAGTGGGAGAAAAGGTGACATCGATTCAACGGGTGGGGAAGAGGATCGTCTTCGAGCTCGGAACCGAGCGATCACTTTTCGTAGTCCTCCACCTCATGGTCGCCGGCCGCCTCAAGTGGGAGACCCCAGGCAAGCCAGTACCCAAGAAGGTGGGGCTAGCCGCCTTCGACTTCACGAGAGGCACCTTGATCCTCACCGAACAGGGAAGCCACAAACGCGCCGGGATCTGGGTCATGGACAGCTGGGAGGGTGTGCAGTCGCTCGACCGCGGCGGGATCGAGCCGTTGGAGATCTCGGGCGAAGAGTTTGCCGCCGCCCTGCGGGCGGAGAACCGGACGCTGAAACGCGCTCTGACAGATCCCCGCATCCTGAGCGGGATCGGCAACGCCTATTCGGACGAGATCCTGTGGTCTGCCCAACTCTCCCCGGTCAAGCGGACCTCGCAACTGTCCGGTGAGGAGATGCTGGCTCTCCATCGGGCGGTGGTGGAGTCGCTCACAACGTGGACCGAGACGCTCCGCGCCGAGGTGGGAGAGAATTGGCCGGCGAAAGTGACCGCGTTCCGTGACGACATGGCGGTACACGGCAAGTTCGGTGAGCCATGCCCCCGCTGTGGCTCCAAGGTCCAGCGCATCGTCTACTCGTCCAACGAGACCAACTACTGCGCCACGTGTCAAACAGGAGGGAAGCTTCTCGCCGACCGATCTCTCTCGCGTTTGCTCAAAGACGACTGGCCGAAGACGCTGGAGGAGTTGGAAGAGGTTTAGGTCGCTAGCTGTCGGTGGCGAGGTTGGCGACGCCGCGTCGCTCCATGTTCCCCCAGCCACGCACCCCGCGCCCGCCGAAAATGGCACGTATCCGCCATACAACAGTGATCTGACGGAACCCCAGATTCTCGATGAGAGCCATGATGATAAGGCGCGACGTGCTCTTCGGGTCATTGAAGTAGCCGTATGGCTCATCGAGCCAGAGTGACGCAAGCGAGTTCAACAGTCCGGCGCCAAACGCCAGCAGCAGCATCAGGACCAGGGTCTCGGTGTTCAGGGCTCCCACGAAGAAGGCAGTGGGAACAATGAACCAACCGATGAACTCGATCATCGGCGCCAGATACTCGAAGAGGAAGAAGCCGGCCCACGTGACCATCCCGAGCGCGCCGTAGCGGGGGTTGAATGTCATCGGGAGGAAGTCCCTGATCGACGTCATGAGCCCCCGGTGCCATCGGATGCGCTGGCGCCGCAGAACACGAAACGAGTCTGGAACCTCGGTCCAGAGCACCGCCGATGGCTCATAGACGATCTGGTATGGGATGTCGTTGCTCCGGTGATAACGATGCATCCTCATCGTGAGGTCCAGGTCCTCACCCAAGTGCCCTGCTTTGTATCCGCCGATGGCCAGGACTGCAGACCTCCTCCAGATGCCGAAGGCACCGGACACCAGGGGGAGGGCATGCATCGCGGACCACGCAGGACGGCTGGCCAGGAACGTGCGCAGATACTCGAGGACCTGCATGCGAGCCACCAACCGCCCGGGGACGCTGGCGTTGACCAGGTGGCCAAGCTCCACCTCACTGCCGTTCAACGGCCGGATGTTCCCGCCCACGCCGACGGTTCGTTCGCGATCCGCCACTATCCGCTGCATTCCCCGTACCAGGGCATCGGCATCGAGCACCACGTCTGCGTCGGTGCAGAGGACGTATGGATAGCGAGCTGCATTGATACCCGCGTTGAGGGCATCGGCTCGACCTCCGTTCTCCTTGTCGATGACGGTGATGTCCACGGCGTTGTGACCGCGATAGATCGCGCGGACCGTCGCGGTTGCGATATCAGGCCGATAGGGGATACGAACATGCTCGAGGTCGAACTCCTCGATGAGGCGCTTCAGCGTGTCGTCGGTCGACCCGTCGTTGGCGATGACTATCTCGAATCGCGGATAGCTGACGATGGACATGGACCTGACCGAGTCGACGATTCCGATCGCTTCGTTGTACGCCGGGATGATGATCGAGATCGGCGGGCTCGTCTTAGACGAGAGCATCTCAGTGACGCGGCCGAACCTGCCGAGGTGATAGGTGTTGCGCAGGGCGAATCCGGAGACGACAGCGAGCAGTACGAGATAGAGCTGCATCACCACGAAGTACGCGATGGCTGCGTACCCGATCCACTTGAATGCCTCGAGGATCATGACGCCAGCACCTCCTCCTGGGCGATCAACCTGATCAGAGCGAGGTCGTTGGGTGTTGCCTCACCCTGGTCCACACGCCGGCGGGCGGCGATCAGCTCGCCGGCGTCATACAGGGCTTCGGCGGCGGCATCGCGAGCGAACGGGTCTGCCGACGAGATGGCGTGATAGAGGAGGCGAACGCCACCAGGGATCTTGCCAAGCGCCGCAGCGGAGTTGCGTCGAACCCACCAGTTGCGGTCCGTGAGCCCGAGGGCGAGGCGATCAACCGCCGACACATCCCGTATGTCGCCCAGGGCGCCCGCCGCTTTGGCTCTGAGTCGCCAATCCTCGGCGTCCATCAAAGCCTCCAAATGAGGCACGGCGATCGGAGCACCGAGGACGCCGAGCGTCTCGATCGTGGGCAGCTGAATCTCGAGGTGAAAGGCTTGCTCCAAGACCTCCACCATCGGTCTGGCGGCATCCTGGTCGCCAATCGTGCCGAGCGTCCTGATGGCCGCGGTCGGTCCGGCCGTCTCGAATCGGTGGTTCACTTTGACGTAGGCGACCAACGGCCACGTCGCCTTCTGACCGAACCCGATCAATGTGTCGCTGAACCGGGCGCGCACCCACGGGGTCTCGATACTGAACCGGTCGACGATCTTGTCGATGGCCGGAGTCCACTTCATTCGGCCCAGCCCTCGCGCCGCCTGTATCCGAACCTCGGGGTCGTGGTCGTCGAGTGCCTTCATGAGAACGCCGGCTCGGGACGAGTCGGCGACTTCGGCGAGGGCCACCGCCGCCCGCAGCCTGCGGATTCGGAAGTGGCGCGACCCGAGACGCCGGGCATAGCGGTCCATCACCCCGTACGACCCAATGACTTCGGCCAGCGCGTCGGACTCGGCCCCGGTGACCGAGGTGCGTATGTCGATCAACGCGTCGAGGAACGCCTGGTCCTCGGCAACCATAGGACTCATCTCGAGGTCTTCATCGGGATCGGCCAGGTGACGGCTGAGCAGGGTCAGGTAGGCGACGCGACGCCGCTCATAGCCTTTCTGACGTCTCCGGTGCAACGCTTTCCACACGATCAACGTGAGAGCCAGCAGCCCATTCAGTGAGAAGACGACCAGAACGGTGATTCGAAGGAACTCGATCCCACTCACATCCCATTAGATCGGCCGTTGTGGTGGGCGTATTGAGCCAGTCGTCAGCCGGAGATTCGCTGCTTGATCCGTGCCATCAACTCGTTCAGCCGAAACGGCTTGCGGACGAAGTCCACGGCTCCGATCTCCAGGCTCTGGACCACCGTTCGGTCGTCGTCCACCCCAGACAGGACGATGACGGGTGTCTCGATGCCCTCGGCGCGCCACTTCTCGATGATCTCGAGACCCAATAGCCCGGGCATGAGATGGTCGAGGATTACCAGGTCCAGCTTCTCGGTCTTGCCCTTTTCGTACGTGTCGGGACCATTGCGCGCCACTGTGACCTCGTATCCACCGGCCACCAGGGCGGTCTCGAGGAGAGTCGTGATCGTCTCGGAATCATCGGCCACGAGAACTCTCTTGGGGGCAGGACTCAATTGGGCACCTCTGGCCGGCGAGCCTAACGGCTTGCCCGAGGAGGGCAGCTCAGGTCTTGATCGATCTGGCTCCGAGGAATGCCATCGCAAAGGCGACCCATGTCAGGAGGGTGCTGATGGTTTCGAAGGCCTCGTAGCCATCGAAGAATCCAGTCTCGATGACGAAGACGATGTCGATGACTCCGATGAAGCCCAGGGCGTAACCCGCCAACTTCATGACAACGGGCACGGGATGCGCCTTGGCCACTGTCTCGGGGTCGAGTCTGGGAACGATCACGGCCACGGCTGCCAACAGGAGCGTCAGCGTCCCAAAGCCGGTGTCGTCGGTGAAGATGTCGAAGATGACCCAGATGGCGAGGATGAGGATCCCGGCGAATGCAACCAGCCCTTCACCGCTACTGAAGTCGGCCATTTCGCCGAGTGCAGATTTGGCTGATTCGAGCGGCGCCTCCGGTTTCTCCTCGGGTTGGCCGAAACCTCCGCCGGTGCCTTCGTCTGTCATTCCTTCTCCTCTCGGTTGGGGTGGGGTGGCGACTCTATCGGCTGGAATCCTCGCTTGGCGGCTCGATATGCCCTCTTCTTGCTATCGAACATATGTTCGGTAAGATGTGTTGCCCGATTGGAGTCAGGTTTTGGACGGCTTGGGCATTGCCACCACCACCAACATCGCAACACACGTTCTGGTGGATGGTGACGGCCAGGGGATGCTCGACCTGCAGCCGGGCCGGATCACCGAGTTGGTTGGTGGGCACGGTTCCGGCCTGACCCGGCTCGGCCTCAAACTCCTCGCCCCACATTCCCGCAGGTCTCCCGTTGTCGTGGTGGACACCAGGGGGTGGATCTCACCGGAGGCGGCGTGGGAGACGGGTGTCCTCACCGACCGTTTGGTGATGGTCAGGTGTGACGACCAGATCCTCTGGCCAAAGGTCACCGCGGCCCTTCTCGAGGGTGTCCGGGCGATTTATGTCGAAGTGCCCGGCAACATTCGTGAACAGGACTTGCGCCGCTTGGCTGCCCTGGCACGCGTCAGGAGGGTGGCCGTGGCCATGCGCCCGTTGGGGAATGGTCTGCCACCAGGTGTCGCCTATCTACGGCTGCGTGCTGTGGGGGTCACCTGGGAAGGCGCCAATCAGGGTCATGGGAAGTTGACCAGACGTCGTCTCGTAGTCGAGGCGACAGGCAAGGGAGCCCGGGGAATTGCCCGCCGATTCGAGGTCGAGGATGAAGGCACGGACGCTTTGCGTGTGGTTTCCGATGTGGTCGTTGACCAGGTCGGACGCGCCGTCGGATGAGCCGGTACTGATCGTCGACGAGAGAGTGACGGGAGCCACCGAGTCGGTGCTCGAGGCAGGTGTGGTGTTGGGCATGCCTCGACGTGAGGCCGAGGCGCTGGCGCCATTTGCCACCGTCCTGCCACGCGATCTGGGTGACGAGACACGTCGCTTCGAGCCGGTGGTGGCACTGGTGGAGGAACTGGTGCCGAGAGTGGAGGTGGTTGCCCCGGGGCTGATGTTCGTCCCGGTCGTCGGTGCGGTGAAGTTCTACGGGGGCGAAGAGGCGTTGGCGGAGCGGATCGACAAAGAGTTGAGTTCATCTGCCGGGGAGTTTTCGGAGAAAACTCCAACCTGTCCGTCTAGGACAGGCGTCGGCCGCATTCAAAGTCGTGTTCCATATCTGATGGGCATTGCAGATGGCCCGTTCGCCGCCCGTTGGGCGGCGGCCACAGCGTCACCGGGTGTGCCGCACATCGTCACCGACACGATCTCTTTCCTGTCTCGTCTCGATATGGGGACACTCAGAGAGTCGATGGGTGGTGAGGAGATGATCGACACCTTTCGCTGGCTGGGCGTCAACACTCTCGGTGACCTCGCACGTCTTCCCAGGGAGACCCTCGCCTCGAGGTTTGGCACACCCGGTGTCCTCGCCCACCGTCTCGCCACCGGGGAGGACCGGATGGTCGACCCCCGTGACATACCTCCCGAGCTTGGTGTGGAGTTGGCATTCGAAGAGCCGTTGGAGAGTCTCGAGGCCGTGGCATTTGCCGGTCGCAACCTGGCCGAGAAGCTGTTGAGGAAGCTGCGGCCCCTTGGTCTTGCACCTCATACCGTGACCATCAGTGCGGGGGCTGCGGCGGGCCTGGCGCGCACCAGGGTTTGGCGGTCGGCAGATCCTTTCACCGAGCGGGCTCTGACCGATCGCATCTGGTGGCAGTTGCGCGCCTGGGTGGAGACGGCCGGTGTGCCCGGCGGTATCTCCTCACTGAGCATCGTCCCCTCCGATCTCTCGGGTGAGGGCCGTCAGCTCAACTTGCTGACCGACGAGTCGTCAGCCATCGAGGCGGAGCGTGCCCTTGCCCGTGCCCAGGCACTGCTCGGCCCTGACGGAGTGTTGCAAGCGAGGGCACAGGGTGGCCGAATGCCGACCGAACGGGTCTCCTGGTCACGATGGGGAGAACCGGAGAGCCCGGTCGAGCGTGACACCGACGCTCCATGGCCGGGTGCCACTCCCTCGCCCGCCCCCGCGCTCGTGCCGCCGACGCCGGACCTCATCGAGGTCGAGTGGGAGGGTGGCCTGCCCACGAGAATGCGTCTCGGCTCGAGATGGGAGCCGGTTCTCACCTGGAGTGGCCCCTGGCGGCTGAGCGGCAGATGGTGGGCGGGGGAGAGCGATGCCGACCGATATCAGCTGGTGACATCGGTGGGCGCCTTTCTGTGTGTCGTCGTGAACGGCCGCACCTATCTGGCCGGTGTCTACGACTGAGGCTGCTGGCTTATTGCATCAGGCCGCGAGTCTGATTACATCAGGCGCCGAGTCTGATTGCATCGGAGTCGAACCTGATTACATCAGGCGCCGAGTCTGATTGCATCGGAGTCGAACCTGATTACATCAGGCGCCGAGTCTGATTGCATCGGAGTCGAACCTGATTACATCAGGCGCCGACCTTGCCGCCGAGGTTGGAGACGTTCTTGGCGATGATCTGACGGACTCGATCGCGCAATTCGTCCGCGTTGGCAGCAGTCATGCCGTTGGTCGAGATTGGTGGGTCGACGATCGCTGTCACGTTTCCGCCACGGAACCACGGCTTCCCGGGGACTGCCGCCTCATATGTCCCGTGGATGGAGAGTGGCAGCACCGGCAACCCACTGGCGATAGCCATGGTGAAGGCCCCCTTCTTGAAGGCCTTCATCACACCGTCACGCGGCCGAGTCCCTTCGGCGTAGATGATCAGGCTCCGCTTGTGCTCGATGAGCTCCTTGGCCTGACGGTTCACAGAGGAATGAATCGCAGACCGGGCCTGGCGGTCGACCTCGATGATGCCCACCGAACGCATCGCTTGAGCGAGGAGAGGGATCCTGAACAGCTCCTTCTTGGCCAGGTAGCGAATGGGGAGCGGCACCGCCATGAAACAAACCATGATGTCCAGGGTCGAGAGGTGGTTGGCAACGACGACGTAGGACTTGTCGGGGTCGATGTTCTCCTTCCCCTCGATGGTCAGGTCGACCCCGGCGGCCCAGAGCCAGACACGACTCCAGACGTGGATCACCGTATCGATCGTCGGGGAGGTCGGATTGAAGACCGCAAGACCCATCACCGCTACCGCTCCGAGAATGGTGGCGAGGACCCCGAGCGTCCACGTCAGGAGACTACGGAAGACGATCAGCGGCCAATGCACAAGTCGAGGCTAGTTACGTATCCCTACGCTCATCTGGTGGACAAGTCGAGCCTCCGCCGGCAGATGAAGGGCCTCCAACCGGTCACACCCGATCAAGAGGAAGCGGTGGTTGACCATCTACGAGGTTGGCTCGGCGGACGTCTCCCCGGAACTGTCGCCGCCTATCTGGCGATGGGCGATGAGATCGACGTCACGCCGTTGTTCGACTGGCTTCCCGGGTGGCGCTGGGTGCTTCCCAGGGTCGAGGACGACGGTTCGGTCACATTCCGAGATCGGGGGGTCCCCACCCATCGACACCGATTGGGGATGTTGCAGCCAATGGATGGAGGCGCTGCGGTGCCGGTCAATCAGATCGACGTGTTCCTGGTGCCGGGGGTTGCCTTTGACACCGACGGGAATCGGTTGGGGCGAGGTAGCGGCTACTACGACAGGATCTTGCGCGATGCCCGTGCCGACACGGTCACCATCGGCGTGACTTCTAACGATCGGATGGTGGAGTCGATTCCGATGGACGAACACGACCAGGCGGTTGGCTGGGTGGTCACTGAGGGTGGGATCGTCGAGTGCCCTCCCACGAGGTCACCCGGTCGATCGTGATGAGGATCGCCGGACCGACCGGGGGGTGCTCCTGGTATTGCCGGTATTTGGTGACCAACGCCATCCTGGCCTCACGCCACACATCGTCGTCCCGATGGATGAAGGCGCTCCCGTCGAGACGCACCCACCAGAGCCGTTCCCAGTCTTCGGACCACTCGTCGACGATCACACTGACATGAGGGCTCGACTCGATGTTGCGAAGCCGTTGAAGATTGTGAGTCCTCTTCGGCTTGTGGTCGATCATCGTCACCAGGGACTCGCCGATGGAGGCGAAGGTTATGGGCACGATGTGGGGGTGTCCATCGGGACGGGTGGAGGCCAGCCGGGCTATCCGGCTGCTCACAACGCGCTCGATCGCCTCAGGCAGATCTATCGCCATTGAGCAAGGGGCCGATCGTCTTCCAGGCGATGTCGGCCCATCGGGCGTGACCCGCCGGGCTCACGTGGAAGGCGTCCAGAGCCCAAAGGGTTCGATCCGATTGCCACGCCGCCGCGTCGTCGAGTCGCTGGTTGATGACCGTCGAGCCATAGGACTCCGCCACGCGCCAGTGGACCTTGTCGAAGCGATCGGCGCGACGGGACACGAGCTGGCTCAGGGGCGGGAACAGTCTGGGGATCGTCCCGAGGACACCGACACCGCTTTGGATGATGACGGCATCGGTTGACGCGGTGAGCGTCTTGATGAGTCGATCGAGGTTCAGCGCGAACGTCCTTCGGCGCACTCCCTTGAGGACGTCATTGGCGCCAACGGAGACGATCACCACGTTGGGGGCGAAGGCGATTGCCGACGCCATCTGGCCGTTTAGTAGATCATGGGCTTTCGACCCTCCAACCGCGAAGGATCGCAGGGTCACGTGGTGGTTCTCGGCGAGCCTCTGACAGATCAGTGAAACCCAGATCTGGTCGGCTCGCTCTACCCCGGGAGCGTGTACCGAGGAGTCGCCCACGACAGCCACACGGAGTGGGGGTTTGCTCGCGTCGCCGTATTCACCAGATGGGTCGAATGACTCCAGGATCGGCGCCGGGCGGAGGAGGGCGTAGGCGACTTCAAGGCCGAGCACGGCCATCCCCGTGACGACCCCCCGCCGGATCAGTCGTCTGACCACGCCGAAATCTCTACGTGATCAGTTGCCCGAGGCCCGCTCGAGTCGCTCTTTGAGTCCGAACCTGCTGCTGCTGGTGAGGTCGATGACAGCTCCGATGATGTCGGAGAACTTCGACGGGTCATCGGGGATGAAGTCGAATTGGTCGCCATCGATATCGAGTCCGAATCGATAAATCGAGCGTCGCTCGGTCTTTATTGCCTCCAGAGGCCACGATCCCAGCTGCCGGCGTCCCGCCGCAACGCGGAATCGCCCATCGTCGATATCTATCGACACTCGGCTGGGGTCAAGGTCAGGCCCCTGTAGCCGCCCACTGAAAAGCACCATTTCGGTGACCAATCTAGTCGATGGCTCACCCTCGGGTACAGCCGAATCTGCCGGTAGAGTTTTACCGGTATCTCCAGCACATATTCATGGTCGATGACACGGACGAAACGGTGAACATCACGAACAAGGTCAGGTTCGTAACTGCGACGACCCTGTTCGACGGTCACGACGCTTCGATCAACATCTTCAGGCGGATCCTCCAAGCGTCAGGCGCTGAAGTCATCCACTTGGGTCACAACCGAACCGGCCTCGACATCGTCGATGCGGCCATCCAGGAGGACGCTCACGCCATCGCGGTGACTTCCTATCAGGGAGGTCACATGGAGTTCTATCGCTATCTCCACGACCTGCTAGCGGAGCGCAACGCAGGTCACATCCGGATCTTCGGGGGAGGCGGCGGCACGATCCTCCCCGCCGAGGGAGATGAGCTCGCCGACTTCGGGATCACACGCATCTACTCACCGGACGACGGACGGGAGTTGGGGCTCACCGGGATGGTGGCGGACATGCTGGCCAGATCCGATTTCGCAACCGGCGAGTTGGCGGATGACTTCGACGTCTCCACGCTGAATGTCGGCTCCCCACACGTCGTGGCGAAGCTGATATCCGCAGCGGAGAACTACCCGGAGAAGTATGCGGATGTATGGGAGGAGGTGGAAGCACGCGCAGCCGGTTCGTCGGCCCCCGTCGTCGGGATGACCGGGACGGGCGGGTCGGGCAAGTCGAGCCTCGTCGATGAGCTGGTCAGACGATTCCTGAGCGACTTCGACGACAGAAGCATCGCCATCATCTCCGTCGACCCCTCGAAACGTCGCTCCGGTGGTGCATTACTGGGCGATCGGATCCGGATGAACTCCTTGCCGCACCCGCGCGCCTATATGCGTTCCCTGGCGACACGCCAGGCCAACCTCGCCCTCTCACCTCATATCCACCGTGCCCTCGAGGTGGTGAAGGCTGCCGGATATGACCTGGTGATATTGGAGACCTCCGGCATCGGGCAGTCGGATACCGAGATAGTCGACTTCTCCGACCACTCGCTCTACGTGATGACGCCGGAATACGGGGCGGCGACCCAGTTGGAGAAGATCGACATGCTCGACTTCGCCGACATGGTGGCCATCAACAAGGCGGACAAGCAGGGGTCGGAAGACGCGTTGCGGGATGTCCGCAAGCAGTACAAGCGCAACAGCCTGGCATTCGACAAGGCGGACGACGAGCTGCCCGTCTATCTCACCGTGGCGTCCGACTTCAACGACCCGGGCACCAACCGCTTCTATGAGGCGTTCGTGGCGCGTCTTGGCCTCGAGTCGTCCCTTGGCCTGCCTACCTCGGAGGAGGCCAAACAGCATGTGGTCCCGCCAGAGCGCACCCGTTATCTCGCCGAGATAGTCGAAGAGATCAGACGATACGACGAGTGGGCGGCGGATCAGGCGGCCGCTGCCGAGACCCTCTATCGCCTGACCGGCGCGGCCGACGCCGGCGTCGACGTGGGGGACGCCCTCGCGGCGGCCTCCGA
>Ga0256867_10000186_pt1 | contig 23579 bp, 21 predicted proteins | sample RVTome_15_FD_185939 | JGI IMG/M metagenome (GOLD analysis project Ga0256867, IMG submission 185939) | Soil microbial communities from uranium-contaminated site in the Upper Colorado River Basin, Wyoming, United States - RVT150D86 (HiSeq) ... | reverse complement strand
AGCCACGCGGGCCGGCGGAGGAGGCGCCTTCCCCCGAACCGGCACCGGCCGAGGGAATCGAGCCCGCGGCCGAGGCACCCGCCGAGGCGCCCGCGACCGCCGAGCAGCCCCAAGCCGAGGCAGCGGGAACGGCCGACACGGGCACGCCCGGCTACAACCCGCAGTGGGATCCAGCACGAGGCACGTACATCGTGTGGTCCCCGGAGCGCGGCCATTGGCTCGGTTGGGACGACGCCGCCAAGGAATGGAAGGCGCTCTGAGCGCGCCACGCTGACTTCCTGGCGCAGTCCTGGTTGCTGGCCACCAGATCGGCACCAGGACCACGTGCGTGGAATCAGGAGCGGTGCAGCGCGGTGACCGAACGCAGCCGCCGCTCCAGCTGGTGCTCCAGCGCCCGCGTCGCCAAGTGATCGACCTCCGCCACCACCGGCGCCCGGGTCTCGCTGAGGGCGGTCCCCAGGCGGCCCCCCAGGACCTGCTGGAGCACCTCGACCGCCTCCGGGCTCACCGCCGGTCCCTGCCGGTGGGCACCGCAGCGCAGGCCGCCCTCCTCGATCGCCCACGACGCCAGCGGCCCGGGCGAACCGCAGACGACGCACTCCTCGACCTGGGGCCCGAAGCCCTCGAGCGCCAAGGCCTTGAGGAAGAACCCTGCCACCACCAGCGGCGCGTCCTGCCCTGCCAGGGCGCGCAGGGCGCCGACCAGCATGTCGTACAGCCGGGCGTTGGTTTGCCGCTCCAACGCCAACTGGTCGACGGCCTCGAGCATCGACACCGCCCGGCCCAGCCGGTCGAGGTCGTCGCGCACTGTTCGGAAGTGATCGACGGTCTCGGCCTGGCTCACGATGTCGAGCTCCCGGCCCTCGTAGAGCAGCAGGTCGACGTGGCACGGCGGCTCGAGCCGGCCGCCGAACCTGCTCTTGGTCTTGCGCACCCCCTTGGCCACCGCCCGCACCTTGCCGTGCCCGCGGGTCAGCAGGACGACGATGCGGTCCGCCTCACCCAACTTGTGGGTTCGCAGCACGACCCCTCGGTCGTGGTAGAGGGACATCGCTAGGGGGAGCGTACGCCCCCGAAACGGCGGTCTCGGCTCTGGTACTCCCGGATGGCGTCGAACAAGTGCTCCCGCCGGAAGTCGGGCCACAGCACGTCGGTGAAGACCAGCTCGCTGTAGGCAAGCTCCCAGAGCATGAAGTTGGAGAGCCGGAACTCCCCGGACGTGCGCACCACCAGGTCCGGGTCGGGCATGTCGGGGGCATACAGGTGGGCACGCACCCGCTTCTCGGTGATCTTGCCGGCCGGTGTGCCGGAGGCCACCAGCGCCCGCACCGCGTCGAGGATCTCGGCGCGGCCTCCGTAGTTGAACGCCATCGTCAGCGTCAGCCCGGTGTTGCGGCGTGTGAGCTCGATGGTCTCGTCCATGCGACGTAGGACGCGCCGGGGGACCCGCCAGTCGCGCCGTCCGATGAACCGCACCCGGACGTTCTTGTCGTGCAACTCGTCCCGCCGCCGCACCAGGAGCTCCTCGTTGAAGCCCATGAGATAGCGAACCTCGTCGGGTGGCCGCCGCCAGTTCTCGGTCGAGAACGCCCAGGCGGTCAGCCAGCGGACCCCGATGTCGCGGGCCCCTTCGACCGTGTCGAACAGCGCCTGCTCGCCAGCGGCGTGGCCCTCGGTGCGCGGGAGGCCCCGACGCTGCGCCCAGCGGCCGTTGCCGTCCATCACACACGCGACATGGGTCGGGATGCGCGCGAGATCGATGTCGGCGGCCGCAGTGACGCGGGTCGTGGAGCCGTCGGGGGGCACTCGCGCAAGCTACATCCTGCAACTCGGGGAACGACCGACCCCTCTGCGGGTAGGCAAGAGGTTGTGGAACGTCTTCGGCGCCTCCCCGTCGTCCGGTCGATCCTGCCGGTGCACGAGCGGGTTGCAGCCGTGGGCGGGGGTCCGCTGTCGTCGTCGATCGCGCTCGCCGGGTTCCTGTCGCTGTTCCCGCTGCTGCTGGTGGGCGTGGCCGTCCTCGGCTTCGTCTCGGCCGGGGAGACCGACTTCGCAGCCGAGGTAGTCGACCAGCTCGGGCTCGAGGGAAAGGCCGCCGAGCAGGTCGTCGATGTCATCGACACCGCCGAGGACAGCCGGCGGGCGGCCTCGGTCGTGGGCTTGCTCGGGCTGGCGTGGGCGGGTCTCGGTGTGGCGGGAGCGGTCGAGAACGCCGTGAACACCACCTGGCAGGTAACCGGACGCGGGATCACCTCCCGGCTGGTGGGCGCTGCCTGGTTGTTGGGCGCCGGCCTGCTGTTCCTCGGATCCTTGGCGCTCGGGCCACTGCTCAACGAGCTGCCGGGTCCGGCGGTGATTCCCACGATCGTGGCCGGGTTCGTCCTCGACGTCCTGCTGTTCCTGTGGATGTTCGTGGTGCTCACCAACGTGAACCTGCCGTGGAGAGCCCACCTACCCGGTGCCCTGCTGGGCGGCGTCGGCCTCGAGGTGCTCAAGGTGATCGGGTCGGTGTTCGTGCCGCGGGCGGTGGCGTCGTCATCGGCGCTGTACGGGTCGCTGGGTGTGGTGTTCGCCATCCTGGCGTGGCTCGCATTGTCGGCGAGGTTGGTCGTCTACGCGGCGGCGCTCAACGTCGTGCGCTACGAGCGCGACCACGGCACGGTCACCGTGGACATCGAGGTCCCGCACATCAGTGGACAGGTGCCGCTCGAGACCAACCGCGGCGGCGCCGTGTCCGAGTCGGCGTCGGACGATCGCCCCTGACGGTCAAGCCCGACTGTCAAGCCCGACCGTCCAGCCCGACCCCCCGCCCTGTGATCAGTGTCGGTCTAACGACCGACACTGTCACACCTGTTGCATAGCCTGACCCCGTGCCCCTCGACGTCGTAGTCACCGCGTATGGACGCTCCGCCCTCCTGGCGCTGCGACGCGCGGTTGCGGCGGCCAAGCAGGGCGATCCCCTGGCCCCCGTCACGGTGATCGTCCCCGCCAACCAAGTCGGGGTGACCGCGCGGCGGGCGTTGGCCAGCGGTTCGCTCGGGCCGGTGAGCGATGGGGGCGCGGGCGTGGCGGCAGTGACGTTCCTCACCGTCTACCGGCTGGCCGAGCTGCTGGGGGCGGCCCGGCTCGCGGCCGAGCAACGTCGCCCGGTGTCGACCCCCGTGCTTGCCGCCGCCCTGCGCAAGGTGCTGCGCCGCGAGCCGGGGTTGTTCGCGCCGGTGGCCGAGCATCCTGCCACCGAGGCCGCCCTCGTGGCGGCCTTCGGGGAGCTCTCCGACATCTCGGCCGACGGTCTCGAGGCGTTGGCAGCAGCCGGGCACCGGCCCGGCGACGTGGTGCGCCTGTGCCGACAGGCCCGGGCGGTCATCCGCGGGGGCTGGTACGACGAGGCCGACCTGACCGAGGCGGCCGTCGACGCCGTGCGAAGCGAGCCCGCCCGGGTGCGGCGCGAGCTCGGGCACGTCGTCGTCCACCTCCCTCAGGATCTGCTCCAGCGGCAGGCCCGTCTCGTCGCCGCCGTGACCGAGGCATGCACGACCACGCTGGTCGTCGGCGTCACCGGCGTGGGCGGGGCCGACGCCGGCGTGCGGCGCTCGCTCGCCCGCCTGGGTGTGGATGCGCCGGCGACCGATGCCGCGGCGGCCCCGACGCCCAGCGGCACCACCCGCGTGCTCACCGCGTCCGACGCCGACGACGAGGTGCGGGCTGCGGTCCGAGCCGTGGTCGACGCGGCCCGCGGCGGCATACCCCTCGAACGCATCGCCATCCTCTACGGGACGCGCGAGCCGTACGGGCGCCTGGTCCACGAGCACCTGGAGGCGGCGGGTGTCACCCGCAACGGCGCCGCGGTCCGCCCCCTCGCCGGCAGCGTGCCCGGCCGCACCCTCCTCGACCTGCTCGCCCTTCCCGACCACGACTTCCGCCGCGCCGATGTCGTCGGTCTGCTCAGCCGCAGTGCGGGTGGCGGGCCGGGGTCGGTGACCGAGTCGGTCGTCAGACCGACGCCATCACGGGGTGGCGGGCGGGGGTCGGGCCGGAGGGCTCCGACGGCGGAGTGGCAGCGCGTGTCGCGGCAGGCGGGCGTGGTGGCGGGACGCGACCAGTGGAGTCAGCGGCTCGAGCGGCTGGCCGCCGAGCTCGACCGCCGGGCGGGCGACATCGAGGTCACCGGCACCGATCCGTTCGACGAGACCGGCGCCGAGCGGCGCCGCGAGGCCTTCGAGCGGCTGCAGCGTCGGGCGCAGCGGGTGCGTGACCTGGCGGCCATCGTCGTCGGCCTCATCGACGACATCACCGCTGCGGGCGTCGCACCCAAGCCCTGGAGCACCAGGGTGCGGTGGCTGCGACGCCTCGCCGTCCGCCTGATCGGCGACGGTGGCCAGCGTGCCGATTGGCCCCGCGATGACCTGAGGGCGGCCGACCGGGTCGAGGCCGCGCTCGAGCGACTGGCCTCGCTCGACGGCATCGACGATCCCCCTTCGCTCGAGGTGTTCCGCCGTACCCTGGAGCTCGAGCTCGACGCCGATCTGGGCCGCGTCGGCCGGTTCGGCGAGGGTGTGCTGGTCGGGCCGCTGTCGTTCGCCGTCGGCCTCGATCTCGACCTGGTCATCGTCCTCGGGATGGCCGAGGGCACCCTGCCGGCGGCCGTCCACGACGACTCGCTGCTTCCCGACGGCGAGCGACGCCTCGCCGGGGGTGAGCTGCCCCTGCGCCGCGACCGGGTCGGCCGCGAGCAGCGACGCCTCCTGGCGGCCCTGGCGGCGGCCGACCGGCATCTGCTCTGCGCGCCGCGCGGCGACCTGCGGTCGAGCAGCGAACGGGTCCTCTCGCGATGGCTCGTCGATCTGCCGGCGTCGTCACCCGCGCCCGGCGGTGAGCCCGAGCACGTGCCGTCGTTCGCTCATGCGGTGACCCACACCGAGTTTCCGGCCACCGAGCAGGAGTACCGCCTGCGGGCGGGCGCGGGCGGCGATCCCGTCGTCGAAGCCGGCAGCCGCGTGGTGCGGGCGCGCCGCAGCCGCGACTTCACCAGGTTCGACGGCAACCTCGCCGGCGTCGTGGTCCCGTCGCCGCTCGACGAGGTGGTGTCGTCCACACGGCTCGAATCGTGGGCCGAGTGCCCGTTCGCCTACTTCGTCGGCCACCTGCTGCACGTCGAACCGGTCGAAGACCCGGCGCGGCAGCTCACGATCTCGGCCTGGGACCGGGGCTCGCTGGTCCACGAGATCCTCCAGTCGTTCATCGACGATGTGCTCGCCCGCCCGGTCGAACGGCGACCAGCTCCCGACCAGCCGTGGTCCGAGATCGACCATGGCCGCATGTGCCAGATCGCCGAGCGGGTGTGCGACGACTACGCGGCGCGAGGCCTCACCGGTCGAGCGGTCTTCTGGCGACGTGAGCGGGCGCAGATATTGGCGCTGGCCGATCGCTTCCTCGCCGACGACGACAGCCACCGGCAGCGCGATCGCAGCCGTCCGGTCGCCGCCGAGCTGCGCTTCGGGTATGGCGACGACCCCGACGGCCCCGGTCCGGTCGTCCTGCCGCTCGCCGACGGACGGAACCTTCGCTTCCGCGGCGCCGCCGATCGGGTCGACGTCGGCGACGACGGCACCATCCACGTCGTCGACTACAAGACCGGCAAGGCCGACGACTTCCGCCGCCTGGGCCCCGACAACCCCGACGAGCGCGGGACCAAGCTCCAGCTTCCGGTGTACGGCCTGGCCGCCCGCCAGTTCGTCGGCCGACCCGAGGCGCCGGTGCAGGCGCACTACTGGTTCATCTCCGACCGCGAGGGCTTCCGGCGCATCGGTTACGCGGTCGACGATCAGGTGCTGGCCCGGGTGGGCGCCACGCTGGCGACCATCGTCGACGGCATCGAGCGGGGGGCGTTTCCGGCCCGACCCGACGCCTCGGGCACGCCGTGGGTCACCTGTCCCTTCTGCGACCCCGACGGGCTCGGCGTCTCCGACCTGCGGCGCGCCTGGGAGCGCAAGCGCAACCATCCGGCCATCGCCGCCTACGCCGAGATGGCGGAGCCGTGAACGCCGCCGGCGCTCCCATCGCGCTCGCCGGCCACCCCGTGACGGCCGACTCCGCGCAGCCCGACGGTGTGGCGCGCGGCCGCATCGCGACCGCGCTGGGCGAGACCCTGTTCGTCGAGGCGGGCGCCGGGTCGGGCAAGACCCGGGAGCTGGTGGTGCGCATCGTCAACCTCGTCACCACGGGCACCGCCGGCATCGACGCCATCGCCGCCATCACGTTCACCGAGAAGGCGGCCAGCGAACTGCGCGACCGCGTCCGGCGTCAGCTCGAAGACGAGCTCGAACGGGCCCGGAGCGGCGCCGACCCCACCGTGGCCGACCGTTGTGCTCGAGCCCTGGACGACCTCGACGGCGCCGCCATCGGCACGCTGCACAGCTTCGCCCAACGGCTGCTGGTCGAGCATCCCATCGAGGCCGGGCTGCCACCCCGGATCGAGGTGCTCGACGAGGTGGCGTCGACGGTGGCCTTCGACGACCGGTGGGCCGGCTTCGTCGACGAGCTGTTGGCCAACGATGCGATCGAGCGCCCGCTGCTGCTCGCCACGGCGGCGGGGGTGCGGCTCACCGCTCTTCGCGTCGTCGCCCTCGCCTTCAACGACAACTGGGACCTGGCCGAGGGCCAGGCGCCATCCGAGCCCGTCGAGCCCCCGGAGTGGACTCCTCGACTCGAGGCCCTGCTGGAAGAGCTGGTCGGCGCCTGCGACGAGCGGCACCAGGCCGACGACGACGACACGCTCCATGAACGCCTGTGCCAGCTGGGGGAATGGGCGGGACGGGTGCGGGCCGCGAGCGATGAGTACGCCAAGTTGGGCCTGCTCTCGAGCGACAACAGGCCCAGAGGCGCGGGGCGCGGCGCCAAGACCCGCTGGCCCGATGGCTACGACCTCGGCGGTCTGCGCACCCTCGTCGACCGTGGGTGCAGGGGCTGCGACGAGCTGCGCACCGAGGTGGCGCTGGCCGCCGTCACGCGGCTGGCGGTCGAGCTGCGCCGCTTCACGCTCGCTGCCGCCGCCGAGCGCCGGCAAGCGGGTCAGCTCGAGTTCCACGACCTGCTGGTGCTCGCCCGCCAGATGCTGCGTGGCCCGCACGGCCGAGTGGTCCGCGCCGCGCTCCACCGCCGCTACCGCCACCTGCTGATCGACGAGTTCCAGGACACCGATCCCATCCAGATCGAGTTGGCAGCGCTGATCGCCGCGGCGGAACCGGAGCCGGGCGACCTCGCTTGGGACCAGGTGGAGGTCCGGCCCGGCCACCTGTTCTTCGTCGGTGATCCCAAGCAGTCCATCTACCGGTTCCGCCGGGCCGACATCTCCCTGTTCCTGCGGGCAGCAGATCGCTTCGGTCGTGGTGGTGGGCGGCTGGCGCTCACCACCAACTACCGCTCGACGCGATCGGTCATTGCCGCGGTCAATCTCGTGTTCGGGCGGCTCATCGAGCCCCAGTGGCACGGCGGCGTACGCTCGCAGCCGGGATACGAGGCCCTTGTCGCCGTGCGCGACGACGCACCGGTTGGCCCGGCGGTCAGCGTCCTCGGGCGCAAACAGCACGGCGACGACCCGCCCGAGGCCGAGCCCACGGGCGACAGCCCCGGCGCTCCAGTCCGAGCACTGATAACGGCTCGGCTCTCCGCCGAAGACGTGCGCCGGCGCGAGTCGGCCGAGGTCGCGGCCACCATCCGTCGGGCGCTCGACGAGGTTTGGCTCGTCGACCGCTCGTCCAACGCGGAGCGCCACGACTGGCAGCCCGCTCGGGCGGGAGACGTGGCCATCCTCGTGCCCACGCGGCTGTCGCTCCCCGCCCTGGAGGACGCGCTCACCGATGCCGGCATCTCGTACCGGGCCGAGTCGGCTTCTCTGGTCTACGCCAGTCGGCTGGTCCGCGACCTTCTGCTCACCCTGCGCGCCATCGACGATCCGAGCGACGAGCTCAGCGTCGTCGCCGCCCTGCGCTCGCCGATGTTCGGCTGCGGCGACGACGACCTCTTCCGCTTCCGGCACCATCACGGCGGGCGGTTCGACCCCACGGCCAGCCTTCCCGACGGGATGCCAGACGGCGATCCCGTGGGCCGCGGGCTCGCCTACCTACGCCGGATGCACGACCTCCGGTCATGGCGGTCACCCAGCGAACTGGCCGACACGGTGGTCCGCGACCGGCGGCTGCTCGAGCTCGGGCCCGCGGAGGGTCGACCGCGTGACCTCTGGCGGCGCGTGCGGTTCGTGCTCGACCAGGCCCGCGCCTGGACCGACGCCACCAACGGTTCGTTGCGCGAGTACCTCGAGTGGGTGCGCCAGCAGACCGCGGAGGGCAGCCGCGTGGCCGAGGCCGTGCTGCCGGAGACCGACGACGACGCCGTCCGCATCATGACCGTGCACGCTGCCAAGGGCCTGCAGTTTCCGATCACCATCGTCGCCGGCCTCTCGACCCAACCTCAGCGCCGCAGCGTCGGAGCCGAGGTCGCCTGGCCGCCAGATGGCCCAGCGATCATTCGCGTCGGCAACAGGGTGCGCTCGTCGGCGTTCGAGGCATGGCTGCCGATCGACGAACAGATGTCGCACGACGAGCGCACCCGCCTGCTCTACGTCGCCTGCACCCGGGCACGTGATCACCTCGTCGTCTCGTTGCACCGTGCCGTCCGCCGCAACGTGCCCGACGATCCCGCGCGCTTCACCAGCGCCGAGCTGCTCACGGCGGCGTTCGGTGACCTGCTCGACGATCTCCCCGATGCCGCGCCCCTGTCAGACACCTCCCCCCGAGAGTGTGCCGAGGTCACCGACGTCCCTGCAGATGTGCCGGTCACGGCCGGTGCCGCGCCAACCGGTCGGCCCTCTGCCGCCCCTCTGCCGCCCTTCGACGATTGGCGCCGCGCCCGTGACGCAGCCCTTGCCACGAGTGGCCGCCCGCGGACGCTGGCCGCAACCGCTCTCACCGACGACGGCCGTCCCGACGCTCTCGACGACCCGGGCTTGCACAAGCGGCCCCGCGACCTCGACCTGCCGCCGTGGCAGAAGGGCCGCTACGGGACCGCGATCGGGCGAGCCGTGCACGGCGTGCTACAGACGATCGACCTCGCCCGCGGAGGCGGCATCGCCGAGGCGGTGGCCGCCCAGGCTGCGGCCGAGGGCGTGAGCGGCCATGAGCCACACATCCGCCGGCTGGTCGAAGCGGCGCTGCGGTCGCCGTCGGTGGTCACCGCCGCGGCCGCGCCGCACTGGCGGGAGGTGTACGTCGGGGTGCCCGTCGGCAACGGCCGCACGCTCGAGGGGTACGTCGACCTGTTGTACCGGCAGGCGAGCGGCCTGGTGGTGGTCGACTACAAGACCGGACCGCCCAGCATCGACGTCGACCTCGATCCCCTGGTCCAGCGCTACCGCATGCAGGGCGCGTCATATGCCCTCGCCATCGCCGACGCCACCCGCGAGCCGGTGCTCGACATGGTCTTCGTGTTCCTGACGCCGGATGGCGCCATCGAGCGCTCCATCCCCGACCTCGCCGAGGCCGTGGCCGAGGCCCGCAGCTTCGCACCGGCCGCGGATCCCCGACTGACCGTTGCGTGACCGGCCTTCTTGACATCGGCCAGACCCCGCCCGACGCCACGCTACGGTCGGCGGCGATGCCGCAGCGCGAGGTCGAACAGGCGCCGACCGACCAGGTGCCGGCGACCGACAGCGGCAACCGCAGCGCCGAGGCGCTCCGGCGCGTCGTGGCGGCGCTCGCCGGCGGCGGCGAAGGCAGGCCCGGTCAGGTCGAGATGGTCGAGGCGGTCGCCGCGGCGATGACCGAGGGGCGCCACGTGGTCGTGCGCGCCGGCACCGGCACCGGAAAGACGCTCGGTTACCTGGTCCCAGCCATCCTCTCGGGGCGCCGGGTCATCGTCGCCACCGCCACCCGGGCGCTGCAGGACCAGCTGGCAACCAAGGACCTGCCCTTCCTCGACGAGCACCTCGATCATCCCTTCGACTGGGCGGTCCTCAAGGGTCGCTCCAACTACCTCTGCGCTCAGCGCCTCGCGGAGCTGGCTCCGGCCTCCGGCTCCACCGACGCCGATCCCCCCGCCGGCGGCGAACAGCTGGGACTCGACCACATCGACGGGTTCGCCGAGCGGGCCGACCCCGTCGAGCTGGCGCGCCTGTCCGATTGGGCCCGTACAACCTTCACCGGCGACCGGGCCGACCTCGACCACGAGCCCTCCGAGGCGGCATGGGCCGCGGTGAGCACCACCGCGCGCGACTGCCCCGGCGCCCACCGCTGCCCACGCGGCGACGACTGCTTCGCCGAGGCGGCTCGCGCTCGCGCCGCCGACGCCGACGTGGTCGTCGTCAACCAGCACCTCTACGGGCTCGACATGGCCAGCGACGGCGGGATCCTGCCCGACCACGACGTCGCGATCATCGACGAGGCCCACCAAGTCGACGACATCATCTCGGCCACCGCGGGGGTCGAACTGGCCGCCGGCCGGTTCGCACACCTCGCCCGAACGCTGCGCGGCATCCTTGCCGACGCGGGTGACACCATCGCCCGGGTCGGCGACGCCGGCAGCCTGCTCACCGACGCGCTGGTGAGCCACCGCGACCAGCGTCTGGTCACCCCCCTCCCCACCGACCTAGCAGACACGCTGGTGCGGCTGCGGAACCGGGTCGAGGAGGCGCTGGCGGCGCTGCGGTCGATCCCCGACGATGCCACCGACGACGCCACGGCCCGGGCGGTGCGGGCGCGCCAGGCGGCCACGTCCCTCCTCGACGACATCGACGCCGTGGCCCAACCGGGTGAGGGCCACGTGCTGTTCGTGTCCGGGCCCGAGCGGGCACCCATGCTGCGATTGGCGCCGCTGGACGTGGCGCCGCTGTTGCAGCGCCAGCTCTGGTCGCGGCGGCCGGCGGTGCTGACCAGCGCCACGATCGCGCCCGGGTTCGGCGCCCGGCTGGGCCTGCCGCCGGGATCCGACCGGCTGCTCGACGTGGGAAGCCCGTTCGACTACCAGGCCAACGGCCTCATCTACTGCGCGGCGCGGTTGCCCCGCCCCACCGATCCACGCTGGCCCGACGCCGCGGTCGACGAGCTGGCCGCCCTCGTCGAGGCCGCCGGCGGCAGGACGTTGGCGCTGTTCACCAGCTATCGGGCCATGGACCACGCCGTCGAGGCGCTGCGCCAGCGGCTCCCCTATCCGCTGCTCGCCCAGGGCGACCTCCCCAAGCCGGCGCTGGTCGACCGGTTCTCCGGCGATCCCGAGACCTGCCTGTTCGCCACGATGAGCTTCTGGCAGGGCATCGACGTGCCCGGGCCATCCCTGTCCCTGGTCAGCATCGATCGCCTGCCCTTCCCGCGGCCCGACGACCCGCTCCTGCAGGCGCGGCGGGAGCACGTGGGCGCCGGTGCGTTCGAGGCGATCGACGTGCCGCGGGCCGCCACGCTGTTGGCGCAGGGCGCCGGCCGCCTGATCCGCACGGCCACCGATCGCGGGGCCGTCGCCGTGCTCGATCCCCGCCTGGCGACGGCGCGGTACGGGCCCAAGATCGTCGCCACCCTGCCCAGGATGCGCCGCACCAAGGACCGCGCCGAGATCGAACGCTTCCTCCGCGAGCTGCGCGGCGCCTAGAACCCGAGTCGGTCCAGTGCGGCCGGGCGCCGCTGCCAGTCCTTGTCCACCTTCACGTGCAGCTCGAGGTAGGCGCCGTCGGGAAGCTGCGACCGCACCGCGGTGCCGACCTGCTTGAGGACCTCGCCCCCGTGGCCGATGACGATGCCCTTCTGGGAGTCGCGCTCCACCAGGATCTCGCAGCGTATGAGCGGCCAGTCCCACTCGGTCACCCGGGTGGCGATCGAATGCGGCAGCTCCTCGCGCACCACCGCCAGCAGCTGCTCGCGCACCAGCTCAGCCACCCAGAACGCCTCCGGCACATCGGTGACCATGTCCTCGGGGAAGAACCGCGGCCCGGGTGGAAGTCGCTCGACGACGTGATCGACGAGTTCGTCCACCCCGGCCCCCGTGCGGGCCGATACCGGGAAGTATTCGGCGAGATCGAGCTCGGCAGCGGCGCGCAGCTGCTCGAGCACGTCGACCGGCCGGGAGATGTCGACCTTGTTGACGACGACCACGGCGTCGGCGGGCACCCGCTTCGCCACCCAGCGATCGCCGCGGCCCAGCGGCTGGGTGGCGTCGAGCACCAGCACCACGACGTCGACGTCGCCGATGGCCGACTCGGCGGCCACGTTGAGCCGCTGGCCCAGCGCGGTGCGAGGCTTGTGGATGCCCGGCGTGTCCACGAACACAGCCTGGGCTCCCGGCCGGTTGAGGACGCCCTGGATCCGATGGCGCGTCGTCTGGGGCTTGTCGGAGACGATGGCGACCTTGTGCCCGAGGATGCGGTTGAGCAGCGTCGACTTCCCCACGTTGGGCCGCCCGACCAAGCTCACGAAACCCGACCGGAACTCGGTGCCGGTCCCGGGTTCCCGGTGATCGTTCACGACCGGACCCTACCGTCGCCTGGTTCGTCGGCCCCCGCCGTCGGCCGATCACCGGAACCGCTCGATCCGCACCCGCACCGACACGTCTATGTCGTCGAGCCCGGCGACGCCACCGAGTGGCGGGGGCACGAACCGGGGTGGGTCGGCCACCGCCGAGCCGGCCACCACGTCCGGCACCCCGTCGGCATCGTCGTCCTCCAGGCGCAACCGGATCGTCGTGCGATCGCCCATGCCCCCCAACGACCGCTCGGCGTCGCCCGCCAGCCGCTCCAGCTCCGCCTCGCTGGCCGCCCCGTTGGCGGCTCGCGATGCGGCGTCGTTCAGCGCCCCGAGCACGGTCGAGGTGGCGTACAGGCCATAGAGCACCTGCACGGCCAGTAGCAGGAACAGGATGAAGACCACGAAGCCGGCGGCGGTGGGGATCATCCCCACGCCGCGGTCGTCGTTCACCCCCCGATCTGCTCGATCTGGTCGTTGGTCTTCTGCTCGGTGGTGTCCCACATCGACTTGAACCCGACCCACATGAGCGCCCCCAGGAACGCCATTATCAGGACCGCGATCGCGGTCGAGATGACCCCTTCACCGCGGTCGTCTCGAGCGAACCTCGTGGCCTGGGCACTTGACGATGACATGAATGACTCCTTCACGAGTTGGCGAACAGGCTGAGCGCGTCGATGAACGGCACCGCCAGGAAGATGACGCCCGGTACCAGGGCGGCGACTGTCACCGGGATCCACACCTGCTGACCGCGGCGCTCGATGGTCTCGATCAGTTCTCGATGGACATCGCGACGGATGGCGCGGGCCTCCTCCCCGATCAGACGGCCCAGGTCACCCGACTGGCGGTTGAGCGCCAAGACCCCGACCAGCCGATGGAGGGCATCGACATCGGCCACCGTCGCCCATTCCCGCAGCGCCTCTGTCTCCGACAAGCCCTGGCGGATGCGTCCCACCACCCGCTGGAGGTCGCGGCCGCACGCTCCCTTGCCCCGGGCGGCCAGCCGGCCGAGCCCGGCACCCAACGAGTAGCCGGCCGACAGCAGCATGCCGAGCTGCTCGGCCACGACCGGAAGCTCCAGGAAGATGCGGCGCTGCCACGCCTGCGATTCGGCCGCCAGCCGCTGTTCGACCACCAGGAAGCCGATCAGGGGCCCGGTCACGATCAGGAGCAGCGCCACCGCACCCGACTGCTGGGTGGCCACGGCGAGGACGGTTCCGAGCACCAGGCCGACCGCGGCCCATCCCAACTGGCGGACCCGGAAGGCGGTGACGTCGAGCGGCGAGCCGATCCGCTCGAGCCGCACCGCCAGCGCCTCGGTCACGCCCACCAGCCGGGCCACGCGCTCCCCCACGGCTCGGGCCAGCGGGCCGACCACCTGCCCGAAGGTCTCCGCGGACAGCAGGATGCTGCTGCTCCGCGCCGTCGACCCTCCGGGAACGTAGGGTGCCAGGCGATCGACCAGCGGCCGCCGCCGGAACCAGCGGATCCGGCTCAGCAAGAGTGTCGACCCGGCGAAGAGCGCCAGCGCCGCCGCCGCCAAGAGCTGAGTCTGGTTCATTCCACCTCCCCGGCTGCGCCTACTCGAAGAAGACCCGCTGCTCTTCTGGCAGCCTGAGCAGCCGGCCGGCCCACACCCAACACGCCGCCACCGAGGCGATCCCGATGACGACCATCGTCTGGCCCCACGGTGTGGCGTAGGCCGCCCGTCCGTTGCCGACCGACATGCCCACCAACGCCATGCCCAGCGGGACAAGCAGCACGAATCGCCGCGCGAACCTCACCCCGGCCTGCTTCGAGAGCGCATCCTTGCGGCCCTGGACGTCGATCACGCGGTCCTCGATCAGCGCCTCCAGTCGCCGGTCGAGGTCGCTGCCGCCGACCTCGTGCGCCACCAGCAGCGTCTCGCAGGCCGCGTCCGCCGTGGGATCCGCCAGCCCGTCCTTTAGGACCGCCACCGTGCGCTCGAAGTCCGTCGAGAGCACCCATTCCCGCTGCGCCGCCGCGAACGCCGGACGGAGGCTGGCCGGCGCCCGTTCCCCCGCCTCGAACAGGGCTTGTGGCACCGACCGGCCAAGCCCCGACGTACGGATGCGGATCTCCTCGATCAGCCGCGGCCAGGCCTCTTGGGCGCCGGCCCGCAGCCGTTGGCGGCGCAACCGGTAGGAGGCGAGCGGGGCGACCGCGGCGCACAGCGCCAACACCAGGGCTGGCAGTGCTGCGCCGAACAGGGCCAGGCCACCGACGGCGGCCAGCGCCATCAGCGTCGCGGTGACGAGGGCGAACTGCCGCACGCTGACCTCAGCGATGCCCGCCTGCGCGAGCCAGTCCGACGCCCGGTGCCGGTTTCGTGCGGCCCGTGCCACCGGCGGAACCAGGCGCAGTCCCCGCCAACCGAGCACCAGCGCCGTGTATGCGTAGTAGGTACCGGTGGCCGCACAGAGCGCCACCACGAGGCCGGTCATCGCTCCCCGCTCTTGCGGTCGTCCAACAGACTCCGGACGTCGTGGCCGGCGTCGGCCAATGGCCGTGCGGCCCGGACGGGCACGTTTCCCGTCCACGCCAACGGCTGGTCCGGTCCCGGGCGCCGGAACAGCTCGGCGACGGTGAACTGGGTGGCGTCGAGCCCGCCCTGCAGGTCCTCGACCATGACGACCTCGGTCACCCTCGGGCCGGAGGCCGTTCGGGTGCAGTGCACCACCACGTCGATGCTCTCGCTCACCAGGGTGTTGAGCGCCGCGAGCGGCAGCCCGCCCGGCGCGTCGGCGAGCTGGCACACGAACCGCAACCGCGTCAGAGCCTGCCGCGCCGACCCCGCGTGGATCGTCGTGAATCCCGTGACCCCGGACGACAGCGTCAGGAGCAAGGGCAGCGCCTCGCGGTCGCGGACCTCCCCGACGATCGCCACGTCCGGTGCCATCCGGAGGAACCCCGCCACCAACCGGCGCAGGTCGACCGCCTCACGGTCGGAGCGGGCGGCCCGGGTCTGCATGTGGGCCACGTTGGGCAGCGGGATGTCGGCCTCGAAGACCTCCTCGGCCACAACCACCCGCAACGCGGGGTCGAGCTCGGCCGCGGTGCACGACAGCAGCGTCGTCTTGCCCGCACCGGGATGGCCGGCGAACACGATCGAGAGCCGCGCCTGCACACAGGCCCGCAGGAACGCCGCCGCCCGCGCCGTCAGCATGCCCCGTTCGACCAACTCGTCGAGCGACGCGAAGGGGATGCCGGTGAACTTCCGGACGTTCACGAGCACGTGTCCGCCGCGGGCGATGTCCCCGTGGACGATGTGAACCCGCGCGCCGTCGTCGAGCTGCGCGTCCTGTAGGCCATCGGCCGGATCCAGCTTGCGGTGGGCACTGGAGGCGTCGTCGAGCAGCTTGGTCAGCGTACGCAACACGTGATCATCGTCGTGGAAGACCTCGTCGTGGTAGCCGGACGGGCCACGATGGCGGCGCACGAACACCGTCTGCGGGTCGTTCACCATGATCTCCCACACGTCTTCATCGGCGAGCAGCGGGGTGAGGGGTCCGTAGCGCGCCAGGTTGCGGAAGGCGCGCTCGGCGACCTGCTCGGGATCCGCCAGTGCGAACGGCCGCCCGCCGCGCCGGTGGTCGTCGCCCCAGCGCGCCACCTCCTCCGCGATGAGCGCCCTCAGCTTGGCGTCGCCCGCCGCGGACGACATCTCCAGCGAGACGTCCTTCGCCCGCTCCTGGACGAGTCGCTCGATCTCGACGAGCGGTGACGGCGTGGCGCCGGCGAGGCGGTCCGGCCGCCACGGCGACGTCACGACCCGGCCTCTTCGTCGGCCCCGCCATCGTCGGCGGACCAGCTGCCCAGCGATCCAGGCGCCACCGCCACCGGTTCGGGCGCTGCGGGCAGCGGCGGCGGCTCGGGCGTCCGGTCGAGCAACGCCCGGACCACCCCGGTGACCGGGCGGATGATCTGTGGCGGCAGGGGTCCGGCGTCCCGCACCAGGTCGTCGAGCCGGCGACGCTCGGGGACGAAGATCGGTGTCGAGGCCAGCGTGACTCCGGGGCAGGCGGCCGCCAGCAACGGGCCGCCGAGGGTGCCCGCGAGCTCAGCTCGTAGCCGCACGCTGCGGGGCGCCCGGTTGACGACGGGAACGATCCGGGCACCGGGGATGCCGAAGTCGATCAGCTCACGCACGACCCGCAGGTGCGCGTGGACGCCCGCCATTCCCGGTACGCCCACCACGAGGACGATCTCGGCGTCCCGGACCGCCGTGCGGGCCAGCAGGTTCCGGTCCTCCACGTCGAGCGATCCGCACTCAGCCTCGCCCTCGACGTCGGGGTCGACGTCGCTCACCACCGCGCGGTAGGCGCGCCGCACGCCGTCGAGGGCCGCGGCCAGCGCCCGGGGCCGCAACGCCGTCCAGTCCCGGTGGCGTCGCAGGCCCAAGAGCAGGTCGTACCCGCGGCCCGGCACCGAGAAGCACAGGCGCCGCACCTCGCCGGCGTCGAGCGCCGCGCCCCGGTAGGCCTCGGCCAGCTCCACGACGCCGGGCACCACGTCACCCGCGTCGTGCAGGAGCGCCTGTTGCGCGTGGAGCGCCAGATCGGCGAGCACTACCAGCCCGGCATCCCTGGGATCGGCGGCCAACCCCGCGGCGAGCGCCATCGCCAGCGTCGACCGACCGACGCCCCCCGACCCGGTCACAGCGACCGATCGTCCTCGCCAGCGGGCAGGCGCCGGCTGCACTGGGTCGGGAGGAACCGCCGAGTCCTCGCGGCGGGCGATGGGCTGCGCCACCGCCCGCAAGGCGTCGAGCAGCACCCCGCGTTCGACGTCGGCGGGAAGCACCGCCGCGACGCCCAGGTCGCGCCAGGACCGTGTCGATCGCCCGTCGTCGACGGCTATGACCGCACAGCCATGCCGGCCGGCCAGCTCGATCAGGTCACGGTCGAGCGCCGCCAGTCCGCCGTCGACCAGCAACGCCGAGAACGGCCGACCCGAGCGCAGCCGGGACCGTACCTCCTCCCCCGACACCGTCTTGACGAAGTCGACGGGCAGTGCCGCGGCCGTTGCCCAGCGCGCCACCTGCCCGAACCAGCCCGCCCGCGCCCGGGCGAGCCCGAGAACGACGTAGCGGTCGGCAGCCATCAGCCAGCCTCGCGGGACAGGTGCGTGCTGCGCACGAGCGTGACCTCTCCCTCGCGCACCGCCTGGATGAGTGGCTCGCGCAGTGCAGGATCGGCGATCGTCACCGTGATCGTCAGCTCGCCGCTGGTGGCGAAGGACCCGCCGTCGTGGGCCGCGGCGTCGACGATCTGCACGCCCTCGGCCACCGCCCTGGTGCCGCCGTCGTCGGTCACGAACACGTCGACGAGGTCGCCGCTGCGCAAGCGTCCGTCTACCGCGCGGTCCCGCGCGATGGCGAAGGACAGCTCCGCCCCCGGGCCCGCCGGCCCCGGGTCGCTCACCTGGCCGAGCTGCACCAGCTCGCCGTCACCGATGGGTCCCAGCGCCACGCGCCCCTCGATGTCGGAGGCGTCGGTGAACGCAGCCGCCGACAGCCCGGCCGGCAGATCGATGAGCTCGAAACGGATGTCGTCGGCGGTGAGCGACTCGCCCGGGTGGATCGGCCGGGCCGCCACCGCGACGGCCTGGCCGGCGGTGCCGGACGCCCGCTGCCAGGCGACGAAGGTGCAGACGCCGGCGACGGCGACGAGCAGCCCGCCCACGATGGCTCGGGCACCCGGCAGACCCATCCGCGGGTCGATCGCGCGGCGCGCATCGTCGCCCGGCGGTGGTGCCTCGACACCGCGGCGCGGGCGCGTCATGACCACCGCGTCACCGCTCGTGCCGCTCGCGTCAACATCGCCTTCGTTGAACACCTCCCCCAGCGCGGTCCCGGCGCCCCACAGCCCGATCGCCCCCTCGCTCACGAGGCGTGAGGAAGCGACTACACCTTAACCGACGTCTTCGACCCCGGTGAGAATTAGACCGAAAGATGCCAAAACACCACGCTAGGGAGTAAGGTGTGTGCCGTGAACACCGACGAGACCGAGTGGCTCTCGACTCAAGAAGCGGCACGTCGCCTAGGCATCACGCCGCGCACCCTGTACCGGTTCATCGATCATGGCGAGCTCCCCGCCTACAGGTTCGGCCGGGTCATTCGGCTCCGGGCGCACGAGGTCGACGACTTCATCGGGCGCTCACGCATCCAACCGGGCGAGCTCGAGCATCTCTATCCCGAGCCGGCCGGCCGCGGCGGAGCCGACGACATCTGAGCCCGACGCTCGGCCCGGCCGTTGCCCGGGCGGTGGGCGCACCTGGACGGCGGGTCCCGGCGGCCTGTGGACAACTGTGCCAATTCACAGGCTTGTCCCTCTCGAAGCTCACAGCTCAGCCGCCGTACCGTTCGCGGCATGCCGACGTTCGAGGTGATGCTGCGAGACCGGAGCGTCGAGACCGTCGACGGTGCCGACGCCTACCAGCAGGAAGGCACGATGACCACATTCTTCCGCCGTGGCCACGGGCGCGAGGTCATCGACTCCTGGAGCACGCGGATCGCAAGCTTCCGCACCGCCGAACTTCTCGCCGTGCGGCGCTGCGAGGCGGTCGTCGAGCAGCTGCGAGCCGCGAGCTGATCGACGGCGGCGCCAGCTACCCGTCGAGCACCACCTCGACGATCGCGCCGACCGGGACATAGGCCGTTGCGGCCGGGGCGCCGACCATACGGACCCCCACGACGTCCTGGCCCACCGACCGGAGTGCACCGGCGACGGCGTCATCGCCTGCCATCACCAGCAACACCGTCGCCCGTTCGGCCGCCAAGTCGGCCAACACGTCGACGAGCCGGACCGAGGTCGCGACCGACCGATCGCCGATCGTCGACGTCTCGCCCGGCCGGGTGCGCACCGACGTCACCGCGTCCAGGGCGACGATCCTGTCGGCGTCGGCCGACCGGAGGACCACGAAGTCGGCGCCCAGCGCATGGATCTCGGCCCGGTGCCGGCGCCCGCCCCGAACGTGCACCGCCACCGGCACGCCACGCTCGGCGATGTCCGCCAGCACGCCCGCCAGGCTTCCCTCTTCCTCTGCCTGGTCGCGCAGCCAACGCTCCCGCGCCCGCAGGCGGGCCGCCTCGTCGACGCGGGCGTCGGCAGCCCACCGGTCGATCCGAGCTGCCAGACCCCCGCCCAACAGGCCGGCGACGATCGCCGGTTCGCCCGCGTCATCAGCCGATCGACGGTCCACGGGCTCGGCACGCTAGCGGGGCCGGCGCGGTCGCTCCGGCAAAGGCGTTCCCCGCGGGAGGCCTGCCGGGGAACGATGGGTGCATGACACGACAGCACCCCGCAAGAATCCTGGCCGCACTCGTCCTGGCTGGAGGCGGCGCCGGCGCCCTGGTCGGCTGTGGCGACGACGAGCCGTCCACGGAGGAGGCCACGGCCGACGTGTGCGGAGCCCGCGACGACCTCGACGACACCCTGACCGAGCTCGAGAGGCTCGACCCGACCGACCGCGACGATCTCGCTGACGCCAGGGAGGAGATCTCGGACGACGTGGACGAGCTCAGCAGCGCCGGCCAGGTGCTGGCCGAGTCGGCGTGGGACAGCTTCGAGGGGGCCTGGGAGAACCTTCGGGACACGGTCGACGACCTCGACCAGGAGACAACCTTCGCCGAGGCCCGCGAGCAGCTGTCGTCCGCCGGCGAAGAGTTGACCGGCGCCTGCGAGGAGTTCGTCGCCAACGTCGACTGCTGACACGGGACGACCGTGCCGGTGGTGGTGACCAGAGGGGGCCGCATGCCGTGATCACGGGCGTAAGGAGCCGAGCGGATAGGGCGGTTCGTGCAGTCTACGCGGGGGAATTTCGCGGTCGACCGCCAGCTCAACAGCTCGGGTCCCCGGCAGCGCTGACCACCGTGAGCCAAGAGGACGTGCCTATCCGCTCAGGCCCTAAGCGACGGTGGTCACGGCACTAGGCTGGCCCCCTCGTGGCGACCACGCAGGTCAAGATCTCCGTTCCCGGCAACCATCTCATGGTCGACCTCCTGGGCCAGCGCGACGAGCTGCTGCGCGTGGTCGAGTCGGCCTTCGAGGGCGTCGAGATCCACGTGCGGGGCAACGAGATCGCCATCGAGGGCGCCGAGGCCGACCGCGTGGGTCATCTCTTCGAGGAGCTCGTCCTGCTGCTCGAGCGGGGCCAGCGGCTCGAGCCGGCGAGCGTCGTGCGCACCATCGAGATGGTGCGCGCCGACCAGCGGCCGTCCGAGGTGCTCACCGCCGAGGTGCTGCGCTCCGCGCGCGGTCGCACGGTCCGGCCCAAGTCGGCGGGCCAGAAGCGCTACGTCGACGCCATCCGCGACAACGTCATCACCTTCGGCATCGGTCCGGCCGGCACCGGCAAGTCGTGGCTGGCGGTGGCGATGGCGGTGCAGGCACTGCAGGCCAAGGAGGTCGACCGCATCATCCTCACCCGACCGGCCGTCGAGGCCGGCGAGCGGCTGGGGTTCCTACCGGGTGACCTCGCCGCCAAGATCGATCCTTACCTGCGGCCGCTCTACGACGCGCTGTTCGACATGGTCGAGCCGGAGGGCGCGCAGCGCCTCATCGAGCGGGGCACGGTCGAGGTGGCACCGCTGGCGTTCATGCGGGGCCGGACGCTCAACGCCAGCTTCATCATCCTCGACGAAGCCCAGAACACCACGCCCGAGCAGATGAAGATGTTCCTGACCCGGATCGGGTTCGGCTCCAAGGTCGTGGTCACCGCCGACATGACCCAGGTCGACCTGCCCACCGGTCGCAGCGGCATGACCAACCTGGCGCGGACCCTGCAGGGCATCGACGGCCTCGAGTTCGTGCACCTGACCTCGCGCGACGTCGTCCGCCATCGGATCGTGCAGGACATCGTCGACGCCTACGAACGAACCGACACCCCCGTAGGCATCGACCGCACCGCTGACCCCCAGCCGATCCGACCACTTGACGGGCGCAGATCGCCCGGCACCTGATGGCCCCGCCCGACGGGGAGGTGGGCGAGGTGAAGGTGTTCGGCGCCGACGAGCAGCAGGCGGCACCGGTCGACCTCCGGCGCTGGGTCGATCTCGCCCGGAACGTGCTGATGGCCGAGGGGGTGTGCGGTGACGCCGAACTGTCGCTGTTGTTCGTCGACGAGGACACGATCTGCGGGCTCAACCGACGCTTCATGGACGCCGACGGGCCGACGGACGTGCTGTCATTCCCCATCGACGCTCCCGGTGGCGCACCGGCCACACGCGCCGACACCAGCACACTGGGACCGGCGCCGTTGCTGCTGGGCGACGTCGTGGTGTGCCCCGCGGTGGCCGAGCGCCAGGCGCCGGAGCACGGCGCCAGCTACGACGACGAGCTGGCTCTGCTCGTCGTCCACGGCGTGTTGCACGTGCTGGGCCACGACCACGCCGAGGTCGACGAGGCGGAGCTGATGCGGGCACGCGAGCGCGAGCTGCTGCAGCGCTTCCACCGGTGGAGGTGAGGGAACTGCCGGGCACGATCCTCGCTGCGAGCCTCTCCGTCGGCGACCGATGGATGCTGGTCGCGATCGGCGTGCTGCTGTTCGTGACCATGCTGCTGGCCGGCGCCGAGACGGCCCTCACCCGCATGCCCAAGTCGCGGGCCCAGGTCCTGGCCGCCGAGGGCCGTCGTGGCGCCCGCAAGCTCCTCGAACTGGCCGACCGGCCCGACCAGTTCGTGAACCCGCTGCTGTTCGCCCTGCTCGTCTGCCAGCTGGCCCAGGCAACCCTGGTCGGCATCGTCGCCGAGCGCCTCTGGGGGCTCGCCGGCGTGGCGATCGCCATGGCGGTCGACATCGTGGTCGTGTTCGTCGTGAGCGCGTCCGCCCGCACCTGGGCGGTCCTGAACGCCGACCGCGCCGCCCTGGTCGCAGCCCAGCCCGTGGCCGCGTTGGTCCGGTTCCCGCTGCTCCGCCTCACCACCCGCGCGCTGATCGGACTGACCAACATGCTGCTTCCCGGCAGGGGGCTCAAGCAGGGCCCGTACGTGTCGGAAGAGGAGTTGCTGGCGGTGGCGGAGCTGGGGGTCGAGGAGGGCGTGATCGAGGAGCACGAGCGGGCACTCATCGAGTCGATCATCGAGTTCGGGGACACCGTCGTGCGGGAGGTCATGGTGCCCCGACCCGACATGGTGACCGTGGGCCAGGACTTCCGCGTGGCCGATGTGATGGAGGTCGTGCTGCTGAACGGCTACAGCCGCTTGCCGGTCGTGGGCGACAGCATCGACGACGTCGTCGGCATCACCTATGCCAAGGACCTGATGCGGGCCGAGCGCGACGGCGAGGAGGACCTCCCGGTGGCCCAGCTCGTGCGGGCCGCCCGCTACGTGCCCGAGACGAAGCGGGTCCCGGAGATGCTGCGGGAGATGCAGCGGGACAAGTTCCACATGGCGATCGTGGTCGACGAGTACGGCGGCACCGCGGGACTGGTCACGCTCGAGGACATCATCGAGGAGTTGGTGGGCGAGATCGTCGACGAGTTCGACGTGGAGGACCCGCTGGTCGAGCCCCTGGCCGGCGGCGGCGTGCGCGTCGACGCCCGCACTGCGCTCGACGAGGTCAACGAGCTGCTCCACGCCGAGCTGCCCGAGGGCGACTGGGACACCATCGGCGGCCTGCTGTACCACCACCTCGGGCACGTCCCCGTCGAGGGCGAGTCGGTCGTCGTCGACGGCTGGCAGCTCACGGCGCAGCGGATCCAGGGTCGGCGGATCGGCCGGGTGCGCATCACGCGCCCGGATGGTATGGAAGGTGCCGTGAGCACTCGCAGAGCACCTCGCCCGTCATCCCCCCGGGACACGCAACCGGATGGCCGCGCCGCGGGCGAGCGACCGGCCGCGGGCGAGACCCCGGCCTCGGCCGGGTGATACGCGACCTCGGCGACGACCGCGGGCAGGTGGGCGGCATCGAGGTCCTGCCGTTGGGCGTGCTCATGTTCGTGGTCGGAACGCTCCTCGTCGCCAACGCGTGGGCGGTCATCGACGCCAAGGCGGCCGTCGACGCCGCCGCCCGCCAGGCGGCCCGCCACTTCGTCGAGGCGGACGTGCTGAGCGCCCG
>Ga0256867_10000185_pt1 | contig 23591 bp, 24 predicted proteins | sample RVTome_15_FD_185939 | JGI IMG/M metagenome (GOLD analysis project Ga0256867, IMG submission 185939) | Soil microbial communities from uranium-contaminated site in the Upper Colorado River Basin, Wyoming, United States - RVT150D86 (HiSeq) ... | reverse complement strand
TCCACTGTAGGTGGCCAGGACCTGCGATCGCTTCGTGGAAGTTCTGATCTCTAGGAACGCGGACTGCCGCCCTCCCTGGTCGGGAGGGCGGCCAGTAATGCCAGCTGGTCACTCGCTAATCGTGACCGGACCCGCAAAGTCCGTGGAACCGAGCCTGTCACCGCGCGGCGGATGTATTCGGCCAGTCTTGATCTAGGCTCTCCAAGCAAAGCTTGTACAACAACCTTTGCTTAGAGCTTCAAGGTTCGCGAACGGTCACGGTCTGTCAGCCGAGATCGATGCTCGGGTAGAGCGGGAAACCGGCCAGCAACTCCGCAGCCCGCGCCCTGATCTTCTCCGCCAACCCGTCGGGCAGCGAGTACTTGGCCTTGGACGCCGATCCGTCCGCGCCCGCGGCCGGCTGGGTGGCCTCGAATACCGTCACCATCAAATCGGCGATCTCGTCCATCTCGTTAGGGCCCATGCCCAACGTGGTGAGCGCCGGAGTTCCGATCCGGACGCCGCTGGTGTACCAAGCGCCGTTCGGGTCGCGCGGGACGCTGTTGCGGTTGGTCACGATGCCGGCGTCGAGCAAAGCAGATTCAGCATGGCGGCCGGTGATCCCGAAGCTCGTTACGTCGATCAACACCAGGTGGTTCTCGGTTCCGCCGGTCACCAGAGTCGCGCCCCGGCGTGCCAGCCCCTCGGCCAGGGCCACGGCGTTGTCGACGATCTGCTGGGCGTACTCGCGGAACGACGGCTGCCGCGCTTCGGCCAGTGCCACCGCCTTGGCGGCCATCACGTGGGGCAGCGGGCCCCCGAGTACCATCGGGCATCCCTTGTCGACGAACTCGGCGAGCTCTTGCTGGCACAGCACCATCCCACCGCGCGGCCCGCGGAGCGACTTGTGCGTCGTGGTCGTGGTGATGTGCGCATGCGGGATCGGATCGTAGTCACCGGTGAAGACCTTGCCCGCCACGAGCCCGGCGAAGTGAGCCATGTCGACCATCAGGGTCGCGTCCACCTCGTCGGCGATCTCACGCATCCTGGCGAAGTCGATCTTCCGCGGGTACGCGGAGTAGCCGGCGACGATGACCAGCGGCCTGAACTCGCGAGCAAGCCGCCGCACCTCGTCGTAGTCGAGCAGGCCGGTTTCAGAGTCGGTGCCATATGCCCGCTGGTTGAACAGCTTGCCCGAGATGTTCGGCCGGAACCCGTGGGTGAGATGGCCGCCCGCATCGAGGGACATGCCGATCATCCGCTGATCGCCGAGCGCGCGGCGCAGGGTCGCCCAGTCGACCTCGGTGAGGTTGTTGACGTGCCGGACGCCGGCCTCGGCAAGGGCAGGCTGCTCCACCCGCTGCGCCAGGATCGACCAGAACGCCACCAGGTTGGCGTCGATGCCGGAGTGTGGCTGGACGTACGCGTGGTCGGCGCCGAACAGCTCGCGGGCCAGTTCGGCGGCCACGGACTCGACCGTGTCGACGTTCTGGCAGCCGGCATAGAAACGGTGGCCGATGGTGCCCTCGGCGTACTTGTCGCTGAGCCAGTTGCCCATCGCCAGCAGCGTGGCCGGCGAGGCGTAGTTCTCGCTCGCGATCAGCTTGAGGTACGAGCGTTGGTCGGCAAGCTCTGAGCGGATGGCCTCGGCGATCCGCGGTTCCACACCGCGGATGACCTCGAGCGCCGTTCGGTACGCCACGGATTCAGTGCTGAGCTCGTTGGGTGCCATTGGTCATCTCCGGGGTGAATCGGCATGCCCAGGCGCACGGCGTGTCGTTGGGGGCCGCTCCCCGGTGGTAATTCCACCTTGTCCGCGCCAGTCACGGCCCGTTGGCCACTGTAGTGCGTCTGTCGCGAGTCGTGGCGCGTACCCTGGCAGGGTTATGGCATTGGTGCGGTACACCGCTTTGCGGTTCCTTGTGTTCGCGGTCGTGGCGGCGCTGCTGTGGATCTTCGGGCTGCGCGGCTTCTGGCTTCTGCTGGTCGCCATCCTCCTGTCGGGGTTCGTCAGCTTGTTCGTCCTGAACCGAAGCCGGGACGAGTTATCCACCGCGTACGTCCAGCGACGAGAGAAGATCAAACAGCGGATGGCCGAGCGAGCCGCCGCCGAAGACACTTGGAACGACCAGGTGCGTGGCGCCCCCCGCGACCCTGAAGACGGAACCAGCAACTGATCACCGTCGTCGGGGATCGCGTCCTAGACGGACACCGGACGCGCGATCGCGTGAGCGAACAGGCGGCGCAGAAACGGTTCGTGCCCCGCACTGAAGACCTCGGCGCGTACGAGAGCCTGCCCGACCGAGCGGTCATCCCAAGCGCGGCGGTCCGGCCTTGACCCGCGCCAGCACCTCTTCGTGGCCTCCCAGCTCCCAGTACGAGTCGAGCCACCAGGTGGCCCCGGCTTCGGCGTAGGGCGCGACCTTGGCCGCCGCGGCGGACCGGTCCGCCGGTGTCTCGTCCTCGACGACGATGTCGTACGGACCGGCGCCCGGGCCGCGCTCTGCATCGGCATAGCGCCGCATCTCGGCCACCAGCTCCGGGGTGAATGCCTCGACGTGTGGCAGTAAGCCGTCGTATCGGAGCGCCCGGGCCATCGACTTCAAGCGACCCCATGCGCCGACCACCCAGATCGGAATCCGGGGCTGCTGGACGGGTGGATCCGGTGGCATGAACTCGGTGGGCCGAACGGTGTAGTGCTTGCCTTCGAACGAGAAGGGCTGGCCTGCCCATAGGCCGGTGAGGATGGCAAGCCCTTCGTCAAGCAACTCCGCGCGAGTGCGCCGGTCGGTGACCTCGCCGAACTCGGCGAAGCCAGAATCGAGCGCGCCTAGCCCGACCGAGAGAATCACCCGGCCGCCGGACAGGTTGTCGAGCGTGGCGGTCTCGCTCGCGAGCTTCCATGGCCGCATGCGAGACAGCGGCGTGAGCATGGTGCCCAGCTTGATCCGCTCGGTCCGCATGGCCGCCGCCGCCAGACAGACCCACGCGTCGACGCCCCATACGGGCTCCCAGACGAAGAATCCATCCCATCCGGCCTGTTCGGCAATCGCCGCGGTCTCGGCCGCGGTACGGGCGTCGCCGCTAGGCAGGGTAAATCCGAATTTCATGAAGGCGCAATCCTCTCCTCGGAAGCCGGCTTCGACGTTACGCGGTGGCACTGACGGGTAACTGACCGACATGGCCGACGACAGGCGAACCAAACCGGGACCCACCCCTGGTGAGGATCCGCGAGAGATCGATCAGGAGCGGAGCTCCGAGCAGGCTCTCGAGGATCAGGCCGAGCAGGAGGGCATCGTCCATCCGCAGGAGCGCAAGAGCGGGCTCGGCACCAGTGCGGACGCACCGGGCCGAGACTTGGACGATCTCGAGGACGCATACGAGCCGCGGCGGCTTCGAGACGAATCTTGACGGTGGCCAGCGGCGGGCGGCCGGGCGGGCCGACTGCGATCAGGTGACCTTCTCGTGCGTTTTACCAGGTCACGAGCACCAGACGTCACCTGATCCTTTAGCGTCCACATGGTGATACGCGATCAGGTGACTGAAGCGCACGTCCTATGCAGGCCACAGCCGCCTCGCCACACCTGATCGTCCTGATCGAGGCGATCAGATGACATATCGACGATCAGGTGACCAAGATCAGGGGGCTGTCAGCGCCAGGCCGACTGCCAGCAGCACCGCGTAGGCGAGCTCGGTCAGTCCGGTGTCGCGCAAGACTGGGATCAGGTCGGCTCCCCGAGCCCGCTGCACCACCGGTAGAGCCGCCTTCACCGCCAGCGGCGCCGACAGCAGCGCCAGCCACGCCCATGACCTGCCGCCAAAAGTCAGCGCCAGCGCCAGCCCGTACGCCGTGGCCAGCAGCAGCAGGTACAACAGGCGCGTTCGCCGTGAGCCCAGGAACACCGCCAGCGTCCGCTTTCCGGTCGCCGCGTCCGTGGGCGCGTCCCGCAGGTTGTTCGCCAGCAACAGCGCAGAAGCGAGCGCACCAATCGCGATGCCCGAAATGACCGAAGCCGCCGTCACGCGTTCCACCTGGACGTAGGTCGTGCCGACCACTGCGACCAGCCCGAAGAAGACGAACACCGAGACCTCGCCGAATCCGCGGTACCCGTACGGACGCGAGCCGCCGGTGTAGTACCAGGCAGCCGCGACCGCCAGCACGCCGACGGCCAGCAGCCACCATTGCCGCGACACGACCACCAGCAGCAACCCCGCCACGGCCGCTACCGCAAAGGCCACCCACGCCGCAGCCAGTACCGCGCGCGGGCCGACCGTCCCGGACGCCACGAGCCGCAGCGGTCCGACCCGTCTGTCGTCGGTACCACGCACGCCATCGGAGTAGTCGTTCGCGTAGTTGACGCCCACCTGCAGGGCAAGGGCCACGACGACCGCGAGTACCGCTCGAGAGATGACCGCTGAACCCACCGCGGCCGCCGCGCCGGTGCCTACGATCACCGGTGAGATCGCTGCGGGCAGCGTCCGGGGACGGGCGCCCACCACCCAGGGCGACACGGTGGCCATCAGCCGGCGAGCCCTTCCAGCAGCCGCGTCGTCATCGTATGGCGATCGACCTTCTGCCCGGCCAGCATCGGCAACGTGGCAACCACGATCAGCTCCTTCGGTGCATACGCCGTCGGCAGGCTCTTCATGACGTGGGCGCGGACCGATTCCAGCGTGGGCGAACAACCTGCCGCTGCCACGACCGCCACGACGATACGCTCCCCCCACTCGGCGTCCGGCAGGGCCACCGCACACGCGTTTTCGACTTCAGGATGGGACGTCACCGCGGCGTCCACCGCGGCCAGCGGAACGTTGACCCCACCGGTGATCGCGATGTCGTCGATCCGGCCGATCACGTGCAGCCTGCCGTCGGCGTCGATCCGCCCGGCGTCGGCGGTGACGAACCAGCCGTGGGCGAACGCGTCACTGGTCAGCTCGGGTCGCAGTCGGTAGCCGAGGGCCAGCATCGGCCCGGCCAGGCGGATCCGCTCGTCCGGACCGACCTCGACCTTCACGCCTTCCAGGGCGATGCCGTCGTAGACGCAGCCACCGCACGTTTCGGTCGTCCCATACGTTGGGACCAGCTGAATACCTGCCGCTCTCGCCCGAGTGATGAGGTCCGGAGCGGCCGCAGAGCCACCTAGCAGGACGGCGTCGTATGCGGCCAGCGCTTCGAGCCCGCAGCCGCCGTCACGCACTATGTCGGCCAGCTGTTTGGGCACCAATGCGGTGTAGCGGCGCTTGGACTCGGCCAGCAGCCGGACGCTGGCCGCGGCGAACGACTCGGGGTCGAAACCTTCGGACAGGTCCTGGACGACTGGGTCCACGCCCGCCACGACGGAGCGCGCGAGCACCATCAGGCCAGCGATATGGGTCGTCGGCAGCGCCAGCAGCCACCGGCCCGGCCCGCCGAGCCGGACATGGGTCGCATCGGCGGAGGCGAGCACTGCGTCCGCCGTCAGCAGCACGCCCTTGGGTTCGCCGGTGGACCCGGACGTGGGTACGACCAACGCCGCGCCCTCCTCGAGCGGCAGGTCCGGTCGCAGCGCATCGAGCAGCGATGTTCGGGCCGGCTCGGGTGCGGCCGGCAACGGAAGGACCGCCGGACCGCCGGCCAGCGCGGCGCGCACCGCTGCCAGCATCTCGCCGGCATTTCCCGGCGACGCGGTCACTGTTTCTAGAGATCGCGTTTTCGACATCGCGCGCCCAGCGTACGGACCAAGGCCCCCAAAGTCACCTACCCGGCTTGAACATGCCTTGACCGTCAGTAGTACCAGGGGAATCGCGACCAGTCAGGATCCCGCTTTTCCAGGAAGGCGTCCCGGCCTTCGACCGCCTCGTCCGTCATGTACGCCAGCCGGGTGGCCTCGCCGGCGAAGATTTGCTGGCCTACCATTCCGTCGTCGATGGCATTAAAGGCGTACTTGAGCATCCGCTGGGCGGTAGGGCTCTTTCCATTGATCTTGGTGGCCCATTCGAGGGAGACCGATTCCAGATCAGAGTGCGGAACGACAGCGTTGACCATACCCATCCGATGCGCGTCGGCAGCCGAATATTCGTTCCCGAGGAAAAAGATCTCGCGAGCGAATTTCTGACCGATCTGCCGAGCGAGATAGGCCGACCCGAACCCGCCGTCGAAGGAGCCCACGTCGGCATCGGTCTGCTTGAATCGCGCGTGCTCAGCGCTCGCGATGGTCAGATCGCACACGACATGAAGGCTGTGCCCGCCGCCGGCCGCCCAACCCGGCACCACGCAGATCACGATCTTCGGCATGAACCTGATCAACCGCTGCACTTCGAGAATGTGCAACCGTCCGGCCCGTGCCGGATCAACCGTCGCGGCCTCATCTCCGCTGGCATACCGGTAGCCGTCCCGGCCCCGGATCCGCTGGTCGCCGCCAGAGCAGAACGCCCACCCGCCGTCCCTGGGCGATGGCCCGTTGCCGGTGAGCAGCACACACCCGACGTCCGTGGTCATCCGCGCATGATCGAGAGCCCGGTACAACTCGTCGACCGTGTGCGGCCGGAAGGCATTGCGAATTTCCGGCCGGTCGAACGCGATCCGAACCGTGCCCTGCGAGATATGGCGGTGGTAGGTGATGTCGGTGAACTCGAACCCGTCGACGATGCGCCACACCGATGGGTCGAACGGTCCGGATGTCATTGCATCGCTCCTTCGTTGCGCAGCGTCGTGAACGTTAGCGGGCGTTCCACAGATCACCCGGCACGCACCCAGCGAATTCCACTAGTCTCGCGTGCGCGCTGATCGCTTGCGGCGATCGGCCGGATTAGCAGACCGCCATTCGGGGGACGACTCAGCTATGCCGCGTCAGCCACTTCTGATCTCCATCGCAGTTGTCATGTTCGCCTCCGCTGCCTGCGGCGTCGACGGACCTGCGGCCGAGCCCACAGACATCAACGAGTCAGGCGCGAGCGGCGACGAGATCATCGATCCCGAAACCCTCAACGAGGGATCGGACGAGCCCGCGGCGGACCGGCCGGCCGGCTGGGTGACCGTCACCGACGAGCCCAGCGGAGCGACATTCCTGCTTCCAGACCCGACTGAACCGTTGAAAGACACCGCGGTCACCGAGGACGGCGGTGAGGTGGAGTTGCGAAACTACGCGGTGACCACCGACGACGGCATCGAGGTCGGATTCAACATCATCGAAACACCCGGCGACTCGTACGACCTCGAGGCGGGGATAGCCGGCGTGGCGAACACCCTCGGCGGCGAAATCCTCTCGTCAGAAGACACCGATCTGTTGGGACATCACGCCGTGGACGTGGAGATGAGCTACGGCGACGATATGTTCGTAGTGTTCACCTTGATCTCAACGGAGGACTACGTCATGCAAACGCTGGCGTCCGGGCCCGAGTCCGAGCGGCCGGCGATCGAGGCGACGTTCGAGCAGCTCACCGAGTCCCTCGAGGTGCGTTGAGCGGCTTGCACGTTTACGCGATACCACTGCGAACCCGCTTTCGAGACATCGACATGCGCGAAGGTGTCTTGATCCGCGGCCCGGCCGGGTGGGGGGAGTTCTCCCCTTTCAGGGAGTACGACGTCGCCGAAGCCACATCGTGGTGGCGGGCCGCTCGCGAGGCGGCAGACCGCGGATGGCCGCCGGCCGTGCGCACCCGGGTGGGCGTCAACGCCACCGTGCCGGCGGTTTCGCCCGAGGCCGTGGCCGGAGTGCTGGCGCGGTTTCCGGGGTGCACGACGGCGAAGGTGAAGGTGGCGGCCGCCGGGCAGTCGCCTGCCGAGGACGAAGAAAGGCTGCGTGCGGTTCGTGACGAGCTCGGACCCGGCGGCCGGATCCGGGTGGACGCCAACGGAGCCTGGGACGTCGAAGGAGCGACCAGCCTGCTGCCGCGTTATGACCGGGCGGCCGGTGGTCTGGAGTACGCCGAGCAACCATGCAGGACCATCGAGGAACTCGCCGCCGTGCGGCGCAAGCTCGACATTCCCATCGCAGCGGACGAGTCCATCCGCCGTGCCGATGATCCGCTGCGGGTGGCGGAGGGCCAGGCCGCCGACATCGCCGTGCTGAAAGTCCAGCCGCTGGGCGGGGTCCGTGAGTGTCTGCGGATCGCCGAGCGGATCGGCCTTCCCGTCGTGGTCTCATCCGCTCTGGAGACGTCCGTCGGCATCGCAGCGGGTGTCGCGCTGGCCGCAGCGCTACCGGAGCTGCCCTACGCGTGCGGGCTGGCCACCGTGGGCCTGCTGGCGCGTGACGTGGTGGACGACCCGCTGGTGGCCGTCGACGGCGCGATTCCGGTTCGCCGTCCTGTCCCGTCCGAGACGAGGCTCGCCGCCGTCCGCGCCGACGAACCGACTATCACCTGGTGGACCGACCGCATCGACCGGGTCAGTCAGGGATCTTGACGCAATCCACACCGTCATGCGCTGTGGATTGCGTCAAGATCGCGATGGTGGACGGCCTAGCCTGGGGGATGTGAATCCTTCGACGGCGCTCGCCCGTGTGCTGGTGGACGAGCTGGTGCGCTGCGGAGTGACGGCTGTCGTGCTCGCACCGGGTTCGCGCTCCGGACCGCTGGCGTTCGCCCTCCAGGCCGCCGACATTGCCGGGCGGTTGTCTCTGCACGTGCGCATCGACGAGCGGTCGGCCGGCTTCCTGGCGGTGGGCCTGGCCCGCTCGGCCGGCATCGCCGCGGTTGTCACGACATCGGGCACCGCGGTGGCGAACGTGCATCCTGCCGTCCTGGAGGCGCACCATGCCGCGGTCCCGCTCATAGTCATCTCGGCAGACCGGCCGGGGGAGCTGCAAGGCGTCGGCGCCAATCAGACGGTAGAGCAGAGCCGGATCTTCGGGACGTCGGTCCGGTACGACCACGACATCGCCGCTCCCGATTCGCGAACCGGACAGGTCGCCTACTGGCGGTCGACGGTGAGCCGGGCCGTGCTCGCAGCCCAGGGCCGGCCGGCCGGCGATCCGGGTCCGGTACATCTCAATGTCGCGCTGCGCGAGCCGCTCACTCCCGACGGCGACGAGGCCTGGATCGAACCGCTGGAAGGGCGGGAGGCCGGCCGGCCGTGGACAAACGCCCCGGCGCAGACCCACCCGGCCCGGCTGCCCGATCTCGGCGCCCGCACTCTCGTCGTCGTGGGCGACGCTTCGGAGGCTGTGCAGCAGGCGGCCATCCGGCTTGGCGGCCACCGTGGCTGGCCGGTGCTGGCCGAGCCGGCGGCTCGCGGGGGCTCGGTCGACGTGGTCGAATGTGCGCCGCTGCTGGCCGCCTGCGAGTCATGGGTGCGGCAGCACCCGCCGGACCGGATTCTGGTCGTCGGTCGCCCCACGCTGGCTCGATCGATCATTCGGTTGCTTCGCGGCGATATCGCACCCGTCGACGTCGTCGCACCCGGTTCGGCCTGGGCGGACGTCGCACACGCCGCGCGGCGGGTACTTCCGGCCGCGGGTGTGCTCGACGTCCGCGGGGAGCCGGGCGATCCGGGCTTCCTGGCCGCCTGGCGCAAGGCCGGCGAGCTGGCCCGGGCGGCCGTCGACGCAACATTGGACGAGGACGACACGGCGACTGGCCTCAGTGTCGCGCGCGCGGTCGTGCGCGGGCTCGCGGCCGAAGCCCTGCTGTTCCTTGGTTCGTCGTCGGTGGTACGCGACGTCGATCTCGTAGGCGGCGCCCTGCCTCGGTATGTGTACGCCAACCGCGGGGTCGCCGGAATCGACGGCACGGTCTCGTCCGCGGTCGGGGCTGCTCTCGGGCGGCCCGGCGTTCCCGCGTACGCGCTGATCGGGGATTTGACCTTTCTGCATGACTCGAACGGCCTGGTGATCGGGCCGGGCGAGCCGCGTCCGGATCTGTGCGTCGTCGTCGTCAACGACAACGGTGGGGGCATCTTCGGTCTTCTGGAGCAGGGGGCGCCCGAGCACCAGGCCACGTTCGAGCGGGTCTTCGGGACGCCGCACGGTGTCGATCTTGCAGCATTGTGCGCGGCGACGGGCACGCCGTATGAGCGAGCCGACGCTGAGTCGCTGCCGGCCCTGCTGGAGCCGCGGCCCGGTGTGCGGGTGGTCGAGGTCGTGGCCGGCCGGCAGACCCATCGCGAGCTTCATGCCCGCTTGCGAGCTGCCGTTTCTGATGCGCTCAACCGGTGAGCGCGTCGCGCATGGGCACCAGTTTGGCCGCGCTCTCGGCTAATTCGGCGCTCGGATCCGAGCCCGCCACGACGCCGCACCCGGCGAACAACCGTAGACGTTCCGGTCGCTCACGGTCGATTCGGGCGCATCGCAGTGCTATACCCCACTCGCCGTCGCCGTAGTTGTCGATCCATCCCACTGGACCGGCATACCGGCCGCGGTCCATACCCTCGAGCTCGCGAATGAGCTCACGCGCGCGCTCGGTCGGCGTACCGCACACGGCGGCCGTCGGGTGCAATGCGGCGGCCAGGCCGAGCGAGCTCACCCCGTCGGCCGCCACTCCCGCCACGTCCGTCGCGAGGTGCATGACGTTCGGCAGGTGCAGGACGAACGGGGTTTCCGGCACGTTCATGCTCGAGCAATACGGTTCTAGGGCGTGCGCTACCGAACGCACCGCGTATTCGTGCTCCTCGAGGTCCTTGCTCGAACGGGCCAGCGAGGCCGCGAGAGCCAGATCGTGCTCGTCGTCGCCGGTCCGCCGGATCGTGCCGGCCAGCACTCGGGACGTGATCAGGCCGCGTTCGAGCCGGACGAGCATCTCCGGGGTGGCGCCGAGGAGACCGTCGACGCTGAAGGTCCAGCATCGCGGATACTGCTCTGCCAGCCGAATCAGCGGCCAGCGAGGATCGACCGGACCGGCTGCCTCGGCCACCAGGTCGCGCGCCAGCACTACCTTCTCCAGCTCGCCCGTGTTGATGCGCAGCACCGCTTCGGCGACCGTGAGCTCCCAATCGGCACCGCTTCGGGCGCCGTCCGCGAAGGTGACCATGCCCGGATTCCGCGGCTGCCGGCCGCTGGGCAACGAAGGAGTGGGCGGCAGGGCGCCGTTCTCCCCGACGGTCGTCACCCACCAGCGGCCGCTACGGTGGCCCACGACGACCTTCGGCAGGATGAGGGTGGACGTGCCGAGATCGTCGTCGAAGGCGAACGAGCCGAACGCGACCGGGCCGCACCCCGGTAGCCCGACCTCGTCACGTACGACGGTGCGTGCGGTGAGCCCCCGCCACCACCTGTCGGCAGCGGCGATCTGCCCCACACTGGTCGCGTCGAAGCGGGCCGCCGTGCCCCACCCGACGAGTCCGTCGCCACGGCGGACCCATGCGAAGGGCGACCGTTCGGGAAGCAGATTGAGCAGTGGCCCGGGGTCGTCGATCGCGATGGTACGGACGACCAGCGGCGCGGCCGCGGGCAACGATGTCACGTCAAGAAGGGTACGTGGGCCTGGTTTGTCCTTGTTCACAAAGGTCCGTTTCGGCCGACGTGAGCTTCGCCACCGAGCCGTTGCGCCCTGGAAATCACGTCCGTTACGCCTAGACTCCTGACCGAGTCGAACGAGGAGGCCGCGCGTGACCGAACCGGCCGAACCCGCCCGTACCCCCCAGGAGGGCGACTGGGCGGTCCGGCTCGCGGAGGCCGCGGGCGAGGGCGCCCTGGTCGGTGATGCCTTCGGGGTGCCGGTGTTCGACGTGCCGGCCGAACGCTGGGTCGCGACGCTGCAAGCCGCGCGCGATGCGGGACTGTCCTTCTTCGACTGGCTCTCCGCGGTCGATGAGTTGGACGAGGGCTTCTCCGTCGTCGCACACGTCGCGGACATCGGCCAACGTCCCGTCCTGCACCTGCTCGTGCGCACCCGCCTGCCTCGCGACGATCCCAGGATCGCGTCGGCTACGGGGGTCTACCGTGGGGCGGGGTGGCACGAACGGGAGACGCACGAGATGTTCGGGATCGAATTCGACGGCCACCCGAACCTCGCTCCGCTGCTGCTGCCCGACGGGTTCGAGGGTCATCCGCTTCGCAAGGAGTTCGTTCTCGCGGCCCGTGCGGCCAAGCCGTGGCCGGGAGCCAAGGAGCCCGGTGAGGGTGGCGAAGGTCGCGCCGCGCCTGCACGTCGGCGGATGCTTCCGCCCGGCGTTCCGGATCCGTCGTGGGGACCGCGCCGGCCGGAGCCCCCGGAGCAACGGGAGGGCGTCGGGGAACCACCGGCGGCCGAGGATGAGTCGGAGCCCGACGCGGTCGGTGGTGACGCGACGTGATGGACGTCCTCGAGGCCATCGTTCGCATCGTGCTCGTCGTGGTCGCGTTCCTTGTATTGCCGCTGATCATCGGGCAGGCCGAACACAAGGTGATGGCCCACATGCAGGGCCGGGTCGGTCCGATGTACGCCGGCGGGTTCCACGGCTGGGCGCAGCTGATAGCCGACGGCGTGAAGTTCGTCCAGAAGGAAGACGTGCTGCCCGCGAAGGCCGATCGCACCGTCTACCGGCTTGCTCCGGGCGTGGCCCTGGTGCCGTACCTGGTCGCGCTCGCGTTCATTCCGCTCGCTCCCGGCTGGGTGGGGGCGGACGTGGACGCCGGGCTGCTCGTGGTGCTGGCGGTGATGGGTGTGGCCGTGCTCGGCGCGGTGATGGGAGGGTGGGCCAGCGCGAGCAAGTACTCGTTGCTCGGAGGACTGCGCAACGCCGCACAACTACTGGCGTACGAGCTGCCGTTCGTGCTGGCCGCCGCCTCGGTAGCGATGGCCGCCGGCACCCTGTCGCTGACCGGCATCGTCGAGGAATGGCGGCCGTGGTGGATGTTGTGGCAGGCCATCGGTGCCGTGGTGTTCTTCACCGCCGGGCTCGCCGAACTTCACCGCCCACCGTTCGACATGCCCATCGCCGATGCCGAGATCATCCTTGGCGCGCTGACCGAGTACTCGGGTCTGCGGTTCGCGTTCTTCTTGTTGGCCGAGTACGCCGGCATCCTGGTGCTCTGCGGATTGACCACGGTGCTGTTCCTTGGGGGATGGCAGGGACCCGGCCCGGATGCGCTGGGTCCGGTGTGGACTCTGCTCAAGGTATTCCTGCTGGCCGGCGTCGTGATCTGGGTGCGGGTGGCGTTCCCTCGACTTCGGGCCGATCAGCTGCAAAAGCTCGCCTGGCAGGGGTTGGTCCCGCTCGCCCTGCTGCAGCTGGCGATCACCGGTGTGGTGGCGCTGCAGCGCTAGAGTGGCTCCGCTGACCCTGCAACTGAGGGAGGCATATGAAGCAGGAGCCGGACGCCGGCGCTGTCGACGTCGACACCGAAGAGTGGCCCGCGCCGCCCGAGTCCGACGGCGACGAGTCCGTGGCTGCCGAAACGTCGGAACAGGCCTCATTCTTCGCCGGCGAGGACGTCCGACCCGATCCCGACAGCGCCATCGCGGCCGAGCGAATGCAAGGCCGGCACGCCCGGCCCCGCGACCTGCGGAGGCTGCAGACCGCGGGGCTGGGTGTCGCCCTGGTCATCGCAGTCGGTTTCGCGCTGTACTTCGGGCTCCAGCTCGGTTCGGCGGAGGGCGAGGACGCCACGTCCGGCAACGGCGAACTGACCAGCCGGTTGGAGCAGACGAACACTCGCCTGGCGGACACAACGGCCGAGCTCCGCGAAGCCCAGACCCGCGTGGTCGCCGCCGAAGCCGAAGCCCGCGAGCTGCAGGAGCAACTCGATGCCGCCATCGCCGCGTCCGAGGTAGCCGATGGTGAGCTCGCCGAGGCGGCCGAACAACTACAGGCGCTATCAGATTCGCTCGCTGCCGCACGGAGTCAGAGCGAGGCGCTGGCCTCTGCTGTGCTCGGCTCGGTCGATCCGGTCGACGCCTGCGTGCGGGCAGCAGCGCAGGTGGCCGACGATGTCGACGAGAACGGCCGTGGCCGGCTGGCCCAGCAGGCTCGCGAGGCCGCGGCAACCTGCGCGGCTGCGCAGGAGTCCCTCGCACTGGCGGTCAGCCAAGCCAGCGACGTGCTGTCCAACTAGCTCGTCCGTGTGCAGGTTGACGCGATTCAACCACCGGGCCGTTTGTGGCTGCGGCGCGAACCGATTACTCTCGCGTGTTTGCATCACCGCAAGGAGGTCCCTTCGTGAGCGATCGACGGGAACCGGCGCAAGGCGACGAGCTGGGCTACCTCCCGGACGGGCGCCCCAAGTTGTCACCCGATGACACGAGCCTGCTAGGCCTGCATGCGGTCTGGTCCGAACTCGACGAACCGCTCCCGCCGAAAGGAAGCCGGCACCTGTCCAGGCGTGCCCGCCGGCAAGCCCGGTCGGCGTGGCGGGTGCCGATGCCGCTCGTGATCGGCATCAGTGCGGCGATCGGAATCACTCTCGCGATCATCGTTTTCCTGGCCACGAGTTGACGGTGAGTCGTCGTTCGACACGGCGCGAGGCCCCTAGATCACATAATGGCGGGCGTGGAGGCTCGTCTCTTCGCGGTATTCGGGCCAAGATGGGACGCATGCCGACTCGGATCGGTTTCGGACGTGGCCTTGCGCAAGGGCTGGCGACGACGTTCCGCCGCATGACCCGGCGGGCGGTCACCGCCCAGTACCCCGACGTCCTGCCGGAGCTTCCGCCGCGAAGCCGTGGTGTCATCGCACTCACCGAAGAGAACTGCACTGTCTGCATGCTGTGTGCGCGCGAGTGCCCAGACTGGTGCATTTACATCGACTCGCACAAGGAGGAGATGCCTCCGGCGCGCGAGGGTGGCCGCCCGCGCAGTCGCAATGTCCTGGACCGGTTCGCGATCGACTTCTCGCTGTGCATGTACTGCGGGATCTGCATCGACGTATGCCCGTTCGACGCGCTCCACTGGTCGCCGGAGTTCGAGTACGCCGAGTTCGACATCCGCGACATGACCCACGAGAAGGACCGGCTCAACCAGTGGATGGCGACCGTGCCGGCACCACCCCCCTACGACCCGGGTGCAGCCGAACCCAAGGAGATCGAGCTCGCCACGAAGGCCGCCGGTGAAGGCGAGGCGAGCGGGTGAACCTGGTCGAACTGGCCTTCGTGCTGCTTGGTGCGCTCGCCCTCGGGGCGGGCGCGCTGGCCGTCACGACCGCACGTGTGGTGCACGCCGCCCTATGGCTGGCGGCGAGCCTGGCCGCCGTCGCAGGCTGCTTCCTCTTACTGGCCGCCGAGTTGCTGGTATGGATCCAGGTGCTGATCTACGTCGGTGCGGTGGTCGTGCTCGTGCTGTTCGCCCTGATGCTGACCAGGGCGCCGACCGGTCCGGCGCCGGGCGCCCCGCGGGCCCGGCTGATCGTGGCCGGTGTCGTGGCGGCAGCCACAGCTGCCGTGCTGTTGGGCACCCTGCTGGGCACACTTGGCGGCGAGCGGATCGACCTGGAATCGACCCGCGTGGGGACCGCGTCGGAGATGGGAGGGGCGCTGTTCAGCGGTTGGGTGCTGCCGTTCGAGGCGCTGTCGGTGCTACTGCTCGCCGCACTGATCGGCGCGATCGCGCTGACGAGAAGACTTCCGGCGCCGTCGGCTCCCAGCCGGCCACGCTCCGAGGCACAGCCGGCAGATGCGGCCGGCAGCACGGCCGGGCCCGAGGAGGGAAGCGGCCGATGAGCCTCGCCTTCCCACTCGCCGTATCCGCCCTGTTGTTCTCCATCGGCGTCTTCGGCGTGCTCGCCCGGCGCAACGCGGTCCTGCTCCTCGTTTCGGTCGAGCTGATGCTCAATGCCGCGAACATCAACCTGGTGGCATTCGACGCGTGGTGGGCCGATGCCCTGCACGCAGGGCAGGTGCTGACGTTGTTCGTCATCACCATCGCCGCGGCCGAAATCGGGATCGGGCTGGCGATCGTGCTGCTGGTCTTCCGGGCCCGCGGCAGTTCTGACCTCGACGACCTGGGCATCCTCGACGAACGCGCGGACGTTCCGGAACCGATCGAAGCCGACATCGAGGCGCCTGCGGCCAGCGAACCGCACGAGGCCAGGGCATGAAAGCACGCCACGGCCACGAAGCGGCCCTCTCCGCAAGATCCGCTCGCGCTTTCACGGGGGCGCCGGGATGAGTTACGTCGGTGCGGGAGTGGCCCTGGTCATAGTGCTGCCGTTCGCTGCGGCCGTCACCGGTATGGCCTTCGGAAAGCAGCGGCTGCTCGCGCAGCGGATCGCGGTCACCGGCACCGGGCTCGCCCTCGTGCTTGCGATCTCGGTGGGCGTCGCCGTCTGGGGTGGTGACCGCGAGATCAGCAGTTGGGGCACGATCCCCACGGGCTGGGTCCCCATCGAGATAGCGACCAGGGCGGATCCGCTCAGCCTGACCCTTGCCGTCATGGTGGCGGCCGTGGCCTTCGCCGTCCAGGTCTACTCGACCTCCTACCTGGGACGGGACCCCAGATACGGCTCGTACGCCGCGCTCGTGTCGTTGTTCACATCGGCCATGTTGCTCGTCGTACTGGCCGACGACCTGATCATTTTGCTGGTCGGGTGGGAGATCATGGGCATCTGCTCGGCGCTGCTTATCGGCCACTACTGGGAGCTTCCCGAGGCGCGAGCCGCGGCGGTCAAGGCGTTCATCGTCACCCACCTCGGCGATATGGGCCTGCTGATCGGCTTTTTCGTGCTGGGCGACCTGGCCGGATCGTTCCAGGTGTCGGTCATCGCCGCGACCGTCGAGCCGTCCACCACACTGACCGTCGGCCTCGTCCTCGTGCTGTGCGGCGTGGCCGGCAAGTCGGCCCAGGTTCCACTGCACGTCTGGTTGCCCGACGCGATGGCCGGCCCCACTCCGATCTCGGCCCTCATCCACGCGGCGACGATGGTGGCGGCCGGCGTGTTCCTGGTGGCCCGGCTCTACGACGCATACCTGCTCGCCCCGGTGGCCATGGCCGTGCTCGCCGTGATGGCCGCGGTGACGATGGTTTTCGCCGCCTTGTCGGCTCTCGCGCAGGACGATCTCAAGCGAGTGCTGGCCTGGTCGACGACCAGCCAGCTCGCGTACATGCTCGGAGGGCTTGCCGTTGGCGGGTACTCCGCGGGCCTGTTCCACCTGATCAGCCACGCCGCTTTCAAAGCGCTGCTGTTCCTGGCCGCCGGCGTCATCGCTTACGCAATCGGCACCACGCTGCTGTCACGGATGGGCGGCCTGCGTACCGAAATGCGGCGTACCTACTGGATCATGACGATCGGATTGGCCGCACTCGTCGGTATCCCGCCGCTGGCCGGTTTCTTCTCGAAGGAGTCCGTGCTGTCGGCGGCGGAGGAGGCGGCGCTGCACGGCGGTCCACTGCCCGGCTGGGCCGCCTGGCTGGTGCTGCTCGCCGGACTCCTGACCGTGCTGCTCACGGCGGCCTACGCCGGGCGAGCCTGGTTGCTGGCGTTCCATGGCCATCCGTCCGAGGTACCGGCCCACGAACCGCCGCCGGCCATGCGACTCCCGCTGTACGGCCTGTCGGCGGCCACGATCGTTCTCGGTGCACTCGCGTTCTGGCTGCCCACGGCGCTCGACAGGGGAGTCCGGCCGGCTGGAGTCCAGCTGCACTGGGTAACCACGATTCTGTCGCTGATACTGGTGGCGGCCGGCGGTTACGCGGCGTACACGGCATGGCTGCGGGAGGCCCAGCGTGACCCCGCGGCGCAGCTTGGCCCCGCGCGGCCGGTGTTCGCCGACGGAATGCGGGTCGACGCCATCTACGAGGCCACGGTCGTCCGGCCCGTCTACGCGCTGGCCAGGCTGGTGGTGGCTGGCGACCGCTACGTGATTCACCCGTATGTGACCGGGTCCGGGCGGGTGGTCCGTTCACTCGGGCGGCTGCCCGGCGCGTTCCAGCGGGGAAAGGTACAGCAGTACGTCACGGCTGTGCTCGCGGCTGTCGTGGTACTAGCCCTCGTCGGGGTGGCGGTGCGCTGACGATGACCGTTCTGCTGCACCTCGCGATCGCCCTGCCGCTGACCGGCTGCATCATCCTGGCCGTGCTGCCTGCATCGACCGGGCGGCGCGTGGCCCGCACGGTCGGCCTGGTCGCCTCTGCGCTCACGCTGCTCGTCGTCCTCGTCGTGGTTGCCGTGTTCGATCGGGACGACGCCGGCCGGGTGCAGTTGCTGGCCGACGTCGACTGGGCGCCCTCGCTCGGACTCAGCTGGCGGATCGGTGTCGATGGGCTGTCACTGCCCTTCGTCGTGCTGACCGCACTGCTGGTGTTCTGCTGCCTGCTCTACACCGTGCGGATCCGGCCGCATGGCGGGCGGCTACGCGCGTTCGTCGCCCTGGTGCTGCTGCTCGAGGTCGGCATGATCGGCACCTTCCTGGCTCTGGACCTGGTGCTGTTCTTCCTGTTCTTCGAAGTCGTGCTCATCCCGATGTGGTTCGTCATCGCCTGGTGGGGTGAGCCCAAGGACCAGCCCGGCCGCGTCGCCGCCGCGAACACCTTCATCCTGTACACCCTGCTGGGCTCGGCGATCATGCTGGTCGGTTTCCTGTACGTCGGAGCCCAGTCCGGGACGTTCGACATGCTCGAGCTCGCCCGCCGAGGGGGCGAGGGACTGACGGGCAACGTCCAGCTGCTGGCCGCCATCGCGATCGTCGGTGGCCTGGCGGTCAAGGTGCCGGTCTGGCCGCTGCACACCTGGCTTCCGGACGCTCATGCCAAAGCACCCACCGTCGGGTCGGTACTGCTGGCCGGTGTCCTGCTGAAGATGGGCTCGTACGGGCTCGTCCGGGTCGCCGTGCCGATCGTGCCCGACGGCGTCCGGCAGATCGCGCCTTTCCTCGGGGGGCTCGCCGTGGTGGGCATCGTGTACGGCGCTCTGGCGTGCCTCGCCCAACGCGACCTCAAGCGGCTCGTCGCCTACTCCAGCGTGGGTCACATGGGGTTCGTCGTACTCGGCGTGGCGACCATGACTCCGGCAGGCCTGAACGGCTCGGTGTTCGCCGGCCTCGCTCACGGTTTGATCACGGGGCTGCTCTTCTTCCTTGCCGGAGCGGTGAAGGACCGCCACGGCACCACCGAGTTCGACGAACTCGGCGGCGGAATGTACGTCCGCCTGCCCCGGCTGGGAGTGCTGGTCACGTTCGCCGCGATCGCCTCGCTCGGCCTGCCGGGGTTGGCCGGATTCTGGGGAGAGCTGCTCTCGCTCGTGGGAGCGTTCCGCCCGTCCGCCGTCTTGGAGCGCCCATATTTCCTGGTCCTGCTCACGATCGCCGTCATCGGCGCCGTGCTCACCGCGCTGTACCTGCTGGTAATGGTGCGTCGGGTCTGCCAGGGAGAGGACACCATCGGGTCGCGGCTGCCCGTGTTGGGCGATGTGACCACGCACGAGATAGCGTCCTGGGGTCCGCTCATCGCGCTGACCCTGCTGCTGGGGCTGTGGCCCGGACTGGTGCTGACGATGGTCGATCCCGTGATGCAGGGGGTGGGCCTATGAACTGGCTGGCCCAGACGGTCGACTGGCTGGCCGTCGCTCCGGCGATTGCAGTGGCGGCGACCGCACTCGTGGTGTTGCTGGCCGACCTCTGGCTGCCGGTGCAGCGGGCACCCGCGGTTCTGACCGGCATCGGTGTCGTCGGAGTTCTGGTCGCATTGTTGTTCGTCGGCCTGCTCTGGGACGATCCGCGGGCCACCTTCTGCATCGGATCCGGGGAGGCCGGGTTCGCGTCCTGCTCCTACGTCGTCAACCAGCTCACCTTGGCGTTCCAGGGCATCGTCCTGGTAGGGACGCTGGTCGTGTTGCTGTTGGCCCATGCCGACATGCAGGCGGCGGAGGCTCGCCTACCGGCCGGCGAGACGGGGTTCCTTCTGCTGGCGTCGGCCTCGGGTGCGCTGGTGCTCGCCGCGGGACGCGACCTTGCGACGATCATCGTGGCGCTCGAAGTGGTGTCGCTGCCCGCGTTCGCGCTCGTGGGACTCCGCCGTCGCGACCGCCGCGACGCCGAGGCGTCTCTGACCTTCTTCGTCGTTTCGGTCGTCTCCGTGGCCGTCATGATCTACGGTGTCTCACTCGTCTACGGAGCCACCGGTGCGCTGCACCTGGACCGGATCGCCGTGGCCTTGGAAGACCCGGCGGCCCGGACGTCGATGGCCGGCGCCGGGGTGTTGCTGACGCTCGTCGGCCTGGCGTTCAAGATCGGAGCGGTGCCGTTCCACTTCTGGGTGCCGGACACATACTCCGGGAGTCCGGTAGTCGTGGCCACGTACCTGGCCGTTGTGTCCAAAGCCGCCGGGCTGGTCGGCCTCGTGCTCGTGGTCAGCCACGGGTTCCCGGGATACGCCGGCCTGTGGGGTCCTGCTATCGGCGTGCTGGCCGTCCTCACGATGACGGTCGGCAACGTGGCCGCCCTCCGGCAGCGAACCGCGATCAGGCTGCTGGCCTGGTCGTCCATCGCTCACGCCGGGTACCTGCTCGTTCCGCTCGGGGTCGCGTCGGCCGGCACCACCGGGGGCCAACTCGGCGAGGCGATGTCGGCCACCGTGGCCTACATGGCGATCTATGCTGCGCTCAACCTGGCAGCGTTCGGCGTGGTCGCCGTGGTCTCGCGGCACCGGCCGGGCGCGACCCTCGAGGAGTACCGCGGGCTGGTGCACACCGAACCGGTCAGCGCCGTAGTGCTCGCCTTCGCGCTCCTGGCGTTGGCCGGTCTGCCGCCGGGAGTGGCAGGCCTGTGGGCGAAGGTAGTGATCATCGACGCCGCGGTCTCGGGCGGGGCGGGATGGTTGGCCGTCGCGGTCGCGGTCAACACGGTGATCGGGTTGGTCTACTACCTGCGGTGGACCGTCTTGATGTTCTCTGCCGCACCGGATCGCCGGGCGATCCCGACCTACGACGTGCCGGCGGCGTCCGGCATTGCGATCGGGCTTGCGATGGCGGCCGGCGTTGCATTCTCGGTGCTGCCTCAACTCGCCTTCGGCCTGGCAGCAGCCGGCTCGGGAATTCTCGGTTAACCGACGGAGCAGGCGGCTGCGATAAGGGGAACGCGTCAACGACCTTCGGACGTTGACTGCTACGTGCACCGCAACGGACTGAAGACCGCCGCCCTGCTCGGCCTGATGTCCGCGTTCATCTTGTTCGTCGGCGGTCTGTTCGGCACGACGGGGCTGTGGATCGCGCTTGTCGTCGCCCTCGCCACCAACGGGTACGCGTACTTGAACAGCGACAAGATCGCGCTGCGGTCGATGCGCGCCTACCCGGTGAGCGAGGCCCAGCAGCCGACGATGTACCGCATCGTGCGCGAGCTCTCCACGGCGGCGCGCAAACCGATGCCGCGGTTGTACGTCAGCCCGACCCCGTCGCCCAACGCGTTCGCCACCGGCCGCAATCCGGCGAACGCCGCGGTGTGCTGCACCGAGGGGATTCTGGCCATCCTCGACGAGCGAGAGCTGCGGGCCGTGCTGGGTCACGAGCTCGCCCACGTTTACAACCGCGACATTCTCATATCGTCGGTGGCTGGAGCGATGGCGAGTGTGGTCATGTTCGTGGCGAGCATCGCCTTCGTCCTGCGCGGCGGCGAAGACGACGAGGCCGGTCCGGTAGCGGCTCTGTTGCTGATGCTGCTCGGACCGTTGGCCGCTTCGCTGATCCAGCTTTCGGTCAGCCGCTCTCGGGAATTCCAGGCCGACACCGACAGCGCACGAAGCACAGGCGATCCGCTCGCGCTGGCGCGTGCGTTACGCAAGCTCGAACTAGGGACCCGGCAACTGCCACTCCCTCCTGCCCGTGAGTTGATGACATCGAGCCACCTGATGATCGTCAATCCATTCCGCTCGCATGGGTTGGCCCGCCTGTTCTCGTCGCACCCGCCGGCGGCCGAGCGCATCGCCCGGCTGGAGGCGCTTGGCGGCCGCCCTCGCTAGCCGATTGGCCGACCGCGCTCAGCGGTAGTTGACGAACTGCAGCGCGAAGTCGAAGTCCTGCTGTTTGAGCATGGCGATCACAGCCTGAAGGTCGTCCTTCTTCTTGGCCGAGACCCGGACCTCGTCGCCCTGCACCTGAGCCTTGACACCCTTGGGTGCCTCGTCCCGGATGGCCTTGGTGATCTTCTTCGCCTGCTCCTGGGTCAGCCCGTTCTGCAGGGTGGCGCCGATCTTGTAGAGCTTGCCGGACGGCCGTGGGTCGCCGTCGTCCAGCGCCTTGAGCGACACTCCACGCTTGACGAGCTTGTCTTTGAAGACGTCCAAGGCCGCCAGGACGCGGTCCTCGGTAGAGGCTTCGAGCTCGACCGCGTATTCGCCGGCCCAGCGGATGGCGGCGGCGGTGTTTCGGAAGTCGAACCGCTGGTTGATCTCCTTGGCAGCCTGGTTGAGCGCGTTGTCGACCTCTTGCCGGTCGATCTTGCTGACCACATCGAACGAGGATTCGCTAGCCACGTGTCGCAAGCTACCCGATCTGGTTTCCATCCGGCCACTGACGTCGGTTATCCTTCACAGCGCACCTGGGCAAGGTGCTCCGGCAGGTTGCCCGAGCGGCCAAAGGGAGCGGACTGTAAATCCGTCGGCTACGCCTACGTTGGTTCGAATCCAACACCTGCCACCAGCCTGACAGGCCCCTGACCAGCGACGCGGTCGGGGCCTGTTGGCGTCGTCCGGGGTTGACGCGCCGCGGTGATGACGAGTCATGGCGCGCCGCGCGAACGATGAGATCGCCGCTGCCCTTCGAATCAGAGGGGGCGTCCGGGTCACGGTGAGGTCGAAGGCGAAGGCATCGTGCATCTGCAGCACGACGGGCCGGCCGTCGACGGTGACCGTGACGTCCGCCGAAACGGGAGTGTTGGTCCCGGTGACGTGGATGAGGTATCCCGCGTCAGCGAATGTCTCGTCGATGTTGGTCGGCGTGCCGGACGGTTGCCACGAACCGGTAATTCGTGCGGTGGAATGCGTGGCGACTGGGCCGCCACGGGTGTTCCGCGACAGCGCCACATCGAGATCCGCGTTCCCGTCGAGCAGTTCCTCCGCGGCCAACTCGACCGACGCGCTGAGGTCCGGCCCCCGGGCTGCTCAATCACGAGGGTCGCCTGGCTGCGGTAGAGGCTGTTGCCGTAGATCTCGACGAACACCTGGCGGCCGTTCAGATCGCCGGTGCCCGCTAGAGCGACTCTTTGCTCGTACGTGAATTCCGACTCGGGTGTCTCAGCGTCGATGGCCGTGGCGGTGTCGAGTGAGCGGGCCTCGGCTCGGGCCGGTGCCTCGGCTGCTGTCCCGAATGCCTGCGCTGCTGTCCCGAATGCCTGCGCTGCTGTCCCGAATGCCTGCGGCGCGACCATCGAAGCGGCGGCGACCAGGCCGATGGCACCGGTGACGATGCCGATGGTGCGGTGGTTCCGCTGGATCTTGTTCTTAGTCCTTCCGGACATGGGTTTCTCCAGTCCCCCTGTGGCGTTGGCCTGGTGCCCGCGCCGGTCGAGACTGAGGACCCGCCTTGCTTCACCGGGGTTGCTGAGAGCAGGTGTCATGTGCATCGCAATGGGTGCCGGCCGCGTTCATGCCTCACCGACGAGTGCCGCGGTCCTGGGTGCCCGCCCAATAGGTAAGGCGAGTCGGGCACCGACGTCAGGGCCGCGCTCGATCAACTCGGCAGCGTTGTACAAGCGATTTCCCACGACGGGCGCGGGTTGTGTACGCTCATCTGGCGCAGCGCGCATGCCCCAATAGCTCAGTCGGTAGAGCGTCTCCATGGTAAGGAGAAGGTCTAC
>Ga0256867_10000183_pt1 | contig 23677 bp, 19 predicted proteins | sample RVTome_15_FD_185939 | JGI IMG/M metagenome (GOLD analysis project Ga0256867, IMG submission 185939) | Soil microbial communities from uranium-contaminated site in the Upper Colorado River Basin, Wyoming, United States - RVT150D86 (HiSeq) ... | reverse complement strand
TGCTTCAACGCGCGCTCCGAGACCACCAGCGCCTTCCACCGGATCTTCGTCAACCGATGGCTGTGGGCGGCCATCGGCGCATCGCTCCTGCTGCAGGTGGCCGTGGTGCACGTGCCGTTCCTCAGCCAGGCGTTCGGGACCAGCCCGCTGACGCTGCAGCAGTGGCTGGTGTGCCTGGCGATGGCCAGCGCCGTACTGTGGGCCAGTGAACTGCGGAAGTTCGTCGCACGCCTGCCCCGTTCAGGGTAGGTCGTCGGCATCGCCCGGACGCCGGCGCTCGGGGGTTCGCCCGGCCGGCTGGACCACCGGGTCGACCTCGGGCGGGGGCGGCACCGGCCGGGTCACCGGCACATCGACGTGGAGGTCGATCGTCTCTCCGTGGTGCCAGGTGCGGACGGGATCGCCGCCGAGCAGGCGGTAGGTGGCCTGTTCCGGCGGGCCGGATGTGCCGTTTTGCACGTGCCGCTGGATGTCGACGAGCAGAACCCGCCCGGAGAACGTCATCCGGAAGCAGAGCCTCGACAGCGCCGGCGGCAGCCGCGGCGCAAAGGTGATCCGACCGTCGTGGTCGCGCATTCCACCGAAACCGGCGACGGCAGCCGTCCATGCTCCGGCCAGCCCGGCGATGTGCAGGCCGTCGTCGATGTTGCGGTGCAGGTCGCGCAGGTCGGTGAAGGCGGCCTCGGCCCAGTAGTCGTAGCCGAGCTCCAGATGCCCGACCTCGGCTGCGATCACTGCCTGCGTCGCGGCGGACAAGGACGAGTCGCGTACCGTCCGGGCCTCGTAGTAGGCGAAGTTCCGGGCCTTCTCCTCGGGTGTGAACGCGTCGCCGCGCACGTGCATGGCCAGCACCAGGTCGGCCTGCTTGATCACCTGTTTGCGGTAGAGCTGGAAGTAGGGGTAGTGGAGCATGAGCGGATAGTGCTCGGGGGGCGTGCCGTCGAAGTCCCACTCGCCGTGGGCGGTGAAGTCCTCCGACTGGCTGTGCACGCCCAGGCCCTCGTCGTAGGGCAACCGCACCGCGTCGGCGGCCCGGCGCCACCGCTTCACCTCGTCCGGTGCGACGTCGAGCCGCCGCGCGACGTCGCGGCGCCGGTCGCAGGCGTCGGCCGCCTCACGCAGGTTCCGCTGCGCCATCAGGTTCGTGTAGATGTTGTCGTCGGCCACCGCGGTGTACTCGTCCGGCCCGGTGACGCCGTCGATGCGGAACCCGCCCGCGTCGAAGTGGCCGAGGGAGGCCCACAGCCGCGCGGTCTCGACCAGAAGTTCCACCCCGCACGCGGTCTCGAACTCGGTGTCGCCGGTCGCCGCCAGGTAGCGCGCGGTGGCGTCGGCGATGTCGGCGTTGATGTGGAACGCCGCCGTTCCCGCGGGCCAGTAGCCTGAGCACTCCTCGCCGTTGATCGTCCGCCACGGGAACGCGGCTCCCTTCAGGCCCAGCTCCGTGGCACGCTGCCGGGCCAGCCCGAGCGTCCGGTGTCGCCAACGCAGTGCGTCCCTGGCCGCGGTCGGCGTCGTGTAGGTCAGCACGGGCAGTACGAAGGTCTCCGTGTCCCAGAATGCGTGTCCGTCGTAGCCGGCACCGGTGAGCCCCTTGGCGGGGATGGCCTGCCGTTCTGCCCGCGCACCTGCCTGCAGCACGTGGAACATCGCCACCCGGACCGCCTGCTGCAGCGCCGGATCACCGTCGATCTCCACGTCAGCCCGCCACCAGAACTCCTCGAGGAAGCGGCGCTGCCGTTCCACGAGCTCGTCCCAACCGGTGAGCCGGCCGATGGCCAGCGACGCGTCGACCTGGTCGCGCAACGCCTCAGCGGATCGGCGGCTGGACCAGCCGTACGCGATCAGCTTGACCAACTGCAGCTTCGTCCCCTGCGGCAACCGGGCCGCAATGGTGAATCGGGCCAGATCGGCAGTCGCCTCCAGCGCGGTCTCGACATGGTCCGGCACCTCGAGGAAATGGTCCATCCCGGCCGCCACGCACAGCCGGCTGCGGGCGGTGCGGTGAACCAGCACCGCCCGCCGGTCCCGGCGGGCCGCGAGCTCCGCCTGCAGGGGGCGGTCCAGCCGCGCGGCGTCACGTGGGTCGCGAGAGGCCTCGTCGACGGCTTCGTTCGCCAGCAGGTCCGACTGCACCGCGACGTAGATGTCGCCGTCGAGGGGTTCGACCTCGTACCTGATCGCGGCCAGCGAGCGCTGGCTGAACGACACCAGCCGCTGGGAGGTGACGCGGATCGTGGACCCGTTCGGCGAGGTCCACTCGGTGCGCCGGCTCAGCAGACCCGCTCGCAGGTCCAGGACACGTTCGTGCGAGCGCACCGTGCCGTAGCGGATGTCGAACGGCGAGTCACGGACCAGGAGCCGGATCACCTTCCCGTCCGTCACGTTGACGACCGTCTGGCCCGACTCGGGGTTCCCGTACGCCGCCTCGGCGTGCGGCAGCGGCCGCTCCTCGAAGAACCCGTTGACGTAGGTCCCCGCCACCGCTCGGGGCTCGCCCTCCTCCAGCGAGCCACGCAGCCCGATGTTGCCGTTGGACAGCGTGAACAGGGACTCGGTCGCGGCCAGCGCGGACGGATCGAGACTGGTCGTGCGCAGGGTCCACGGATCGACGTCGAACTGTGGGCCGATGTTCTCGGACGGTTCGGTCACGGGCCCTTGGGCTGGTCCGGCCATGGCCAGAAGGTATCGCTCGTCGGCCCACGTCAGACCCGTGCTCGGCCGGATCGGCCACCGGGCGTCGTCGTCAGCGGGACTGGCTGATCCAGGCGGCGTGCAGGTTTGCGTAGGTGCCTTGCCCATCGACCAGCGTCGCGTGCGGACCGCGCTCGGCCAGCCGGCCGTCGTCGAAGACCAGCACTTCGTCGGCGGCCTCCGCCGTCGACAACCGATGGGCGATCGTCACCGCAGTGCGACCTCGGGTGATGCCCTCCAGCGCCCGCGCCAGCCGGACCTCCGTCGCCGGGTCGACCGCACTGGTGGCCTCGTCGAGCACCAGCAGGTCGGGATCGGCGAGGTAGGCCCTGGCCAAGGCGACCAGCTGGCGCTCCCCCGCGGACAGCGACTCCCCGCGCTGTCCGACCTGGGTCGCCGGCCCCTCCGGCAGGCCGTCGAGCCATTCGATGAGGCCCAGCTCGGTGAGTGCCAGCCTGATGTCGCGGTCGGAGGCGTCCGGACGCCCGTATCGGATGTTCGCCGCCAGGGTGTCGTCGAACAGGAATCCTTCCTGCGGCACCATCACGACCCGCTCGCGCAACGAGTCGAAGCGGATGTCGCGCAGGTCGACGCCGTCGAGGAGGATCCGACCCGAGATCGGGTCCATCAAGCGTGTGAGCAGTTTCGCGAAGGTCGTCTTGCCCGACCCGGTCTCCCCCACCACCGCGATGCGCGAGCGCGGCGGGATGCCGACGTCGACCTCGCACAGCACCGTCGGCCCGCCCGGGTACGCGTATGAGACCCCGTCGAAACGAATGTCGATCGGTCCTCGCGGCAATGCCCGGCCCGCCGGGCCCGGGTCGGCCACGTCGGCCGGGGTGTCGATGACACCGAGGACGCGCCGCCAGCCGGCGACCGCGTTCTGAGCCTCGTTCAGCACCTCGGTCCCCACCTGGACCGGCCCGACGAACAAGGTGACGAGGAACAGGAATGCCAGCAGCTTGCCCAACGTCAGGTCACCGGCCAGCCCGAGCAGCACGCCGACCACGACGACCGCCGCGTTGGCGAGGCCTGCCACGACCTCGCCGGTGGTGAAGCTGAACGCGACCAGCCGCTGCGCCCGCGTCGCCGCGGCGCGATGCTGGTCGACGGCGTCGTCGATCCGGCTCTGGGTGCGCTCCTCGATCGCGTAGGCCCGCACCGCCTGAGCGCCGACCACGGACTCCGACACGGCCGCGAGCATGGCTCCGACCCGTTCGCGCACCGTGGTGTAGGCGGCTGACACCAACCGCTGGAAGTGCCGGAGCAGGAGGAACAACGGCAGGAAACACGCCCAGACGAGGATGGTCAGCTGCCACGAGTAGACGGCCATGATCACCGTGGCCACGAGCAGTTGTCCGACGCTGACCACGAGCAGGAGGCCGCCCCACTGGACGAACTGCGACAGGGTGTCGACGTCGCTGGTCACCCGCGAGACCAACGAGCCTCGCCGCTCGGTGTTCTGGGTGAGCACCGACAGGTCGTGGACGTGCCGGAAGGCATGGACGCGCAACGTCGCGAGGCCGGCTTCACTGGCACGGAAGATCCGCACGTTCATCAGGTACGCCGCTGCGGCGGTGACCAGCACGGCGACCCCGGCGACCAGGCACATCCAACGGATGAAGCCCAGGTCGGCGCCGCCGGGCTGCAGCAAACCCCGGTCGATCGTCTGCTGGACCGCGATCGGCACGACGACCCGGCCCGCGGTCGCCAGCAGGGCGAGACCCAGAGTGACGGGAAGGCCGTCGCGGATCTCGGGCGAGAGCGCCAGGCCTCGCCGGACGGTCGCCCACGCGGTGTCGGCCCCGTGCCCGACGCTGCTCGCCGACGTCGTCGCGCTCACCGGGTCGTCCCCTCGTCGGCGAACTCGACGGCTGTGTCGCGCTCCTCGTCGGCCCGCAGCGCCGCGCGCTCGGCCGCGTCGCGTTCGTACGCGGTGAGCAGGTTACGGTAGCCGGCCGATCCGGCCAGAAGCTCCTCGTGGGTACCTCGGGCGAGCACGCGCCCGTGCTCGACATAGACGACCTCGTCCGCGAGCGCGATCGTGGCCCTGCGGTAGGCGACGACCACGACCGTCGCCGGCAGCGCCGCCCGCCGGAGCCCGGCCAGGATCCGTCGCTCGACCTCCGGGTCGACCGCGCTCGTCGCGTCGTCGAGGACGAGCAGGCGGGGGCGGCGAACCACCGCGCGGGCCAGCGCCAGGCGCTGGCGCTGCCCGCCGGAGAGGGTTGCGCCGCGCTCGCCCACCACCGAGTCCAGGCCACCCGGCAGTGCGGCGACGAACCGGTCCGCCTGGGCGAGGCGCAGTGCGGACCACACCTCGTCGTCGGTGAAGTCGCCGCCGAGCGTGACGTTCTCGCGGACGCTGTCCTCGAAGACGAACGCGTGCTGGAACACCAGCGCCACGGCGCCGGCGACTGCCCCTCGGGCCAGGCTGCGGGCGTCGGTGCCGTCGATGAGGACGCGGCCGGTGCGTGGGTCGACCAACCGGACGAGCAACGCCGCCAGCGTGGACTTCCCCGAGCCGGTCGGGCCGACGACGGCCACCGTCCGGGCCGGCGCGACGTCGAGGGTGACCCCACGCAGGACGTCGTGGCTCTCGTCGCGGTCGCCACCATGGCCGTCGTAGGCGAACGAGACGTCGCTGACCCGCAGATCGACCGGATCGTCACCGTCTCCGCCGGGCACGTCGCCGTAGGACGGCGCGCCGGTTGCTCTCAGCACGCGGTCGACCCGCCGCCACCCCACGACCGCTCGGGGCAACTCGCCGAGTACCCAGCCGATCGCCCGGATCGGGAACGCGACGACCATGAGCAGGTACGCGACGGACACCAGTGCACCGGGGTCGAGCGTGCCGGCGCTCACGCGGGCCGAGCCGACGAGGAGGACGGCGAGCACGCCGACGCTGGGCAAGGCTTCAAGCACCGGGTCGAATGCGCCCCGCACCCTGCCCACCGCGACGTTCGCGTCGCGCAGCTCACGCGCCACGGCGGCGAAACGGGCCGTCTCGGCGGCCTCCCGGCCGAGCGACTTGACCACGAGCGCGCCGTCGAAGGATTCGTGCGCCACGCCGGACAGCTCGGCACGCAGTGCCTGTGACCGGGTCGCCAACGGCGAGAGGCGCCGCTGGTAGAGGAAGTTCACCAGGAGGATCGCCGGGAAGACCAGCAGTCCGACCGCGGCCAGCGCCGGATCGGTGAGCACGATCGCGACGACGGCGACCACCAGCATGACGAGGACGCCGACCGCCATCGGGAACGGCGCGATGGGGTACCACGTGGCCTCCACGTCGGCGTTGGCATTGGAGAGCAACTGACCCGTCGGGTGTCGGTGGTGCCACGACAGTGGCAACCGGAGGTACTGCCGGGTCACCCGCCGCCGGTAACGGGCCTGCAGGCGGTACTGCATCACACCGGCGAAGTAGCGCCGGGTCACGATGCCCGCGGCCTTGAGGACCGAGATGCCCACGATGGCCATCGCTGCCACGGTGAGGGCTGCCGTGGTCGTGTGCCCCTGGGCGAACGCCGGCACGATCACCTGGTCGGTCACCGCGCCGATCACGATGGCGGTCAGGGCTGTGGCCGCGCCGTACACGGCGCTGCCGGTCACGGCCACGGCGAAGATGCCTGGTTCGTCCCGGACGGCGCGGCCCAGCACTCCCAACCCCTCGCGCAGCGTCACCTGGTCCGACCGGTCGGCCACACCGCCTCCGTCCTCGTCGTCGCGACACTCTCTCGACCGTCAACACGGCATACGCTCGCGCCCATGACCGCCTTCGCCCGCAGCGAACGTCTCGCCTTGGGCGAGACTCTTCGCGCGGTGGGCCCGGACGTTCCCACCCTGTGCGAGGGCTGGCTCACCCGCGACCTGGCGGCACACCTGGTGCTCCGCGAGTCACGGCCCGACCCCGCGCCCGGAATCGTCGTGTCCGCCCTGGCCGGCCGGACCGCGCGGGTCCAGCGGTCGCTCGCCCAGCTCTCGTGGCCGCAGCTGGTCGACCGTGTCCAGCATCCACCATTCTGGTCACCACTGTCGTGGGGACCCTCGAGGAGGCGGCGAACCTCTCCGAGCACTTCGTGCACCACGAGGACGCCCTCCGCGCTCAACCCGGGTGGGTGCAGCCGCGCCCGATCGACCCGGCGTACGAGCAGGCACTGTGGTCCGCAATCGCGTCGCATGGCCGGCTGCTCTTCCGCCGGTCACCGGTACCGACCACGCTCGGGTCGAGATCGACGGTGAGCCGCAGGACGTGACCGCGTTCCAGACCGTCCACCTCGGCCTCTGAGGTGTCGACGCCGAGCGTCGGGCACCGAGCTCAGCGGACCTGGTGCCCCGCAGCCGCCAAGGCCTGCTTGACGGCGCCGATCCGGAGCGTGCCGAAGTGGAACACACTCGCGGCCAGCACGGCATCGGCGCCTGCACCCACGGCGGGGGCGAAGTGCTCGAGTGCGCCGGCACCGCCGCTGGCGATCACCGGAACCGTGACGGCCGCCCGGACCGCCGTGATCATCGGCAGGTCGTAACCGTCGCGGGTCCCGTCCGCGTCGACCGAGTTGAGCAAGATCTCGCCGGCGCCGAGCGCCACCGCACGGGCCGCCCACTCGACCGCGTCGATCCCCGTCCCCCGGCGCCCGCCGTGGGTGGTGACCTCGAAGCCCGACTCGGTGGCGCTGCCGCGCCTGGCGTCCACCGAGAGCACCAGGACCTGCGCGCCGAACCGGTCCGCGATCTCGGCCACGAGGCCGGGCCGTGCCACCGCCGCGGTGTTGACGCCGACCTTGTCGGCGCCGGCTCGCAGCAGGCGGTCGACGTCGTCGACCGTTCGGACGCCGCCGCCGACGGTCAGCGGGATGAACACCTGCTCCGCCGTCCGGGACACCACGTCGTAGGTGGTGGTGCGGTCGTCGCTGGAGGCCGTGATGTCGAGGAACACGACTTCGTCCGCGCCCTCCGCGTCGTACGCCCGGGCCATCTCGACCGGGTCGCCGGCATCGCGCAGGTCGGTGAACCGGACCCCCTTGACCACGCGGCCCGCGTCGACGTCCAGGCAGGGGATGACCCGCACGGCGACGCTCATCCACCCACCCCGGGCCGGTACGCGACGGCCTCGACCTCGACCAGCATCCGCGGGTCGATCAGCCCGGACACCTCGACCATCGACGTCGCCGGCATGGTTGCCCCGAACGCCTCACCGTGCGCGCGCCCGTACTCCTCCCAGCGGGCGATGTCGGTGACGAAGATGCGGGTCCGCACGACGTCGGCCATTGATGCACCCGCCTGCGTCAGCGCCCACTCGACGTTGCGCAGGGCCTGGACGGTCTGGGCGTAGGCGTCGCCGTCGTGCACGACCTCCCCGTCGGCGATCGCCGTGCACCCGGTCACCCAGACGTGGTCGCCCGCGGCGACCGCCCGGCTGTATCCGACCACCTGCTCCCAGGGCGCGCCCGAGCTCACCCGGCGGGTCACCCGGCCACCTCGAGCGCCGCGGCGAGCGTGAACCTCCCCGCGTACAGTGCCTTGCCCACGATCGCACCCTCGACGCCGAGCGGCACCAGCGACCGCAGCGCGGCGACGTCGGCCAGGCTCGACACACCGCCACTCGCGACGACCGGCCGGTCGGTGCGTTCGCACACGGCCCGCAGCAGGTCCAGGTTGGGGCCGCCGAGCGTGCCGTCCCTGCCGACGTCGGTGACGACGTAGCGGCTGCAGCCCTCGCGATCGAGCCGTTCGAGCACCACCCACAGGTCGCCGCTGTCACGGGTCCAGCCGCGGGCCGCCAGCGTGGTCCCCCGCACGTCGAGGCCGACGGCGATCTTGTCGCCGTACCGCGAGATCGCGTCGGCGGTCCAGTGCGGATCCTCGAGGGCAGCGGTGCCGAGGTTCACCCGGGCGCAGCCGGTTGCCAGCGCCGCGGACAGCGACTCGTCGTCGCGGATCCCGCCGGACAGCTCGACGGCGGCGTCGAGGCGGCCTACGACCTCGGCCAGCAGGTCGCGGTTGGCGCCACGCCCGAACGCGGCGTCGAGGTCCACCAGGTGCACCCACTCGGCACCGGCGGCCTGCCACGCCAACGCGGCGCCGAGCGGGTCGCCGTACGACGTTTCCGTCCCGGCCCGGCCGCGCACCATGCGGACGGCCCGTCCACCGGCCACGTCGACGGCCGGCAGCAGCACCAGCCGAGTCACAGGCCGACCTTCTCCGCGCGGAACCGGAGCCGCCGGTAGTCCGCCCACCAGGCACCGTGGTGCCAGAGGACCGGCCTGGCGATCTCGGCCGCCCGGTCCAGCACGTCGGCCGGGACGTCGACGAGCACGGTGCCCGCGAACATCGCCAGCCAGCCGACGAAGCCGTCCTTGCCGGTCAGCCTGGTCGGGCGGTCGCGGAAATCGAGCCGGCGGACCTCCAGCCCGGCGTCCTCCAGCATCGCGGCGTACTGCGCGGGCGAGGGGAAGAACCACGGCCAGCTCCGCTCCGCCAGGCCGGCCTCCCGGCAAGCCCGGTCGACGGCCCCGGCCACGGTGGCGACGTTGCCGGTCGCCCCCATCTCGGCGACGAACCTGCCACCCGTCCGGAGCGCGTCGGACACGCACCCGAGCACCTCCACCGGTGCGGGCATCCAGTGCAGGGCGGCATTGGAGAACACGGCGTCGACCGGCTCGTCGACGGCGAAGTCGTGGGCGTCGGCGACCCGCAGGTCGGCATCGGGCATCCGCCTGCGCGCGGCTGCGACCATGGCCGGATCGGAGTCGATCCCGATCACCCTCGCACCGGCCGCGGCGATCCGGGCGGTGAGCTCACCGGTGCCGCAGCCGAGGTCCAGCACGGTCTCACCGGGCTGCGGTTCGAGCCAGTCCAGCAGCTCGGCACCGTAGGCCGAGACGAAGGCGAAGTCCCGGTCGTAGACCGTCGCGTCCCAGCGCGCTGTCATGCCGCCAACCCTCTCACCCAGGTCTCCAGCAGCGTCGCCCCCGCGTCCCCGGACTTCTCCGGGTGGAACTGCGTCGCGGACAACGGACCGTTCTCGACGGCGGCGACGAACCGGTCGCCACCGTGCGCGGTCCAGCTCACCACCGGCGGGCGCAGCCGCTGCGGCGGAGCCATCTCCCACCGGCGCACGGCGTAGGAGTGCACGAAGTAGAAGCGCGCCCCGTGCAGCCCGTCGAACAGGGACGAGTCCGGCAGCGTGTCGACGGTGTTCCAGCCCATGTGCGGCAACGGCGTGGCGGCGAGGCGCTCGACCGTACCCGGCCACTCCCCCAGCCCCTGGCTCTCGACGCCGTGCTCGACGCCCCGGTCGAAGAGCACCTGCATACCGACGCAGATCCCGAGCACCGGACGGCCACCCGCCAGGCGCCGGTCGACGATCTGGTCGCCGCGGACCGAACGCAGGCCGGAAACGCAGGCCGCGAAGGCCCCGACACCGGGGACGACCAGGCCGTCGGCGTCGGCCGCCTCGGCCCGGTCGGCGGTCAGCGCCACGTCCGCGCCGACCCGCTCCAGGGCCCGCACGGCGGAACGGACATTGCCCGAGCCGTAATCCAGGACCACGACCGACGGACGGCTCACAGGCTGCCCTTGGTCGACGGCACGCCGCGCTCGCGCGGGTCGTACGCCACGGCGTCGCGCAGCGCCCTCGCGACGCCCTTGAACTGGGCCTCGACGACGTGGTGCGGATCACGGCCGGACAGCACGCGCACGTGCAAGGCGACCTGGGCGTGGACGGCGAGGGTCTCGAACACGTGGCGGGTCAGCGACCCGATGTAGTGCCCGCCGATCAGGGCGTACTCCTGCCCCGGCGGTTCACCGGTGTGGATGCAGTACGGCCGGCCGGCGACGTCGACCGCGACCTGGACCAGCGCCTCGTCCAGCGGAACCAGGGCGTCGCCGAACCGGCGGATGCCGGCCTTGTCTCCGAGCGCTTCGCGAAGCGCCTGCCCGAGAACGATCGCGACGTCCTCGACCGTGTGATGTGCGTCGACATCGAGGTCGCCCTCGGCGGTGACCGCGAGGTCGATCAGCGCATGCCTCGACAACGCGGAGAGCATGTGGTCGTAGAACGGCACACCCGTCGCGATGTCGTTCTCGCCGGAACCGTCGAGGTCGACCTCGACGACGACGCGGCTCTCCTTCGTCGCACGCTCGACCCGTGCCGTCCGCCCGCTCACGTCAGCACCTCCTGCACGGCGGCGCGGAACGCGGCCGTCTCCGTCGGCGTCCCGATCGACACGCGAAGCCAGCCCGGCGGACCGGTCTCCCGCACGAGAACCCCCCGGTCGAGCAGGCCCTGCCAGACGACGTGCCGGTCGGGGAACCGCCCGAACAGCAGGAAGTTCGCGTCGGACTCCGCCACCGTGAGACCGAGCCCGCGCAGCCACGCCGCCAGCTCGTCGCGGTCGGCACGAATGGCGTCGACGGTCGCCAGCAGTTCCACGGCGTGGGCGAGCGCGACCCGGGCCACCGCCTGCGTGACCGCCGAGAGGTGGTACGGGAGCCGGACGACCTGCAAGGCCTCGACGATCTCGGCCGCGGCCGCGACGTAGCCGAGCCTCGCACCGGCGAACGCGAAGGCCTTGCTCATCGTGCGGACGACGGCGACGCGAGGGTGGTCGGCCAACAGCGAGAGGGCGCTCGGCGTGCCCGCCCGGCGGAACTCCGCGTACGCCTCGTCCACGACCACGATCCCCTCGGTGGCCCCGTGCAGCGCCGTCACCAGCTCGAGCGGGACGGCGGTCCCGGTGGGATTGTTCGGGGACGCGAGCAGGATCACGCTCGGCTGGTGCCGGCGCACCTGGTCGAGCGCGTGGTCGGCGTCGATGGCGAAGTCGTCGTCACGTCGGCCCGCCACCCAGGCGGTGGCCGTGTCGCGGGCGTACTCCGGATACATGGAGTAGGTGGGGGCGAACGACAGCGCCGTGCGTCCCGGCCCGCCGAAGGCCTGCAGCAGCTGAAGCATGACCTCGTTGGACCCGTTGGCCGCCCACACCCGTGACGCATCCAGCCCGTGCCCGAGGTAGGCCGCCAGGTCGCGGCGCAGGTCCACGGCATCGCGGTCGGGATAGCGGTTGAGGCCGCGGACCGCCTCGGCCGCCGCAGCGGCGGCGTCGGCGACCAGGCCCGCCGACGGCGGGTAGGGGTTCTCGTTGACGTTGAGCCGGACCGGCACGTCGACCATCGGCGCGCCGTAGGGCTCCAGGCCGCGCAGGTCGTCGCGCAGCGGCAGGGCGCCGCCCATCACCGGTACCTGACGCGGACGGCCGCGCCGTGGGCCGGGAGGTCCTCGGTGGCGGCCAGCGTCGCCACCTGGTCGGCGACCTGCCCGAGCGCCGCCTGGTCGTACTCGACCACCTGGACGCTGCGCAGGAACGACGGCACGGACAGCCCGCTGGCGTGCCGCGCCGAACCGCCGGTCGGGAGGACGTGGTTTGACCCGGCGGCGTAGTCGCCCAGGCTCACCGGCGACCAGGTCCCGACGAAGACGGCACCCGCGTGCCGGACCCGCCCGGCGACGGTTCGGGCGTCCCCGGTGTGGATCTCGAGGTGCTCCGGCGCGTAGGCGTCCACCACCGCCAGGCCCTGGTCGAGATCGTCGACCAGGACGACGCCGGACTGCTCGCCGCTGAGCGCGGTCCGCACCCGGTCCACGTGCTTGGTCGCCGCGACCTGTATGCCGAGTTCGAGCGACACCGCGTCGGCGAGTGCCTCGTCGTCGGTGACGAGGACGCTGGCGGCCAGCGGATCGTGTTCGGCCTGGCTGAGCAGGTCGGCGGCCACGTGCACCGGGTCGGCGGTGTCGTCGGCGAGAATCGCGATCTCGGTGGGCCCCGCCTCCGCGTCGATGCCGACGACCCCACGCAGGAGCCGTTTGGCCGCGGCAACGTACACGTTGCCGGGCCCGGTCACCAGGTCGACCGGCCGGCACAGCACCTCGTCGCCGTCGCGCAGGCCGAAGGCGAACATCGCAACCGCCTGCGCGCCACCGACCGCGTACACCTCGTGGACGCCGAGCAGCGCACACGCGGCGAGGATGGCAGGGTGCGGGAGCCCGCCGTGGTCGCGCTGGGGCGGACTGGCGACGGCCAGGCCGCCGACCCCGGCCACCTGCGCGGGCACGACGTTCATGACGACACTGCTCGGGTAGACGGCCAAGCCGCCCGGCACGTACAGCCCCACCCGGTCGACCGGCACCCACCGCTGCGTGACGGTGCCGCCGGTCACCACGGTGGTCGTCACCTCGGATCGTCTCTGATCGGCGTGGACGCGGCGCGCGCGGGCAATCGACTCCTCCAGCGCTGCCCGGACGGCCGGGTCCAGACCGGCCAGCGCCTCGGACACGGCAGCTGGGTGGACCCGCACGTCGGCGGTCTCGACCCCGTCGAAGCGGGCCGTGTACTCGCGGACGGCGGCCGGGCCGCGGCGCCGGACGTCGTCGCAGATCGCCCGGACGTCGTCGAGCGCCGAGTCGACGTCGACTGACGCCCGCGGCACGAGCGCGCGATAGTCGAGGTCGTCGCCGGCGGCGAGGCGACCGCGCAGGTCGATGCGGCGCATCACCCGGTCGAGTCTAGGTCGGTCGACCGCCGACCGGACGCGCCGCCCGCATGCGTGCTCGGGCAGGATGTCGGGATGGGCGTCTCCAAGGTGGGCTCGACGCCGGCCACCACGGCGTTGAACCGGGCCGGGGTCTCGTTCACCATGCATCGCTTCCTGCACGACCCGGCCGCACCGTCCTACGGCCTCGAGGCGGCGGAAGCGATCGGCGTGGTGGCCGAACAGGTCTTCAAGACACTGCTGGCCGATGTCGACGGCCGACTCGTGGTCGCGGTGGTGCCGGTGGTCGGGTCGCTCGACCTCAAGGCGCTCGCCACCGCCACCGGTGGCAAGCGAGCGGCCATGGCTGCCTCGGCCGCGGCGGAGCGGGCCACCGGGTATGTCGTGGGCGGCATCAGCCCGCTCGGGCAACGTCGGCGCCTGCCGACGGTCGTCGATGCGAGTGCGACCGAGTTCGGAACGGTCTACGTCTCTGCCGGTCGCCGCGGACTCGACATCGGACTGGCACCCGCCGACCTGATCAGGCTCACCGGCGCTACAACGGCTCGGATCGGTCGCCAGGGCTGACCGCGTCGCCGTGTGAGCGGTGCCGGGGCGGCAGTGGGGAGGTCAGCCCCCCGAGGACGAGCATGGCGACGACGGCCGTGATCGGCCAGAACAGCAGGACTCCGGTGGCCTCGAGGTCGAGCGGGACCGCCAGGGTGACACCGTCGGCGGCGCCGTCCGTGCGTTCGCCGAGCGGGCCCGGCCCCAACGTGGACCCGACCTGCCAGGCGACCAGCGAACCCACGACACCTCCGCCCACCAGGCCGGCCAGCATGGCGGTCGGGTGCTCGCGGTGGCGGATGAACGTCACGGCGCCGAGCAGAAGTCCGGCCACGGCGCCGACGGCAGCGAACGACGCGTCGACGCCGAACAGCTTGCGGGCCTCCGCCGCATTCAGGACCGACTGCCCGCCGCGGACGCCGACCGACACCTCCGGGGCCACCAGCCACCACACCAGGCCCACCACCGGACCCAGTGCCAGCGAGATCAGCACGGTCTGCGCCACGACGCGCCGTGCTGCCGAGTCGGCGTCGTGGGGTCGGGTGCCGCCGGCCGGCTGGGGTTCGGTCACCCCAGGCACGCGGGGCCGAGCAGCGCCTTCAGATCGCCCATCAGGGCCGTCGACGGGGTGACGCGCAGGCCGTCGTCGAGGCGCATCACCGTCGTGCGGTCGCCGGTCTGCAGCCGCAGATGAACCTCGGTGACACCCGGATGGGTGGCCAGGACGTCCTTGAGCTTCTCGACCACGGGCGGCGTGCACCGTGCCGCGGCAACGGTGACGACGACCGGGCCGGCCGGCGCCTCCGACAGGTCCGGGAGCGTGAGCTCGCTGGCGATCACCGCCGGCGCGTCGTCGCGCCGGTCGAGCCGGCCCTTGACCACGACGACGGTGTCCTCGGCGAGCTGGAGCGCATGCTGCTGGTAGGTGGCCGGGAACAGCATGACGTCGACCGAGCCCTCGAGATCCTCGACGGTGGCGATCGCCCAGGTGTCTCCGCGCCGGGTGACCTTGCGCTGCAGCCCGGTGACCAGCCCGCCGATGGTGACCGTCAGGCCCGGTGGCGACTCCTCCTCGTCCGACAGCGACGCGATCGTGCGGTCGGTGACCCGGGTGATCACGTGCTCCAGGCCGAACAGGGGGTGGTCGGAGACGTAGAGACCCAGCATCTCGCGCTCGAAACCCAGCTTGACCGGCTTGTCCCACTCGGCGAGGTCGGGGACAGCCACCTCGAGACCCTGGTGAGATCCGTCGGTGCCACCGAAGAGGTCGAACTGCCCGATCGCCTCGTTCCGCTTGAGGGAGATGACCGCGTCGACGGTGTTCTCGCCGATGGCGGCCAGCGACCGCCGCGAGTAGCCGAGGGAGTCGAACGCGCCGGCCTTGACCAACGACTCGACGACGCGCTTGTTGCACACGACGACAGGGACCTTGTCCATGAAGTCGGGGAAGGACTCGTAGCGGCCGTGCACGGTCCGCGCGGCCACGATGCCCTCGACCACGGTGCCGCCGACGTTGCGGATGGCGGCCAGGCCGAAGCGGACGTCGGTGCCGACCGGGGTGAAGTCGCCCTCGGACTCGTTGACGTCGGGCGGCAGGACCTTGATGCCCATGCGGCGGCACTCGGCCAGGTAGACCGCGGTCTTGTCCTTGTCGTCACGGACACTGGTGAGCAGCGCCGCCATGTACTCGGCTGGGTAGTTGGCCTTGAGGTAGGCCGTCCAGTAGGACACCAGCCCGTAGGCGGCGCTGTGGGCCTTGTTGAAGGCGTAGTCGGAGAACGGGACGAGGATGTCCCACAGGGTCTTGATCGCGGCCGGTGAGAACCCGTTGGCCTTCATCCCGTCGGAGAAGCCGACGAACTCGGCGTCGAGCACCTCGCGCTTCTTCTTGCCCATCGCGCGGCGCAGCAGGTCGGCCTTGCCGAGGGTGTACCCGGCCACCTTCTGGGCGATCGAGAGCACCTGCTCCTGGTAGACGATCAGCCCGTAGGTCTCGTCCAGGATCTCGGCCAGCGGATCCGCGAGCTCGGGATGTACCGCGGTGATCGCCTGCTTGCCGTTCTTGCGCAACGCGTAGTTGGTGTGCGACTGGGCACCCATCGGCCCCGGTCGGTACAGAGCGCCGACGGCCGAGATGTCCTCGAAGCTGTCGGGCTTCATCAGCCGCAGCAGCGCGCGCATCGGGCTGCCGTCGAGTTGGAACACGCCCAGCGTGTCGCCACGTGAGAGCAACGCGTAGGTGGCGGGATCGTCGAGGGCGAGTGTCTCGAGCTCGACGGGCGCCTTCCCGTTGCGCACGATGTTCCGGCAGGCGTCGTCGAGAACGGTGAGGTTGCGCAGGCCGAGGAAGTCCATCTTGACCAGGCCGAGCGCTTCACAGGTCGGGTAGTCGAACTGCGTGATGATCGCGCCGTCCTGCTCGCGCTTCATGATCGGGATGTGCTCGATGAGCGGTTCCGAGGACATGATCACGCCGGCTGCGTGTACGCCCCACTGCCGCTTGAGGTTCTCCAGGCCCTTGGCCGTGTCGACGACCTTGGCGACCTCCTGGTCGGAACCGTAGAGCTCGCGGAACTCCACCGCCTCGGCATAGCGCTTGTCCTCGGGATCGAAGATGCCCGACAGGGAGATGTCCTTGCCCATGACCGACGGGGGCATCGCCTTGGTGATCCGCTCCCCCATTGCGAACGGGAAGCCGAGCACCCGCGACGCGTCCTTGACCGCTTGCTTGGCCTTGATGGTGCCGTAGGTGACGATCTGGGCGACCCGGTCGGCGCCGTATTTCTCGGTGACATAGCGGATGACGTCGCCGCGGCGGCGCTCGTCGAAGTCGATGTCGATGTCAGGCATCGACGCGCGCTCGGGGTTGAGGAACCGCTCGAAGACGAGGCCGTGTTCGAGCGGGTCGAGGTCGGTGATGCCCAGGGCGTAGGCGACGATCGCACCGGCCGCCGAGCCGCGCCCCGGTCCGACCCGGATGCCCTCGTTCTTGGCCCAGTTGATGAAGTCGGCCACGACCAGGAAGTACCCGGGGTAGCCCTTGTCGCAGACGACCTCGGTCTCGTACCCCGCCTGGCGGCGGACCACATCGGGCACGCCGGTGGGGTACCGGACGTGCAGACCCCGCTCGACCTCCTTGACGAACCAGGACGTCTCGTCCTCTCCGTCCGGTACGGGGAACCTCGGCATGAAGTTGGCGCCCTCGGCGAACCGGACGTCACACCGCTCGGCGATGCGCAGCGTGTTGTCGCAAGCCTCAGGCAGCTCGGACCAGATGTCGCGCATCTGCTCCGGGGACTTCAGGTAGAAGTCGTCGGCCTCGAACCTGAACCGGTTGGGGTCGGCCAGTGTCGAGCCGGACTGCACGCACAGCAGGACGGCGTGCGCCTCGTGATCGCGCGGGTAGGTGTAGTGGAGATCATTGGTGGCGACGAGCGGGAGCCGCAGGTCGCGGGCCAGCCGCAACAGGTCTTCGCGGACTCGGCGCTCGACCGGCAGGCCGTGGTCCATCAACTCCACGAAGTAGTTGTCGACGCCGAGGATGTCGCGGAACTCGGCCGCCGCGGCGAGGGCGTCGTGGTACCGGCCCAGCCGCACCAGCGTCGGGACCTCGCCGCCGGGGCATCCGGTGGTGGCGATCAGGCCGCCGGAGTAGGCCTGCAGCAGTTCGCGGTCCATCCGGGGCTTGAAGTAGAAGCCCTCGAGGGACGCCAGCGACGAGAGCCGGAACAGGTTGTGCATGCCGCCGGTGTTCTCGGCCAGCAGGGTCAGGTGGGTGTAGGCACCGCCGCCGGAGACGTCGTCGTCGTCACCGTTGCCCCACCGGACCCGGGTCTTGTCGAACCGTGACGTGCCGGGCGTCAGGTACGCCTCCATGCCGATCAACGGCTTGACGCCGTGCCTGCCGGCCTTGGTGTAGAACTCGTACGCGCCGAACACGTTGCCGTGGTCGGTCATCGCCAGGGCGGGCATGCCCTGGCCGGCCGTCTCGCGGAACAGGTCGTCGATCCGCGCGGCACCGTCGAGCATCGAGTACTCGGTGTGCACGTGCAGGTGCACGAAGCTCGCGTCCGGATCGGGCACGACGGCTGACGCCTCCTCGGGCAAGCTCGCGATTCGACGGCAGCGCCGTGGGAACGTCGGCGGCCCGTCCTGGGCGAGTCTAGGAGGCCACGCCGACAGATCCCCGCAAGCAGCCCCTGGCGATTCTCTCCCCGCCGGATCGGCCCAGCCAGAGCCAGTGGGCGGTTCAGATGCGCCAGACCGGCGGGTCGCCCGCCCCCGCGGCCTCAACCGCGTCCAGTCCCGCGGTGATCACCGCATCCATGATCGTCGCAAGCTGCCGGCGGGGCACGGACGGCGCCCGGTGCGCCATCGCGTGCACGATCTCGGCCTCACGGCTGCGGTCCCGCCCAGCGTGGCCGGCCACCTGCTTGTGCTGCTGGACGGCACCGACGAGCGCCACGCGGTACTCGAGCAGGCTGGCCAGCGCCGCATCCACGCGGTCGATCGCCTCGCGGCAGGCGGCGAACGACTGCGGGTTGACCCGGCGGACGACCGGGGTGAGGGTCGTCGTCGCGTCGATGGCCGAGGCGACGTCGGCGGGGGCGGCGTCCTCGGCCAGCCAGACGCCGTCCGCTCCAGCCGCCACCGCCGCGCCCGCGAGCCACGGGGTGTCGCCGACGTCGACGACCACGGGCCGGGCGGAGCGGTCGCGCACCTCGGTGACCAGCGCGAGATCGAGGGTGGTACGGCCGCCCCAGTACCGCCGGCTGCCGCTCTCACAGAGCACGACGGCGTCGTTCCCTTCGGCGACGAGGTACTCGACCGACGACAGCCACTCGTCGACGGTGCAGTGGTGGCCGCGGTGGAGGACGACCGGCAGGCCGATGCGCCCGACTGCGGCGAGCAGGCGGAAGTCCTGCATCCAGGCGCCGCCGACGACGACACCGTCGGCGTACCTGGCGACGGCGGGCAGGTCGTCGGCGCTGAACGGCTCGACGAGCAGCGGTGCGGCCGTTCGGCCGCGGATCCCGCCGAGCTCGGACTCGGCGCTGGCCGCGCCGTGCTGACGGCGGAGGCTCACGTGCACGACATCGGCCCCCTGCCGCGGACCGGCGAGAACGGGCAGTCGGGTCCCGCCTATCACCTGGGTTCCGATGCGGACGGTACGGCGAAGGGAGGTCGCCTGCTGCTCGGGCGCTGTGGTCACGGGTGCTCCTCGGGAGGCCGGGGCCGGCACCGGGTGACGCTGCCCGAGTCGGCCGCTCTCATGACGAAAGGCCCCAGGCGATTGCCTGAAGCCTCGTGCCGACTCGGGTGGATGCAGCGTCAGGTCACGTAGACGCCGCCGGCCACCCGGGCCGGCACCGTAAACGCGAAATACGCCTGTCGCACGGGCCGGACTCTACGGACGGCCGTCCGTAGGCGTCCAGCCATTCGGGATCGCCGTCTCGCATCACGAGATGCTTGCCCCGGTGTTCAGGCGGCCAGCAGGTCCAGGGCGTGCTTGAGGTCCGCGGGGTACGGGGACTCGAACTCGACGTGCTCGCCCGTGTCCGGATGCTCGAAGCCGAGCCGCACTGCGTGCAGCCACTGCCGCTGCAGGCCGAGGCGTGCGGCCAGCGTGGGGTCCGCGCCGTAGGCGAGGTCGCCGACGCACGGATGCCGCAGAGCACTCATGTGCACGCGGATCTGATGGGTACGCCCGGTCTCCAGATGGATCTCGAGCAGGCTGGCGGCCGGGAAGGCTTCGAGCGTGTCGTAATGGGTGACGCTCGGCCGACCACCGGCCACGACGGCCCAGCGGGCGTCGTGGCCGGGATGCCGGTCGATCGGCGCGTCGATGGTGCCGCGGCTCGGGTCGGGGTGTCCCTGCACGAGTGCGTGGTAGACCTTGTCCACCGTGCGGGTCCTGAACTGGCGCTTGAGCACCGTGTAGGCCCGCTCGGACTTGGCTACGACCATGAGGCCGCTGGTGCCGACATCGAGGCGGTGGACGACTCCCTGCCGTTCAGCCGCACCGCTCGTCGACACCCGGAAGCCCGCACCCGCGAGGCCGCCGACGACGGTCGGGCCCGACCATCCGGGGCTCGGGTGCGCAGCAACACCCACCGGCTTGTCCACCACGACGATGTCGTCGTCGTCGTAGACGATGCTCATGCCCTCGACGCGCTGCGGCACGATCACGACGGGACCCGGCGGGTCCGGCAACTCGACTTCGAGCCACGCCCCGGCCCGGAGCCGATCGGACTTCGCGGGTGCGCCGCCGTCGAGGTGGACGTGACCGTCCTCGACCAGGGCGGCGGCGCGGCTGCGGGAGAACCCGAACAACCGTGCCAGGGCGGCGTCGAGACGCTCGCCCTCCAGGCCGTCCGGAACCGGCAGGCTCCGGCGGTCGGTCACGGTTCCACGCGCTCCGGCCCCTCCGAACCGTCGGACCGGTGCGTGGGGGGCGACGACCCGTCGTACGTGACGCCGCGCAGGCTGAGCCAGGCCACCAGAACGGCCGATCCGACGATGGCGGAGTCAGCAAGGTTGAACACCGGCCAGTTCGGCAGCTCGAGAAAGTCGATCACGTGCCCGCGAAGCGGTGCGGGCTCCCGGAGGATCCTGTCGGTCAGGTTGCCCAGCGCGCCGCCGAGCAGCCCTCCGAGCGCCACGGCCCACCAGGCGCTGGTCAGCCGCCGGCTCATCCGCATGATCACGACGACGACGGTAGCCGCGACGGCCGTCAGCACGATGGTGAGGTCGGTCGCGAAGCTGAAGGCGGCACCCGGGTTGCGCACCAGCCGCATCCGCAGGATGCCGTCGACCAGCTCGACGACCTGCCCGTCCCGCAGCCAGGCCACGGCCATGATCTTGGCGATCTGATCGAGGGCGAGGATCGTGACCGCGACGGAGGCGAGGACGCCGACCCGGCGACGCCCTCCCGCGATGCTCTGCCCGGCGTCGCGTGTCAGCGACGCTCCTCCCGTTGCTTGCATGTCATGCACAGTGTCGCACGGGGAAAGGCCTGCAACCGCGCCTTGCCGATCGGATTGCCGCAGCTCTCGCAGACGCCGTAGGTGCCGTCGTCGATGCGGGCCAGGGCACGCTCGGTCTGGCCGAGGATGTCGCGGTGACTGGCCGCGAGTGACATCTCGTGCTCGCGCTCGAACGTCTTCGACCCGGTGTCGGCCTGGTCCTCGCCGCCGGCGTCGGCGCTGTCGCGGAGCATGTCGGCGATGTCGGTCTCCGCGTCGCTGATCTCCTCGCGCAGCCGGGCGGCCTCGGCCTCGAGCAGGTGGCGCACCTCCGCCAACTCCGCGGCCGTCCACGGGCGCTCGTCGGCACGGACGACGAGGGCTTCGGGAGCCGCCTTCCGCACAGGCGTCTTCGTCGCGGCCCTCGTCGCCGCGGCCTTCCTGGCAGGAGCCGCCTTCTTCGCCGTCGCCTTCTTCGCGGGCGCAGCCTTCTTCGCCGGAGCCTTCCTCACCGGAGCCTTCTTCGTGGGCGCAGCCTTCTTCGCCGGAGCCTTCCTCACCGGAGCCTTCTTCGCGGGCGCAGCCTTCTTCGCCGGAGCCTTCCTCGCGGGCGCAGCCTTCTTCGCCGGCGCAGCCTTCTTCGCCGGCGCAGCCTTCTTCGCCGGAACCTTCTTCGCCGGCGTAGCCGTCGTGGCCGCGGCCTTGGCGGGGGCCTTCGCCGCCGCGGCCTTCTTCGAGCCGGGAGCACCCTTCGCGGCAGAGGTCGCCTTCTTCGTCGTCCCGGACGCCTTCGCAGCTCCAGCCGGCGAGGCGGCTCGGCCGCCCGACCCCGTGACCGACCGGGCAGCCGACGCCGCCCCGGCCACGACGCGGCGCACGCGTCCGGTGATGCCCTTGCCGCTCTCGGACATGACCCGGCCCCCTGCCTTCGGTGATCACTGAGGTCCCGTGAGGATAGGTCCCCACGGGCTAGGCTTCAATTCTCCCCGCCGAGCGCAGCCTGATCACATCGGCCCCGATATCGTTCGGGCCGTCCACCTCGACGACCTTCGTCCGGCTGGTCGCACCGCTGACCAGCCGGACGTGTCTGGGCCGCACCCCGAGAGCGTCGGCCAGCGCCCGCAGCGCGGCCTCGGTGGCCCGTCCGTCCACGGCGGGCTCGGTCACGGCGATGACCAGGGCACCGGCGTGCTCCCCGCCGACGTGGGTCCGCGACGCACCGGGCCGGACCCGGACCACCACACGTGTCGGCACCACGACATGGCAGTCTTCCCGACCCGGGCATGGCCGTACACTGGGCACCGCGACGAGGTGTCGATGGGGACGAGTAGTCCGGCCGACGGCAAGCAGCGACCCGGGGACGGTGCGAGCCCGGGGGCACGAGCCGTGACGAACATCACCCCGGAGCCGCCGGAAGAAAGGGCGTGCCTGCCCGAGTAGACCCGGCCGCGTGAACGAAGTGGGTCGCCGTGAGGCGGCCAAGGAGGGTGGTACCGCGGGCCGCCACCTCCCGGTCGACGAACCGGGTGGGCTCGTCCCTCCGTCGACGACCGCCCGCGACGGAGGGCCTTCTCAGGCTATGGACACGCCGCAGTACCGCACCGTGCCGACCCAGGTCGACCTGCCCGCGATGGAGCGCGGGATCCTCGCGTTCTGGCGTGAGCACGACACGTTCGCCCGCACCCTGAAGGCAACCGCGGGCCGCCCGCAGTGGAACTTCTACGAGGGCCCGCCGACGGCCAACGGCATGCCGGGAACCCACCATGTCGAGGCACGCGTGTTCAAGGACGTCTTCCCGCGCTACCGGACCATGCGCGGCCAGCACGTGCCCCGGAAGGCGGGCTGGGACTGCCACGGCCTGCCGGTCGAGATCGCCGTGGAGAAGGAGCTGGGCTTCTCCGGAAAGTCGGATATCGAGGCCTACGGCGTGGCGGAGTTCAACGCCCGGTGCCGCGAGTCCGTCGAGCGGCACGTCGACGCCTTCGAGGCCATGACCGAGCGGATGGGCTACTGGGTCGACACCGAACGCCCCTATCGCACGATGGACCCGTCCTACGTGCAGAGCGTGTGGTGGTCACTCAAGCAGATCTTCGACGCAGGCCTGCTCGTCGAGGACCACCGGGTGGCGCCGTACTGTCCGCGCTGCGGCACCAGCCTGTCCGACCACGAGTTGGCCCAGGGCTACGAGACGGTCGTCGACCCGTCGGTGTTCGTCCGCCTGCCGTTGACCTCCGGACCGCTGGCCGGCCGCGCCTCGCTCCTGGTGTGGACGACCACTCCCTGGACGCTCGTCTCCAACACCGCCGTGGCCGCGCACCCGGACGTCGAGTACGTCGCCGCCACGGACGGCACCGAGACGGTGGTCGTGGCCGAGCCGCTGTTGGCCTCCGCGCTGGGCGAGGGCTGGACGGTGGTGGAGCGCTTCGCCGGCACCGAGATGGAGCGATGGAGGTACCGGCGGCCGTTCGATCTGGTCGACATCCCCGACGCCCATTACGTCGTCGTCGACGACTACGTCACCACCGAGGACGGCACCGGCCTGGTCCACGCGGCGCCCGCCTTCGGAGCCGACGATCTTCGCATCTGTAGGCGGTACGGCCTGCCCGTCGTCAACCCGATCCGGCCCGACGGCAGCTTCGACGAGGACGTCCCGATGGTCGGCGGACAGTTCTTCAAGCACGCCGACGCCGCGCTGGTCCGCGACCTCGACGCGCGCGGCGTCCTGTTCCGGCACACCGGGTACGAGCATGCGTACCCACACTGCTGGCGCTGCCACACGCCGCTTCTCTACTACGCACAGCCGTCCTGGTACATCCGCACGACGGCCATCAAGGACGCGATGCTCCGCGAGAACGAGCGCACCACGTGGTTTCCCGAGACGATCAAGTGGGGGCGCTACGGCGAGTGGTTGCGCAACAATGTCG
>Ga0256867_10000182_pt1 | contig 23694 bp, 25 predicted proteins | sample RVTome_15_FD_185939 | JGI IMG/M metagenome (GOLD analysis project Ga0256867, IMG submission 185939) | Soil microbial communities from uranium-contaminated site in the Upper Colorado River Basin, Wyoming, United States - RVT150D86 (HiSeq) ... | reverse complement strand
CCGGGGTCGTGGCGGAGCACCAGCCGCTCGCCCTCGGCGGCGAAGACGAGCTCCGTCGAGACGACGAAGCTCGGCAGGCGCACCGAGTGGATCTGCGTTCCCGCCACCGTGACGCCGCGCGCCTCCACCGGGCCCTGCAGGCTCTCGAGCGGGCGGGCGAGCTCGGGCCCGCCCGTTTCGCCGAGGCGCTCGGCCAGCTCGCGAGAGGTGCCGCTGGGGACGTCCGGCTTCGTCGCGCTGGCGTAGTCGATGATCTCCCAGGCGCGGACGTGCGGGGCGATCCCGGCGGCACTGCGCAGGAGGAGGGCGGCGAGGAGCGAGAAGTTGCCGGCGGCGATGACGCCAACGCCCGCCTCGCGCGCCCGCGCCTCGATCTCCTCGAAGTCGTCGGCGGTGAGCCCGCTCGAGCCGACGATGGCCGCGGTCTTCCGCGCGAGGGCGGCCAGGACGTTCTCCCTGACCGCGGCTGCGTCGGTGTAGTCGACGACGACGTCGGCCTCGGCTCGCTCCAGCGCCTCCCAAACGGATCCGAAGATCGGGGCGCCGGTGTCCTCGAAGCTCGTGCCGGCGGCGGAGCGGGAGACGCCGGAAACGAGCTCCAGGTCGTCGGCCTCCGCGATCGCGCGGGCGATGGGGCCGCCGGTCCAGCCGGTGATGCCGGCGACGCAGACGCGGGTCATCTGCCGGACCCTACCGGGCCGGAGCTACGCGGCGGCCGGGCGCGCTTCGAGGTGCTGGTGCGAGGGGCAGTACTCCCGCTCGGGAAGCGGCGTGCGCTGGCACGGCTTGCCCTTGCGCGTGGTCGCCTGGCAGCGCGCGATGCCGCCGTCGAACGCGCCGGCCTCGATCTGGGCCTCGATGTACTCGACCGCGGCGCCGATCCCCTCGGTCACCGCCCAGGCGACCTGCGCCTGGTACGTGATCGGGAAGTAGCGGCGGATGTCCTGGAAGAGGGTACGGTCGGGATGCGCGAAATAGCGAGGATCCTTGGCGAGCCGTTCGACGCACTCCTCGCACGCTGCCAGAACCTCGCGGCGGTACTCGAGCTGCTTCTCGGGTTCCGCCCACGGATCGATGAGATCCTTGATCGAGCGGTAGATCGCCCGCGAGTATTGATACATACGGGTGAGAATCCTCTCCTGTGCTTGCTCGCTCACACGTTATCCCTTGCCGCCACGAAACACCTGCAAAAGCGCATTAACATCAGGTTAAGGAGTGCCCCCGAACCACTCCGACGGCGCAGTCTAACACGCTGCGCAAGGCTGTTACAAAGTCGGGCCTGAGACGTCCGTCACAAGGTCCGGCGGCGCGTCAGTCGGCGACGCGGCGGACGTACGCGGTGGGGAAGCCCTTGCTGCGCGCGTTCGGCAGGGCGTTCTCCGCCTGGCTCTCGGTCGTGTACACGCCGGTGAAGGTGACGTAGTAGCCGGGGTTCAGGCTGGAGTAGTCCGACGAGCTCAGCACGCCGACCTGCGGCAGCCCGGCGTTGATCGCCTGCTGGGCGGCCGCGTCGGCTGGGCCGCGACCCTGCGAGGTCGGCGTCGACTTGAGGACGACCGTGTAGCCGTCGGTGCCGTCGGGCCAGGAGATGATCGTGCCCGAGGTCGTCGTCGTCGGCTGGGTCGTGGTCGTGGAGGTCGTCGTTGTGGTCGTCGGGGCCGTCGTCGTGGGCGGCGGGATCGTGATCGTCGACTCGCCGGTGAAGGTGTCGAGCGTCACCGGCGGCGTCGTCAGGGGGAGCGTCGTCGTCGCGACGCTCGAGGCGCCGGCCGGGGAGCCCTCCTCGTCCTCGGTCGCCGCGAGCGCGACGATCGCGCCGGCCGCGAGCGCGACCAAAAGGAGCGCGCCCAGGGCGATCCAGAGCCAGACGGGCGACTCGCGCGACCAGACGATGGTCCGCGTGTAGCGCTGCCGCGGCAGCGCAACCAGCCGCAGCCCGCACTCGAGGCAGTACTCCTGGAGCGGGTCGTGCGGCGCGCCGCAGCGAGGGCAGTGGTTCTCCGCGTACGGCGCCGCGGGCCCCTGCGCGGGCTGCGCAGGGCCGCCCGGCGGCGGCTCGGCGGGCGGCGTGCTCACAGCTGTCCCTGGGTCTCGTCGTCGGCGGGCGAGGGGCGCACTATGGTCTCGTCCACCGGCGGGCCGGCCGCCGCGTAGTCGTCGGCCGCAGCCGGGTTTCCGCAGAACGAGCAGAAGTTGACGTCGGCGGGGAGCGGCTGGCCGCAGTGCGAGCACGTGACGACGGGCGGCGTGGTCGGGGCGGGGCGGCCGCAGTGGCCGCAGAAGTGGACGCCGGGGACGAGCGGCGCGCCGCACTTGCAGTAGGCGACGTTGGGGAAGCTCCGCACTGTCGTCTCCGCGACGAGGAGGGAGTCGACCTCGTGCATCCGCTGCTCGAGGGCGAGCACCTCGTGTGCGCGCGTGATCAGGAGGTCCGGGTTCCACCGGTCGCGCCGCACCATCTCCACCGCGAGGCCGCCCACGTCGCGCATCTCGATCTCGCGCCGGTCGGTCAGCTCCCGCCGCTCGCGCTGGAGTCGGGCGGGGTCGTGCTCGGGCGGGGACATGGGCCCCTCGACGACCTCCACGACCTCGACGACCTCCGCGCCGGGATCGGCAGGTTGCGGCTGGCCGGAGAAGGGGTCGTTCAGACGTCCTGGCATCGCAGCAAGCAGTCGAGTCTAACTGACGCCCTGGACCGCGAACCCCCTGGCGGGGGACGCTCAGCGGGCGATCACCACGAGCCGCTCCTCGGTCATCTCGCGCACCGAGTAGTGCGGCCCCTCCTTCGTGTTGCCGGACGCCTTCACGCCGCCGTACGGCATCTGGTCGGCCCGGAAGGTCGGCGCCTCGTTGACGAGGACGCCGCCGAACTCGAGCGCGGAGGCGGCCGCCAGCGCCGTCGTGACGCTGCCGGTGAAGATCCCCGCCTGCAGCCCGTAGTCGGTGCCGTTGGCGAGCTCGAACGCCTCCTCGACCGTGTCGTACGGGCTCACCGTGCAGAGTGGGCCGAAGACCTCGAGGCAGGAGACCTTCAGCTCCGGCGTCACGTCGGCGAGCACGGTCGGCTCGAGGAGCCCGTCGGCCGTCGTCCCTCCGCCTGCGAGGACGGTCGCGCCGGCGGCCTTCGCCTCCTCGATCCAGGCGGCGATCCGCTCCTTCGCGTCGGCGTCGATCACGGGACCGACGTCGGTCGCGTCGTCGGCCGGGTCTCCGGTGGTGAGCGCCCGCACCTTCGGCAGGAAGGCCGCCAGGAAGTCCTCGTACGCGGGCCGGGCGACGTAGACGCGCTGGATGGAGATGCAGCTCTGGCCGGCGAAGGAGAAGGCGTTCGCGGCCGCCTTCGCCGCGGCGTCCGCGACGTCCGCATCCGCCTCGACGATGAGCGGCGTCGCGTTTCCGAGCTCGAGCAAGACCTTCTTGCGCGCGGCCCGCTCGCGGAGGGCCCAGCCGACCTCGGCCGACCCGGTGAAGCTGATCAGCTTCACGCGCTCGTCCTCGACCAGCACGTCGCCGATCTCCGAGGCGCTGCCGACGAGGACGTTCAGCCAGCCCGGCGGCAGCCCGGCCTCGGCCTCGAGCTCGGCGAGCAGGAGGGCCGAGAGCGGCGTCGCGCTCGCCGGCTTCAGCACGACGGCGCAGCCGGCGGCCAGCGCGGGGGCGACCTTGTGGGCGACGAGGTTGAAGGGGAAGTTGAACGGCGAGATCGCACCCACGACGCCGATCGGGAGCCGCGTTGTGAAGGCGACCTTGCCGACGCCGGCCGGGCTCGCGTCCATCGGGACGACGTCGCCGGCGTGCGTCCGGGCTTCGGCCGCGGCCGCCCGGAACGTCGACTCGGCGCGCTCGGCCTCGACGCGGGCGGTCTTGATCGGCTTTCCGGCCTCGGCGCAGATCGTCCGCGCGATCTCCTCCTGCCGCTCGGCGACGAGGTCGCCCGTGCGATCGAGGATCTCCGCGCGCGCGTGCGCCGGCAGCGGCTCGTCCATGGCCCGGGCGGCCGCGTCGAGCGCGCGCTCCGTCTCGGCCGCGCCCGCCCGCGCCACGCGGCCGACGACCTCCCCCGAGTAGGGCGAGCGCACCTCGTGCCACTCGCCCGTCTCGACCCACTCGCCGTCGAGGAGCAGCTTGCGCTCGCGCGCAGTCACCGCCATGCCGCTATTGAAGCACGCCCCGCCCGGGGCCGCCGTGCGGCAACCTGTAGAGGCTGTGCGCCGCCTCATCCCACTCCTCGTCCTCGCGCTCGCCGCCTGCGGGGGTGACGGTGCAGGCTCGTCGGAGCCGGACACGGGCACCGCGCCGGCCGACGCGCCGGATGCGATCACCGCGGCCGACTCCGGCGAGTCGTTCGCGCTTGCCGCCGGCGCCGAGGTTTCGCTCAGGCTCACCAGCGAGTACCTCTGGGGGGAGCCCGTCGTCGAGGGCGACGCCGTCGAGCTGGCCCGGGTCGACTACCTCCAGGACCCCGGCTTCTCCGAGTGGGTCGTCCGGGGCGCGCGGCCGGGAACGGCCACGATCTCCTCCCTCGGCGAGCCGGCCTGCGCCGGCCAGCACGGGTGTCCCGACGAGTCGGCGCGGTTTCGGGTGACAATCACGGTCGCAGGATGAGTGGAGCCGACGTGCGCAGGGTGGGGGTGGTCGGTCTCGGCACCATGGGTGCCGGGATCGCGCAGGTGTGCGTCCAGGCCGGGATCGAGACGGTCGGGCGCGAGGTGAGCGACGAGCTCTGCGAGCGCGCCCGCGAGCGGATTGCCCACTACCTCGGCCGGGGAGTCGAGAAAGGCCGGCTCACCGCCGAGGAGCGCGATGCGGTGCTGGCGCGGCTCCAGACGACGACCGAGGTCGCCGACCTCGCCGGCTGCGACGTCGTCATCGAGGCGATCGTCGAGGAGCTCGACGCGAAGCAGGAGCTCTTCCGCACGCTCGACGGCGTGGTGGGGGAGGAGGCCGTGCTGGCGACCAACACGTCCGCGCTCTCCGTGGCCGACGTGGCGCGGGCGACCGCGCGGCCGGAGCGCGTGGTCGGCATGCACTTCTTCAACCCGGCTCCGGTCCTCCCGCTCGTGGAGGTCGTCCGGACTGAGCTCGCCTCGCCGGCGGCCGTCGACAGGGCGTTCGAGCTCGCCGCGCGGCTTGGCAAGGAGCCGATCCGCTGCAACGACACGCCCGGCTTCGTCGTCAACCGCATCCTCATCCCGCTCCTGAACGACTGCGTCCGCGTGCTCGACGAGGCCGGCGTCTCGCCCGCCGACTTGGACAAGGCGATGACCCGGGGCGTCAACTGGCCGATCGGGCCGTGCGCCCTCATCGACCTGATCGGCGTCGACGTGCACGTCCACGCCTCCGAGGCGCTTCACGGCGCGCTCGGCGAGGAGCGGATGGCGCCGCCGGAGCGGCTCGTGCTCATGCGCGACGAGGGCAAGCTGGGCCGGAAGACCGGCGAGGGCTTCTTCCTCTACGACTGACCGCCCTCCGCGGTCAGCCCGGCCTCGAGGCGGGCGGCCTCGGCCAGCACCGCCTCGCCTTCCTCCTTCGTGAACGTGCGGTTCACGAACTCGGCGTCGAGAACGAGCAGCTTCCCTTCCCTCGCCGCGACCGGGACGGCCACCTCCGAGCGGACGTTCTCGTCGGTCGTCATGTAATCGGGATCGCGCCTGACGTCCTCGACGAGCTGGGCCTCGCGGGTCTCGGCCGCCCGCCAGCAGATGCCTCCCTGGTCGCGGTGGACCTCGTAGATCAAGCGAAGCCCGCCTTCGGCCGCGACGACGCGGAGCGCGTCGCCGACGCGCAGATGGCAGTAGACCTGGGCTCCCGGAAGCCCGGCGGCCAGCCGCTGGACGGACTCGCGGGCAAGCGCGATCAGGCTTTCGTCGCGGTCGACCGCACGGCGGTCGGCCGGCCTCGAGTCGGCTGACCCCTCGCCTCTGGGCATCGCCAGCAGTATGCCCGAGCCCGAGCCCCCGGTGCCGTCCGGGCTCCCGCGTACGATCGCGGGGCAGATGACGCTCTGCGCGCTCTGCCGCCGAAACCTCCTCGCCGGGGAGCGCTTCCGCTACTGGCGGAGCGTCGAGGAGCGTCAGGTCCCCCGGGTCGTCTGCCACCTCTGCGAGCCCGCGGCCACGCGCGACGGGTGGGCGCGGACGGAGCGCGCCGAGCGCGAGAACGCCGTCGGGCTCCGGGGCACCGTCCGCCTGGTCGCTTAGCGCGGCTCAGGCGGCGAGGAGGCGCAGGCCGCGTCGGCGCCAGGGGGCGCCCCGGTGCCGGCGGGCGACCGCCGTCCAGATCCTGTCGCCCTCGGACGTGCTGATGAGGCCGAGCTCGACGGCATGGCGCGTGGCCGCGGCCGCGGCCTCGATCTCGGGCTCGAAGCGCACCTCGCCGCGGGGAGACCGCTCGCACGCGTCGGCGAGAGCTTCCAGACGCGCCTCGAGCAGGCGGAGAGTTCGGTCGTGCCGTGCGCGCTCGTTCATCGGAGCCGACACTCGATGGTAGGGGGCGCCGCGGACAGCACGGCGGAAGGGCCGAGCGGGCGGCCGTTTACAAATTCCTTACAGGCCCGTAATCGAAGTCTCACGGCGTGACAAGATAGTTCGGAGCGAAATGCGGCGAATCCTTGTGCTGCTGACGATCGCGGTCCTCGCGACAGGCGCCGCCGAGGCCGCGTCCGGAGCGGTGCCGGTCCTGCTGCGCACGCCCGGGGCCGAGTTCGTCGAGCTCCAGGGCGGCAACGGGCGGGCGGTGATCGCGCGGCGTGGATCGCTATTCCTCACCGTCGGGTCGGGCAGGATGCGGATCGTCGACCTTCCAGCCGCCGGCCGCCCCAACGTGAACGACCAGTGCCGGCGGCGCGCGCGCCGGGTCCGCCCGAACGCGGTCGAGATCGTGGGGACGGACATCCGCTGCCGCATCTGGTCCGGCCAGAACGGCGGCGCGTGGCAGGTGATCGTCCGGGGCCGCCGCATCAGCGCGAGCGGCGTCGTCAAGGGCTCGCTCACGCTCGACGCGCTGAACCGCGGCTTCCCCGGCCGCTATCGCATCGGCGGCGACACGTGGGAGCGCTGGCCGCGGCGGGCCAAGACGATCTCGCTCGACCGCAGGTAACCGTGACCGACGGCGTGCGGCCGGAGCGTGTGCCACCATACTGGGCCGTGGCCGGGATCAAGCAGTCTGTCCTCGTGGTCGAGGACGAGTCGAGCATCGCGTCCTTCGTCGGGATGTACCTCAAGCGGGCAGGCTTCGCCGTGCGGATCGCGCGCACGGGCGGCGCCGCGCTCGAGCGGGCGAGCACGGACCCGCCCTCGCTCATCGTCCTCGACCTGATGCTGCCCGACCTGGACGGCATCGACGTCTGCCGCCGGATCCGCCAGCGCTCGGACGTCCCGATCCTCATGCTGAGCGCCCGCGACGAGGACATCGACAAGATCATCGGCCTCGAGGTGGGCGCGGACGACTACCTGACGAAGCCGTTCAACCCCGGCGAGCTCGTCGCGCGCGTGAAGTCCATCCTCCGCCGCTCCGGGCCCGAGCGCCGCGAGTTCGTCAGCTCGGTCCTCGAGCATGGCGACCTCAGGGTCGACTCCGGCCGCCGCGAGGTCACGGTCGGGGGCGAGGAGGTGCAGCTCGCGCCGAAGGAGTTCGACCTCCTCTGGGACCTGCTGGACCACCGCGGGCTCGTACTCACGCGCGACCAGCTCCTCGAGCGCGTCTGGGGCTACACCTTCGCCGGCGACACGCGGACCGTCGATGTTCACGTCCGCCAGCTCCGGCGGAAGCTCGGCGACGCCTGCCCGATCGTCACGGTCTGGGGCGTGGGCTACAAGGCCGCCGCGGAGCCGAAGCCCGCGCGGGCGTCCTAATGCGCTAGGGGCTCGGATGCTGCGCTCGCTGCGCTTCCGGCTTCCGGCGATCTTCCTCCTCGGCATGCTGGTCGCGGCCCTCGTGACCGCCGCGATCGCCGTGCGCTTCTTCCAGGAGGACACCCGCTCGCGGACGCTCGCCGAGCTGCGGCGGCAGGCGCAGGGTCTGGCCGAGCTCTACACGCTCCAGGCGACCTCGAGCATCGACGAGGGCAGACCGGCGCCTCGCTTCGCCCCGCCCTCCCTGGAGGAGGCGACGGGCTCGGAGCTCTACTACGCGGGCGTCGAGATCTTCCCGGGGCAGGCGTCGGGGCTGGACAGGCTCTCGCTGGGCCTGCTCGACGAGGAGGCGCTGGACGCCGGCCGCGTGCAGACGTTCCAGTTCGAGCCGCCCGGCAGCGAGCGAGTCTACCTCGCGGCCGCCTACCCGATCCGGCTGGGCGGCGAGACGTTCGGGGCGATCATCGTCGCCAAGCCGCGGGCGGAGCTGCAGGAGCGCTGGATGGACCTCACGAGGCAGCTCGTCCTCGCCTCCCTCGCCGGCCTCGCGATCGCTCTCGGGCTTGTCTGGTACTTGACGCGGCGCGTCACGAAGCCGGTGCTGGCGCTGTCCCGCGCCGCCGACGAGGTCGCCGCCCGCCGCTACGCCGCGGAGCTCCCCGAGCCGACCTCGAGCGACGAGATCGCGCACCTGACCGAGCGGTTCCGGGAGATGACCGAGCGTCTCGCGGAGGCGGAGGCGCACGAACGCAACTTCCTCGTGCGGGTGTCCCACGAGCTGCGCACGCCGATCACCGCCATCCGCGGTCATGTCGCGGCGCTCCGCGAGGGGCTCGCCGAGGACCCCCAGGCCGTCGAGGCCTCGCTCGACGTGATCGGCGCCGCCACCGACCGGCTCGCGCGGCTCGTCGGCGACCTCGTCGACCTTGCGAGGCTCGAGGCGCACAGCTTCACGCTCGAGGAGGAGGAGGTCGAGCTGCAGCGCCTCGTGGAGCAGGGCTTCCAGTCGTTCGCGGAGGAGGCACGGCGCCGCGGCATCCGCTACGAGCTCTCGCTGGCCGCCGATCCCGTCCTCCACACCGACGGCGACCGCGTGCTGCAGATCGTCTCGAACCTGCTCACGAACGCCTTCTCGTGGACGCCCGACGGCGGCTCGATCTCACTCGCGCTCCGGGAGGACGGCGACGCGGTCACCGTGACGGTCGCCGACTCCGGCCCCGGCATCCCGTTTGCCGACCGCGATCGCGTGTTCCGGCCGTTCGTCAGCGAAAACGGCGGCGGGACCGGGCTCGGCCTCGCCATCTCGCTCGAGCTCGCCCACGCCCTCGGCGGCGACCTGACGCTCGACTCGGTCACGGGGCGGGGATCCCGCTTCGAGCTCAGACTTCCGGCCGGCTGAGGGTTAGCGTGCCTTGGCGGCGTCGATCCGGTAGAGCGCGGCGCCCGGCGGCTCCTCGAGCGTCCGCTCGATGCGGTCGAGGATCCGCTCGGCGCGGTCGAGCCGGCGCTCGACTCCCTGCCAGCCCGAGCCGATCAGCTCGACGAGGAGGGCGAGGTCCTCGAGACGCTCGCGGCGCTCGGCGGCGATCTCGGCCTGGAGCGACTCCAGGCGCCGTACCACCTGGCCGGTCAGTCCCCGCACCTCGGCGACGTGGCGGGCCACGGGGAGGACCTCCGCGCGCATGCCCTCGCCGATCGCGGTGCCCAACCGCTCGGGCACGGAGGCCTCGAGCTCGGCCGCCGTCTCCGCCAGCGCGCCGAGGGCGCTCTCCGCCCGCTCGAGCGCGGCTTCGAGCTCGCCCCTGCCGGGCCTCTCCTCCCGGGCCTCGGCGAGGCGGACGCGTGCCCGCTCAAGCGCTTCCCGATCCATGGCGCTGAATCTACTCTTGGCGTCGGATTGCATTGAGGACCGCCGAGCTCGACTACGACCTGCCGCCGGAGCTGATCGCCCAGCGCCCCCTCGAGCGGCGCGACGACTCGCGGCTCCTGGTGTACGAGCGCGCGACCGGGGCCACGCGGCACCGGCGCTTCCGCGACCTCCCGGCCGAGCTGCCGGACGGCGCCCTCGTCGTCGTCAACGACACGCGCGTGGTGCCGGCGCGGCTGCGCGTCCGCCGGCCGGGCGGGGGCGAGGCCGAGATCCTGCTGCTGGAGCCGGCGGGGGACGGGCTCTGGGAGGCGCTCGCCCGGCCGACGCGGCGGCTGCGGGCGGGCATGCGGCTCGACGGGACGGAGCTGGTCGAGCACCGGGGGGAGGGGCGCTGGCTCGTCCGGCTGGAGGGGCCGCCCTCGGGCGAAGCGCCGCTGCCGCCGTACATCGTCGAGCCGCTCGCGGAGCCCGAGCGGTACCAGACCGTCTACGCGGACGAAGCGGGGTCGGCGGCCGCCCCGACGGCGGGCCTCCACTTCACGGAGGAGCTGCTCGCCGGTCTCGACGTCGAGCGGGTCACGCTCCACGTCGGGCTCGACACGTTCCGCCCGGTGAGCGCCGACGACCTGGACGACCACGAGATCCACAGCGAGCGCTACCGCGTGGAGGAGCCGGCGTGGGAGCGGATCCGGGCCGCCGGGCGCGTCGTCGCCGTGGGGACGACGACCGTGCGCGTCCTCGAGTCGCTCGCGTGCGGCGGGCCGCTCGCGGGGAGGACGAGCCTGTTCGTGACGCCGGGGTTCGAGTTCCGGCGGGTGGACGCGCTCGTGACGAACTTCCACCTGCCCCGCTCGACGCTGCTCGCCCTCGTGATGGCGTTCGCCGGCGTCGGGGAGACGCGGCGCCTCTATCGCGAGGCGATCGCCGAGCGCTACCGCTTCTACTCCTTCGGCGATGCGATGCTGATCCTGTGAGGGGCTCGCGCGCGTGTGGAGAAGACCAGGGGCACCCCGTCCCACCACCCGCTTTCGAGCGTACCGAGAGAATCCGCACCCATGTGTGACGGACCGTGCCGAAGGCGAGACGGAGTCGGGCCGTGAGCTTCACGGTGACCGCGACCGACGGCGAAGCCCGGGCGGGTGTCCTCCGGACCGTGCACGGCGAGGTGCCGACGCCGGCGTTCATGCCCGTCGGCACCAAGGGCACCGTCAAGGGGCTCGATCCGGCGCGGCTGCGCGAGCTGGGGACGACGATCCTCCTCGGAAACACGTACCACCTGCACTTCCGCCCCGGCGCGGCGCTGATCGCGGAACTGGGCGGTCTGCACCGCTTCATGGGGTGGGACGGCCCCCTCCTCACCGACTCGGGCGGCTTCCAGGTCTTCTCCCTCCGTGACACGATCGTCCGGGCCGACGACGACGGCGTCACCTTCCGCTCGGTCTACGACGGGGAGGAGGCGCGCTTCACGCCCGAGCTCGCGGCCGGCGTCCAGCGTCAGCTCGGCGCGGACGTCGCCATGTGCCTCGACGTCTGCCCCCCGGCCGACTCCTCGTGGGACGAGCTCGAGCTCGCCGTCGAGCGCACGACGCGCTGGGCCGCCCGCCAGCTCGCGGAGCCCCGCGCCGAGGGGCAGCTCCTCTTCGGCATCGCCCAGGGCGGCACCGACCGGGAGCTCAGACGCCGCTCCCTGGAGGAGATCGCCGGCTTGGGGTTCGACGGCCACGCGCTCGGCGGGCTCAGCGTGGGGGAGGACCGCGAGGCGATGCTCGACACGGTCGCGTGGGCGGCGCCGCTCCTGCCGGCCGAGCGGCCACGCTACTTCATGGGCATCGGCGACCCCGCCGGGATCCTCGAGGTGATCGAGCGCGGGGTGGACATGTTCGACTGCGTCCTGCCGACGCGGCTCGGGCGCACGGGGTCGGCCCTCACGTGGGAGGGGAGGCTGAACCTGCGGAACGCGCGCTTCGCGCGCGACGGCGGCCCGCTCCAGGAGGGGTGCCCCTGCCGCGCGTGCACCGGCTTCTCGCGCGCCTACCTCCGCCACCTCGTCAACCAGCAGGAGCTGCTCGGGCTCGTCCTCCTCTCGGAGCACAACGTCCGCTTCCTCCTCGACCTCACCGCCGCGGCGCGCGAGGCGATCGGAGAGGGGCGCCTGGCCGCCTTGAAGGCCGACGCGCTCGGGCGGCTGGAAGCCTGATCGAGGCCCGTCGCCTGCTACCGTTTTGCCGCAGCATGTGCGTTTCCGTCTACCTCGCGGCCGCGGCGCAGGAGCGGCCCGGGGCGGTTGAGGCAGCCTGCTAGGAGGCTCGGCAAGTGGACCCAATCTTCATCTTCTTTCTCGTGATGCTCGTGTTCCTGTACCTGCTGCTGATCCGTCCGCAGCGCCAGCAGGCCAAGCGCGTCCAGGAAATGCTCGCGAACCTGCAGGTCGGCGACGAGGTGATCACGGCCGGCGGCATCTACGGCGAGATCACCGCCGTCGACGACGAGCGCGTCCAGCTCGAGATCGACGCCGACGTCAGGATCGCCGTCGCCCGCCGGGCGATCACCAGCAAGGTGACGCCCGAGGAGGCCGCCGCCATGGCCGAGGAACCCGAGGAGGCTCCCGAGCCGGAGACGGCGCCGGAGCCCGATACGTTCGCGGAGCCCGAGCCGGTCGCCGAGGAGCAGGCCCGCCGCTAGCCACCAGCCGTGTCGCTCCGCCGCTACCTCCTCATCCTGCTCGCCCTCTTCGGCGCAGTCGCCGCCGTCATCGTGCTCGGCACCTTTCGGTCGCCGACGCTCGGCCTCGACCTGCAGGGCGGCCTCGAGGTCGTCCTCGAGGCCCGGCCGGAGGCGGGCCAGGAGCTGACCGACGAGGACCTCGACCGCTCGGTGGAGATCATCCGCCAGCGCGTCGACAAGATCGGCGTCTCCGAGCCGGAGATCCGGCGGCAGGAGCCGAACCAGATCGTCGTCGACCTCGCCGGCGTCTTCGACGCCCAGCGGGCGGCCTCCGTCATCGGCCAGACCGCCCAGCTCGAGTTCTACGACCTCCAGGGCGACGTGCAGCCGATCTCCGCCGACCCGAGCGGCAACCCGGTGCCGAGCCCGACGCTGCTGCCGCTGCTGACGGCGGAGGACGACCTGCCGGAGGGCACGACCGCGCGCGAGTGGTACCTCTACGGCGAGGAGAAGGAGCGCCTCGCCGGGCCCGCAGCCACGAAGGAGGAGCTGCTCCAGCAGGTCGAGCGGGGCGAGGCCCCCGAGGGCTCCGAGTTCTTCGTCGTCCCGAGCAACCGCACGGTCCTCACCTGCGGAAGCAACACCGACGATGAGAGCGCCGCGGCCAAGCCCTGCCCCGGCGGCGTCTCGGCTGCGCAGCCCTGGTACTACCTGTACACGTACCAGCCGGACGACGCGGAGAGCCCCGTCCCCGAGCTGACCGGCGAGGACCTGAACGCCGACGGGACGCGCCAGGACTTCGACACGCAGACCGGGCAGCCGATCGTCCTCCTCGACTTCACGGACGAGGGCGGGGACAAGTTCCACGACATCACCCGCGAGCTCTCCCAGCGCGGCGCGCTCCTCGCCGCCCAGAACGGGGTCACCGGCCGCGGCGAGGACGCGCGTGCGTTTGCGCAGAGCTTCGCCATCGTCCTCGACAACGAGATCCGCTCGTTCCCGATCATCGACTTCACCGACCCGCAGCTCGCGGACGGGATTGCGGGCGGGAGCGCCCAGATCACCGGCCTCGACGGGATCGAGGAGGCGAAGGACCTCGCGCTCGTCCTCCAGACCGGCGCGCTCCCCGTCGAGTTCGTCCAGGTCGATTCGACCCAGGTGTCGGCGACGCTCGGCGAGGACTCGCTCCGCCAGGCCCTCATCGCCGGCATCGGCGGGCTCATCGCCGTCGCGCTCTTCCTCCTGCTCGTCTACCGCTTCCTCGGCGTCGTCGCCATCATCGGCCTCGCCGTCTACGGGGTCTTCCTCTACGGCGCCATCCTCGCGTTCAACGTGACCCTGACCCTGCCGGGCATCGCCGGGATCATCCTCACGATCGGCGTCGCGGCCGACGCGAACATCGTCATCTTCGAACGCATCAAGGAAGAGGTGCGCGCGGGCAAATCCGTGCGCGCGGCGATCGCGACCGGCTACCGCAAGGGCTTCGGCACGATCGTCGACGCGAACGTGGTGACGATGATCACGGCGGCCGTCCTCTTCATGGTCGCGACCGGCGGCGTGCGCGGCTTCGCGCTCATGCTGCTCCTGGGGACGCTCATCTCGATGTTCACGGCGGTGCTCGCCACGCGCGCGCTGCTCGGCGTCCTCGCGCGCTTCCGCTGGTTCGACAACCCGCGGTTCATGGGCGCGAGCGCCGAGAGGATCCCGGACTGGCAGAAGGTCGACATCGTCGGCATGCGGCGGATCTGGTTCACGACCGCCACGGTCGTCCTCGTCGTCGCCGTCGGCGCGATCATCTTCAAGGGCCTCAACCTCGGCATCGACTTCGAGGGCGGCACGCAGGTCTCGTTCGAGACGGCGGAGCCCACGGCCGTGGAGGACGTGCGGGACGAGATGGGGGCCCTCGGGCGCGCCGGAGCCGTCATCCAGGGCCGGGGCGACGAGACGAACGGCGAGTACACCCAGTTCCAGATCAAGACCGAGTCGCTGACGACGGCGGAGCAGAACGAGCTCACGTTCGCCCTCGAGAACGACCTCGGCGCCGAGTCGATCGGCATCCGCAACGTCTCCGGGAGCTTCAGCGAGCAGATCCTCAAGAGCGCGATCTACGCGATCATCGCCTCGCTCATCCTGATCGTCATCTACGTCACGATCCGCTTCGAGTTCATCTTCGCGCTCCCGATCTTCCGGGCGCTGTTCTACGACATCACGGTCGCGATGGGCGTGTACGCGCTCTTCGGCTGGGAGGTGACGGCCGCGACCGTGGCCGCCCTGCTCACCATCCTGGGCTACTCGATGTACGACACGATCATCATCTTCGACCGCGTCCGGGAGAACATCCCGCTGATGCGCAAGTCGAGCTTCGCGGCCATCGCCAACCAGTCGCTCTGGGAGACGGTCCGCCGCTCGCTGGCGACGACGTTCATCACGCTCCTGCCGATCCTCTCGCTGATCCTCTTCGGCGGCGACACGCTCAAGGAGTTCGCGTTCGCGCTCCTCATCGGCATCGCCTCGGGCGCGTTCTCGACGATCTTCATCGCCACCCCGTTCCTCGCGGTCCTCAAGGAGCGGGAGCCCGAGTTCGCGCGGCGCAAGGACGCCGGCCTCCAGGAGAAGCTCGAGACCGTGGGCGAGAAGTCGGAGGGGCGCGCGGGCGAGGAGCCCGAGCCCGAGCCGGCGCCGGAGCCCGAGGCGGCGCCTGAGCCGGAGGCCGCGCCGGTCGCCGTCGCCGTGGAGGAGGGCGAGCAGGAGGAGGCCGAGGTTCCGGCCGGGGACGGGGGCAAGGACGGCGCCGCGGCGAGGCGGGAGGCGCGGCGGAAGCGCCGGCGCGCGAGGCCGCATGGCCGAGCCCGGTAGCAACGACTCCGACCGCTCGCTCCGCGCGACCGCGGAGGAGCTCTTCCTGGCCGGCGTCGGCGTCGTCGCGCTGACGAAGGAGCGGACCGAGGAGCTGGTGGACGAGCTCGCCGGCCGCGGCAAGGTCAGCCGCGACGAGGCCCGTTCCATCGTCGACGACGTCGTCGGGCGCTGGCGCGGCGAGGCGCTGCGGGTCGGGGAGCGCGCGGGCGCCACCTTCTCCGGTCTCTTCCGCGAGCTCGGCCTCGTCACCCGCCGGGAGTACGAGGAGCTCGAGCTCCGCCTGGCCCAGCTCGAGCACCGGCTGCGACTCGTCGAGAAGGAATGAGCGCCCGGCCCGCGGTGCGGCAGCTGGGGCGGATGTCCGAGATCGCCCAGGTCGCGGCGCGGCACGGGTTCGGCTACCTCTTCGAGACGCGCGGCCCGGCAGCCGTCCGCTCGCGCCTGGGCCGCGAGGTCGAGGTCGAGCCGGAGGGCTCGCCCCGGGGCCAGCGCCTGCGGGAGATGCTCGACGAGCTCGGGCCGACCTTCGTCAAGTTCGGCCAGCTCCTCTCGACCCGCCCGGACATCGTCCCGCCGGACATCGTCTTCGAGCTGAAGGCGCTGCAGGACGCGGTCACGCCGTTCCCGTTCGAGCAGGCCCGCGCCGTCATCGAGGAGGAGCTCGGGCTCACGCTGGAGCAGCTCTACGTCGACTTCGAGGAGACGCCGGTCGCGGCCGCGTCGATCGGCCAGGTGCACCGTGCCACGCTGCCCAACGGCCGGCGCGTGGTCGTCAAGGTGCAGCGGCCGAACGCGCCGCGGCAGATCGAGGCCGACCTCGAGCTGATGTACCAGCTCGCCCGACTCGCGCGCGAGCGCGTCCGCGCGCTCGAGTTCATCGACACGGTCGCCGTCGTCGACGAGTTCGCGCGCTCGATCCGACAGGAGCTCGACTACCGCACTGAGGCCCGGAATGCCGAGCAGTTCCACCGCAACTTCGCCGGCTACCAGCACGTGCGCGTCCCGCGCGTCTACTGGAGCTACTCGCGCTCGCGCGTGCTCACCCTCGAGCTGCTCGAGGGCGTCCAGCTCCGCGACCTCGATGTCGACCGCTACACGATGTCCGAGCGGCGGCAGATCGCCTACCGGATGGCCGAGACCTGGATGGCGATGATCTTCCGCCACGGGTTCTTCCACGCCGACCCGCACCCGGCCAACATCCTCGTCCTCGAGGAGCTCGACCAGATCGGCCTCGTCGACTTCGGCACGGCCGGCCAGCTCGCCCCCGACGACTCCTCGAAGCTGACCGGCCTCTTCATCGAGGTCGTGAACCAGAACGTCGAGGCGATCCCGCGCCGCCTCGCTTCGCTGGGCGTCCGCTACCCGAAGGAACGCGAGGAGGAGTTCGTCGCCGAGCTGCGGACGATCTTCGACCGCTACTACGGCGCGAGCCTCGCCGAGATCGACCCGATCCAGGTGATCCGGGAGGCGTTCGCGCTCATCTACCGCATGCAGCTGACGCTGCCGACCCGGTTCATCCTGCTCGACCGCGCCATCGCCACGCTCGGGTCGGTCGGTATCGAGCTCTATCCGGACTTCAACGTCTTCGAGGTGGCGAAGCCGTACGCCCGCGAGCTGATGATCGAGCGCTTCACGCCGCAGCGCGTGGCCGCGCGCGTCCAGAGCGAGGCCCGGAGCTACGCGAGCATGATGCTCGAGCTCCCGTACCAGGTCCACGACGTCCTCCAGGAGGTGCGGGACGGCCAGATCGAGGTCGGCTTCCGCCACCAGGGCCTCGACGAGCTCATCCACCGCATGGACATCGTCTTCAACCGGCTCGGCATCGCCATGGTCGCGGTCGGCGGGGCCGTCACGTCGGGGATCCTGGCGGCGACGATCGAGGGCGGGATCAAGATCGCCGGCGTGCCCCTCGTCGCCGCCATCGGCCTGTTCCTGTCGGCGTTCCTCAGCATCTGGCTCGTCTGGGGCGTCATCCGCTCCGGACGGCTCTAGGAGGACCGACTCAGGCCAGGAGCGGCGGCTCCTCGCGCCAGGACGCCTCCCAGAACGCGAGCTCGTAGCGCGCCGAGATGAGGAAGGCCTCGCGCATGCGGGCCCGGACGTCCTCGCCCGCGCCCTCGGCCGCCGCGTCGCACGCCTCGCGGCACCAGCGGGCGAGCACGGCGAACTCCTCGTCGGCGTACATGTCGATCCAACGCGCGTAGCGCTCCTCGGCCGGACGGCCGCGGGCCGCGAGCGCGCGGCCCAGGTCGCTGTAGCCCCACATGCAGGGGAGGAGAGCGGCGACGAGCTCGGCGAAGTCCCCGAGCGCGGCCGTCCGCAGGAGGAAGTCCGCGTAGCCGCGGGTCGTCGCCGTCGGCCGCTCGGCCTCGAGCTCCTCGGCGGAGACGCCCCAGTCGGCCGCGTAGGAGCGATGCAGCGCCATCTCGTCGTGGAGCGTCGAGCGCGCGAGGTCGGCGAAGCGCTCCATCAGCTCGACCGAGGGCGCGCGGGCGGCGGCGAGCGCCAGCAGGCGCGCGTAGTCGGCGAGGAAGAGGTAGTCCTGCCGCACCCAGTGGCGAAACGGCGCCGCGGCCAGGGTGCCGTCGCCGATCCCGCGCACGAAGGGGTGCTCGAGCTGCGCGTCCCAGATCGGCGCGGCGGCCTCCCGAAGCTGATCGCTGAACCCCGGCACGGGCAGGAGTCTAGGCCCGACCGGGCGAAGGACACGCGATGAGCATCCTCCACTGGTGGCGCAAGCGCCGGATCCTGCGCGCCTGGCGCCGGGGCACGATCGACTACGCCCAGGCCCGCTGGCGCTACGAGCGCCTCGCGCGCGGGCTCTGATCGTCCTCGCCGTGAGTGGAGGCTCCGTCGCTCAGATGGAGTGCCTCATCAGGCGACGAGATAGCCCCAGACGCTGACCTTGCGCTCGAGAGGTGCTCGGTTGGACACGAATACCTGCATGAACGGCCCGGCGACCGGGAAGCGCGCCACGTAGCTGCTGACGTTGTGCGGGCTTCCGTGCCATGCCCCGCCACCGGAGATGTTGATGAAGTTCGTCCGCTGGGGCCCGGGCAGGTTCTCCTCCAGATTCGTGTAGCGCCGCGCGCCGAGCTCGCCGTTCTGGTCGAAGGCGAAGACAACGCCGAGGTCGACGGGCGCCTCGTCGGCGGCTTCCTGGCTGAATCGGACAAACACGTTGACGTAGCGGTACCCATCGATCCTCGTGTACCGGCCCAGACTGATTCCGACGTTTGCCGGCACGTCATGGTCGGTCATGAACTTCACGATCTTGCTGCACGGATGAGAACAGGGTGCCCTGCGGGGCTGTGCCATGATCTGACTCCTCCTCGGGCGGGATCGACAGAGTCGAGACGGCCGAAGCCCTGGAGGGCTTCAGTCCGCTGCGCTTACACTCGGACTCGGTGTCACCTCCTTGACGGCGAAGGGGATCGGGCCGAGTGTCCTCCGAGGCCGGTCCCAGGTCAAGAAGCGGTCAGGACCGCGGCGAGCAACCGTCCGTGTCGGACGTCTGCGGGCGGGTCGTCACGCTTTCGTCGGAATGGACATCTGGCTCGGCGCCGGAGCCGTTGCTAGCGTCGGGCGCCATGGGGGAAGCGGTGCTGCTGGTCGAGGAAGAGGCCCCGACGCGGGAGCATCTTTCCCGCCAGCTGGCCGACGACGGCTTCCAGGTGCTCGCGGCCGACCGGGCCGTCGAGGCGCTCGAGCTCGTCGAGGCCGAGCGACCCGACCTCGTCCTGCTGGACGCGGTGCTCCCGGACGCGTCGGGGTTCGAGGTCTGTGGGCGGCTTCGCGCGGGCGAGCCCGGGCGTGCCTGGAACCGCGACGTGCCGGTGATCATGGTCACGGCCCGCGGCGACCCCTCCGACCGCGTGCGCGGCTTCGCCCGCGGCGCCGACGACTACGTCGTGCGCCCGTTCGTCTACGAGGAGCTGGTGGCGCGGATGCGCGCTGTCCTTCGGCGCGCCGCCCGCCCGCGCCACCCGCGCCTCGCCGTCCGCGACCTCGAGATCGACCTCGCCGCCCGCCTCGTCCGCGTCGGCGGCGTGACGGTGCACCTCTCGGCGAAGGAGTTCGACCTCCTTGTCGCGCTCGCCGAGGATCCCGAGCGCGTCTACCGCAAGGAGGAGCTCCTGCGCGACGTCTGGGGCTTCCGCTCGATGGGCCGGACGAGGACGCTCGACTCCCACGCGAGCCGCCTCCGCCGCAAGTTGAACCTGAACGGCGAAGCCGCCTACGTCGTCAACGTCTGGGGAGTGGGGTATCGGCTGGTCGCCGGGGCCTGAGAGCAAGGCGAGGGGGCGGCCGGAGCCGCCCCCTCTTCCCGCGTCGTCAGGCGCGAGAGCTCAGGGTCAGTCGCGCTTGCCCTTCTTCCCCTTCTTGCCCTTGGCCTTGATCGTGAACTCCTGCGTCTGCGGGTTCAGGTAGGCCAGTCGCATCGCGCCGGCCGTCTGCTTCCCGGAGAAGCGGAAGATGTTCAGGCCCTCGGTGATGTTCGTCTCGTAGATGAAGTTGTTGTACCAGTACGAGGACCAGGCCCCGCCGAGGTCAGTGGGGACGATCGGCGGCGGGTCGGACCAGGCGATCTCCTTCGGGTTCGCCGGGTCTGTGAAGTCGACCACGCCCGTCCCGGACTGGTAGCTCCCGTGCACGAGCACGTACTTCCCGCTCCGGAGCGGGACGGTGTTGAGGTTGTGCAGCGTGCAGTTCTCGGTCGCGGACTGCGTTCGCGTCAACGTCCACTGCCCGACCTTCGCTCCGGTGTCTCCGTCGTAGAAGAAGTACGTCCGCTTCAGCGGGTCGTCGGTCGCCTCGCACTCGCCGACGATGCCGCCGCCCGGCTCGTGGCCGAAGACGATGATCTTGCCGTCCCAGGTCCACGTGGCCGAGTGGCCGATCGTGACGCCCGAAGCCGACTCGTCGATGTGGAAGAGGAGCTCCGGATCCTCGAGCGAGCCCCCGTTCGCGCCGCCGAGGCTGAAGACGCGGACGCCTTCGCCGCCGGCGCAGGCGGCCTTCATGGTCTTGCCGAGGATGACGCCGATGTCGTGGCACGTGTGCTCCGACGGCTCCTGCCGGAGCAGCTTCGCCGAGGCGGGATCCTTGAGCGGCACCTCGATGATGTCGATCCACGGGCACGGTGCGTTCGAGTTCGAGCTGTAGACGAGCAGGCGCCCGTTCTTCTTGTCGGGGATGCCCGTCGCCGTGTGCGTGCCGCACTCGAGATCGACCGCGCCCACGAGCTTCGGCGCCTTCAGGTTCGAGATGTCGAAGATGTGGACTCCTTCGAACCCTGCGGGAACGGGCTGGCCGCCGCACATGGTCGTTCCGGACGCGGGCGCGTCCCACGTGCGGACGACGATGTTCTTGTAGACGACCACGTCGCCCTGGCCGCCCTCGCAGAACGCCCGTCCGACCTGCTTCGGGTTGCCCGGCGCGGCGATGTTGCGGATGTTGAACCCGTCCCAGTTGCCCTGGATGGCGAGCTTGCCCCAGAAGGCGATGTCCGTGTGGACGTCGGGGTTCCCGACCGCCGGGTTCAGGAGGCTCGCCGGCTCGAAGATGTGGCCTTTCGGCTTGAGGTTCGGCGTCCTCGGATCGTCCTTGTGACCTGCTCCGGCCGCGAGCGGGAACGCGATGATCCCGAGCGCGAGCACCACCAGCAGGGGCACGCGGAAGAGCTTCCTCATGTCCACCTCCATATGCTGCCGTACACGATTGCGCCCCCGGGGTTGACGCCGTCAGCGGCCTGACCGCGCGCTCCAAGCCACTCCAACGGCCCCTCCCGTGAAGCTGCCTGACCCGGGGAGTATGCCCGCTCCCGCGCGCCCGCGCCAGGGGGCGGAGGCGGCCGCCGCCCGGGCGGCGGCCGCCTCCAGCCTCGAGCTAGTCGATCGTGAACTCCTGCGTCTGGGGGTTCGAGTAGGGCGTCTTGAAGAACGTCCCCACGCGGTCGTCGTCCAGGCGCCAGACGAGCAGGCCCCAGACGAGGTCGGACTGGTAGATGCGGCCGTTGTACCAGTAGGTCGACCAGTCGCCGCCCTCGAAGCCGTCCGCAAAGGCCGGCGGGTCGGCGTAGGCGATCTCCTGCGCGTTTGCCGGATCGGTGAAGTCGACGACGCTGATGCCGGACATGTAGTTGCCGGAGACGAGCACGTAGCGGGGCTCGCCGTTCTTGTTCTTCAGCGGCACGACGTTGTAGTTGTGGATCGTGCACGCCTCGTCGAGGCCCTGCGGCCGCGGCAGCGGCAGCTTGCCGAGCAGCTCGCCGGTCTCGACCGAGAAGAAGAAGTACGACTTCATGTCGTCGGTCTGGATGTCGCCGTTCTCGAGAACGGTGCCCGTCGCGGTGCAACGGGGCCGGACGCCGCCGCCCGGCTCCCAGCCGAAGACGACGACCTTGCCGTCATACGTGAACGCTGCCGAGTGCCCCGAGGACGGGATGCCCGGCAGGATGTGGTGCAGCATCTTCGGCTCCTCGAGCGAGCCGCCGCTGGGGCCTCCCAGGCTGTAGATGCCGAGGCTGTTGCCGCCGGCGCAGGCGAGCTTCATGGCCGAGCCGAGGATGATGCCGATGTCGTGGCACGGATGCCCCGTGGTCGGGATCTGGTTGATCAGCGCCGCGCCCGCCGGGTTCGCGAGCGGGATCTCGACGATGTCGAAGTTCTGGCACGAGCCGCTCGAGCTGCCGACGTAGACGAGCAGTCGGTCGTTGGCGAGGTCGGGCACCATCGTCTGCGTGTGCGAGCCGCAGGCGAGGTCGACCGACGCGATCAGGTCGGGATCCTTCTTGTTCGTGATGTCGAAGATGTGGAGCCCCTCGAAGCCTGGCGGCACGAAGTCGCCGTCACAGGAGGCGCCGGCCGCGCCGGTGTTCGAGTTCCACGAGCGCGAGAGGATGGTCCCGTAGATGGCGATGTCGCCCTGGTTTCCGGGGACCGAGCCCTGCGGATTCTTCGGCGCGCACTCCTCGTAGTCGATGATCTCCTTCGGCCGCGACGGGTAGGTCACGTCGACGAGCCGGAAGCCGTTGTAGTGCCCCTGGACGACCATGTCGCCCCAGAAGGCGAGATCCGAGTTGATGAAGTTCGACTCGGGGCCCTGCGTCGGGACGCTGCGCTCGGAGAACGAGAGCGGCGTCAGGTTGGGCGTGATCGCCCAGTCCTGGACGAGCGGGATCTTCGGGGGTGCGGCGCCGAGCGGCGCCGCGACGAGCCCGATGGCCAGCGCGGCAAGCGCCAGCAGCAGTCGGAGCTTCACGAACCACCACCTCCATTGCTCACGGGAAGCCCTGTTCCGGCCGGCTCCCCTCTGCCTGCCTGACTGCGGGGAGTCTCTTTCCCTTTAGTGCCACTGTCAAGAACGAGGGAGGCCGCCTTGCGGCGGCCTCCCGTTCCCCCGACGACCGACTGCCGGTGCTACTTGAGGTCGATCGTGAGCTCCTGCGTCTGCGGGTTCAGGTGGGGGAGCTTCTTCGCGCCCGCCACGGCCGGGTCGCTGAGCTCCCAGATGATGAGCCCGCGCGTGATGTCGGACTCGTAGATGCGGCCGTTGTACCAGTAGGTCGACCAGTCGCCGCCCAGCTCGATCGCCGCCGGGTTGTCCGGGTTGACGAGCGGTGCGGGGTCGGCGAAGGCGATCTCGCGCGCGTTCGCCGGGTCGGTGAAGTCGACGACGCTGATCCCGGACTGGTAGTTGCCGGAGACCAGGACATAGCCCTTGTCGCTCGGAACGACGTTGAGGTTGTGCCAGGTGCAGTTCTCGGTCGGGCCCTGCGGCCTCTGGTGGAGGAAGGTGCCGACCTGGTTACCGTCCTTGTCGAAGAAGAACAGCGTCTTGTTGACCTCGGTGCTCGACGCCTGGCACTGCGCCTGGCCGCCGCCCCCGGGCTCGTGCCCGAAGATGAAGACCTCGCCGTCCCAGGTCCACGCGGCGGTGTGGCCGATGCCCACGCCCGGGATGGAGACCGAGGCGGTCTGGATCGGGTTGGTGAGCGACGCGCCGTCAGCCGGGTCGATCGTCCACAGGGTGAAGCCGTTGCCGCCCGCGCAGCCCATCCTCATGGCGTTGCCGAGGATGACGCCCGTGTCGTGGCACGGGCGCCCGGACATGAGCGGGCCGAGATACGACGCACCGGCCGGGTTGTCGAGCGGGACCTCGATGATGTCGATCCAGGGGCACACGCCGCCGGACGGGTTGCTGTAGAGGATCAGGCGGTTGTTGGCGACATCGGGCACGCCCGTGTCGGTATGGGAGCCGCACGGGAGATCGACGAAGGCGAGACCGACCGGGTTGGCCGGGTCGCTGATGTCGAAGATGTGGACGCCCTCGTCCCCCGCGGGTGTGAAGATCCCGCCGCAGAAGCGGCCGCCCGCGGGTGCCGGCGAGTTCCAGGAGCGGACGAGGATGTCGTCCCAGACGACGATGTCGCCCTGGTTGCCCGTC
>Ga0256867_10000181_pt1 | contig 23714 bp, 25 predicted proteins | sample RVTome_15_FD_185939 | JGI IMG/M metagenome (GOLD analysis project Ga0256867, IMG submission 185939) | Soil microbial communities from uranium-contaminated site in the Upper Colorado River Basin, Wyoming, United States - RVT150D86 (HiSeq) ... | reverse complement strand
CGCCCTCTCGGCGAGCTGCGCCCGGGCCGCCTCGGACGCGCTCCGGGCCGCGCGCGCCGCCGGGTGCCGGACGTCCTACGACCTCAACCTGCGCACGCGCCTCGCCCCTCCCGAGCGGTGGCGAGAGCGCCTGCTGGCCGATGCTCCCTTCGTGGACACGCTCGTCTGCTCGGTCGAGGACGCCGCTGCCGTGCTCGGCCTGGAGGGAACACCCGGCGAGGTGGCGGCGGCGGCGCGCGAGCGGCTCGGGGTCGAGCACGTCGTCGTCTCGCGCCGCGTGGCCGACCCGGCCGGGATGCGCCGCGAGACCGCTGCGGCCGGCGGCGACGGCACGGCCGAGGCGACCTCGCCGCCCTTCCGCGGCAGCGAGCCGATCGGCGCGGGCGACGCCTTCTGCGCAGGGCTCATCCACGGCCTGCTCGGAGACCAGGGCCTCGAGCGTGCACTCGTCCTCGCGGGCGCCATGGCGGCGGCCAAGCAGGCCGTGCCCGGCGACGCGGCCGTGGTCGGCCCCGAGGAGCTCGAGCTCGCGCTCGCCGACGACCCGAGGATGCGCCGGTGAGCCGCGGCTGGCGCCTCGTCCGGCTGGACGGCTCCGACGGCCGGCGCCTGGGCGCGGTCGCGCCGGACGCGCCCGACCGCGTCGCGCTCCTCGACGGCGGCGACCCGCTGGAGCTGCTCGCGCCCGGCGCTCTCGCCGCGGCCGCGGCGGCCTCGACGGAGACCCTGGAAGGCGTCGACCCCGACACCCTGCGCCCGCCGGCCCCCTGGCGGCTGGCGCTCCCGCTCGACCCCGGCGAGGTCTGGTGCGCCGGCGTGACCTACGAGCGGAGCCGCGACGCACGCCTGGAGGAGAGCCAGACGGAGGCGCGCGACGCCTACAGCCTCGTCTACGACGCGGAACGGCCGGAGCTCTTCCTGAAGGACGCCGCCGGGCGGCGCACCGTCGGCCCGGACGGCCTCATCGGGGTGCGCAGCGACGCCTCCTGGAGCGTGCCGGAGCCGGAGCTGGGCGTCGTCCTGGGCGAGGGAGGCGCGCTCCTCGGGCTCACGATCGGGAACGACGTCTCCTCGCGCGACATCGAGGGCGCGAACCCGCTCTACCTGCCGCAGGCGAAGGTCTACGCCGGCGCGTGCGCGCTGGGCCCGGCCGTGCTCGTCCCGGACGACTGGGAGGCGCCGTTTCCGATCGAGCTCCGTATCCGCGACGCGGGCGGCGGCACCGTCTTCGAGGGCGAGACCTCGACGGCGCGCATGAAGCGCGGCCTCGCCGAGCTCGCCGGCTTCTGCGTGCGCGACAACCCAGTCCCGCCCGGAAGCGTGCTCCTGACCGGCACCGGGCTCGTCCCGGAGGACGACTTCACGCTCGTGCCGGGCCTGGTGGTCGAGGTCGGCATCGCCGGAATCGGCAGACTGGTCAATACCGTGGCGACCGCGACCGAGCTCCTGTGACCGTCGAAGGCACGATCCCCGCCCTCCTCACGCCCTTCACCGAGGGCGGCGCCGCCGTCGACCTCGACCTCCTGGACGAGCACGTCGCGTGGCTGGCCGACCGCGGGGTGCGCACGATCTCCCCGCTCGGCACGACCGGCGAGGGCCCGTCGCTCTCCCTGGTGGAGCGCAAGGCGGTGATCGAGCGCCTCGCCCGCCACCCGGCGGGGATGCGGCTCCTGCCCGGCACCGGCTGCACGGCGCTGCCGGAGACGATCGAGCTCTCGCGCTTCGCCGTGGAGCAGGGCGCCGCCGGGATCCTCGTCGCCCCGCCCTGGTACTACGACGCGACGCCCGCCGGCACGGCGCGCTACTACGGCGCGCTGATCGAGGCGCTTCCCGCCGACGCGCGCGTCTTCCTCTACCACATCCCCGCGCAGACGGGCGTCCCGATCGAGGACGCGACGATGCGGGGGCTCCGCGACCGCTACGGGCCGCCGGTGGCCGGCGCCAAGGACTCGAGCGGCGACCTCGAGCACGCGACCCGCTGGATCCGCGACTTCCCCGAGCTGGCGATCCTGCCCGGCTCCGACGCGCTCGCGTCGGACGCCGTCAGGGTGGGCGCGGCCGGCACGATCACGCTCCTGGCGAACATCGTCCCCGACGAGCTCGACGCCATCCGCGCGGGCGACGCCGTCGAGGAGCGCCAGGCCTTCCTGACGGCGCTGCGCGGGCTCACCCAGGACTACCCGCGCCACGCCGCGATGAAGCACCTACTCCATGTCGTCTCCGGCCTTCGCCGCCCGGCCGTGCGCCCGCCGCTCGACGAGCTCTCGCCCGGGCAGGTCGAGGAGCTGGAGACGCGATTCGACGAGCTCCGGAGGAACGCCCATGTCTGAGACCCTGCAGGCGCCGGTGAGGCCGGCGTTCGCCAACTTCGTCGGCGGCGAGTGGCTGCCGAGCCGCTCCGGCGAGACCTACGAGAAGCGCAGCCCGGCCAACCCGGCCGAGACGATCGGCGAGTTCCCGGCGTCGGGCGCCGAGGACGTCGACGCGGCAGTCGCCGCCGCCGCCGAGGCCTTCCCCGGTTGGTCCGGGATGCCCATGGCCGCGCGCGGAGCCGTGCTGACGAAGGCCGCCGCCGCGATCGAGGCCCGCGTCGAGGACATGGCGCAGGACATGACGCTCGAGATGGGCAAGCCGCTCCGCGAGGCGCGCCTGGAGGCGGCGCGCACGGCCGCCATCTTCCGCTACTTCGCCGGCGAGGCCTGGCGGCCGGTCGGCGAGCTCTACGAGCAGTCGCTGAACGGCCAGCCCGTCCAGACGATGCGGCGCCCGCTCGGCGTCGTCGGCCTCATCACCCCCTGGAACTTCCCTGCTGCCATTCCCGCCTGGAAGTCCGCCCCGGCGCTGATCTACGGCAACACGGCGGTCATGAAGCTCCCCCAGGAGGCGCCGCTCACCGGCCTCCACCTGGCGGCGGCGCTGGAGGAAGGAGGCCTGCCGCCCGGCGTGCTCAACGTCGTCGTCGGCAGGGGCTCGGCCGTGGGGACGCCGCTCGCCGTGCATCCGCAGGTGAAGGCCGTCTCCTTTACCGGCTCGGTCGCCGTCGGGCACGAGGTGCGCGACCGCGTCGTGCCCCGGGGCGCCCGCGTCCAGCTCGAGCTGGGCGGGCACAACCCGCTGATCGTCATGGCCGACGCCGACCTCGGGCGCGCGGTCGAGGCCGCCTATGCCGGCGCGTTCTGGTCGGCGGGGCAGAAGTGCACGGCGACGCGGCGGATCTTCGTGCACGACTCCGTGTACGACGACTTCCGCGGGCTCCTCCTGGAGCGGATCGAGAACGGCAAGGTCGGCGACCCGACCGACCCCGAGGTCGAGGTCGGCCCGGTCGTGACCGAGAAGGCGCTCGGGGAGATCCTCGACGCAGTCGAGAAGGGCAAGGCCGAGGGCGGCCGGCTGCTGGCCGGGGGCGAGCGTCTCGACGACGAGGCGTTCCTGCTCGCGCCGACGCTCTTCGAGAACGTCGCCGACGAGGCGATGCTCTCCTGCGAGGAGGTGTTCGGCCCGGTGAGCTCGCTCTACCGCTTCTCGACGACGGACGAGGTGATCGTCCGGGCGAACGCTGTCGAGTTCGGGCTCTCCGCTTCCATCTTCACCGACAGCCTCGCCTCCGCCAGGCGCTTCGCCACCGAGCTCGAGGCGGGGATCCTGCACGTGAACCAGCAGACCGCGGGAGCCGACGTCCACGTGCCGTTCGGCGGCGTCAAGGGCTCGGGCTTCGGCCCACACGAGCAGGGCCGGGCCGCGATCGAGTTCTACACGGAGGTCGTGACCGTCTACCAGGACGTGTAGGCGCGGTTGATGGACGAGCGGTTCCTCGTCACCGGCGCGCTCGGCTGCATCGGCGCGTGGATCCTGCGCCTGCTGCTCCGCGAGGGGATACCGGCGGTCGGCTTCGACCTGGGGACGAACACCTCGCGGCTGGCGCTCATCCTCGAGCCGGACGAGCTCGCCGGGATCGAGCTCGTCCAGGGCGACATCACCGACCTGGCCGCCGTCGAGCGGGCGCTGGACGACAGCGGAGCCACGCACGTCGTCCACCTGGCGGCGATGCTGATCCCGCTCGCGAAGGCCGACCCGCCGCGCGGCGCGCACGTGAACGTCGTCGGCACCGTGAACGTCTTCGAGGCCGTCAAGCGCCGGGAGCGGGTGCGCGGGCTCGCCTACGCCAGCTCCGCAGCGGTCTACGGGCCGGACGCCCCCACCAGGGTCGCCGAGGACGCGGCGCCGAGCCCTGCTACCCACTACGGCGTGCACAAGCTGGCCAACGAGGGCGCCGCACGGGTCTACTGGGCCGACGGCGGCATCCCTAGCATCGGCCTGAGGCCGTACGTCGTCTACGGCGCCGGGCGCGACCAGGGGGTCACCGCGGAGCCGACCCTGGCCATGGCCGCGGCGGCGCGCGGAGAGCCCTACCACATCGGATTTGGCGGGCGCATGCAGATGCACTACGCCCCGGACGCGGCGCGCGCGTTCGTCGAGGCCGCCCGCCGCTCCGAGGAGGGAGGCGCGCTCGTCGGCAACCTCGGCGGGCCGCCCGTGGGCATCGCCGAGGTGGTCGCGGCGATCGAGGCAGCCGCGCCGGAGGCGGCCGGGTCGATGACGTTCGCCGAAACGCCGCTCCCCTTCCCGGAGGAGTTCGAGGGCGTCGTGCACCCGGCGCCCGTGACGCCGCTCCGCGAAGCCGTCGCCGAGACGATCGCGATCTTCCGTGAGCGGCTCTGACCTCTACACGGCGGCCGTCGCCGACGTCCTCGACGCGCACGGCCTCGGCCGGCAGACGCTGCCCGCCGCGATCGGGCCCCTCCGGCCCGGGATGCGGCTCGAGGGCCCGGCCTTCGCCGTGGAGGGCGAGCCACGCGCGCAGACGGACTCCGACGCGTCGATCCGGCGCATCCTGGAGATGCTCGGCGCCGTCCCGCCCGGCGCCGTGGCCGTGTACGCGACGCACGACGACGCGGCCGCGCAGTTCGGGGAGCTCTCCGCCACGGCGCTCCAGGCGAAGGGCTGCCCCGGCGTCGTCCTGGACGGCGGCTGCCGCGACGTCGGCTTCATCGAGCGCGCCGGCTTCCCGGTCTTCTGCCGCTACGCGACGCCGCTCGACTCCGTCCCGCGCTGGGACTGCCGCGCGTGGGGCCACACGGTGACGGTCGGCGGAGTCGAGGTCGCCACGGGCGACTGGGTCGTCGCCGACGACGACGGCGTCGTGGTCGTCCCGGCCGCGCTCCGCGATGAGGTGCTGGAGAAGGCCAGAGCCGTCGCCGGCACCGAGAACCAGGTCCGCGAGGCGGTCCGCCGCGGCGTCGCGCCGCTCGCCGCCTACGACGAGTTCGGCAAGTTCTAGACAGGAGGGCTCGTCGGAACGCCGCTCGGCACAGGCTGCGTTCCGGCGTGCCCTCCTAGACCTCGACCGTCTCGTAGAAGGTCCGCTCGCGGCTCTCGAGCCGCGGGATCGCCTCGCCCACGCCGAGCCGCTGGAAGTGCTCGGAGGCGCCGTGTGCCTCGAAGGCGGCGGCGTCCGCGTACTGCTCATAGAAGAAGAACACCCGCGGATCCTCCGGGTCGCGGTGCGGCTGCCACATGAGGCACCCCGGCTCTGCGCGCGAGGGCCCGGCCAGCTGCTCCACCGCGGCCAGGACGTTCTCCTCCTCGCCCTCCTTCGCCACCCACTTCGCCACCAGCACGTACGCCATCTAGGCTCCTTCCTCGGCTCGAACGGGATTGGTCAGCGCCCCGATGCCCTCGATCTCGACGGTCACCTCGTCGCCGGGCCGCAGGAAGATCGGCGGCGTGCGCGTGAAGCCCACCCCGGCGGGCGTGCCCGTGACGAGCAGGTCGCCCGGCTCGAGGGTGATCCCGCGGCTGACGTATGCGACGAGCTCGGCGACGGAGAAGACCATCTCCGCGGTCGAGGAGTCCTGGAGCGTCTCGCCGTTGAGGACACAGCGGATCCTGAGCGCCTGGGGATCCGGGATCTCCGACGCCGGGGCGACCCGCGGCCCGACCGGCGAGAACGTGTCGAACGACTTCGCCCGCGTCCACTGCCCGTCGGCGAACTGGACGTCGCGCGCGCTCACGTCGTTGAAGCACGTGTAGCCGGAGACGACCTCGAGCGCGCGCTCCACGGGGACGTCGCGCGCCCGCTCGCCGATGACGACGCCGAGCTCGGCCTCGTAGTCGATCTCGGTCGAGAGCGACGGGAGCACGATCGCCTCGCCGGGGCCGATCACGCTCGACGGCCAGATCGCGAAGAGGATCGGCCGCTCGGGCACCTCCAGGCCCGCCTCGGCGGCGTGGTCGCGGTAGTTCATGCCCGCCGCGATGATCTTCCCGGGTCGCTCCTGCACGGCGCCGATGATGGCACACGTCGTCCTCGCCGTGACGCGGGAGCTAGCTGAGCGGCCTGTATGCCTTGACGGTCGTGCCCTGCGCCCCGTACTTGACGGCCTTGCGGCGCGTGTCCTCGAACTTCGAGCGGGCGTACGTGGCGACGAGGTTGCCGGTCTCGATCCGCTCGAACCCGTGCCTCTCCAGCATGGTGGCGTACTCCGCCTCCAGCAGAGCTCCCGCGATTCAGCCGGTCCAGAGATCGATCTTGCGCCGCCCTTCCTCGCTGACCGGCGTTTGGATCGTGACGTCGGCGACCTGCATGCGCCCGCCGGGGGAGAGCATCCGGAAGATCTCGGCGAAGACCGCGTCCTTGTCGGGGATCAGGTCGATGACACCGTTCGAGATCACGACGTCGAAGCTCGCGCCGGGGAAGGGAAGCCGCTCGGCCTCGGCCTCGAGGAGCTCCACGTTCGCCGCGCCGGCCTCGGCCACCGCGCCGCGCGCCTTCGCGAGCATCTCCGGGGTCATGTCTATGCCGGTCACGCTCCCCGCGGGACCGACCTTCTGCGCGGCGATGAGCGTGTCGGTGCCGGAGCCGCAGCCGAGATCGAGCACGCGCTCACCGGCCTCGAGCGAGCCGAGCTCCCAAGGGTTTGCAACCCCGGCGAACGACTCGACCGCAGCTTCCGGAACGGCGGCCAGCTCGGGCGGATAGCGGAGATCCTCGGCCCAGGCCCGGCCGGTGGGAAAGATGAAGTCCGTCTCGGGCTCCGCCGAGACGCAGGCGTACGTCTTCTTGATCTCGCTCTTCAGGAGCCCGACGTCGACGCCGACGTCAACGCTCACTGGGTCACCTCACGCGCGTGCTCCAACGACATTCCCCGCTGGATTCTAGTACGGGCCAGGAGTCGAGTGCAGGACGCGAGCCGGTGCGCGGCTAGGCTCAGCTGCCGATGGCGCTGCAGAACCGGGTGACGCCGCTCGGCGAGCTCGTCGCCGACCCCGCGCGCGGGCTGGTCTACGGAAACCGCGGCTGCCTCCACGACGAGTCCGGGCGGATCCGGCGGTGCTACGCGGGCAGGCGCTGGATCGCCTGCCGGCTCGAGTTCAAGGGGTGGCACCGGTCTCCCCTCCTCCAGCCAGGGCGCTTCACGGAGCTCTTCTTCCTCGACGAGGCCACCGCGTTCGCCGCCGGGCACCGGCCCTGCGCGCTCTGCCGCCGCGAGGACTACGTGCGGTTCGGCGACCTCTGGGCGGAGCTCCACCCGGGCGAAGCCGGCGCGGATGCCATCGACGCCCGCCTGCACGCCGAGCGGGTCGATCCGGCGACGCGCGGGCACCGCCTGCACGAGGCGCGGCCGGAGGAGCTCCCTGACGGCGCGTTCGTCCTCGTGGACGGCACGCCCCGGCTCGTGCTCGGCGACGCCCTGCTCGCCTGGACGCCGGCCGGCTACGCGGAGCGGACGCCCCGGCCACGGGCGGGCCGCGTCGCGCTGATCACGCCCCCGTCGCTCGCCGCCGTCCTCCGCGCCGGCTGGGAGGGAGTCGTGCCCCTCCTCCATCCCTCCGCCGACTAGATTGTGGGAATCGTGGAGCACGCGACCCTCGACGAGCTCCTGGCCGGGCTCGACCACGTCCGCGCCTCGCCCGCCGACCGCGGGACGGTCGAGCTGATCGTCCGCCGCCCGGCGGTGGACGACCGGCAGGTCGTGGAGGAGGCGGAGCTCGACCTCGTCGTCGGGCTGATCGGCGACCGCTGGCATCTCGGCGCCTCGCCGATCAACGACGCCCAGCTCACGCTGATGAACGCCCGCGCCGCCGAGCTGATCGCCCGGAGCCGCGACCGCTGGCCGCTGGCCGGCGACCAGCTCTACGTCGACCTCGACCTCAGCGTGGAGAACCTCCCCGCGGGCACCCGTCTCGCGGTCGGGGAGACCGTGGTCGAGATCACCGCCGTGCCGCACACCGGCTGCGCGAAGTTCAGCGCGCGCTTCGGAAGCGACGCCCTCAAGTTCGTGAACAAGAGCCCGGGCCGCGAGCTCCGCCTCCGCGGGGCGAACGCGCGCGTCGTCACGCCCGGCACGGTTCGCTCGGGCGACGCGATCGAGAAGATCTAGGAGGGTTTTCGCCAAACCCTCCTAGGCCCGGCGCGCCTCCCAGGAGTCGCGCATGGAGCCGCGCACCCGCTCCATGGCCCGCATCTGGTAGACGATGCCCGCGACGGCGAGGGCGCCGTAGACGACGTACCACCACCAGTCGTCGTCGGCGCGCGCCGTCACCGCTTCGTCGGTGAAGTCCTCCGTCTCGATCGCCCCGGTCAGCACCATCAGCCCCGCCGTCACCGCGCTGGCGCCGGCGAGCGCGCTCAGGAGGACGAGCAGCACCATCGGCAGGTCGGCGACGATCGCCAGCACGGCGAGCACCGTGCCGGCGAGGACGCCGACGAGGATGACCACCCAGTTCCAGTCGACGCCCAGGGCTCCCATGAGGGCGGTGCCGAGCGCGAACCCGATCGAGCCCATCGCGAGGACGACGGCCACCCAGTAGAAGAGGTAGGCGAGCAGCGCGAAGAGCAGCGCCAGGCCGATGGCGACGATCCAGGCGAGCCCGGTGCGCAGGAAGCCCTCGTCCGTCGCGGCGGCGATCAGCCCGGCACCGAGGCTGAAGCCGACGACAGCGCCCCAGATCGGGATGATGATCCGGAAGGCGAGGTAGCCGAAGAAGCAGAACAGGCCTCCGGCGAGGATCACGAGCAGGGCGAAGATCACGTCTTCCACGGCTCGGCGACCTTCGCGCGGCGGCACCAGTCCTGTCAAGCCGAACCGAAGCGGGGGCCCGGCCCGTAGGGCTTGGTGAGGGGTTCACGGCCGGACGAGCCGGGAACGCTGCCGTCAAGCTCACAAGGGGGTTCACATGACGAGAAGACACCTGCTGCCGCTGCTCGCGGCGCTCGCCCTCCTCGCCGCCGCGCCTGCGGGCGCGTCGAGCCAGTGGCCGGAGACGATCCCGCTGCCGACCGGCTTCCAGCCCGAGGGGATCGACGTCGGCAACGGCCACACCTTCTACGTCGGCTCGATCCCGACCGGCGCCGTCTACCGCGGCAACCTGCGGACCGGAGCGGGCTCGGTGCTCGTCCCCGCGCAGGCCGGCCGCGCGGCGATCGGGCTCGACTTCGCCGACAAGCGCCTCTTCGTGGCGGGCGGCCCGACCGGGATGGCCTGGGTCTACGACGCCCGGACCGGCGCCACGCTCGCCTCGTACCAGCTTGCGGCGGGGCCGCCGACCTTCGTGAACGACGTCATCGTGACGCGCGAGGCCGCCTGGTTCACGGAGTCCATGGGTGCGGTCCTCTACAAGGTTCCGATCGCCCCGGACGGGACGCTCGGCTCGCAGGCGGACGTCGAGGTCGTGCCGCTGACCGGCGACTTCACCTTCGCGCCGGGCTTCAACGTGAACGGGATCGACGCGACGCCGCGCGGCGACACGCTCGTCGTCGTCCAGTCGAACCTGGGGCGCCTGTACACGGTCGACGCGGACACCGGCGAGGCCGGGCTGATCGACCTGGCGGGCGGCGACGTCATGCTCGGCGACGGCATCCTCCTCGACGGCAGGACGCTCTACGTCGTCCAGAACCGGCTGAACCGCGTCGCCGTCGTGAAGCTCAGCCGCGACCGTTCGGCCGGGACGATCACCGGGTTCCTCACCGACCCCGACCTCGACGTCCCGACGACGATCGCCGAGTTCGGCAGGGCGCTCTACGCGGTGAACGCGCGCTTCGGGATCATGAATCCCGCCCAGGCGCCGTTCAGCGTCGTGCGGCTCGAGCGCTAGCCCGCGCACGCAGCTTCACCCGGAGCGGGCGATGCGGCCCGTCGCCTGCTCCGGGTGAGATGCTCCTCCGACCCAACGAGGAGGAACACCGTGTGCAGATGGCTCGCCTACTCGGGATCGCCGGTGCCGCTCGAAGAGCTGCTCCTCAAGCCGAAGCACTCCCTCATCGACCAGAGCCTCCACTCCCGGCTCGGCGCCGAGACGACCAACGGCGACGGGTTCGGGATCGGCTGGTACGGCGTCGGCGACACGCCGGGCGTCTTCCACAGCGTCGAGCCCGCCTGGAACGACCGCAATCTCAAGGACCTGGCGCGCCACCTCGTCTCGCCGCTCGTCTTCGCGCACATCCGCGCCTCGACCGGCGGCGCCATCCAGCAGACCAACTGCCACCCGTTCCGCTACGGGAACTGGCTCTGGATGCACAACGGCTTCATCGGCGAGCTCGCGACCGTTAAGCGCGACCTCGCGCTCGCCGTCGATCCCTCGCTCTACCCGCTGATCGAGGGCTCGACCGACACCGAGCTCTTCCTCTACCTCGCGCTCACCCTCGGCCTCGAGGACGACCCGGGCGAGGCGGTCGCCCGCGCCGTCGGCGTGATCGAGGCGACCGGCCGGAAGCACCGCGTCGAGCACCCGATCCAGATGACCGTGGCGACGACGGACGGCGCGAGCATCTGGGCGTTTCGCTATTCGAGCGAAGGAAAGTCGCGTTCCCTCTTCTCCAGCACCGCCGTGCACACGCTCAAGGCGCAGTACCCGGACAACCCGGTCCTCCGCAGCCTCTCGGACGAGGCGCGCCTGGTCGTCTCGGAGCCGCTCGGGGACCTGAAGGGTGCGTGGAACGAGGTGCCGGAGTCGAGCTACTGCGTCGTCCAGGCCGGCGAGGACGAGCTGCACCCCTTCCGGCCGAAGGCCCCCTAGATCTCAGCCGGAAGCTCCTGCCGACGCGGCTCGGTCACCTCGAGCTGCTCCCGGACGAGCGTGTCGTAGTAGACGTACGTCGTCGCGATCCCCACGAAGGGCATGGCCACGGCGTAGACGAGGCCCGCCAGCACGTTGACGAACCCGAACGGGGCGTCGACGAGGAGGATGAGGAGCGCGCCGAGGAACGGCCCTGCCACGATCGCCAGCGCCGCCGCGACGACGACGAGCGTCCCGACCTTGAGCCACTGCAGGCGGACGAGTGACGCACTGCGGCGAAGCGCGCCGAGAGCGGAGCGCTCCTCGAGCTCGACCACCGGGACGAGCAGGGCCCAGCGCACGGCCAGCCAGATTGCGATCGGGAGGAGGAAGACCGACACGCTGAGCACCGACACGATGCCGACGGCGATCGCGAGCGCGCCGAGCAGCTCCCGCGTGCTGCCGAAGGCCAGGCGGTACACGGTGCGGACACCGACCTCGCGTCCCGCGTCGATCTCGACCAGCGCCCGCGCGCAGGCTGCCTGCACGAGCGCGAGGGCGAGGAGCGTCAGGACGGTTCCGAGCCACACCCCGAGGCCCACCCGGAAGCCGCCTCCCTCGCCGTTCGGGTCGATCCCGACGAGCGCGGTCGCGGAGAGGAGCAGGATCTGGAGCCCCGTGATCACGAGCGAGATCGGGATCACCAGCAGCCCGATTCCGAGGAAGAGCCGCGGCCGCAGCAGGTACATGCGCCAGGAGGCGGTGAAGGTCTGGCCCCACGAGCGGCGACGGCGTACGCGGAGCGGTGTCGACGGCCGCCACGAGGTTCGCGTCAGGACGAAGACGACGAGGGCGGCGAGGATGCCGAGCGCGAGGGCGAGGCGCCCGCCGTTGTCGACGGCCCGGAGCACGAAGTTCGACCCCGCCTCGACGGCGCTGCAGAAGAAGTCGGTCGCGTCCGTCCCGAAGGCGCTGCCTGCGGGCACCGCGTAGCTGCGGTCCCGCCAGTTCTCGGACCAGGTGATCGGCTCCGTCCACTGCGTCTTCAGGTTCGGCCCGGTGGGGCCGTTGTAGAACGCCTGCTGGCGCTCGCCCCAGCGGCCCTCGAACGCGATCCAGGGGAAGGCCTCCACCGCCGCGCCCGGGTCGCTCGGGATCGAGAGCGCCGCCGGCCGAAGCTCGCCGTGCGGCCCGGTCGTGTCGTCGCAGCCCACGCCCTGCTCGGCCGAGCGGCCGAGGAAGAGGCCGTCGGAGTAGAAGTTCGCGTGCGACCCGGCGGCGGGGTAGACGACCGGGTGCGTGCCGTCGACGACCTCGAGCTTCTCCTCCCCCCACTCCGCCCGCTCGGCGCCTTCGTGCTGGCTGTACCCGACCTCGAGGGGCTGGGTCTCGAGCGCCTCCTCCGCACTCCCCGCCGGGAAGACGAGCTGGATCATCTCCCAGTCGCCCTCGTGCAGGTTGTTCCAGTCGTTGAAGGGGTAATAGAGCCAGTACTGGAGCGAGAGCCGGTCGGGATACGCGGCCTCCTGCGCGACGTGTGCGTAGACGGTCGGCTCGGTGCCCTCGGCGATCCGCCGCGCCCACAGCTCGTAGTCGCATCCGGGCCGCAGGGCGTCGCCGGGGAAGTCGAGGTTGTACTCGAAGAGGCCGCGGCCGAGGTCGGCGGCGGACGGCCCGATCTCGACGAGGTCGTTGCTGCGCCAGGGGCCGCGCAGCGAGACGGTCTCCTCGTCGAGGATCGCCTCGATGTCGATCGGCTCGTACGGCTCCCCGGGCCCGCACTCCTCGAGCTGTTCCACGAGGCGGACGACGGGCGCGTAGCGCTCCGCCAGCTCCTCCTCGGCCTGGGCGCTCGCGACGCCGGCCAAGGCGAGGGCGAGGCAGAGGGCGGCGGGCCAAGCGAGCGCGCGCATGCCCGGGACTATGCACGTCCGAACGGGCGGCAGGAGCTGGAGGAGCCTGGTAGCGTGCCGCCCGCATGGCCGAGGACCGGGCGCTCTCGCTGACCGTCCGCGCCCTGCTCCCCGAGCTGCAGGACGACCTCGCGCGGCTCGTGGCCATCCCCTCGGTGTCGGCGCCCGGGTTTCCCGAGGAGACGCACGGCCCGCTCCTGGAGGCGTACGAGGTGGTGGCGGGGCTCTTTCGCGGCGCGGGCGTCGAGGACGTCGGCCGGCTCGACCTCCCCGGGACCGCCCCCATCGTCGTCGGGGAGATCCCCGCGCCCGAGGGCGCGCCGACGGTGCTCCTCTACTCCCACTACGACGTCGTCCCCGCCGGGGACGAGTCCGCCTGGGCCTCGCCGCCGTTCGAGGCGACCGAGCGCGACGGAGCGATCTACGGCCGCGGCACGGCGGACACGAAGTCGAACATCCTCGTCCACGTCGGCGCGCTGCGGGCGTGGAACGGCAGGCCGCCGGTCGGCGTCAAGCTCCTGATCGAGGGCCAGGAGGAGGTGGGGAGCGTGCTCGAGGAGGGCTACCCAGCCGAGCACCCCGAGGTCTTCGGCGCGGATGCGCTCCTGATCGCGGACGGCGGCAACATCCGGCCCGGCGAGCCGTCGCTCACCGTCTCGATCCGCGGCGACGCGGCGGTGACGGTGGAAGTCCGCACCCTCGCGAGCCCCAAGCACTCCGGCCAGTACGGCGGTGCTGCGCCGGACGCGCTCATCGCGCTCCTGCACGGCCTCGCCACGCTCCACGACGAGCGCGGCAACGTGGCAGTGGAAGGCCTCCGGCGCGACGAGTGGACCGGCGTCACGGACACCGACGAGGAGTTCCGCGAGCTGGCCGAGGTGGAGCGGGGGCTGCCGCTCTTCGGCACCGGCGGGCTCGGCGAGCGCACCTGGACCGGACCGGCGATCACCGTGACCGGCATCGACGTGCCCTCGGTGGAGGGCGCGCTGAACGCTGTCTCCGCCCACGCGCGCGCCAAGCTGAACATCCGCATCCATCCGGAGCAGCCCGCGGCCGAGGCCCAGGCAGCCGTCGTCCGCCACCTGAAGGCACAACGGCCGTTCGGCATCCCGCTCGAGGTGCACGCCGGCGGCACCGGCGACGGGTTCAAGGGCACGACGTCCGGGCCGGCCTGGGACGCGATGGCCGCGGCGCTGGAGGCCGCCTTCGGCACGCCGCCGGTGCAGATCGCGACCGGCGGCGCCATCCCGCTCGTGAAGGCGCTCGCCGACGGCGCCCCCGACGCGACCGTCCTCCTGTTCGGGACGACGGACAAGTTCGCGAACATCCACGGGCCGAACGAGCGCGTGCTCGTCGACGAGCTCGAGAAGGCGACCCTCGCCGAGGCCCTGTTCTTCGAGGAGCTGGCGACCAGATGGAGGGAAGCGCGGTGAGCGAGCAGGCAGCCGGGCCGCAGCACGAGAAGAAGGGCTTCCAGTTCCCGGGCACGATGACCGTGCTCGTCATCGTCACGTTCCTCGTCTGGCTCGCGGCGTTCATCATCCCGGCGGGCACGTACGAGCGGGTGGACGGCGCACCGACGCCCGGCTCGTACGAGCGCATCGACTCGCCGCAGGCGTTCAACGAGCGGGTCGAGGACTTCTTCCTCGCGCCGGTCAACGGGCTCTACGGCCTCCAGGACCCGGAGACCGGCTTCGTCCGTCCCTTCGGCGTGGGCAGCCTCTTCGGCGCCGTCAGCGTGTTCGCCTTCGTGCTGGCTATCGGCGCCTTCATGACGATGGTGCTCGCGACCGGCGCGCTCGACGTCGCCATCGGCCGGCTCGCGTACGCGGTCAGGGCGCGACCCTGGCTCGTCGTCGTGGCGGTGATGGCGCTGTTCTCGCTGCTCGGCACGACGATGGGCTGGGCGGACGAGACCCTGGGGTTCTACGCCCTGATCATCCCGCTCATGCTCGCGCTCGGCTACGACCGCATGGCGGTGGCGGGAATGATCATCGCCTCGACGACCGTCGGCTCGATGGCGTCGACCGTCAATCCGTTCTCGATCGGCGTCGCGAGCGAGTTCGCAGACGTAGGCATCGGCGACGGGATCGGCCTGCGCTGGATCGGCTGGATCATCCTCACGACGCTCACGATCGCCTACGTCGTTCGCTACGCCGAGCGGGCCAAGGCCGACCCGAGCCGCTCGCTCGTCGGCTTCCTGCCGGAGGACGACGACCTCGTGAAGAAGGAGCAGTCGGCAGCGGAGCTCACGCTCACCGGCCGCCAGAAGGCGATCCTCGGGATCACGGCGCTCACCTTCGCCCTCCTCGTGTTCTCCGTCGTTCCCTGGGACTCGATCCTCGACCTCGGCGTCAACGTCGACCCGGTCACGCACGAGCCGCTGCCCAACGACCCGTGGTGGAACCTCGGCTGGTGGTTTCCCGAGCTGATCGCGCTCTTCCTCGTCGCTTCGGTCGTCGTCGGGCTCGTGGCGGGCTTCAGCGAGCGGGACATCACCGGCAACATCGCGCGCGGCTTCGGCGACTTCATCGGCGCCGCCGTCGCCGTCGTGCTCGCGCGCGGCGTCACCGTGCTCCTCAACAACACGCAGACGATCGACACGATCCTGTCCTGGATGGAGGACGCGGTCGCAGACACGTCCGCCGTCGGGTTCACGTCGCTCGTCTTCATCATCAACACCGGCATCGCCTTCGTGATCCCCTCGTCATCGGGCCACGCCACCCTCGCGATGCCGCTGCTGGCGCCGCTCGGGGACTTCGCCGAGGTCAGCCGGCCGCTCGTCGTCACGGCCTGGAGCTGGGGCGCCGGCATCGCGAGGTTCATCACGCCGACGAGCGCGGTCGTGATGGCGGGGATCGCGCTCGCAGGCGTCCGCTACGACAAGTGGATCCGGTTCATGCTCCCGCTCATGGGCCTGCTCGCGGTCGCCTCGATCGCGCTGCTGGCCGTCGCGGCGGCGCTCGAGTAGCCGCCGGCGCTACCCGCGCCGCTGCCAGCTCCAGAGGTCGTAGACGCGCCGCAGCTCGCGGACGACCTGCCGCGCGATGATGTCGCCGCCCGCGTGCTCCAGGTGGACGCCGTCGTCGGCGCGCACCTTCACGAGCTGCCCGTCCTTGTCCGGAAGGTACGGCGCGTACGCGCCGTCGTCGGAGAGCAGGCCGTACATGTCGACGTAGGCGACCTTGCCCGGACGCCGCTCCGCCTCCGCCTGGACGACGCGGTTCACCACCTTCCAGCGGCGCGACTGCGAGCCGTCCTTCGTGATCGGCAGGCCGAGCCAGACGACGAACGCCCCCGCCTGGTTGGCGGTGTCCATGAGACCGCCAACCCGCCGGCGGTACTCCTTCGTCCACTTCGGCTTGCCGAAGCCGTCGAGGTCGACACCGTCCGGGAGCCCGGTCATGGAGCCGCTGTCGTCGTTCCCGCCGAAGCAGAAGACGACGGTGTCGATCTTCAGCTTCGTCACCTGCTCGTCGACGTGCTTGAACCAGTTGAAGACGTCGGGGCGAGTGAGGCCCGTGGCCACCTTCCCGTCGACGTCGCCGACCCGCTCGACCGCCTCGTTGCGTCCGAGGGCCCGGAGGACCGCGTACCCGGGCGTGATGACGAGGGAGTCGCCCGCGATCCAGAGGCGCATCCTCTGCTCCGGCGTGAACCGCTCCCGGCGCGGCTTCTCCGGTTCCGTCGTCGTCGTCGTCGTGGGGGGCGTCCCGCCGGTCTGGGGCGTCGGCGCCGGCATGCCGGTCCCGGATCCCGAGCCGGACCCGGCGGCGGGCTCGCCCGTGCCTGCGGCCGGCGGCGGGGGCGGGAGCGCGATCTCGGTGTCGATGGTGGCGTGCTCGCGGCCGATGGCGCTCTCCACCCAGGCCCGCGGCCGGTCGAGCCTGAGCGCCGTGCTCACCTCGCGCAGGGGCCCTGCGAACGCGAGGGCGACCTCGCGCTGCGTCCCCTCGGGCTGGTTGTAGACCGACTTGTAGATGTTCTGGGCGTTCAGGAGGGCGGCGAGGAGGAGCGCCAGCGCCGTCACCGCGAGCGCCCTGCCGGCGCTTGCCAGGCGGCGGCCGTCCTCGGTCGCCGGTCTCGGCGGCCTGCGCCGCCGCGCCTCGCCCGCGCTGTCCGTCTCCACCGCCATCAGAACTGGAAGTAGATGAAGGGTGCCACGTCCTGCGGCCCGAGCGCCTGCGTGACCATCAGCGTGAGGGCGAGCACGGCCGCCTGCCCGACGAGGTTCAGGCGGGAGAAGCCGGCGAGGATCGCCCGCGGCACCCGCGCCGGCAGGTACTGCGAGCCGATCCCGACGGCGATCGCCAGGAGGACGGGGAAGGTGACGAGCGGCGAGGGCTCGCCCCAGCGCGTGAAGAGCCCCGTGATCATCTGCCAGGCGAGCTCGAAGGTGTCCGAGCGGAAGAAGATCCAGGCGAAGCAGACGACGTGGAACGTCACCAGCCGGCGCCAGTAGAAGTCCCAGCGCGTGAAGCTCTCCTCCGGCTTCGTCCCGAAGCGCTCCCGCCGGAACCGCTCCACGCAGAGGCCGACGCCGTGGATCAGCCCCCAGGCGACGAACGTCCAGCCGGCCCCGTGCCAGAGCCCTCCGAGCAGCATCGTGAGCAGGAGGTTCCGGTAGGTGAGCGCCCGGCCGCGCCGGCTGCCGCCGAGCGGGATGTAGAGGTAGTCCCGGAGCCAGCGCGAGAGGGTCATGTGCCAGCGCCGCCAGAAGTCCTGCAGGGACGTCGCCGCGTAGGGGGAGTCGAAGTTCTGCGGGAAGCTGAAGCCGAGCAGGAGCGCGATGCCGATGGCGATGTCCGTGTAGCCCGAGAAGTCGGCGTAGATCTGGACGGCGTAGGCGTAGACGGCGATGAGGATCTCGAGCGACGAGTGGCTGCTCGGGTCGGCGAAGACCTCGTCGACGATGTTCGAGGCCAGGTAGCTCGAGATCACCACCTTCTTGAAGAGCCCGGCGGCGATCAGGTAGAAGGCGCGGCTCGTGTCTACCCGGCGCGGCGAGCGCGGCGTGTCCAGCTGCGGGATGAGCTCGTTCGGGCGGACGATCGGCCCGGCGACGAGATGGGGGAAGAACGAGAGGTAGACCGCGAACTTCTCGAGCGTGGTCGGCTCCGTGTCGCCGCGGTAGACGTCGACGATGTAGCTGATCCCCATGAAGGTGTAGAAGGAGATCCCGACCGGGAGCACCACGGTGCGGACCTCCAGGGGAACGTCGAGCCCGACGAGCGTCGCCAGGTTTTGCGTCGAGCTGACGAAGAAGTCGTAGTACTTGAAGTAGCCGAGGACGCCGAGGTTCCCGGCGACCGCCAGCCAGAGCAGCGCCTTCCGGCGGGACGGCATTCCGGCAGAGCGGTGGATCCGGACGGCCATCAGCTGGTTCCAGAGGATCGAGCCGGCCAGCAGGAGGATGAAGCGCCAGTCCCACCAGCCGTAGAAGACGAAGCTCGCCCCGATGATGAACGGCCGCCAGCGGTGGACAGCGGGCATGAGCAGCCACGACAGCGGCAGGACGATCATGAAGAAGATCGCGAAGGTGGCGGTCGGGAAGAGCACTGCTGGACCTCGCGCGCCCGGCTCAGCCCGCGGTCATGCGGGAGCAGGGGCCGAGGCTGGCTGGGACGGAGCGGGTCATCATCGAGCCGGCGGGCCCGCGCCCGCCGCCAAGGCCTCCCCACGGCAGCGGGCCTCGGGTTGCAGAAGGGTAACGGCTTCCCCGCCCGGGGTCACGCGCGGGTGGGCGCCTTCGCCGCCCCGGGCTATGCTGTCCGCATGGGTCGGCGGACTGGGGTCCCGGGGCGGCGGACGCTCCTCGTCGCCTGCGTGCTCGCCGCGCTCGTCGCGCTCGGCCCGGCGGCGGGCTCGGCCGGGGCTGTGAAGTTCACGTTCATCGGCGACTCGAAGGCCGCCGGCATCGAGTTCAGCGCCCAGGCCAAGCGCCTGCTCGCCCGTGGCCACATCGTGCGCCGCGACCTCAAGGTCTGCCGGCGCCTCGTCGCCCAGAGCTGCCCGTACAACGGCACGAGGCCGCGCACGGCGCTCGCGGCGGTCCGCTACTACGGCAGGAACCTGGGCCGGGTCCTCGTGGTCGACGTCGGCTACAACGACTCGTCGGCGACCTACCGCGGGCACATGGTCCGCGTCATCAAGGCTGCAAAGGCGCGCGGCGTGAAGGGGATCGTCTGGGTGAACCTCAAGGCCGTCCGGCAGAACTACCGCAGGATCAACGCGATCATCACTCAGGTCGCGCGGGGGCGGCCGATCGTCCGCGTGGCGAACTGGAACTCCTGGTCCAGCGGCAAGACGTCGTGGTTCGCGAACGCCGAGAAGATCCACCTGACCTCGGCGGGCGCCGTCGGCCTCGTCAGGCTCGTCCGCAACCACGTCCCGAAGGCTGCCCAGGGCGTGAGCGCCGCGGCGGCCGTCGAGGCGGCTTCCGCCGCGACGAACGAGCCGGAGCCGGTCGCCGAGCCGACCACCACCGCCGAGACGGAGACCGGGGAGGCCGAGCTCACCGCCGGCAGCCCGCCGGTGGGGCCGAACCTGGGCGGGCCGGGCGCCGGCTCCTCCGCCGTCAACAGCGTCCTCCCCTTCGCGGGCGGCGCCGCGCTGATGCTCTTCCTGATCCTCGTGACGGTCAAGCGCCGCCGCGTCGCCTGACGCGTCCGCTCACGGCGCCGGCCGTTCACCCTCCTGGAGGACCTCCGCCGTCGGCGCCGCGGGAGGCGCGGTCACGCCGCCGTGGACGTACCGCTGGACGGCCGCCGCGATCAGCGCGCCGATCGGCGGGGCGATCAGGTAGATCCAGATGCCGTCCCACTCGCCGCCGATCAGGTCCGGGCCGAACGTCCGCGCGGGGTTCACGGAAGAGCCGCTGAAGGGGATCAACGCGAGGTGCACCGCCACCAGGGTCAGGGGGATGGCCAGGAGCGCGCTCGCGCCGAACTGGCTGCTGACGCTGGCCTGGAGGATGACCGCGACGAAGATCGCGGTGAAGACGACCTCCATGAGGAACGCCGTCCCGTTCCCCTCGATGCCGGGGTAGGTGCCGGTCAGCGAGACTGCGTCCCGGCTCGTGGCGATCGCGAGCAGGAGCGCGGCGAGGATGCCGCCGGAGAACTGGGCGACCCAGTAGCGGACGAGCTCGCCGCCGGGCAGCCGGCCGGCGACGAACATCGCCAGCGACACGGCCGGGTTGAAGTGCCCGCCGGAGACCTCGCCGAAGGCGTAGAGCCCGGCCAGGAGCGCGAGGCCGAAGGCGAGCGCGATCGCGACGAGCTCGAGGCCCGAGCCGGAGGCGGCGAGGATGGCGACGGTGCCGCCGAAGACGAGGACGAACGTGCCGAGCAGCTCCGCTGCGTACTTCTGCCAGGTGTCCATGCGAACCTCCAGGGACGTGGGGACATCGGCGTGGTCGCCGGAGCCTCGAATGTTGACGCCGAGGGCGGACGCCGCCCGCTCAGCGCGGCACGGCGGAGCGGCCGCGGAAGGTCGCCACGAGGTCGCCGCCCGCGCGCGTGACGTCGACGTCGTAGACCCCCGTCCGGCCCTGGAGGGAGCGCTCCCGCGCCTCGGCGACGAGCTCGTCCCCCTCGCGGGCCGGGGCGAGGAACTCGATGGAGCAGCCGGCGGCGACGGTGAGGACCCCGCGGGAGTTGCAGGCGAACGCGAAGGCGGAGTCGGCCAGCGCGAAGACGAGCCCGCCGTGGCACGTCCCGTGGCCGTTGAGCATGTCGGCGCGCACGGTCATCCGGAGCCGCGCGTATCCGCGCAGGACCTCCTCGAGCGTCATTCCCAGCGCCTGCGAGGCCCGGTCGCGAGCGAACATCGCCGCGCCGACGGCCGCCGCGGCCTCTTCGGGCGTCTCCATGGCCCGAGACGATAGCCCCCGGCGAGACGCGACCTTGTGTTCCACCGCCACAAGCGCTCCTGCCGCCCTGCGGCCGTCCGCCACCGTCCCGTCGGGACGGGCTCACGGCTTGTGCGCGTGGAACACAAGCGGGCGGGCCGGGGCTAGACGCGCTCGACCAGGTCGGCGAGCGGCTTCCGTCCGGCCCGCGCGCTCCACTTCTCCGCGCTCCGGGCGGCCGGGTCGCGCGGGCTCGCCGGGTAGCCGAACGTGAGGACGATGGCCGGGCGCTCGCCTTCGCGGAGACCGAGCAGCGCGCCGACGGCGTCGGCGTCCGGCAGGCCGTTCGGGCAGCCGCCCACGCCCGCGTCCCACGCGGCCAGGAGCATGTTCTGCGCGCAGCGGCCGGCGTCGAACGACGTCGGGCCCTTCCCGCTGACGGCGATCGCGACGACGAGCTGCGCGCCGCGGACGTTCCCCGGGGCGTAGACGAGCCCGGAGAGGGTCTCCCGCTTGTCGGCGCTCTCGACGACGACGAAGCGCCACTGCTGGCGGTTCTGGCTGCTGCCGGCGAGGCGGCCGGCGTCGAGGATCCGCTCCTCGACCTCGGGCGGAATCGGCGCCGGCGCGTAGCGCCGCACCTCCCGGCGCGAGGCGATTGCGAGCCAGGTCTCCACGGCCCGAGTCTAGGGGGATTGGCGTAACTCCGCTCGCCGCCGGGGTGCGATGGTCGTTCCGAGGCAAGGACGAGCTCCTGCGGGGCTCGTCCTTCTGATGCCGTCCCACCCACCCGTGCGCGTAGCCGGAGGCTACGGGCGCGACCGAGGACGCCGCATCGGGGCGAGCAGCGCGGCCCTGCGGCACCGCGGTGTTCCGCCGAGCCTCCCTAGTCGCGGACGAGCGTTCCCAGCACGGCGCCGAAGAGCGCGTGCACGGTGCTCTCGTAGACGAAGACGCGGGGGCTCGTCAGGAGCGGCGGCCAGGCCCCGCTCCGCCGGTCCGGGTGCAAGCGGTCGATCGCGGCCATCCCGGGCCAGAGCGCGAGGTTCTCGAGCTTCGCAGCGACGACCCCCCGCTTCCAGCCGCGCCCGCCCGCCGTCTCGAAGAGCGCGCCGAAGACGGCGCCGTTGACGAGGTGGGCGGCGAGCCCGGCCTCCCGCCAGCGGGCTCCGTCGCGCGTGAGGAGGGCCCCCAGGAGGCGCACGTCGGAGTAGCCCGCCGGCGTCCGGAGGATGCGCGCCGCGGCCGGCTCGGCTGCCGCCCAGGCCGCCGCCGCCGCGACTCCCGCGAGAGCTCCCCGGATCACGCCGTCAGCGTATCCTCCGCGCGTGGACACGCTCGGGCTCGAGGCGCGCAAGCGCCTGACGCTTGCGGCGACGATCCTCGGCTCGTCGCTCGCGTTCATCGACGCGACCGTCGTCATCGTCGCCCTCCCCACGATCGAGGAGGATCTCGATCTCGGTCTCACCGGCCAGCAGTGGGTGTTCCTCTCCTACTCGCTCTCGCTCGCCGCGCTCTACCTGGTCGGGGGCGCCGTGGGCGACCGCTACGGCCGGCGCCGCGTCTTCGTGTGGGGCGCCGCGGGCTTCGCCGCCGCCTCCCTCCTCGCGGGCGCCGCGCCGAACGAGGCCGTCCTCATCGTCGCGCGCGCCCTGCAGGGCGTCGCAGGCGCCTTCCTGACGACGAACTCCCTTGCGCTCCTCCGCGGCGCCTACGGGGCGGACGCCGGGCGGGCGATCGGGCTCTGGACGTCGTTCACGGGCGTGGCGACGATCCTCGGCCCGCCCGCGGGCGGGGCCCTCGTCGAGTGGGTGTCGTGGCGCTGGATCTTCCTCCTGAACCTCCCGCTCGCCGCGGCCGCTGTCGTCCTCGCGCTCCTCGGCCGCGAGGAGGCGCCCTCCGCCGCGCGCACCGGCAGGCTCGACCTCCCGGGGGCGGCGCTCGCCGCCACCGGGTTCGGCCTGCTCACCTACGGTCTCGTCGAGGGCGCCGACCGGGGTTTCGGAGGCCTCTGGTGGGCCTTCGCGGGAGCGGTGGCCGCGCTCGCCGCCTTCGTGGTGGTGGAGACGCGCGTCGCGGAGCCGATGCTCCCGTTCGGGCTCTTCCGGGTGCGGAACTTCGCGGCAGCGAACGCCCAGACGTTCCTCGTGTACGCGGGCCTCTACGGCTTCTTCGTGTTCTTCACGATCTACCTCCAGTTCCTGGGCTTCACGCCCTTCGAAGCCGGCCTCCTCAACATCCCCGCGAGCGTCGTCATGATCGTGCTCGCGGCGCGCTTCGGCGCCCTCGCCGACCGGCACGGCCCCCGCCTCTTTTTGACGGTCGGCCCGGCGCTCATCGGCATCGGCACGCTCGTCTTCGCCCTCGTGGAGACGAAGTCGGAGTTCTGGACCTACGGCGTCGCCGGCCTCCTGCTCTTCTCGCTCGGCCTGGCGATGATGGTCGCGCCGATCACGGCGACGGCGCTGAAATCCGCCCCTGAGCGCTACGCAGGCATCGCCTCGGGCGTCAACTCGACGGTCTCGCGGCTCGGGAGCCTCATCGCCGTCGCGGTGATCGGGCTCGTGATCGCCCTCGTCTTCGACGCCCGCAGCGACGGCGCGGACGCGGTGCCGCTGGCCGTGGATCAGACCGCGCCGGAGCTCCGCGAGGCCTCCGTAGACGGGTTCCGCGCGGGCATGGTCGTCGCGGCGGCGCTCGCGCTCGCCGGCGCCGCGGTCGGAGCCTTCGGGATCTCGAACCGGGAGGCGCGCGGCGAGGCGCCGCCCCTCACGGAGCGGGAGCAGGCGCCGGCGCCAGCTCGAAGCTGAGCCCGGCGGCCCGCTCGCGCACGCGCGCGACCGCTTCCTCGCGCGTCTCCCCGAACCCGGTGAAGATGGCGAGCCGGTAGCTCT
>Ga0256867_10000179_pt1 | contig 23804 bp, 26 predicted proteins | sample RVTome_15_FD_185939 | JGI IMG/M metagenome (GOLD analysis project Ga0256867, IMG submission 185939) | Soil microbial communities from uranium-contaminated site in the Upper Colorado River Basin, Wyoming, United States - RVT150D86 (HiSeq) ... | reverse complement strand
TCAAAGATAATAATAAGTAGTTATCATGTAAATCTGATTGATATTATATTTCCTATTATGCATTTTAGAATTATAACTCAATTTATAAAAATAAAAGATTAACTGCTCTTAGCAATAATAAAAATATATAATAATCTACGAGGACTTACATAATCTTAATTAAAGTAATAAATTAAAAAAAGGGATTATTGTGGTATTGGACTTCCTTTATATGTCAATGATTTTAGTGTATCCTGGTTTAGTTTAACTACCTCATCAGGCAAAGGAACATAGCCCAAGTCTGGTGCAAATGATTGTCCATCTGTAATTGCCCACGAGATAAAGTCTACCAGATCTTTAGCTTTTGTTTCATCAATTGTAGGATTTGTACTTAATTCTTTGAATAGAAATAGATATGAAAAACTAGCTATTGGATAAGAATCCTTTCCTGGTGCATTTACTACAGAAATATCTTTCCAAGACTCATCCCCCTTTGGAAGAATAGGTGCATAAGAAGAAACTGCAGCGGCTGTTGAATTAAGAGAGGGTTTTATAAAATTACCATCTTTATTTTGAACAGATGCATATTTTGTATCTGTAGTCAGAGCATATGCTAATTCTATATATCCAATTGAATTAGGAGTACTTTTTATAGACGCACTAACTCCTTCATTTCCCGGAGCGCCTATACCAGAAGGCCATGGAACTGATTTTCCTTTACCGACGCTTGTTTCCCATTCAGAGCTAACATTTGCTAAATAATCTGTAAAAACAAATGTAGTTCCCGATCCATCGGACCTATGTACGGTTATAATGTTCTCTGAAGGTAATTCTAATCCTGAATTAATTTCTTTTATTTTAGGATCATCCCATTTAGCTATCTTTCCCAAAAATATATCAGCAATAATAGGCCCAGTTAGCTTTAATTCAGCATCTCCTATTTGTGGTAAGTTATAAGCAGGTACTACAGAACCAATAGTTTCTGGAATATGTACTGCACCTATTGCTCTTTTCTCCTCCTCTTCATTTAGTGGCGCATCACTAGCTCCAAAATCTACCGTTTTCTCGATAAATTGCTTCACTCCTCCACCACTACCAATAGATTGATAATTAATATTTACATCAGGCTTGACGTTTTGGTATTCTACTCTCCACGTATCTATTAAAGGAAATGGAAAAGTTGCTCCTGCACCATTAATAGTTGTTTGTGCAAAAGTTTTTTCTAAAAGTGATGGCATACTTGCTGTAAAAAATACAGCGGCGATAAGCCAAACTCCTATTTTTTGGTTGTTTCTCATAGTTTAAGTACATAATACTTTAATTAATTCATTGACATAATACTTGGCATAGGTCTATAGTCAACTACATAAAGTATAATGTTTGAATACATAGTTCTAGTTATCCATTTTCCCATGGAAATACAATCCATTTCTTATGATTCAAAACTTTCCCAGTTAATATTTTGTTATTATCTGGAATTCTATATCTACTTACAAGACATGCATAGTCATATTCGAATCTTTTAAAATATTCATTTACAATGAAAAAAGTTTTTCCAGTATCATAAATTTCATCTATTATTAATAAATACTTTTTATCTTTGTGAAATTTATTAAACTTGAATATTTTGTTCTTTCTAATGGTAATAAATTCAATATCATTAATATCTAATTCTCTTGAAATTAATATTGCAGGAATTATGCCCCCATTTTTTATACCAATAATCAGATCGTATTTCTTGTTATTTTTTTTTATTTTTAGGGAAGTCTTCTTTACAAGATTTTCAATATCATTCCAATCTAAATAATCCTTCTTTAGATTTACATCGGTAGTAGTAGTAACTTTTTTCAAACAATCAAAATATAAAAATTAAATATTTATTTATTTTTTTAATAATTGATTTTATCAGCTATTATTAGATGTATATCAACCATTTTTCACTATATCTATGATTTCCTCTTATCGCTTTTTCAAATAATTTCTTCATTCTTTTTGTTATTGCTCCAGTTTTTCCATTTCCTATCATTCTATTATCAATTTCACCGACTGACTTTATTTCTGCCGCTGTACCAGTTAAAAAAATTTCATCTGCTAAATACAATTCATCTTTGGATATATCACGAATTTCTGTAAGAATACTATCTTCCTTTGCCAATGCTAATACTGTATCTCGGGTTATTCCTTCCAGTGACCCAGATGATATTGGAGGAGTTATCAATATCTTATTTTTTACGATAAAAATATTTTCTGCACTTGCTTCCACTACTTTTCCTGCAGTATTTAACAGTATAGCTTCATCAAACCCAGATTTGATTGCTTCAATTCTAGCTAATGCTGAATTAGCATAATTAGCTGTAGCTTTTGCATGAACAGGCATGGTTCGTCCATCAATTCTCATCCATCCTGATACCATGAGTCTTATTCCTTGTTCATCACTTTCTTTTTTTAAATATTCATCCCATTTCCAAACAGCTATTGAGACTGAAACTTTATTATTTAATGGATAAACTCCCATTTTTCCGTGACCAAAATAAACTAAAGGTCTTACGTAACATTCATCTAATCCATTTTTTTTAATTGTATTAATTATTGCATCTTCTAATTCCTTCATTGAATATTCAATATTCATAAAATATATTTTTGCACTTTCAAATAACCTCTTCAAATGATCTTCTAATCTAAATATTGCTAGTCCTTTCTGGGTTTTATAACATCTTATTCCTTCAAATACAGCAGTACCATAATGCAAAGAATGTGTTAAAATATGTATTTTAGCATTTTCATTTTCATATAAAAAACCATCAATCCAAATAATATTTCTCTCGTCCATTTGATTTTCATTCTTTAATACTAATAAAGTTTAATTGTTGTGAGTAATTTTTAAATCGGTTTTATTTCTTTGTAAATGTATTGCTCTTATAGCATTTGCAACATTGTTATCTATGTCATCTACTATTATAAGAATTCTTGATGTTTCCTCTTGTGCATCCAAATTCAATATATTTATATCATAATCACCTAAAGTTCTACTTGCAGTAGAAACAATTTTTGGCATTTTCCACATCATATCTCCAATTAGCGTAACTACACCTTTTCCATAAGCAAATTCGACTTTTGGATAAAAAGCCTTAAAATGACGTTCATGACGCTTGACATACTCTGCATCGAGAAATAACAATCTTGTAATTTCCATATCATCAACTTTAAATGGTGATAATTTTAAGAAATTATAGTATTGTTTATCCTTTTCAAGTGATGCAATTAAATAAGAAGCAGCAATACTTTCCATTCTTACAATAGCACAATTTCTTTTTCCCGTTACAATCTTGATTAATGAACTATCATCATCATTATTTTCTACATTATCTAAAAAGTCATATTTTCTATTAATCAAAGATTTCTCAATTATAGTAATATCAGAAGGATTTAGTAGTGATGTAATTACTATAGGGATATCAAAATTATTGTCATCAATTTCTTTAATTGCAATAGGATCTAAAATCTTCATACCAAACATACCAGCTAATCTTGCCTCATTATACGATAAATATCGTATAGATTCCAATTCTTCTTTTACTATTTTTGGATCTGCGCTTAGTACAATATTATCTTTTTCGAAATCTATTTGTACTTTAAATTCATCATATAGAATTATTGCAATATCTGCTGCAGTTCTATCAGACCCTCCCCTTTCATATGTTGTTTCCAGTCCATCAACTGTTTTTCCAATGAATCCTCCAATAGATATTACTTCATTTTCTTCTAGTAATTTAAGAAAATGTTTTTTATGTTCTTTAGATTCCTCTAACATGAAATTAGCTGCTTCAAAATTATCATCCGTAATGATGGGCCATTTCTCAATATCAACATGGTCACATTTTAACCCATTACTTCTCATTATGTAATCCATAAGATATGACATGGTAATCTCTCCTCCATATGCAAGTATTCTTGATCTAGTAACATCAATAAACCTTTTATTTTCAGTAACATGATTTAACGAAGATGTAACATAATTATAAAATTTATTAAGGTGAAATTCAAATTCTTCAAAATATTTTTGAGATAAATATTTTTTGGCTATATTTAAATATGTTCTATACAAAATATCTGTATCTACTTTTTGACCAGAAGCATATTTTCTACCAATATTTATGGCAATATCTGTCATAGATTTGACTTTTCCTTCATGTTCCATTAATGGCGCAGAAAAAACAGCTACAATTTTTTTATCTTCTTTTCTCATAGCCTTTATTCTTTCTATCACAGTAGGTATTTGATCACCATTCTGGCCAATAGTACTTCCTCCAAACTTTGCAACAATAACTTCAGTCATATGTTATATCTATCCTATTGTAATTTTTGTTATATTATTAATGTATAACATCTAAATAAAACTTGATATGATCTCAGCCGCTTTTTTTGCTCCATTGCTCACATTATTTTTTCTCATATCAGAATTTGAGCTAAGTTTTTCTTCAATTAATTTATCAAGTCTTAATATATCTTTATATTCAAAGCCCAGCCTTTTGGCACATTCTTCTTGTTCATAATGATTTTTAAGAGGTATAAATATTCCCGGAATGTTATAAACTATGGATTCGTCCATTGTAGATCTACCCGCTAATGATATTATTAGATCAGAAGCATAAATATATTCATTCAAATTAGGTACATATCCTAACAAATGAAAATCTTCAGCTGGGTTTATTTCCAGAGTGGGCCCAGTTACAACAATAAGGTCTATATCTAATTTTGCCTTTAATCTTCTAAAAGAATCAATAACTTTTTCTATTAGATATTTGCCAGCCTCAGTTCCACCAACGCTTACAATAATTGTTTTTTTAGTAAAATTAAATCTTTTACGTAATGTTTCCCTACTTTCGAGAATTTCTCTTACAATTGGTCCAACGTATCTAAAATTTTCTGTATCATATCCATAATCGGGTATTATGACACAATCACATTTCTTTATAATTTGGCATAATTTCTTGTTCATTTTTTTTTCTATTATTGATGTTATACCTTTGGTAAAACTAGTGTAAATTATATCTGTAATTAGAATTCTTCTTAAATTTTTTTCCTCCGCTATAGAAATTGATGCAAAGTCTTCGTCACTGACTATTAGTTTTTCAAGATTCGCATCTATAATTTTTGTTGCAATTTTTTTGCACTTTTTATAATATAACAAATACTTTATTAGCCATCTAAAGGAATGATTTAGTTTTCCAGACTCGATTTCAAACTTAGGTGGGTCGTATAAATTGAAGGCTTTCCATCCATAACTTTTTAACAATGTATATGCGGCAGATCCGGTAACAAAATTTACTTTATTATCATTTTTAAACTTTAAATTATTAATTATTGCTACATCTCTTGCTGCATGTCCAAGACCTATAGGGCTTATAAAAAAAAACATTTATCTATACAATTGTTTCCTTCTTTTTGTATTTTACTGTTTAAAATTAATAATTTCTCTATTAGTTAGTTTTATATTCTAATTTGGCCTTGTAAATTATAATTGTTTTACTAGATAAAGTTAATAATGTCTAATTGTTCCAATTAAATAAAAACTTTAACTTGATAATGACGTCTGACAATCCAATATTTGGACATAGTAAGATTGAGATAAATATTTTGATATTTGAGGGTTATATTATATTATATTATGTTAAATTAGATTATATTAGATTATAGAAAATCGTTTAAAATATACATCAGGTATTCTATATTTACTCTCGTAAAGAAAAAACATTTGTAGTTAGACACAAATATTTTATAGATTTTAAAGATGATTGAAATAAATAAAAATTATAATAGGATATTATACATTATTGCTTAGATTGATCTCCTATCAATATTTAATTCTTAATATGTAGATCAAATGAAAGATATGAGACTCTACTATCGTATAATTAATGGAAAAAATTTCTATAAATTTGAATTGTATTCTTAAAAACAGTTATTTCCATGTTTCCGAAAGTGCTAAATAACACAATATTATTCAAATTAATCAATTTATCATGTTTAATAAAAAGAAAAAGAATAATAAAAATGACAATAATAAAAAGAAAAAGAGCTATTTCGATGTAACAAGAAAAAAAAGGAGTAAAAACTTGAAAACAGTTTTTCTTCCAATTATAGCTGCACTTGTTATTATTTCTGGAATTTCAATATATTTTTATTCTCAAAAGCTTCCGCCTTCAAGTTTTGGAGCTTTAGGTTCTGCACATCAACATGCAGCATTTTTAGTTAAAGTAAATGGCGAGAATATCGATTTTAGTCAACCACAATATCAAGTAGTATCTGATTTTATTCATGTTGAGAATGGAGATGGTACTACTTTACATAGACATGCAACAAATGTTACATTTGCTGACTTTCTAGAAAGTGTCAAAATGGATATAGATGAGGAAAATAATTGCCTAATATTTACTAATGGGACACAATATTGTAATAATAATGATAATCAACTAAGAACATTTGTCAATGGGAATTCAGCTGAGTCTATTTCAGATTATGTTATTAATGATAGCGATCGTTTGTTAGTAATTTATGGAAATGAAACCGAAGAACAGCTTACTGAAGCATTAGACGAATTAAATAGGATTGAAATTCAATTCACTTAAATTTTCTTTTTAACTATCCTTAATCTTTCTAATATTACTTTAATTATTTTTTATAGAATTCCCTACTAAATATACAAATATATCATCAAGTGTTATAGGTGATATATTAAAGGATATATTATTTTTTATAGCTAGGTTAGATAATTCACCTATGTTAGATTCGAAGGTGAATAATCTAATAATATCTGTGCCTATTTCTACTACATTTCCATAACCTTTCAATTGTTCAATATCGAGATTTTTTTTAGATATATCCATACGAATATTTTGGGGAATTATTTTTCGTAAATCATTAATATTTCCCTCTTTTACAATTTTACCATTATCTATTATAACTATTTTATCAGATAATATTTCTGCTTCATCCATATAATGAGTTGTAAGTAATATAGTTTTACCTTCTTTTTTCAAATCCTGCATTAAGTTCCAAACTTGCCGTCTTGAAACTGGATCGAGACCAATTGTAGGTTCATCCAGAAATAATAAATCTGCATCAACAGCAGTAGCCATTGCTACTAAAATTTTTTGTTTCATTCCTCCAGACAAATTCATTGCAGGTTTATCTTTTACTTTAATCAATTCAAATCTTTCTAATATTTTTTCAGTTTTTATTTTTGCGATAGACTTCTCTTCTCCTCTAATCTTGAGCCAATTATAAACATGATCCCAAGGAGTAAGTGCTCGTAATGGTCTTCCTTCTTGAGGAACCACAGAGATAAATTTCCTTATATGTTCTGCTTGGCTTATTACATCATAACCTGAAACTTTTAAAGTACCAGATGTTGGTAACAATTGAGTTGCACATATTCTTACAAACGTAGTTTTTCCAGCACCGTTTCTTCCTAATAAAGTAAAAATTTGCTTTTTATCGATCTTTAATGATATATTATCTAAAGCTGGCACGCGTGTACCTTTATAAATTTTAGATAAATTATATGCTTCAATTGCCTGCATTATTTTTGGTATTACTCTCAATCAATATATTTATTTTATCAGAATTTCCATCAAAGATTTAGAGATACTTAAGGGAATATGCAAAGAATAACAGAAAATTTTTGAAAAATATTAGAAGTCTAACTAATTGACTATAAAGATCCGAAATTCAAATCATTAGATAACCTGAAAAAATGGATTTGATAAATAGTTTATTTTGTAAACATTTCCAAGATATACAAAAGAAAATCTAAAAAAGAAGAAGATAACATGGATTAGAAATTAAGATGTTAGATCCAAAAAATGTCGTTATAGTATAAAAGAATCAGAGGCTAAGTATCCAAGGAAATAGGATTTAATATCAATCATAGTAAGGCCTTTTTTTATCAAGGTTGATATTATTAGAAAATTAGAATGCAGAACAGGGAGTTGACCTTCAGGTGTATAGCATACAACGTTCACAGAATGGTGAAGTTGGTTGTTATGGTGATGGTTTCTACACAGCCAACAATTCAAATAATCTAAATAATAGTAATTCGTCATAAACTTATGGTAGAATTTACTGATATGAAAGGGCAAGAACTTGTGGATATAAAAGAAACAGAAGACAAACTTGAATTATTTTTTAAAAATAATAAATACATTATTCAAATTGTTGACGGAAATTTCAAAATAACACAAACAGGATAATAAGAATTTTTAAATCTTATTTTCACTATTATAATCATATAGTATTTTGTCAAATTAATTTAACATCAATGTTATTCTAAAGATATTAATCCAAATAATGGACTATGAATTATTTCACTATTCTAAACCGATTCAATAAAAATTTTATTGTATTTTTTATATTGTTATCTATTTCATCAATTTGTCTCTTTCAATCATTTTCCCTAGAGAATAAAAATAATTTAATAAAAGAATCTTATGGAATTATACAAACGTTTCCTATGGAGATAGATTATGCTCATTTTATATCTCCTCTAAATCAAGATAATCAGGTAAAAGTGCTTCTAAAATCTCTAACTACAAATGATACTACTGGATTGAATAATAAAACAATTAATGCTGTAATGAAAATATACTCTATAAACGGAACGTTGCTAAAAACATCATCCTATCCACAGGGTTTTAATTATAATAGTACTGAATCTATAAAACTAGCGACCAATATTGCAGATAAATCTATTGACACAGTTACAGCAGTTATACAATTAACTAATTTAGAAAAAACACAGCCATTGTCGGATCCATTAACAATCAAACTTGGTCTTGGACAAGTTATAGATAGATGAACTTAATTCTCTCTTTTTTATATGTATTATAATATTCCAATAAGTTCATATTAATATTTATAATAATTGTTAGATCTTGGGAATTTACAAATATGCATTTTATAAAAGTCCAAATATTGGAATTTTTGTAAAATGTAATGATCATTTTATAGTACTTCCATTAGGATTTGCTCCAACAAAAACTACTATATTATCAAAATATTTAGAAGTTACAGATAATATTTATGTTTCAATTGCTGACACACGATTATTAGGGCCGATGATGGTTATGAATAATAATGGAATATTAGTATCTTATATTACTTCAGACGAAGAGATTAATATATTAAAAGAAAAAAGTCAATTAAATGTTGAACGCTTGAAAAGTAAGTATACTGCAATAGGTAATTTAATAGCTACAAATGATCATGGAGCTATAGTGTCACCTTTATGTAATGATGTAAAAACTCAAATACAAGATATTTTGGGTGTATCCGTTATCTCTATGAGTATTTCTGGATTTATTCAAACAGGAGCATTGATAGTTGCCACAAATAAGGGTGCTGCAGCTTATCCCAATGCATCAGATGATGAAATTAAGACAATTTCTGATATATTAAATGTTAATGTTGAGCCAGTAACAATTAATGGTGGAATCCCTTTTTTGGCATCAGGTATTATTGCTAATTCTAAGTCAGTTGTAGTTGGAAATATGACTAGTGGTCCAGAATTAATAATGTTAAGTAGAGCTTTTAATGTTTAGACAATTTAATAATTAATTAATTATTTATTTCTTATTCACTTTTGTGAAGGATTTTTAAATGAAAAATTTATTATTTCACTTAGGAATTACATTATAGAAAGCGGGAGTTGCCAAGCATGGTCAAAGGCGTGAGATCAGATTTAATCTGACATGATGCTCAGAAGTTTAGCATTTGACTAAGATACCTCATCTCTTAGGGGTTCGTGGGTTCAAATCCCACCTCCCGCATCTATAAGCCTGAGGTTTTTTTAATATTATTGATAAAACTTTTTGATTTAGTGCTCTAAAATAGAACAAATTATTATAAATAATTAAACGATTAAAATTTTTATTATAAATATTATATATTATTAAATAATATATTGAAAAATTATCGAAAAATATTTTAAATTTCAATAGACAGAGATATATAGTTGTAAAATCAAAAAAGGAATCAGCGGGGTGGGGAAGCCAGATATAATAGGCGAAGTTATCCCGGCGGGCTCATAACCCGCAGAGCGGTTTCTACCAGAGTAAATATTGCTACACGGTAGCCGTAAGTTCAAATCAACCCCCCGCTATTTGTTTTTTAGTTATCTAAATCTTTCAAACCATTTCGAATACAATTCTACATTTCCAAATTCAAAAAATTTAGTCTTTTCCTTTCCATATCTGTGGAAAGGTTTGGTTAAATGTCTATGTGCTTTTAATGTAGGAATGTATAATCCTGCCTTAATTGATCTTGTTTTTAATACGAGTACTTTTTTACAGTTTTTATCGATTATTTTGCATTTTTTGCATTGGTACCCTTTATTTTTCCCTTCTGATTTCATTCTCTTTTTACAATTTTTACAAACTGGATTAACAGTAATATAAATTTGTGCGAGTTGTTGGATAAAAATATATTCAATATTTAATACCTTTGAATGTTTTGATGTAGCTTTTCTAACACCAAATCCGATCTTTATTTGATCTCCTCTATGTAATTGCGAAGCAATTTTAGTTAATCCAGTTGGTTCATATACTACTGCCAAACAAATATTTTTTAATTTGTCTTCAACGGTAAATAATACATGTCCACCTTGAATAATTTGTGGATTTGTTACTATTACACAGTTAGAATATCCAGAAGTAAAAGATTTTATCATGGACAATTTCAATTCATTCTGTAAATGCATCCCAGTTCCTTGATTAGAACGATAAATCATATATCCTGCTAGATCTTCTTTGATTTCCAGAATTTTTAAACTATTATGTAATACCTGAGGATCTTCTCCTCTAATTCCACAAAACACGGGATCAGGTCCATGTGGTAATATAAGAACTCGTTTATGTATGTAATCATAACTGTTAAATGTAGAGGGGAATGTTGTATCGTGGAGACGAATAACATTTATTGGATCGATTATTCTAAGAGTTCCACAATTTTTATTTTTTCTATATGTTAATATCTCAAATGTATGATCTGAATTTAATAAACATCCAATAGCAGCTATAGCTCCAACCAATCCTTGACCATTTCCAAAACTAAAATATTTTAAATTATATTTTTGTGCTAGTTTTGTTGCTTTTTGTTTACTAAGTATATCAAACATTGCAAGTCTATGGAATTCCTTAATTTCATCAGGAATCTCTTTGCTTTGCAAACAAACCAATCCGGGATTAGCACCTTTACCAATTTCAGAATTTTTTTCTAGCTCATTTTTAATAAAATCAATTATATTTTCATTATTTTTAGCTTTAGTCACTATTCTCAAACAAACAGCGCCATTTCCACGAGTTTTCCACGGAATGTTGGGATTTAATCTAATTAACAAAGGATAATCTAAAAATTTCACATTTTTTTTGTTAAGATAAGATGTAACTTTGAAAGCTAAATGAGTAGTACATTTTCCCAATGTTGAGTCGGTATCATCGAATCCTATATGCAAAATATTATTGTCATTTGTATCTGTGTTCATCAACATTTCTAACTAATATTAAATCATTAAATAAATTTAATTTCTTTTTTAAAATAATGATAAGAAAATTAAATTATATTAAATATTTTGTATAATTACTTTTTTATATTGAACATGAAATAAAAGATATTATGCAATTTAAAGTGTTGGAAGATCTTGATTTTACAAAACGTGGGGGTTTATTACCAGTAATAGTTCAAGATCAAATGACTAAAGATATTCTTATGCTTGCATATGTGAATAGAGAGGCTCTTGAAAATACTATCAAGACTGGCAATGCATGGTTTTGGAGTACCTCTCATAAAAAATTATGGATGAAAGGTGAAGAATCAGGAAATATCCAACCTATAGAGAAAATCCTAGTTGATTGTGATGCTGATGCATTAGTATATGTTGTAAATTCCAATAAACCTATATGTCATACTGGAAGTAATTCTTGTTTTCATAATTTTCTAAAAGATAAAAATTATTAAAAAGTGTATTATAATTATAATATTTTTTATATAATTAGCATAGTTAAGAATAATATTGTATTATTTCGTTTTAATATTCTATTTTTTTTATAATATCAAATTATAGTAATACTAAATTTCTGTTTAGAGAACCTTATTTATCATGTATTTTAACTGCATTATTATAAATGGGAATAATACAGTCTTTGATATGCAGAGAATGCAAAAAAGAATATAAACCTCAATTTAGATACATTTGCGAAGATTGTTTTGGACCTCTAGATGTTAAATATATCTATCCTAATAATATAAAAAGAGAATTATTTGAATCTAGGAAAGAAAAAACCTATTGGAGGTATTTTGAATTCTTACCAATAAGAGATAAAAATAACATAGTTAGCATTAATTCAGGTTTTACTCCTTTACAAAAATCTACAAATCTTAGTAAAGATTTGCGATTAAAATCTTTATACATTAAAAATGATTCTGTTAATCCAACCTTCTCTTTCAAAGATAGGCCTGCAGGTGTTGCTGTATCTAGAGCAAAAGAAATTAATCTAAAAGCAGTAGGTTGCGCTTCTACAGGAAATCTTGCATCTGCTACTGCTGCGCATGCTGCAGTAGCTAGACTTCCTTGCTATATATTTGCGCCTGTGGATTTAGAACCTGTAAAAATCTCTCAGGCATTAGCTTATGGTGCAGAGTTTGTTGCTGTGGAAGGAACTTATGACGACGCCAATAGGGTAGCATCGGTAATTGGAGACTCAAAAGGAATAGGTATAGTGAATATTAATATGAGACCATATTATGTTGAAGGATCAAAAACCCTTGCTTATGAAGTAGCAGAGCAACTTAATTGGCAAGTGCCAGACTATCTAGTAATTCCTGTTGGTAGTGGTGCAATGTTAAATGCAATTTGTAAAGGCTTTGAGGAATTATGTGAAATAGGGTTAGTTAATGATGTTTCTAATTTAAAGATTATTGCTGCACAACCTCATGGATGTTCACCGATAGTAGATGCCTTTAAATCAAATAGCAACGAAATATTCCCTGTAGAAAAACCAAATACTATTGCAAAAAGCCTTGCTATAGGTGATCCAGGAGATGGAATTTATGTTTTAAAAAGGTTAAAACAATATCACGGTATTGCTGAATCAGCTACAAATCAAGAAATCGTGAATGGGATACTTAAATTATCTAAGACTGAAGGTATTTTCACAGAACCCGCTGGTGGTGTATCTGTAGCTGTTCTTCAAAAATTAGTTGAAAGTGGTAAGATAGACCGAGATGCAAATATAGTTTGTTATGTTACTGGTAATGGTCTCAAATCTACTGAAGCTCTAGTAGGTATGTTGCCAAAACCCTCTACTGTTAAACCCGATGTCCAAATGGTTTCTACAATAATTAGATAATAAAAAATAATATGAATAATATATGTGGAAATAAAAGTGAAGATATAAATGGCAAAAATTGAATTTATAATTCCATCTGTTTTAAATAAAGGTTCTGGAGAAAAAAAAATATTATTAGACGTACAAGATTTACACGATGCATTTAATAAAGCATCTGATAATTTAGGCGATGATTTTAAACGTAGAGTATTAGATCTTAACGGCAAACCTCGAGCTCTTATAAATATCTATATAAATGGAAAAAATATGCGCTTTAACAAAGATGGAATGACAACATCACTTAAAGATGGTGATTCAATTTATATACTGCCTGCAGTAGCTGGAGGAGCAAATGAAACAAAAATTGAACGTATAGAACTTAGTAGTCAAGATCTCCAACGTTATTCTAGACAAATAATGTTAGAAGAAATAGGATTTATTGGAATGGAAAAACTTAGAAACTCCAAAGTTTGTGTTGTTGGAGTCGGTGGAATTGGAAATCCAGTTGTAACTCAATTAACTGCTATGGGTGTTGGAAAGATCCGTATTGTAGATAGAGATGTAGTTGAAATATCTAATTTACATCGACAACATTTGTATACTGAACAAGATATTGGAAAAGTCAAAGTTGAAGCAGCAATAGAACATTTGAAAAGGAGGAATACTGATGTAGAGATTGAAGCGCTTCCTATTTCAATTACTACTTACACCGCAGAAAATATAGTAAAAGGATTTGATGTTGTTATAGATGCACTTGATAGTATTGATGCAAGATATGCTTTAAACGATGCCTGCATTAAGCAACATATTCCACTCATTTATGCAGGTGCATTAGGAATGCTTGGTTCAGTATGCACAATTCTTCCAAATGAATCTGCATGTCTTCGTTGTATATTTCCTGCTTTATCTGAGGATGATATGCCTACATGTAGTACAGAAGGTGTTCATCCTTCTATATTGTATTTGGTTGGTGGTATCCAAGTATCTGAAGCGATAAAAATATTGTTGGGACAAAAACCTTCATTGGTAAATACTTTACTGTACATTGATTTAAATGAGCTATCATTTGAACGCATTAAAATGTTAAGGCATGATGAATGCTCAGCATGTGGTGGAAAAGAAAAAATAATAAAAGATATACAACAAGAAAAAGAACTTATTATTGAAGAACTATGTGGTAGAGATAGAGGCAAAAGAACTTATACTGTGACACCCTCAAAAATAACTTCTATAGTTAATTTAAATAAAGTAATAAACAATGCAGAATTATTAGGATATAATATAAAATCTAGAGGGTCTTTGGGAATAACTGTAACAACTAATAATAGTAATCCATCACAACAACTATCTATAAGTTTTATGACTAGTGGTACAGCAACTATAGTCGGAGCAAAAGACGAGAATGATGCGCTTTCTATTTATAATGAATTTTTAAATTTTAAAATTAGTAATAAAAAATAAATTATTTTTAGAATACTACTTTAACAGCATCTTTTACTTCTTTTGATAGTTCTCTATAGCCATTTTTATCTATTATAACAACATTTATTCCATCTCCTGTACCAGCATTTCTTCTAATTGCTGCGGCTATTGCCTGCAAAGCTACTTTATATGCTTCATCTACACTCATATTTTCTTTAAATTCACTTTCTAAATAACCATAAGCTACAGGAGATCCGCTACCTGTAGAAATAAATTTTTCTTCAGTTAATGATCCAAACAAATCAATATTATAAATCTGACCAGCACCTTTGCCTTCGTATCCTGCCATGATAATCTGAACATAATATGGAAAATATCTTTGATTAAACAAAATATTTGAACATAATCTGGCAGCTGATTGAACGGGAATGATCCTTTTGTTACCTATTCTATATAGGGTGGCATTATATCGCATTGTATCCACAAGGTTCTGAGCATCAGCTACTCCTCCTGCAATAGTCATTCCTAAATGCTTATCAACATTTTGAATTTTCATTACACGTCTATCAGCTATAAACATACCCGCACTAGCACGGGTATCAGCAGCTAATACAACACCATCAGAACATGTAAGAGCACAAGTAGTTGTTCCTTTTTTAATTTGATTTGCTATATACTCAGAATATCTATTATCTTGTACGTGCATCTTAATCAAAGTTAATCAGTTCAATACTACATAAGTATTTTTTCATTCTTTAGGATGTTATATGATTATATTTTACTATTATGTAATATATAACATAATGTCACATACTATCTTTGAAAAAATTTGGGATAATCATATAGTATATCCTAATTCTAAAAGTATTAACGAATTGATAAATCCTGATTCATACTTACTTTATATAGATCGGCACTTGATCCATGAAGTTACTTCACCACAAGCATTTAATGGTCTAAGAACAAATAATAGAAAAATTAGAAGACCGGATTTGACTTTTGCTACTATGGACCATAATGTTCCTACTACAAACAGAAGTCTTCCAATAGTTGATCAAATCTCTGCTATACAGATTAATACATTAGTAGAAAATTGTAAAGAATTTGGTATACGTTTATTTGATTTGGATAGTCCTAATCAAGGTATTGTCCATGTTATAGGTCCTGAACTAGGAATAACTCTTCCAGGTGCTACTATAGTTTGTGGAGATAGTCATACTTCTACGCACGGAGCTTTTGGAGCCTTTGCTTTCGGAATTGGTACTAGTGAAGTAGAACATGTACTTGCAACTCAATGCCTTTGGCTAACTAAACCAAAAACCATGGAAGTAAATTTTTTTGGTTTACCAAAAAATTCACTGGCAATATCAGCTAAAGATATTATATTAGCACTCATTCGTAAAATAGGTGTAGGCGGAGGTATTGGAGCAGTAGTTGAGTACCGTGGAGACATTATAAAGAAATTTTCAATGGAAAAAAGGATGACCATTTGTAATATGTCAATAGAAGCTGGAGCTAGAGCAGGATTAATTGCTCCAGATGAAACAACCTTTGAATATATACGTAACCGAGAATACTCCCCTAAGGGCGAAAAGTTTGAAAAAATGGTTACATATTGGAAAGAGAATTTGAAAACTGATAATAATTCTATTTTTGATAAAAAAGTAGAAATAGACATATCCAATCTTTCTCCACAAGTGAGTTGGGGAACAAATCCTTCAATGGTTGTTGATGTGACTGGCATAATTCCATATGCTGATGAATACGCTATGGGTAATGAAGATGAAAAAAAGGCTGCAACTAGAGCACTTGAATATATGAATTTAAAATCAGGTACTCCAATTACTGATATCTATATTGATCGAGTGTTTATAGGTTCATGTACAAATTCTAGATTAGAAGATCTTATTGAAGCATCTGTTATTGTAAAAGGAAGAAAAGTTTCACCAAAAGTTCATGCTATGGTTGTACCAGGATCTCAATCGGTCAAGTTAAAAGCAGAAAAATTAGGATTAGATAAAATCTTTATAGAGAGTGGATTTGAATGGAGAGAATCTGGATGCAGTATGTGTTTGGGAATGAATCCGGATATTCTTTCCCCTGGTGAACGGTGTGCTAGTACATCAAATCGAAACTTTGAAGGAAGGCAAGGAGTTGGAGGTAGAACTCATTTGGTAAGTCCAGTTATGGCGGCAGCAGCAGCGATAGAAGGACATTTTGTTGATGTTCGAGAATGGATATAAATATTCAACACACCCTCTAAATCTAATTATTATGGAACCATTTCGAAATTTTGAAAGTAAAGCAACACCTTTTCCATATGTTAATGTTGATACAGATCAGATAATTCCAAAACAATTTCTTAAATTGACACAAAAAATTGGATTTGGAAAATACTTATTTTATGATTGGCGTTACAATAAGAACGGTGAACCTAAAAAAGACTTTGTATTAAACAATCCCATGTATTCAGGATATTCTATTCTTCTTACATTAGATAATTTTGGAAGTGGAAGCTCTAGAGAACATGCAGTATGGGCAATAATGGATTATGGTTTTAGAGTTATTATTTCTCCTTCATTTGCTGATATTTTCTATAGTAACTGTATAAAAAATGGTATATTACCAATAATATTGCCAAAAAAAGAGATAGAAGATCTTTTTGATAATCCTGATTGTATTATTAAAGTAGATTTAAATAAACAGCAGATAGAATTAAAACCAATTTCAAGACAATTAAAATTTCAAATAGACCCATCTAAGAAAAAGATGTTATTAGAAGGTTTAGATGAAATTGGAATGACATTGCAACTAGAACCACATATTTCAGATTATGAAAATAAAGTACATACAGATTTTAGTATAAATGTGCTACAAAAGAGTAAATTTATTTAAAAGATCTTATTGTATCTCAGATATTTCATCAAATAGGATATTTTCTTTGTAATCTACGATTTTAATATTTGAGTTAAAAATTTTAATGATATTTTCTTGACTATAAAAAAAATAATGGATAATTTGTTTCATAAATTCATTTGCTATAATTATTATATTTTTACCCTGGTTAACTTTTAAAAAAAACTTCATTGCATCAACGAATGTCGAATAATTTGCTGCAAAACTTTGAGAATCATTTTCTATCGATATGATATTGTGTGATGCTGGAAATATATCTGATATCTCAGCAGGAATAACTCCTAAAAATGGATTATATGAAAAAACTTCCCCATCAGAGAATAGTTCTTTAATTTTAATGAAATTTTTTGAGGAATAAAATGGATGTATTTTTGTTTCAGGATATAAAATTAGTTTATTTTTATTGTTAATAATATATTTTGTTACCATTTTTCTGAATCTTTTTGCTTCTGGTCTATATTGATCATATGGTTCATTAAAATAAATGGCTTTATCTTTATAGATTGGTGTACCATCTTCCAGATAATCAAAGTTTTTAAATAACCTAACAGCATCCATTAATTTTGGATGATTGTGAGCTTTGCTCATTATATACTCCCAGAGCCTTCCATCCAGTATTGATTGCTTTACCGAATTTACTTCTTTTTTTAAGACATATAAATTATGTAAGGATAATTGAATAATTCGTTCAATTTCAGTGGTTTCTAATAACTCATGTGGAGTATAAGAATTACAAATCGAGCAAGAGCAAGGGAAATATGTAATTTCTTCTAATCTTGTAGTTCCGTTTGAATGCATATATCTATTATCTTTAGCATATAAAATATATGATGCAGAATCAAACATATCACATCCTAATGCAATTGCTAATGGAATGGTTAATGGATGCCCAGCTCCAAAAAGATGAATAGGTTTAGACGGGATCGTTTTTTTTAAAGTACAAATTATTTCAGAAAGTTTAGCAAATTCATAGGCTTCCATCAACTCAACTGGGCTTCCTAAGGCCATTAATTTAAAATTCATATTATCAAAGAGTTTTGCTGACTGTTCTACTAAATCTAAGTGTTCTGCACCTTGAACAGGCGCTGCCCATATTGTATTTATTTCATTGGTATTACAACTATTATTTTTAATTACTTCAACAGTTTCTTTAACATTACTGATTGTTTGATTAACATATTTAATTGCTTTACTATATTCAAGTCCGAAACCTGTTGGTTTATCTAAAGGAACCGCTATGTCAGTTTTTATGTCTATTTCAAATTTTGCCATTTCAATAGGTCCTATATCAATATTTCCATATTCTAGCACTTGATAACCTCCAGAATCTGTCATCACAATACCATCAAAATCAATTATTCTATGAATTCCTTTCTTCCGAGCGTTATCTCCATAATGTTTTAGAGTGATATATGCATTAGTAATAATTGCTCCAAATCCCATTTTTTTGAGCAATTTTACATCTACTATTTGATTTATGGGATGAACAACTGGAATAAATGCGGGCGTATCTATGATTCCATGTGCTGTATTTAATTTTCCTATTCGTCCGCCTAGGTCACTATATCGGACCTCAAACGACAATGTTATTTCTTTGTCTCCCTAATAAATTCATCATAAATTGCTTTTATTCTATCGGCTGCAAGTCCTGTACCTTCTTCAATGCCATTCTGCGTAACTTTGATTTTATCCATAACTACAATAGCTCCAACATCTTCTCTAACTTTTACCAAACCTGGAAAAACCCTTGAAAATCTCTCTGCAAGAGCTTTTAAATCAAATGGTTTTTCCATTAGTCGAATTTCCTTTATAAATGAACCATTTATGATTATTTTTATTATTCCACTAGTGTCTAAATCTTCTAATATTATATCTAATCTTTCATTTATTCCAATTAATGTTCCACTATATGTTTTTTTATCTGATGTTTCTATAGATACCTTCTTTCCTAAAAATTGAATTGATTCCTCTCCAAATTTTCTAAATGCTACAGACAAGCTAATTCTATTGTGGTTATAATAGAAGCTATATATAATTTCAATATCTACCGTTTTTTTCGATATTCTAATTTAACATTCTTATTTAGTTAATAGATAAAAATTTTCGATTATCTCCATTTTTATATATTACATCTAACCAATCAACTAAACCTATTTGTCTCTTTGACTTGTGATCATAATGATAAATAATTTTCTTCACCGATTCTTCCGGATCATTACAAGTTGTATCTATTTCTGAAATTTTCAGTTTACCAAATACCTTTAAAGTATCATAAAAACATATCCCTAAAATTTCACAGAGTATATTTTCTTGTAATTTTTTATTGGAATATTTTCTTTTCTCATATACATCTATCAAAGAATATGGAGATTTTCTTAGTATAGCTATAAAATCTAATTCATTTCTTTTTATTACGTATGGTAAAAGATGTCCAACTACTATTACATTATCATTAATTAATTCTTTTAATAAGAATAATCTAGTTTTTTTTAAATCAACTTCGAATGGTCTATAATTGAAAGCTTGATTTGATATAATTATTTTGTTTATATCAATTATTTTACTATTTTTTATTTTTTTAGAAAGCAAATCAGTTATTGTATGTTTACCAACACCAGGATTACCTGTAATTCCTATTCTTATCATTCTATATAATAAAATATAAAATCTAACTTAACCTAATCTAAATACAAATAGATAAAAAAAGTCTACAACAAAAATATAAAAAATGAGTTGAAATTTTCTATTTAATTGTAGTGTATTGTGTTTTTTAACCTTCTTCCCAGCCCTTGTCAAATACACCGTTTTTGTGTAATGGGACTGGTTGTCCTGGTGTGTATTCCATTGGTCTCATCCAGAATATTGCATGTGTTGGACAAACTCCTACGCAAGCACCATCAGAAATGCATCTTTCTGGATAAAATACAAAGGCTTTACCTCTTTTCCAACCTTCTACAGGTTTTACTCTGAGAACGTCTGGACCAAGAGCAGTACAAATTTCTACACAAAGTGCACATCCAATACATCTTTGTTCATCAACATCTGGAAGTATTGCAATTGTCATTCAATATTTCACTAATGGTCCGATGTTGGCGAAACTATTTAAACCCTATGTCGATACCAAAACAGCGTTATAATCTATATGTTAAGGTTAAATGATGTCGAGTAATATTAATATAAAAAATTTTATGTAATAAAAAAGGTTAAAAGTATAATTTTAATTTATTTTTTAGCCGCCATTCTCAATACGTCTACTTGTCCGCTATGGAGCCAATCTTTTAGTTCATCATGTGATGGCTTTGCATCATGTTTTCCTGCTAAATGCAAATGAAGAAGAACATAATTAACTTGGTTCAATAATGGTTTATTATTTTCGTCTCCTCTACGTGCTTTTTCTTTTAAATCTGCTGGAACTGTATTCCACCAGTCATTAAAACTTCTACCCACAGTAACAGTTAATGATATAGATTAATAAGTTTTTTGGGATTTTTAATACTGTTATAATAAAGTTTTTTCTAATCGATAAAGGGATCTTTAACTAATTTTTAACAATAATCCAAATTAATTATAAATATATTCTCATTATTATTTTGTTAATCTATGTCTTTTTCATTTGATGAAATTCTTAAAGCATATAAATTTTACAAACAATATCAACTACAAAAACCATCTTCTTGTCATCATGAACGATTTATATTCCCATTATTTTCTGGAACCTATTTTTGTTATAGAAAAATAGATGTTCTACGTGTAATATCAATTGCCAAAGCTCTTTCTGAGAATGCAGAATATATCGATATTGGATGTGGTAATGGAGATTTCCTACGAAGAATAAGAAAATATCTACCACAATCTATAGGTATAGAACAAAATCTATTGCCTTTTTATTTATTAAAAAATACTAAACCAGATTACATATATTCAATTCCCATTGAATTGTTCACAAATAAATACACATTTGATTTAGCCTTTGTTGGATGGATGCAACCTGGTGTTGATTTTCGTAAATATGTTGCTAAACTAGCAAATTGTATAATAACAACATTTGACTCTGGAGGTCAATGTGGTATAAACGGAGGTTGTGAGTATGAAGAATTTGGTTTCCAAAAAATTGCTTCTTGGAGAACTCCATCGTGGATCGACATAAATATTGAACTGATGAACAATTACTATACTGGTTCATTAACAAATAAAGCAAATTTAAGGCAGCATTTATCGAGATTACGAACAGCTAATAATTTCTGGTATGTCTATTCTATTAATAGTATATCCAATAAGATCACTACTGCTTTAAAATCGCAAATTCAAAAAGAAGAAAATGATCATTTATTTTCCAGAGAAAAATTTGATTTTGAAGTTGTTTTAGATGAATGTGGCTTTGGTTATTATGAGAAATTGTCATCTTTACTTTCTACAGAAAAACATTTATGGAAAGTACATTTTCATTAAGTATATAATGAGTTAAATATGTTAAATCCTAAGAAAACTTATTATATTTGATATAGCAGCATTAACAACCAACAAGAATTAATCAGTTCAACTTCTTCAAAAATTGCTTTTAGTAATTTTATAAACTCAATAAAAAGTCCAGAAACTAAAGAAAAATACAGTTACAACTTTTTGAAATATACCGAATATTTGAAAATAGAATTAGATTATATAATTTTATAAAACAGATTCTTTTTATTAAAATTTTAAATTATCTAAAGAATTTTTACGTCCTGCTTCTGTAATCTTATATTCTCCATATTTATCTACTGATAACCATTCCATGTCTTTTAGAAATTCTTGTATGGAGTGTACAAATTTATTATTATTATCAAATTGTTTTGAACCAAGATTAATATCGAGAATTCTATTATTATTTAATTCTCTTAAAATATACCTTGCTAAACCTAAACCATTGTTCCTACTAGGATTGTAGGAATTCCTTTCTAACGTACTTGTTCAACTTACCCGTCATTATCATAACATACATACACCTAACTACATATAAGTTACCGATGTATTTAAATGCCGGCGCATGATTGTTTCAGATCTTTATTAACATTATTCCAATATCTTGATAATAATCTATTACTCTAACGATATAAATAAACCCTGATCCAAGGAACAAATTATATGATGAAACAATTTATTGTAATTATTTCAAAATATAGAATGAGAATTTCAAGAAGTAATAAATACATTTATCACTATTTGATCATACTTCTAACCAAAAAAATGGCAAACCAAGTCAAAGAAAGTCATAGTCTGAATGTATCTATAAACCTAGATTGAGTTCAGGCTATGATTACAATTAGTAAAATCTTAGCAAATAATTATATCAAATTATTAAATATCATAATATCGATTGATTTACAATCTTATAGGAGTATAAGATTGAGTCCTAATCGTCATAGCCTTCTATTGTTATGAATATTCCTTGGAGGGTTATGACAATTAAATTATCTCCAATTAATATATAGAATATTAACTCTATTATATCTAGTCATTATGACAAGTGATTCTACTATCTACAAACCACAAGATGTATTAAAAAAAGAAGCAAGAGGAACAGGAGATGCCGATCTAGGTGAAGTTAAAGAAGTTTCAGATGAATATGTGATTACAGAAAAAGGTGTTATTGATAAAGATAGATTCTATATTCCAAAATCTTCTATAATACATATTGATGGACAATTTGTATGGTTTGGAATTACAGAAAAAGAAGCAAAACAATACAAAAGGGATTAATTTCTTTCACACCTACAATATTATTTTTAATTAATAATTTTTTTGGTCCAGATTAGCAGCCATAGCCTACTACGCATAAGATACGAGGCATAGTGCTATTCAAATTTTCTTTTATAATATCTTTCTTTTAGTATTATTAATTGAGTATACTTGTTGTATTGTATGATATTCAAAATAAATAGTAAAATCAATCAATCAATCAATCATTCAATCATTCAATCATTCAATCATTCAATCATTCAATCATTCAATCATTCAATATAGTATATAGATAGATATTGTTATAATTGTAAATAATTTTGTAATAAATTGGTCTTTTATATATTATCAGTATCATAGTATAATATTTGAGATGAATGAAAAAGAGAA
>Ga0256867_10000178_pt1 | contig 23853 bp, 24 predicted proteins | sample RVTome_15_FD_185939 | JGI IMG/M metagenome (GOLD analysis project Ga0256867, IMG submission 185939) | Soil microbial communities from uranium-contaminated site in the Upper Colorado River Basin, Wyoming, United States - RVT150D86 (HiSeq) ... | reverse complement strand
GCGATCGCCGAAGCCATTGCCGAGCTCGACCTTCTTGCCTGCTTCGCCGAGCGCGCGGCGAGCCTCGACTACTGCAAGCCGGAATTCGTCGAGGAGCCTTCGATCGACATCGAGGCAGGGCGCCACCCGGTCGTCGAGCGCGAAGTCGAGCACTTCGTCGCCAACCACGCGCGCCTGTCGGCCGGGCGACAGATGCTGATCGTCACGGGACCGAACATGGGCGGGAAATCAACGTTCATGCGGCAGGTCGCCCTGATCGCGCTTCTGGCGCACTGCGGTTGCTTCGTTCCCGCGCAACGCGCGCGCCTCGGGCCGATCGATGCCATCTTCACGCGCATCGGCGCCGCCGATGACCTGGCCGGGGGCCGCTCCACGTTCATGGTCGAGATGACCGAGGCGGCGCATATCCTGCACCATGCAACCGGGGAGAGCCTCGTCCTCATGGACGAGATCGGCCGCGGCACCTCCACTTTTGACGGCCTGGCGCTCGCATGGGCGATCGCCTGCCATCTCGTCGAGAAGAACGGGAGCCTTGCGCTTTTTGCCACGCACTACTTCGAGATGACCCGGCTTGCCGAGACCTACCGCGAGGTTGCGAACGTCCACCTCGACGCGGTGGAGCACAAGGACCATATTGTTTTCCTGCACAGCGTCGAGGAAGGGCCCGCGAACCAGAGCTACGGGCTCCAGGTGGCGCAGCTCGCCGGGGTACCGGGCGCCGTGATCCGCGCGGCGCGCAGGCAGCTCGCCGAGCTCGAGGAGCACGGCGTGACCGCCGGGCCCCAGCGCGATCTTTTCCAGTCGCATGGCGGCGATGCGGACGCGCTGCCCGCGGCGACGCTCCATCCGGCTGTCGAGCTCCTCGCCGCGCTCGAGCCCGACACGCTCACGCCCAAGGAAGCATTGGACGCGCTCTATCGCTTGAAGGGCCTCGCCGGCCGCTGAGCCCGAAAGAAATCGAGCTCCGGCGCTCGCCCGCTCTATACTCGGCAGGAGAAAACACCTGCGGGACGCGGACCCCGGACCTGATGCGCGAGGTTTGGCAGGCAGGCGTTCGCCGGCTGATCCGGTGTGAGTGGAGGGACATTGCAATGGAAGCGCGTGAAAAAGACGGCGGAAGCGCTGAGCTCGTCGCGCTGCACGAGGCGCTTGCCGCGGGCACGCCCGAGAAGGAGATCGCGGTCGCGCTGAAGCCGTACCACCCGGCGCAGGTGGCCGACTTCCTCGAAGGCCTCGCAGCCGAGGATCGGGTACGCGTGTGGCGCCTGATCGACTCCGACGTCAAGGGCGACATACTGGTCGAGGCGCACGGCGAGGTGCGCCGCCAGCTGATCGAGGAGAGCAGTCCCGACGAGCTCGCCGCTGCGGTGCAGCGGCTCGACCTCGACGAGCTCTCGGACATCTACGAGGAACTGCCCCCGGACGTCGTCGAGGCCGTGCTGCGCGCCATGGACGGCCAGCGGCGGCAGCGCTTCGATGTCGTCAGGAATTACCCGGAGGATACGGCCGGCGGCCTGATGGACGTCGACGCCATCACGGTGCGGCCGGATGTCACGCTGCGCATGGTGCTCAACTATCTTGCCCGTTACCGCGCGGAACAAGGCAGGATTCCCGAGCACACAGACGCCGTCATGGTCGTGGACCTCGGCGGCCGGTACCTGGGCCAGCTGCGCCTGAGCGATCTCGTTTCGCTCGAGCCGGAGTGCAAGATAAATGACGTCCTTGACCGCGGCGTCGAACCGGTGACAGCCGACACACCCGCCTCCCGGGTGGCCCGCCTCTTCGAAGACCGGGACCTCGTGTCCGTCGCCGTCGTCGACGAGCACCGAAGGCTGATCGGCCGGATCACGGTCGACGACGTGGTCGACATCATTCGCGAGGAGGCCGAGCATTCAGTGATGGCGACGGCCGGTCTCGATGAAGAGGCCGACACCTTCGCGCCCGCGATCACCAGCGCCCGGCAGCGGGCGATCTGGCTCGGAATCAATCTCGTGAGCGCGCTCATCGCGGCCTGGGTGATCCACCTCTTCGACCAGGCCATCGAGGAACTAGTGACGCTGGCGATCCTGATGCCGGTCGTCGCCAGCATGGGCGGCGTCGCCGGCACCCAGAGCCTGGCGCTCGTCATCCGGGGCATCGCGCTCGACCAGGTACGGGAAGGAAACCGCTGGCGGCTGCTCAAGAAGGAGCTCGCGGTCGGCGCGATGAACGGCCTCTTGTGGGCGCTCGCGGTCGGGCTCATCGTGAGCTTCTGGTTCGACAACTTCAGGCTGAGCCTCGTTTTCGGGATTGCCCTGACGATCAACCTGGTGACAGGGGTTGCCTCGGGAACGGTGATCCCGATGCTGCTGCAGCGGCTGCGCGTGGATCCGGCAGTTGCCGGTGGCGTAATTCTCGTCGCGCTCACCGACGCGTTCGGATTCTTCGTCTTTCTGGGACTCGCGGCGGCGTTTCTCGTGTAAGGGACTCGCGACGCCCCCGATCGCCCCTGCCTTCGGGCCGCTCAAGCGTCGCGGGAAGCGGATTCCGAGCGTTGCAGCCAGCGCCGCAACAGCATGGCCCCGGCGATGACGAGCGCGACCACCGCCGCGAGAATCGCGAACGCGCCGGCCCCGGGCTCACGCATGGCGGCCACGACCCGGTCGATGAAGAGCACGGTCGCGACGATTCCCGGCGCCATGCCGAGCATGGTGCCCAGGAAGAAGTCGCGCGCTCCGATGTGCGAGGCGCCCGCCACCAGGTTTACCACCGTGAAGGGGGCGACCGGGATGAGCCGGACCGCCATCACGGCGAGGAGTCCTCGCTCGCCCAGTCGCCGGCTCAGGCGGTTGATGCCCGTCCCCCCCAGGCGGCGCACAGTGTCGCGGCCGAGCGCCCGGCCCAGAACGTAGGTGGCGCCCGCGCTCAGCAGCGAGCCCGACAGCGCGAGCGCAAGTCCCAGCCACGGTCCGAAGACGAGCACGGTGAGCGCGACCAGCAGCGTCACGGGGACCACCAGAAACCCGGCGAGAACGTAGATGCCCAGCACGCCGAGCGTGCCCGCGGAGGACTGCCTGAGCGCCTCAGCTGCGCTCACCAGCGTCTCCCACTGCAGCCAGTCTCCCAGCGGCGTCCAGCGCCAGGCCGCTGCGAGCCCAAGGAGCAGCGCGAGCAGCGCGCCGAAGGCGATGATCCGCTTCACGCCCGAGGCGGTCTCCTCCCGCGGCACGAACTCGGAGACGAGACGCTCGGCATCGACCGGCCGCTCGGGATCGATCATCTCCCGGTCGGGCAGCCACTCTTCCATGTCCTCATCGATCACTGGATTCAGCGCTTTCAAGGTGCGTTCGCCGCCCTCGAGCGCCCGGACCGTTGCAAGCAACCTGCCCGTTTCCTGCTCCTTCGCGGCAACCCTCACGGGCTCGCTCCCAAGATGCTCCGCGAGGAGCCGCTGGCGCAGCGCGGCGATCGCGTCGCCCACGCGCCCATCGCCCCGCGCTTCGATTGCGAGATTGCACTCCGTGTCGAAGCCCATCGACCGGTTGCACAGGTTGGCCGAGCCGATCGTGAGGAGCTCGTCGTCCACAATCAGCAGCTTCGAGTGGACATTGAGAAAGACCTCGTCCGGTCCCGGCAGGTGCGGGTAGAGGCATTGGTAGCGGCCGTGGCGGTCCGCCTGCGTCAGGCGCTGGTGCATCCGGGCGCGCAGCACCCCCATGGTGGATTCCTCGAGCCAGCCGCTGTCGCTGCGCCGGGAGACGAGCAGAACCTCGGGACCGTCCGCCTCGTCGAGGCGCCGGGCGAGCGCCTCCCCTACGGCGCTGGCGGTGAAATACTGGTTCTCGATGTAGATGCCGCGCTGCGCGGCGGCGACGGCATCGAGGTAGAGCTGCTTGATCTCCTGGACTTCAGCGTACTCCTCGTACGCCGGCTCGGTGCGCGCGATGGCGACCTCGACATCGGACAGATCGGTATCCAGCCCCGGCGGCCAGGGATCGTGTGCCGGGTCCCCGCCGCCGCGCGTGATTTCCTCGCCCGTGGCGCGGCGCCAGCGCTCCCGTGCAAGCTCTCCCAAGGCCGCTGCCGCCGCGCCGTCGACCGCCATCTGCAGGTCGTGGAACGGAGAGCAGGGATCGCCATCCGGGTGGCGGCGCCGTGGATCATTCGGGCGGTGCTCCGGCGTATCCCAGCGGCAATGCGTGAGATCGAGCCCGCCGACGAATGCCACCGCATCGTCGACGACGACGATCTTCTGGTGGTGGGAGCCGCCAACCGGGTGCGCGTTATCCAGATGAAACCGCAGCCGGCGATGCGTTCGCCATCCGAGATGATAGATCGGCAGTATCTCGCGGCCGGTGGCGTAGAGCATCGCGAAATCCCAGTCGAGCACGTAGATGTCCGGTCCGCCGGAGCGCCTCGCCAGCGCGTCGAGGAATTCGCCCAGGGTTTCCGGCAGGCCGTCTTGCGCGCCCTCCGGAACGAGCCGGATGCGGCTGTCGATATCCCAGCCGATGATGAGAATCGAGCGCTGCGCGCGCGCCGCAGCGGCGCGAAAGGCCGCGAAGTAGGCGGCCCCGTCGACGATGAATGCGACACGGTTTGCGCGCTCGGCGCGCCAGCAGTTGCGTCCGGGGGTCAGCATCGTGATCGTTTCAATCGCGCGAGCATCGTGCGGGGCGCTTCATCGCAATCGCCTCCGCGCGCCCGGAGTCAGCGCCGGCGGGGCGGCTCCTTGATCGGCTTTCCCGGGCGCTCGGGACGCGCGGGCGGATCCTTCACCGGGCGGGAAGGCCCGCTCGGGGACGGGGGATCGGACACGGGCGGCTTGCGCCCGCGACCGGGTTCCCTTATCGCTGGCGGGCGGCGCGATCGCTTTGCCACGGGCCATCTGCTCCATTCGTATGGATCATCGTGCCGATCATCTCAGCTTCCCGACTCCGCCTCAACCGCCCCGCTTCGGATGTGCAGGTCGCGTTGCGGGAAGGGAATCTCGATATCGTGCTCCCGGAAACACTCGTATATGGCGACGTTGAGCGCGCTTACCAGCCGGCCGCGATGGTGGACCTGCGTGTCGCTCCAGGCCCGCAGCTCGAACTCGAGCCCGCTGTCGCCGAATTCGAGGAGCCGCGCCGTCGGCGCCGGGTCCTTGAGCACATCCTTCTCCTCTTGCGCGACCTCGAGCAGCAGCTTCTCCACGAGCCGCACGTCGGTGCCATAGGCCACGCTTACCGGAATGCGAAAGCGCACCTTGCCGTCGTTGTACTTCCAGTTGACGACGTTCTCCGTGATGAACTTGGAATTCGGCACGACGATCGTGATGTTGTCGTTGGTGAGCACCTTGGTGCTGCGCGCGCCGATCTCCACGACATCGCCCTCGACCTCGTCGACCACGACGCGATCGCCGATCTTGATCGGCCGCTCGAACATGATGATGAGTCCGCTCACGAAGTTGCTGACAACGTTCTGCAGCCCGAAGCCGAGACCGATGCCGAGCGCCCCGGCGAGCACGTTCAGCGTCGTCAGATCGATGCCCGCGGTCTGCAGTATCACGAGAAAGCCGATGAGCAGCACCACGTAGCGCGTGAGCGAGGCGACCGCCTGCCGGGCCCCCACGTCGAGGCCGCCGCGCGCAAGAACCCGTTCCGCCATCCAGTAGCGCAGCTTGCCGGCGAGGTAGAACAGCCCGACGATGAAGACCAGGATGTAGATCAGCGTCCACGGCGTGAACGACGTTCCGCCCAGCTCGAAGAGCTGTACGTCGAATATCCGCGTTGCCGCTTCAAGCCACTTCTGCCAGTCCTGCATGGGCCCCCCTTGGCGAGCGTGCCGTCGCACCCGGACCGGCTATCATCATATCGCGGATGGGGCGGGTCATCGGCGTCCCGCCGGCGCGCAAAGAAAGACAGAAAACATGTTCTCGAAATTGATCGGCGGCGTCGCGCCTTCGAGCCGCTGCTGAAGCAGCTGGCGCACGAGTCTCGTCGTTACGGCAGTCCGGTGCTGCTCGTCCATGGTGACGAGCGCCGCTACCGTGTTGATCAGCCGCTTCGCGACCCCGCAAGCCGGACACTGATCGGGAACTTTAACCGCGTCGAGGTCTTTGGAGGTCCCGCGATGAACTGGGTACGGATGCGCGTCAGCGAGGACGCCAGGCGCGTCAGGTTCTTTGTCACACCTGGCGGCTGACGCGAATGACGAATGATAAATTTTGAATGATGAATCAAGAGCCGTGGCGCGCTCTAAATCCAAAATTCAAAATCTAAAATCTGAAATTTGGAATTCAATGGTGATGGTGGTGCTCACCATCACCATGGACGTGGCCGTGCTCGAGCTCTTCGTCGGTCGCCGCACGCACCCCCGTAACGATGCACGCAAAATGCAGCGTCTGGCCGGCGAGCGGATGGTTGCCGTCGACCACGACCTTGTCATCCGCGATGTCGGTGACCGTGTAGATGAGAGTCGCACCGGAGTCCTCGCCGCGTCCCTCGAAGCGCATCCCGACCTCGAGGTTGCCCGGGAACTTGTCGCGCGGCTCCATGCGCACGAGCTCCTCCTCATAGTCGCCGAACGCGTCCTCCGGCTCGAGCCGGATCTGGCAGCGCTCGCCGACGTCCTTGCCGGAAAGCGCCTCTTCCACCCGCCGGAAGATGCCGTCGTATCCGCCGTGCAGGTACTCGACTGGCGTCTCCGAGCTCTCGATGAGTTGTCCGTCCGAATCCAGCAGCTCGTAGGTCAACGTGACAACCGTGTCTTTCGTCACCTGCATTTTCCGCTCTCGCGAAGCAATTCGAGCACGGTGGCCGCGTGACCGCGCGGGGTCACGCCGTAGAGCGCGTGCTTGAGAAGCCCCTTGCGATCGATGATGAAGGTCGAGCGGACGATGCAGGTCCTCGCCCTCCCGTCGACTTCCTTGTCCCGCAGAACGCCATAGCGGCGGCACACCTCGCCGTCCACGTCCGCCAGGAGCTGCACGGCGAGCCCGTGCTTGTCGCGGAACGCGCCGTGCGAGAGACAATCGTCCATGCTGACGCCCAGCACCACGGTCTTCAACGCGCCAAAGTCGTCGTCGAGCTCGCTGAAACCGATCGCCTCCATGGTGCAGCCCGGCGTGTCGTCCTTCGGATAGAAATAGAGCACCACGTTCCGCTTGTTGCGGAAATTCTGCAGGCTCACCATGTTCATGTCGGCGTCGGGCAGGTCGAAGGGCGGTGCTGCCTGTCCCGGTCGCAGCAGTTGAGCGCTGTGTTGAGCTTCGGGCAACATGGCAGGCTCATTTTGTGAACATCAATCGCCCCGGTCAAGCGTTTTTCTCAGAGGGCTGCGCCGGGCCCGGAATCCGCGTACGTTATCATCGTTTTGCATGGCGAAAACTCGTCTCGGCGGCCAGTCGTTCGACCCGTTTCTGCGCCGCCACTGGCAGAAGAAGCCGTTACTGGCGCGCGCCGCGCTGCCGCAATGTGCCGGTCTCGTGAAGCGTGACCAGCTTTTCGCTCTGGCGGCGCGCGATGACATCGAATCGCGACTTGTTCTGCGGAGCGGAAGGCGCTGGGATGTTCGCCACGGGCCCTTCACGGCCCGCGAGCTGGGACGCTTGCCCGCGACCGGGTGGACGCTGCTCGTGCAGGGCATCGACCGCGTGCTGCCCGCGGCGAGCGAGCTCCTGCAGCGCTTCACGTTCCTTCCGCACGCGCGGCTCGACGACGTGATGGCGAGCTACGCGCCTCCCGGCGGCGGCGTGGGCCCGCATTTCGACAGCTACGACGTTTTCCTGCTGCAGGTGCAGGGCGTGCGGCGCTGGCGCGTCAGCCGCCAGCGCGATCTCTCGCTTGTCGAGGGCGCGCCGCTTCGGATCCTGCGTCGTTTTCGCGCGTCAGCCGAGTGGTTCCTGCACCCCGGCGACATGCTCTACCTGCCGCCGCGCTACGCGCACGAGGGGACCGCCGTCAGCGAATGCGTCACCTGCTCGATCGGGTTTCGCGCGCCGCAGGCGCAGGAACTGGGAACGAGGTTCCTGGAATTCCTGCAGGAGGAGCTGCACCTGGAAGGCATCTACCGCGATCCCGGGTTGCGGCGCCCGCGTCATCCGGCCTTGCTCGATGACGTCATGACGGGGAAGCTCAAGCGCATGCTTGGCAGGATCCGGTGGAGCGCCGGGGACGTCGAGCGTTTTCTCGGATGCTATCTGACGGAGCCCAAACCCAACGTCGTCTTTTCCCGACCGCGCCGGCCGGCGGCACCGGCCGTTTTCGCGCGTCGCGCCGCGCGCGGAGGAGTGCGCCTCGCGCCGGCGACCCGCATGCTCTTTCGCCACGGTGCCTTCTTCATCAATGGTGAGTCCTGCGCGGCGCATCCACGCGCCGGGCGCACATTGCGCCAGCTGGCCGACCACCGCCTCCTTCCGCCCGCCACGGCAATCGATCGGGAATCGGCGCATTGGCTCTACCGGTGGTACCGTGCCGGGTATCTCGAACTTGGAGCGTGACCGTTGACGCGTGACCGGCGAGCGCCGCCGTGAGACACTAATTTCATGCAGCGCACGGGCAATCTCCCCCACGCGCAATATCGGCGCTTCGAGGGCATGCGGGAGTTCGAGACGCTCCTCGATGAAATGATCCCGCAGACGCAAAGCGCGATCCGCGTGTTCGACAAGTCTCTCTCCCGGGAATACAACGCCTCGCAACGCTACGAGGCACTGCGCCGGTTCCTGCTGGCGAGCCGGTCGAACCGCCTGATGATCGTCCTGCACGAGACCGAGCCCATCGAGCGCCAGTGCCCGCGCGTGATCGAGCTCGCGCGCCAGTTCAGCTCGGCGGTCAGGATCCGTCAGACGTTGCGGCCCGCGAGGCACGTCTACGATCCGTTCGTGATCTTCGACGCGACTCATTATCTGCACCGCTTTCATTTCGAGCATCTGCGCGCGGCACAGGGCATGAACGACGTCATTGGCGCGCAGCAGCTGCTCGATCGTTTCGCCGAGATCTGGGAGGCCTCGGCCCCCGCAATCTCTGCGGACAAGACAGGACTATGAAAAAGCCGCGCTGGCAGGCCGCTTTTTCAAAGTCAGAAGTCAGAAGTCAGAAGGCAGAAAGCAGGCAAAAGACAGACTACGCAATACGGGCCATCACCACCAGACAGTTTCTATTCTGCCTTCGGCCTTCTGACTTCTGACTTCTGACTTCTGACTTTAGGTGATTTGGCGCCACGCAAATCCTTCGTCCTGCGTCGCGACACCGATCCAGTCCGTCTCGCATCCCAGCTCGCCGGCCAGCGCCGCGCGCGCGAGCTCCGGCGTGTTGTTCGTGCGCGAGAGATGCGCCGCGAACACATGCTGCAGCCGGGAGCAGTCCATGGCCTGCACGAGCTCGGCCGCTGCCGTGTTGGCAAGATGCCCCAGGCGACCCGCGATGCGGCTCTTGAGGCGCGCGGGGTACGGGCCATTCATCAACATGTCGAGGTCGTGGTTGCACTCCAGCACCAGAGCGTGGACGCCCGAGAGCACCTGGGCGATGTGCGGGGTCGGCTGCCCCGTGTCGGTCAGCACACCGAGCCTCGCGGCGCCATCGGACACCATGAACTGCACCGGCTCGCGCGCATCGTGGGGAACGGGAAACGGTCTCACCTCCACGCCGTTCACGGCAAACGTCGTGTAGGGGTCGATCAGCACGGTGCGCGGAATCGAGCGGCCGTCCGCGCCGAGCCCCGAGAGCGTCCCACGCGTGAGATAGACTGCGATGCCGAAGGCCGAGGCAAGCTTCGCGACGCCGCCGCCGTGGTCCTCGTGCTCGTGCGTGACGATGATGGCGTCAAGGTCGTCCGGCGCGACGCCTGCCCGTGCGAGGCGCGCCGTCACCTCCGTCAACCCGAACCCGCAGTCGAGCAGGATGAGGGTGTCGTCCGACTCGATGAGCAGCGCGTTGCCGCTGCTGCCGCTGCCCAATGATGCAAATCGCATCAACGGCAGTGACCTGTGACCTGTGACCGGTGATCCGTAAGCGAAGCGGGAAGCGACGGCTTTCGCATTTTACCGGTCACGGGTCACGGGTCACGGGTCACTGATTACTTCAGCTGGTTGTAGAGGAGCGTGAGAATCCGGCTGGACGTATCGGATTGCTCCTGAGCGCCTTTGCCGTTCAGCACGTTGACCAGGGATCCCGACTGCTTGTCGGTTACCAGGATCCGGTATTGTTCGGGCTTGGGCGGCTCGGAACCGCCCCAGAATTTGAGCTTCGAGAGCCAGCCGGTCTCCTTCTTCGTCTCGACGTCGATCTGCGGATCGATGTAGCGCACGTAGTACAGGCCCTTGGAGCGATCCCGGTCCTCCACGGTAAAGCCCACGCGGTCGAGCGCGAGCCCCACCCGGCGCCAAGCGCGGTCGAACTGGTCGTCCAGCGCCAGCGTCCCGCCATCCGGCCCCTTGATCAGCCGCGCGCGCGGGGCGACGTTTCCGGCGCTCGCCAGCTGTCGCTTGGCACGCTCTCCCTCGACGCCGAACCGGGTCATCAGGCGCCCCAGCATCTCGGCTTCGAGAGTCGGGTCGGGCGGCCGCGGCTGCCATATGGTGCTCCGTATAATGTCATCCGACGGACCCTCTGTGTTGGTGAACACTTCCTCCATGCCGCGGTGGCTGATATAGATTTCCGTGGTTCCGGGCGTCACGCCTTTCTCGAGGCGGGTCCGAAACTTGTCGCGCTCGCTGGTCGAGTAGACCGAATCGAGCACCCGCCCGAAGAAGTTCCGGATCACGCCCGCATCGAGCTTCGCGCGGTTTTCGGCCCAGTCGGTCTCCATGATTCCCGCCTCGGGGACTTCGACGTTGACGATGAAGCCGGTCTCCTGCCAGAACTGCTTGACGACCGGCCACACCTGGTCAGGCGTGCCGTTCACGATGAGCCAGCGCTGGTTGCCGTCGCGCTCGACGCGAACGTTCTGCGTCGTCGGCAACACGACCGAGGCCACGGTTGGCGAGGCGGATCCGGCCGAGCGATCGCGCGCGTAATCGGAATAGGTCGCCGTTCCCCGCGGGTTGATGTCGGGCACGGCATAGCGATCGTCGGCGCCCGGGCGCGTGAGATCAGGCGGGATCTCGAGCGGCGGGAGCTTGCCGGTCGACTTGTAGTCGACCTTTTTTGTCTCGAACCCGAGAGTGGTGCATGCCGCCAGCAGAAGGCTGGCGAGCACGAGGGCTGCGTGGCTCCAGGACCTACGCAGCGACATAGCGCTCCCCCGGCGCTTCCGCCCGCACGCCCGCGTGCCGCATGGCTTCACGCACCTGCTCGTGATAAGCCGCGGAGAGCGGCGTGAGCGGCAACCGGATTCCCCCCTTGATGAGTCCCATCTGGGCTACGGCCCACTTCACGGGGATCGGGTTCGCTTCGACAAACAGGTGGCGGTGCAGGGGCAGCAGGCGATTGTTGAGCTCGCGGGCCGCAGCGACATCGCCGGCGAGCGCCGCGGCGCACATCTGGTGATTAAGTCTTGGCGCGACGTTCGCGGTAACGGAAATGACCCCGTTACTGCCGAGCAGCATCAACGCGAGCCCGGTTGCGTCGTCGCCGCTGTATACGGCAAAGTCCTTCGGCTTGCGGCGGATGAGATCCGATCCGCGCTCGAGGTTGGCGGTCGCGTCCTTGATGCCCACGATGTTAGCGATCTGCGCCAGCCGGAGCACCACGTCGTTCTGCAGGTCGGCGACGGTGCGTCCCGGCACGTTGTAGAGGATGTGCGGGATGTCGACCGCCTCCGCGATCGCCTTGAAGTGGCGGTAGAGCCCTTCCTGCGTCGGCTTGTTGTAGTACGGGACGACGGTGAGGCTCAGATCCGCGCCAGCCTGCTTCGCGTAGGCGGCGAGCTCGATCGCCTCGCTCGTGGAATTGGCTCCCGTTCCGGCGACAACGGGTACGCGTTTGGCGGCGTGGTCGACGGCCGTCTTGATCAGGAGCCGGTGCTCATCGAAGTCCACCGTCGGCGACTCGCCCGTGGTGCCCACCACCACGATGCCGTCCGTGCCTTCCTTGATATGCCAATCGATGAGGCGCCGGAATGCATCGAGATCGAGGGCGCCGTCGTCCAGCATCGGCGTCACGATCGCAACCAGACTCCCCTGCAACGACGCCATTTGGGAAAAGTCCTTATTAAACAGGAACGCGTCCCGGTGAAATGTCACAATTCTACCTGAATCGCGACCGGCGAATAAACCTTTGATCGGCCGCTTTTTACCCGAATTTCGCCCGCCCGGCCTCTCGTGCCGGGGCGACGTCCCGCCATGCAAAATTAAAGCGGCAGCCACGCTGCGCGCAGAGAGGATCGCGCGCAGGACGCCCGTCTCTCTCGTCAGCCCTGCTGGGCGCGATAGAAACGGGGAAGAAAGGCATCGGCGTCGGCCGTCCCGGTCACGGACTCTGGGCGCGCCCGGACATCATCGGCCGCATCTGCGACCGATGGAATCCAGCTCGCGCACAGCACGTCCGGACCGTACTGGTCCGAAGGCGCTGCCTTTGCCTTGGGCAAGGTCGAATTCACGCCGTCCATATCGCCGTGACAAGCGAAACGGCTCATTGGTTCCGCACCGCCGCACTCGAGATCAATCGTGTCACCCGATAGCGACAGGTGCGAGGCATGACCGGCATCAGCGGGGCGCGACGGCGCAGATGCGTTGTACCATCGCGGGCCGCGGGTCGGAGACAAACAAGTCCTCGTAGGCGATCACGCGCAGGCGCCCGCGAACGACCTCGAGCAGCTCCCCGGCGCGCAGCAGAAATTCGGGATTGGATGGACGGCCGTAGCGCTCGTTGCCTTCCGCGAACGTTTCGTAGATCAGCACCCCTTCGGGAGCCAATGCCGCGAGCAGGCGGGGAAACAGGGGCCGCCAAAGGTAGTTGACCGCCGCGATCCCCGCGAAACGCTGACCCTCGTAGGGCCAGGAGCCCGATTCAATATCGGCGCAGCGCGCGGTCACCTTCGCCACCCCGCTCAGCCACGAGAGCACCGCAGGGTCCCGGTCGACCGCTTCTACCGGGTGGCCCCGGGCCGCAAACAGGCGCGCGTGCCGCCCGCGTCCGCAGGCGACGTCGAGCACTCGTCCGCCCGCGGGCACCCGCTCCGCGCAGCGGACGACCCATGGCGAGGGTGTCGTGAGGTCTTGGTGATCGCTGCTCATTACCGTGACCGGTGACCAGCGGGGCTGTCTTTCAGCCGCCGATGAACGCCCAGCCCTCACTCCTTCCCTCTCTCCCAAAGGGAGAGAGGAAGCAATTGCCTCCCGTCTCCCGTTGGGAGAAGGGTCGGGGATGAGGGATTGAACGCCGATTCAACTTATAAATCCTTCCACCTTCTGACGTCTGCCTTCTGCCTTCTGCCATCTGACTTCGGCTCACGGGGCACTGGTCACGTCTTGGCATCATGAATGGCGCGGCTGTCGGCGGGTGCCTCGACGCGCTCGTGCATGCCGTAGTCGCGAATGACGCTCGCGACGCGCAGCCGGTAGTCGGCAAACACACCGCCTCGCCCCTTCGCCTGCGCGGCGCGATGACCCTCGAACCGGCGCCAGCGCTGCACCGCTTCCTCGTCGCGCCAGATGGAAAGCGACAGCATCTTTCCCTCGTTCGTAAGGCTCTGGAAGCGCTCGATGGAGATGAATCCGTCGTGCTTCTCGATTTCGGGCCGGAGCTGCTCGGCCAGATCGAGATATTCCTGTTTCCGCCCGGCAGCGGGCATCACTTCAAAGATCACCGCGATCATGGGAAATCCAGTCTGATTGGAGTGCAGAACCATTTAACCGCCACGGTGCACCCGGGATCAATACCAAAGAAAACGGGCACGCCGGCGTGCCCGTTTTGATTTGAATGCGCCCTCACCCTGCGCTCTCCCCCAGAACCGGGAGAGAGGGGAATTCATATGTCAGGTGACGCGGATGTTCTTGAACTGCCACGGATCCGACCGGTCCACGTCCTCTTCGAATAGCCACCCGCGGTCCTGAAGCGGCGTCCAGTCGGAATAGGCGCCGACGATGTCCCCGAGGTAGGGATCCGCGATGTCCAGCACGCGCCGATAGTCGATCTCATCGGGATCAAGGACCCCCGCTTCGGGATTCTCCAGTATCCAGACGAGCCCGCCCAGCACTCCGGCCACGACCTGCAGGCTCGTCGCGTTGTTGTGCGGCGCGAGCTTGCGCGCCTGCTGGATCGAGAGCCGCGAGCCGAACCAGTAGGCGTTCTTCGCGTGGCCCAGGAGAAGCCCGCCCAGCTCGTCCACGCCGTCGACGATCTCGTCCATGAAAATGCGGTAGTGGGGCTGCGCGATCCAGTTCTTGCCGCCCATCTCGTGGTTGGAAAGCACCGCGTCGTCGCACGGGTGATAGGCGTAGTGGCAGGTCGGGCGGTAGATCGCGCTCCCGTTCTCCCGTACCGTGAAGAAGTCGGCGATCGAGATCGCCTCGCCATGGGTGATGAGAAAGCCGTGAAAGGGGCCCTCGTCCGGCGTCCACGAACGCACCTTGACCGACATGCCCGGCCGATCGAGATAGATGGCCGACTCGCAGCCGTAGCCGTGGCGGTGCCCGTCGGCCGGGAAGTGCTTCTCGTGAGTGCCCCAGCCGAGTTCGGAAGGCTGCCGCCCCTCGCTCACGAACCCGTCCACGGACCAGGTGTTGGCGAACTCATTCTTCCGCTTGCGGGGCTCGGCCACCTGTGTGTCGCGCTCGGCGCAATGAACGGCCTTGATACCGAGCTTCTGCGCGAGCAGCGCCCACGACTCGCGCGTTTTCGGAATCTCGATGTCGCCCCACACGTCGCGCGCGACGTTCACCATGCCCTGCTTCACCCAATGGGAGATGAGCCCCGGGTTCGCGCCGTGGGTCGGGACGACGGTGAAGGCCCTCGGGTACTTCCGCCGCAGCTGCAGCACCTCCTCGCGCAGGCCGTAATTGGAGCGCTGGCTCGGCGAGAGCGAACCGTCCGTGTACATGCCGTGCCAGGGCTCGATGCAGGTGTCGAGGTAGAAGACCCCACGTTGCAGGCAATACTCGATGAGAGCCGCGCTCGCCACGTCGACCGACAGGTTGAGCAGGAAATCGCCCCTGCCGACCAACGGCTCGAGTATCGCCTGGCAGTTGTCGCGCTTGAGGGGATTGACGATGAATTTGACGCCGTACTCTTCGGCCTCTTTCCGGCCGCGATCGTCGGCGGTGATGATCGTGATGCGTTCGCGCGGCATGTCGACATGCCGCAGAATGAGCGGTAGCGTCCCCTGCCCTATGGAGCCAAATCCTACGAAAAGCAGCCTTCCGTCAAACCTGACGTGTTTTTTCTCGTCCATTCCTCGTTTGAGCCGCGGTGCCGCGCGCTACCGCATGGCCCGAATTTTTCTACGGCGAAGTCTAGCACCATGTTGCGCATAACGTGTAGTAGTTTCGCGCAAAAAGATCAGGGGTCAACGGGCCGGCCGCTCCGGATTCAAGGGACGTGTCGCCGGCGCAGGCAGCGCCTGGATGGTTCTCCGAAGCTGCGCTGTGGTTTATCCTTGGATCCCTGACGTATGCAAGCAGGCGGCGGGCGCTGCGCAAGCGCTGGCGGCTCGCCGGATTCTGGATCGAGGAGCAGGCATGGGACGAACGGAGACTCTGAATGCAGCGGTGCCGGCCAACGACGCGGTGGCCGGCCTGATCAAACGCGCGCGCGCCGCGCAAAAAATCTACGAGCGTTCGACGCAGGCACAGCTGGACGAGGCCGTCACCGCGGTCGGCTGGGCCATCATGAACCCGGAGCACAACAAGGCGCTCGCCGAGATCGCGGTGAAGGACACCGGCCTTGGCGTAGTGGCCGACAAAATCGAGAAGAACCACCGCAAGACGCTCGGGCTGCTGCGCGATCTGCAGGGCGCACGTTCGACGGGGATCATCGCCGAGATTCCGGAAAAAGGCCTCGTTGAGATTGCGCGCCCGATGGGCGTGATAGCGGCCGTGGTCCCGTCGACCAACCCCGGGGCGACGCCCGCGAACAACATCATCAACGCCCTGAAATGCGGCAACGCGGTGATTCTCGCGCCCTCGCCCAAGGGATACGGCACCTCCGCGCTGCTGCTTGAGTACATACATGCGGAGCTCGGACGCATCGGCGTCCCTGCCGATCTGGTGCAGCAGCTGCCCGCCCCCGTCACCCGCGAGCTGACGAATGAATTGATGAAGCAGGCCGACCTCGTCGTTGTCACCGGCTCGCAGAACAATGTCCGCGCCGGCTACTCGAGCGGCACGCCGTGCGTGGGCGTCGGGCTGGGCAACGTGGTGGTGATCGTGGACGAATCGGCCGATCTTGCCGATGCAGCGGCCAAGATCATGCGCTCCAAGACCTTCGACAACGCGACCAGCTGCTCCTCGGAGAACTCGGTCATCATCCACGACAAGGTCTACGAGAGGATGATCGCGGCGCTCGCCGGCGAAGGGGGAGTGATGCTGACGTCCGCGGAAAAGGAGACATTGCGTGAAGCCATGTTTCCCGGCGGGAAGCTCTCGCCTGCGATCACCGCGCAGCCGGTAGGAAAGATCTGCGCAATCTCAGGCCTCACGCGGCCCGCGCTCGTCGAAGCGAGGTGCCTGCTCGTCGAGGAAACCGGCGCGGGCAGAAACCATCCGTTTTCCGGGGAGAAGCTCTCGCCCGTTCTCGCCGTCTACCGCGCGCGCGATTTCGATCATGCCTTCGACATCATGCGCGCGATCTACGACTATCAGGGCAACGGCCACTCCTGCGGCATTCACACCCGGAACGAGGCCAACATCGCGCGCCTCGGCCACGAGATGACGGTATGCCGCGTCATCGTCAACCAGGCGCACGCCATCGCGAACGGCGGCAGCTTCGACAACGGGCTGCCCTTTTCCCTCTCGATGGGCTGCGGGACCTGGGGACGCAACAGCATCTCGGACAATCTCAACTTCCGGCATTTCATGAACATCACGCGCATCGTCCGCCCCATTCCCCCGCGTCAGCCCTCGCCTGACGATATCTTCGGCGCGTACTGGAAGAAATACAAAAACCATTAACCACGGAAGCACACGGAAAAAAAGCAGAAGAACAGCGCATGCGGCAAATTCGAATTGCCCCGACCGAAGTTTCCGTGTCCTTCCGTGTGGTTCCGTGGCTATGACTTTGAGCAACTCCTGGCAATGAACTTCGAGGAGCATGCGGCCAAGCCGCTCCTGGCTAAATACGGCATTGCCGTCCCGCGGGGCGCGCTCGCAAAGACGCCCGATGAGGCCGCGCAACGAGCGAAGGAAATCGGCGCGGTGGTGGTGAAGGCCCAGGTCCCGACGGGCAAGCGCGGCAAGGCCGGGGGCATCAAGCCCGCCGCGACACCTGACGAAGCGAAGGACCGCGCAAAGACGATCCTCGGCATGGAAATCGCTGGTCACAAGGTCGAGGAGGTCCTGATCGAGGAGCAGATGCCGATCGCGCGCGAGCTCTATGCCGCGGTGCTCAACGATCCCGACAGCAAGGGCCCGCTTGTCATGTTCTCGACCGAAGGCGGGATGGACATCGAAGAGATCGCGGTGAAGACGCCGGACAAGATCCGCCGCAAGGCCGTCGATATCCGCCACGGCTTTGCGCAGTCGGATGCAAAGGCGTTGGTTTCCGGCCTGGGCCTCGGGGCAGCGGAGAGCAAGCTCTGCAGCGCGCTCGCCGCCCTTTACGGGGCGTATGCAGCGTACGATGCCGAGCTCCTCGAGGTGAATCCGCTGATCGTCACCCGCGACGACCGCGTCGTCGCGCTCGATTGCAAGTTCGTGATGGACGATTCCGCCATCATTCGCCACCGCGATGTTGCGGACACCGGCACGCCGGACTCGCTGACCGAACTCGAAGCGATGGCGAAGACCGTCGGGCTCAAGTACATCGAGCTCGACGGCAATGTCGGAGTGCTCGCGAACGGCGCCGGCCTCACGATGACGACCATGGACGTCGTTCGCCATTACGGCGGGCGGCCGGCGAATTTTCTCGAGATCGGCGGAGAGTCCTACACCAAGGCGAAGCCCGCGCTCGAGCTCCTGCTCTCGAAGCCCGGCATCAGGAGCCTCGTCATCAACTTCTGCGGCGCCTTTGCCCGCACCGATGTCATGACCCAGGGCGTCATTGAAGCCATCGAAGCGTTGAAGCCCAAGTTGCCGATCTTCTTTTCTGTCAGTGGCACTGGAGAAGAAGAAGCGATCCGCTTGCTCAAGGAACGGCTCGGCGTGACACCGCTCGCGACGATGGACGAAGCAAGCAAAGCCGCGGTCGACGCAGCGCGGGGGGCGCAACGATGATCGTCCGCGGCACTGATCGCGTGATCGTGATGGGCATCACCGGCAAGCAGGGGACGTTCTGGACCGAGCGCATGCAGGCCTACGGCACCCGGATCGTGGGCGGCACGCACCCTGCGAAGGCCGGCACCATGCACTGCGGCGTGCCCGTCTTCGCTACCGCTGGCGAGGCAATGAAAGGCGCCGCATTCGACCTCGCGATCCTCTTCATCCCGCCCTTGATGGTCAAGGAAGCCGCGATGGACGCGATCGAGGCCGGCGCGAAAAGCCTCGTCGTGCTGACCGAGCACATACCGGTGCACGACGTCATGTACTTCGTTGCCGCCGCGGATGAGCGCGGCGTTCCGATCCTCGGCCCCAACACCGCGGGCGCCGTCACCCCCGGCGAATGCTTTGCCGGGTTCATGCCCGCCTTCAACGAGCGCATCTTCAAAAAGGGCTCGATCGGCGTCGTCTCGAGGAGCGGGAGCCTCGGCACCCTGCTCTGCCTCGATATCGTCCAGGCGGGCTATGGAGAATCCGCCTTCCTCGGCATCGGCGGTGACCCGATCATCGGTACCACCACGCGCGATGCGTTGATCGCCCTCGATAAGTTTCCCGGCACGGAAGCGGTCGTCATGGTGGGCGAGATCGGCGGTTCGATGGAGGAGGAAGCCGCCGAGTACGCGAAGACGATGACGAAGCCCGTCATCGCCTACATCGCCGGCGGCGCCGCGCCCCAGGGCAAGAAGATGGGCCACGCCGGCGCCATCGTCACCGGCAACAAGGGAAGCTACGCGTCCAAGCGCTCGGCCCTTGAAGCCGCCGGCGTCACCGTGCTGGACACGCCTTCCGACGCCGGCACGGCACTCAAAGCACGGCTCCCCCGCCCGGTCAGAAGCTGAACGTCTGCCGCTCCTGAGCAGCCGCGATCACCGCTGCACCACCCATCCACTCCGCGTTCGTCAACATGTTCTCGTCGGTCACGCCGTGCGTCTTTCCGCAGGGAGGACAAACGCCGATACGCCCGCCGTTTTCCGTGTAAGTCTTCAGCAATTCCGCGACCGGCGGAAAGCTTTTCGGCTTGAGTGTGTCCGCAGCGCCCTTGCGCGCCAGATTTGCGCCGTCGACGGTGAGCCAGACCAGCACGTCGCCGCCCGCTGCGAGTGCGTTGTTTGCCAGCACCAGCGGCGTGGCAACGCGATCCGCATCGGAGTCATAGTTGGTCACAGTGAAGAGATATTTCGCGTTTTGCTGAGCCATGATCGTAAGCCTCCTTGGTTGGTTGAACGGCATTGACTTCGTGTTCATCGCCCAAGACGCAGGCCGCCGCCAAATGGTTCCAGCAGCACGCGTTCCGATGGATTGGCGCATGATGGGTCCCCTCGGCGACACGGCCGCCGAACATGCGACCCGCACGCGGCGTACCTATATGGAAGTATCGGGCGACGGGCGATTGCGCCGGGACCGCCGCGGTGGGACCCTCACGCGCAATGGCGGCGGTTCCGCCGCGACTGGCGCTGCGCGCCGTTCATGGAACTCAATTAAGGGTGCCCGCGTCTTGGGGGCAGGAGGCGAGATGGCCGTTTCAAGAAAAACTTTTGAAACTCAGGTGCTTGCGCTTCTGGGGCCGCTCCAGGGTGTCGCCCGGCGGCTCACCGGAAACGACACAGACGCGGAGGATTTGGTGGCGGAAACCATAGCACGTGCGTGGCGGGCCCTCGAGACGCTGGAAAGTGAAGCGGCGTTCCGCGCCTGGCTGTTCCGGATTCTCAACAACACCTTCATCAGCGAGATCCGCCGGGCCGCGGCGCGGCCGCAGACCGAATCGATGCACGAGGAAGAAACGGTTGAAGAAGAGGCCGAGTTTTCGCTCTTCGAGCAGATGCACCAGCCGTTCCTGCTCTGGTTCAGCAACCCGGAACAGGAGTTCCTGGACAAGCTGCTGCGCGAAGATCTTGATCGCGCACTCATGACGTTGCCGGAGACCTATCGGATCGTTGTGATCCTCGCCGATCTGGAAGAGTTCAACTACGCCGAGATCGCCCGAATGCTCGATATTCCCATCGGCACGGTGCGCTCGCGGCTTGCCCGCGGCCGAAGCGCGCTGCAGAAGCTCCTGTGGCAGCAGGCGCAGGAGCGCGGAATCAAGGGCGCTCGCCCCGCCGGGCCGGCGGCGTCCGCCGGCAGCAACGCGCGGGGCGGCATGCAAGACAAGAAGGATGGTGTGTCATGAACAAGCGAAACATCGATTGCGAACAGGCGTTGAGGCAGATCTTTGAATACATCGACCACGAGCTGGGCGAGACCGACCACGAGGCCATGCACCGCCATCTCGAGACGTGCAAGGGCTGCTTCTCCCGCATGGAGTTCGAGCGCCGGCTGAAGGAAAAGGTGGGCGCGTTGCGCGAGGAGAAGCCGACTGAAAAAGTAACCGAGCGCATCAAGGGGCTGCTCAAAGGCTTCTGATGATTCACAGGGGAACGACGGGGAGACGGACATGGTAGCGATCGTGAGTCACAAGCGGGAGGCGATCCAGCGCGCGGTGCGGGACATGTACACCGCGGTTGCTTCGCGGCCCGATCAGGAATTTCACTTCCCGACGGGGCGCAAGGCCTGCCAGGCGCTCGGCTATCCCTCCGAGAGCCTCAGGGGTCTTCCCGAAAGCGCGGTTGAATCGTTCGCGGGGGTGGGATATCCATTCGCGGCAGACGTGATCCGAAGGGGCGATCGCGTTCTGGATATCGGATCCGGTTCCGGCACGGACGCCCTGATCTGCGCCAATCTCGTCGGTCCCGGCGGCCGCGTCTTCGCGCTCGACATGACGGCGGATATGCGCGCGAAGCTCAGGGCGGCGGCGGCCGGTGTCGAAAACATCGAGATTCTGGAAGGCGACGCCGAAGCGATTCCGCTGCCCGATGCATCGGTCGACGTGGTGACATCTAACGGCGTCCTCAACCTGGTGCCCGACAAGGCACGCGCCATCACCGAGATTCAGCGCGTTCTCAGGCCCGGCGGCCGCGTTCAGATCTCGGACATCGCGTTGAGCCGCCCGGTCGCGGAGCGCTTCCGCCAGGACCCCGAGCTCTGGTCCGAATGCGTCGTGGGTGCGGTCGAGGAGGAGCGCTATATGGCGATGCTTCGCGCCGCCGGATTCGAGGAGGTTGAGCGGATCGGCGATCTCGACTACTTCGCGCTCAGCTCGAGCGGCAAGACGCGCGAGGTTGCGCAGCTCTTCAACGCGCATTCCATCTCGTTGCGCGCCGTGAAGCCCCTCGCCGCTCCGGCCGCCCAGCCGGTTCCGGCCGGGCGGGCCGCCTTGGACCTCGTGCGTGAGGTCGGCGGCGTCGGAGCGGCGGTCGTTGCATGGCTCGTCTGCGCCGGCGTTCCCGCGCTGGTCGCGGCCTTCGGCGCGATCGGCGCCGGAGCGCTTGCACAACACGCCTACATGTTTCCGGCGTTCGCGGCCTTTCTCGGCGTCAGCGTCTGGCTGCTCTGGCGCACCGGGCGCCCGCGCGGCGAGCTGCGTCCATTCCGGCTCGCGCTGGTGAGCGCGGTCTTTGCCGTTGCGACCTTCTGGTTCTCGCTGGTGGAGATCTTCCCGTTCATGTGGTGGTGGCCCTACCTTGGGATCGCCGGCCTCGTGGGCGCGAGCGTGTGGAGCTTCATTCTGGCGCGGCGGCCCGGAAACTGCCTTGACGAGATGATCCTGGAACTGAAGCGGGAGGAGCGGCGCGGCTCGCCCGCGCGGCGCCTGGCGGCGGGCACTGTCACCGGCGTCCTCGTGCTCGCCACGCTCTACGGCCTGCACCTGTCCGTCGCCGGATTCATGCCGGGCTAGCAGGAGCGGCTCCCGCCAGACGGGCAGACGGGTACAGAATTTCCGGTCATGAACGAAATATGAATCACGTTTAACGAGGAGAGGTTCAGATGAAGATGGAAACTCTGGCAGTGGACCCGAGCGCCCTGCGCGAGGAAGTGAAGAAGAAGTACCGCGACGTAGCGTGCAACCCGCACGGCGAGCATCATTTCCACACCGGCCGGCCGTTGACCGAGCGCCTCGGCTACGACCAGGCCGTGGTCGGAGCAATGCCCGATGTCGCCGTCGAATCGTTCGCCGGCGTGGCCAACCCGTTCGTTCTCCGGACCCTGGCACGCGGCGAGAACGTAGTCGATGCCGGGTCGGGGGCCGGATTCGACTCGTTCATCGCCGCGCATCAGGTCGGGCCGGAGGGCCGCGTGATCGGCATCGACATGCTCCCGGAGATGCTCGAAAAATCGCGCGAAAGCGCGCAGCTCACGGGGCTCGGACACGTCGAGTTCCGCGAAGGGATCCTCGAGGAAATCCCGGTGGACGATGGCTGGGCCGACGTCGTCATCAGCAACGGCGTCATCAACCTGTGCGTCGACAAGAAGCAGGTCTTCGAGGAGATCTGGCGCGTGCTGCGCCCCGGGGGCAGGCTGCAGTTCGGGGACATCGCGAACGGCAAGCCCGTGCCGGAGTCGGCGCTGAGTAACATCGACCTGTGGACGGCTTGAATAGCCGGCGGCCTTCCGTGCGAAGGCTGGCAGGCGATGATGAAGGAAATCGGCTTCGTCGATATCGAGGTAAGCAAGCCTTACGACACCTTCGGTGAGGCGCGGGGCGAAAAGAGCGCGCGGCGCTTCGAGGTCTACGGCTACACGTTCATGGCGCGCAAGCCGGCCTAGAGTTGGTCAATTACCCCTCATCCCTCCCTCTCCCCGCTGAAGCGGGGAGAGGGAGTGTCTTTGAGACCGGCTGAAGGCAGTCACCGCTCGCACATCTGCCTGTTGTAGGCGTTGCAGCTTGCGCGCGAGAATACGCAGATCCGATACCGATCGTATGCTTTCGAGAAAGGACGGCCATGTTTGACAAGGATCGTTTCATCGAGGAGTGCCGCGCGGCGCTCAAGGAAAGCAACGCGCAGGCCGCCATACGGGAGCTGGTCGCTCGGGCGGTAAGCGACCCCGCACAGGTCGTGCGCGCGCTTGGGGAGCCGAAACGCTCGGGCGTCGAGACGCTGTACAAGGCGGATGACCTCACCATCCTCAACCTGTGCTGGGGACCACGGATGGTGTTCAAACCGCATGATCACCGCATGTGGGCCGTCATCGGCATCTACGGCGGCCGCGAGGAAAACTTCTTCTTCCGCCGCGCAGAGAAGAGTCTCACCCGACACGGCATGAAGGAGCTCAACGCGAAAGACGTCACCCCACTGGGCAAGTCGATCATTCATGCGGTGACCAACCCGCTCGACCAGATCACCGCCGCGATTCACGTCTATGGGGGCGACTTCTTCGCCACGCCGCGCAGCGAATGGAACCCCGAGACCTTCGAGGAAATTCCGTACGACGTGGAAGCCACGATGCGGGCGTTTGAGGAAGCCAACGAGCGGCTCGCGGCAAATCCCGCTCGCACGTAAAGGTCCCAAACCGCCACCATCGGGTCAATCCAGGTGTGAACACCTGCACAGACTTCGGCCGGACTGCGCCGTAGGGTGGAACTCCCGGCAGGTATAATGTCTAACGAATGCCACCGGCCTGTGGTGGCCCGGGATCCGATAACCAGGAACGAATTTTTCGATGAA
>Ga0256867_10000177_pt1 | contig 23855 bp, 21 predicted proteins | sample RVTome_15_FD_185939 | JGI IMG/M metagenome (GOLD analysis project Ga0256867, IMG submission 185939) | Soil microbial communities from uranium-contaminated site in the Upper Colorado River Basin, Wyoming, United States - RVT150D86 (HiSeq) ... | reverse complement strand
GGCGTGGGACGTCATGGAGCGACGGCAACACCCGTGTGGCAGCGTGTTTAGCAATCTCTTGCACTGGAAAGCCGAACCGACTGAGACGGGACCGGGCGGACGCCAGATGAAGCGTCCGCAGGGCGTATTTTCGGCCGTGCATCTGTTCTACGCCCTGAACGAGGCGCTGAAAATGATCCTCGAAGAGGGCTTAGAGGCTCGCTTTGCCCGGCATGTGTTAAATGCGGCAGCGTTTCGCGAAGGGATAACCGCGATGGGCCTGCAGCTACTGGCGCATCCGGAGGTGGCGTCTCCGACCGTAAGCTGCGTACGGCTGCCGGAGGGCATCTCGTCGCAGGTCTTTCTCTCCCACTTCCGTCAGGATCATGGCCTTGCCACCCTGCCCGGACTGGGAGACTACCGGGAAGTCGCCGTGCGCATTGGGCACATGGGGGTGACGGCGACGCCGCGCAATGTGTTCCACGCCTTACATGCTTTCGACCGTATCCTGACCCGTTTGGGACATCAGCACGACTGCGGAGCAGGGGTGACTCGGGCGGCTGGAGTTTATGCTGACGCCGAATCGCACCTGGACTGATCGATCTGCATGAGACGAGCCGGCTGACACGAGATAGATAGGGGCCTCCATAGTGGTTGAGGTGGTGCGATTTCCTGACGGACAGGAGTTTTTCAAGGTTCATCCTCGTACGGAGCAGACAGCGAAAATCTGTGAGTTGTTACGGGAGAGTTCGATTCAGCAAGCCGGTCTGATCCCGTGGGGCTCGAACTACACGTTTCTTGTGACGCTCGATGTGGGTCAACCGGCCCCGCTGCTCGGGGTCTACAAACCCCGCCGGGGCGAGGCGCCGTTGTGGGATTTTCCCAATGGTACGCTGTATAAACGCGAGTATGCCGCTTTCCTTTTTAGTGAGGCGCTAGGATGGGGACTGGTGCCGCCAACAGTGGTGCGGGAGGGACCGCAGGGCGTGGGCACGCTGCAATTGTACATGCATCACCGGCGCCAAGACGCCGATTACTTCGCGTTGCGGGAGCAATACGCGCGTGAAGTCAAGCGCATGGCGGTGTTCGATTTAATGGCGAATAATACCGACCGCAAAGCCGGCCACTGCTTGTTGGATGAGGCGGGTCATGTTTGGGGCATCGATCATGGCTTGACCTTCAACCTCTATTCCGGGCTGCGCACCGTGATTTGGGATTTTGGCGGCGAGCGCATTTCCAAACGCCATGTCCGCGATATCAAACGGGTCGTGAATGAGCTCGAAACCCGTGAGGGGAGTGCATGCGACCTACATGACTGGCTGGCGGAAGACGAGATTGAAGGATTGATTGAACGCATGAGCAAGCTCGCTGCCAATCCGGTCTTGCCCGATTTGCGCCGCCGTCGCAGTGTGCCGTGGTCATTCCGCTAAGATCACATGTCACCGCCTGAGAAAAGCCGCTCATTTGAGCGGTTTTTCTCAGGTGCAGAGCACCCTGCTCCTACAGATTGATTTCCTGCGCCACGAGTTCCCGGTGATAGGTGGCGTCACCAAACGTAAACTCGGAGAACTTGGCGCGTTTGAAGTACAGATGCATGTCGTGTTCCCAGGTAAACCCGATGCCGCCGTGCACCTGAATGCCTTCGCCCGCCGTGTACCGATAGGCATCACTGCAATACGCCTTGGCCATCGAAACGGCTAGAGGCGCATCGGGCACATCTTCATCAATGGCCCAGGCGGCATAGTAGGCCGCCGATTTGGCCGACTCGACCTGTAACATCATTTCCGAGCATTTGTGTTTAATGGCCTGGAAGCTCCCGATCGGGCGGCCAAACTGCACGCGCTCTTTGGCATAGTTCACACTCATGTCAAGCACGCGCTGCGCGCCGCCTACCATTTCGGCGCACAGTGCCGCACAGGCGATATGCAGAACTTTTCTGAGAATGGGCCAGCCCATATCGACTTGGCCGATAATGCGGTCCCGGCCCACCCTGACGCCGTCAAACACCACCTCGGACTGCTTACGGGTCTGATCCATCGTCTTCAGCAGATTGATGGTGACACCCGGCGCCTTGCTGTCCACCAAGAACAAGGTGATGCCGTAGCTCTGATCGCCGGCATCTTTCGTGCGGGCCGCGACCACCATGACGTCGCTCACGTGTGCGTCGGTGATGAATAATTTCGTTCCCGAAATCTCAAATCCACCTTCGGCGGGCGCCGCCTTGACCTCGGCGATGCCTTCGGCATCAAAACGACCGGAGGGTTCCGTCAGGGCAAGGGTGGCGATCAGCGAGCCGTCCGAGATTTTGGGCAGATAGGTTTTTTTCTGCTCTTCCGAGCCCCCCACTAAGATCGTCTGACCGGCCAGAATGACACTGGAGAGAAACGGCGACGGCAGGAGTGCAGCACCCATTTCTTCCAGAATCACCGTCAAATCGATAAAGCCAAACCCCTGGCCGCCGTATTCTTCGGGAAACGCCAGGCCGAGCCAGCCGAGTTGGGCCATTTGGTTCCACAGATCGGGAGAGTATCCCTTCTCATCGTCCATCATTTGGCGCACAAACGTGGTGGGACAATTTTCGGCGAGAAAGTCGTGAGCTGCCGTCCGCAACATCTCTTGCTCTTCGCTAAAACCAAAATCCATTGGATGACATCCTTCTACTGATCACTCTGCGAAATCAATGCCCCAATCGAGTGTCGGGGGCGTTCATGATGGGTCAATGGACCACGAGCCAGACGGCATGACCCCTATATACACAGACGCCCCCAACCCGTCGGGCTGAGGGCGTGCTGACACAAGATGAGGTTTACGCGATCGACTGTTCAGTTTGCGTGTCGAAGAGATGGCAGCGCTCCATATTGAAGTAAACGTCAATATGGTCGTGCATTCTCGCCCGCATTTGGGGACCCATGCGGCTGGTGAAGGTTTGCCCGTGAGCAGATAGCTCCAGGATAATTTCCGCCCCCAGCGGCTCCAGCACCTCAACTGTCGCCTTCAGCGGCACCAGATTTTTCCCTTGCGCGTCTTCTGCCGACAAGACGTCTTCCGGCCGGATACCTAACACGACCTCTTTACCCACATGGGATTCGGCCTGTTTGCCCTGGGCTTCCGACAACGGCAACTGCGTGCCGTTCAGCTCAACGCCATACGAGCCGTTATGCTGCACCAGACGTACGTTCAAGAAGTTCATTGGCGGGCTGCCGATAAAGCCGGCGACAAACTGATTCACCGGTTCGTTGTACACTTCCATGGGCGACCCGACTTGCTGGATGAAGCCATTGCGCATGACCACAATGCGATCTCCCATGGTCATGGCTTCCACCTGATCGTGGGTCACGTAGATCATGGTGGCATTGAGGCGCTCGTGCAATTTGATGAGTTCCGCCCGCATGTTGACGCGGAGTTTGGCATCCAGATTGCTCAAGGGCTCGTCGAAGAGAAACACCTCCGGGTCGCGCACGATGGCCCGGCCCACCGCGACCCGCTGGCGTTGGCCGCCGGAGAGTTGTTTCGGCTTACGTTCGAGCAACTCGCCGATGCCTAAAATATCGGCGGCGTTTTTCACCCGGCGATCGATTTCCGCCTTCGGTGTCTTGCGCAGCTTGAGCGAAAACGCCATGTTTTTGTAGACCGTCATGTGCGGATAGAGCGCGTAATTCTGGAACACCATGGCGATGTTGCGATCTTTCGGCGGCACATCGTTGACGATGCGGTCGCCGATTAGGATGTCGCCCCCACTGATGTCCTCCAGTCCTGCGACCATGCGCAACGTCGTCGTCTTGCCGCAACCGGAGGGACCGACCAAAACGATAAACTCCTTATCCTCAATCTCAAGACTCACATTGTTGACCGCAATCACGTCCTCGGAAAACCGTTTCACGAGGCTACGTAAAGTCACTTGTGACATGGATAATCCCTCCTGCCCGGACGACCTTGCTTGTCCAACCTATCTGCTCCTACCTTAATGGCGCGGCGATTGTGTCATGTTCTATCCGAACTGTCAAGACAACACTGCAATAGACATCAAGCAGCACCCTGATCTCTCACTTCGACTTTAGCCGTGGAGGCTTTACACTTGCCGTTTGAGAGTGTAGCCCACCGCTTCACGGTCCCAGGTGTCCGGGGTCACGCCCTCCGATTGCAACTGATACTTCATGGTGCGTTCCGTGCCGGTTTTGGGAAACGCATCCACGAACCGGACATAGCGCGGAATCATAAAGTAGGCCATATGCGTTTCACAATGTTGCATCAACTCCGTTGGGTCAAGTCGCTCTCCGGGCTGGGTCACGATCGCCACCATGACATCGTCTTCACCCAATTCCGAGGGAATCGCATAAGCGGCCGATTCCAGAATTTTCGGATGGCTATTGACGATTTTTTCGACCTCGAATGACGAGATATTTTCGCCCCGCCGCCGCATAAAATCGTTTTTGCGGTCGACGAAGAAAAAATAATCATCCTCATCTTTATACGCCAAATCACCGCTGCGGATCCAACCGCCACGGGTTTTTTCTTGCGTGGCTTCCGGATTCTTATAATACTCGGTCAGGGCACTGTTGCCTTTGGGCCGGTAAATCAGCTCGCCCACTTCGCCCGGCGGTAACTCGTGGTCATGCTCATCTACTACCCGCATATCGTAGGTGGCGCCAGCTTTGCCCATCGAGCCGATTTTGTCCTCAGCTTTGGCGTCCGTGTTGATCATAAAGCCGCCTTCGGTCTGCGAATAGAGCTCGACGATGCGGGTGTTAAAGCGTTGCTCAAATGCTTCCCAGATCGTCTTTGGCGCAGCGGCGCTCAGGGCAATGCGCAGGGGGTTATCGGCATCATCCGGATGCGCTTCTTGCTTGACCAAAATGGGAATCATCGCGCCAAGAAACAGGGTAAACGTCGCGTTGTATTGGCGCACATCCTGCCAAAACCGGCTGGCACTAAAGCGCTCCGCCAGGGCCACTTTAGTGTCCGACACCAGGGCCATCCACACCATATTCTGGCCACCGATGTGGAACAAAGGCAGGGTATTGTAGACGATATCGGTCTCGTTATATCCGGTCATGATGGGTAGAACAAAACCGCCGTAGGCCCGGCTGTGCCGATGCACCACGCCTTTGGGAAGGCCGGTGGTGCCGGAGGTGTACATGATCGAATCCATATCGTCGGACCAGACTTCTTGCATCGGGCTCGTCGCAGGAGCGGTGAGTAGCTCGGCAAAATCGGTTCCGCCCGAGGGCATATGAGCCGGCGGCTGGCCGTTTTCCCCGAGAACGATGATGCGTTTCAACTGCGTCAGATCAGCGCGAATCGCGTTCAGGACGGGCACAAAGCGATCGCTCAACACCATCGTCTCTGCGTCGGAGTGATTAATGATGTAACTGAGCCCTTCGCCCTTGAGAGCGGTGTTGAGCGGCACGGTCACGCCACCGAGTTTGGCATTGCCCCACCAGGTGTAGAGAAATTCCGGGATGTTGGGCAACATGATGCAGACTTTGTCGTCTTGTTTGATCCCCATATCTTTGAACGCATTGCCCACCCGGTTGACGCGTTCGTCGAGCTGATCGTAGGTGATGGTTTCACGTTCCGTCAGCACTGCGACTTTACCTATATTCGTCGCCGCTTTGTCTTCAAAAATCTTGCCGTAGCTCTCCCAGGATTCATCCATGGAGTTCCACACTTCGATAATCTTCGCCTGCACATCATCCGACATGAATATCCCCTAGCACCATTCCTAGACTTTTATTTTTTTTGCTTCATTCCGCGTGGTTTTGCCAGCGTTGCAATTCAGCCTCGTACTCTTCCGGGTAATCCATATCCCGCAAAATATCGTCATCCGACATGGGCAGTTCCAGCGTATCGTCCGGATGACTGCGGGTTACGAGGTTGAGTCCCTGGTCCGGCCCTAGAGCCAGCACATCTTGGCGATAACGCGCCGCCAATATAATTGGATGGCCGCGTTTGCCATTCCAGGTGGGAATCACGAACCCCTTATCCGTTTGGTTAAACGCGGTGAGCACATGTTGCACCGGGGTGATCCCGAGTTGGGGCTGATCCACCAGCGCCAGCAGGTACGCATCGGGTAGGGGGGTAATGTGCCGCAGGGCAGCTTGCACCGAGGTCGTCATGCCATCGCGGTAATGGGGGTTGGTGACGAGGTGAATCGGCAGGGCCTTGAGCACGACGGCAATCTCCTCAGCGCGATGTCCCAAGACGACGGTAATGCTGACCAAATCCGACTGCAATAAGGGATGCAGCACTTGTTCAATCACCGTCCGGTTCCCGAACGGGAGCAGCGCTTTGAGCCGTCCCATGCGGCGCGATTCACCCGCTGCTAGCACGACGCCTGCCACCTGTTTCACGGCCATATCTCAGTTCCTGGACAACTCCCTAGTCCTGCGTACCGCAACTGGTTCGTCGGTTGAGCCCACTGAAATCATTGGGCTTGAGGCGCCCAAACCGCAACGAACTGCTGCCGGTGAGGCCTAGGTTTGCATAGCCGCCGCTGCGGCCTTGATCGCTTCGACAATTTTTACATAGCCGGTACAACGGCAGAGATTGCCGGAAATGCCCCAACGGATTTCCTCATCCGTAGGGTTGGGATTTTGCTCTAGCAGGGCTTTGGCGGCCAAAATCATCCCGGGCGTGCAAAAGCCACATTGAGCGCCGCCGTGATCGACAAACGCTTGTTGCACCGGATGCAACGCATCGTCGGCGCCCAGCCCCTCAATGGTCATCACCTCACGCCCGGCAGCTTCGAGGCCGAAAATCAAACAGGAATCAACGGTTTGGCCATCGAGAATGACAGTGCAGGCGCCACACTCGCCTTCGCTACACCCTTCTTTAGTACCCGTATAATGGAGTTCCTCACGCAGCACCTGAAGCAACGATTGGCGAGGCTCGATGGCCACCTCATGCTGGCGGCCATTCACGTTTAACGTGATCAGACGTTTCACCTATTCTCCTTTGACTGACGCAATTGACGCAATCTCTGCTCGGGTACGTTAAAGCAAGTGCAGCATACTGAGCGCGGATTGCACGCAGCGGCGCGTCAGAACTTCCACCATGCTTTTGCGGTAGTCACCGGAACAGCGGACGTCGGAAATCGGACTGCATTCCGCTGCCGCCGTCTGTCCAGCAGTTTGCACCAACTCCGCCGTCGGCTGCTGACCTTGCAAAACCCGTTCCGCTTGCGAGGCCCGGATGGGAGTCGGGGCCACCGCGCCCAGGCCGATGCTGACCTGGTCGCAAACGCCATTCGTACTTGTCATCACGGCGCACGATGAGACCAGCGCAATGTCAATCGCGGTACGGGTACGGCGAAAAAATCCCCAGCCCTGATTGCCTTGCCGAGGGGGTAACGTCAGCCCGGTGACTATTTCCGCCGCGTCCAATACCGTCTGACCCGGCCCCTGAAAAAACGCGTCAAGATCGACCTCGCGCGTGCCGTTCGGTCCGGCAATGGCCACGCTCGCCCGGTAAGCCAGCAAAGCGGGCGCGGTATCCGCCGCTGGCGAGGCGTTGCACAGGTTGCCGACCACGGTGCCGCGATTGCGGGTCTGGCGTGAGCCGACCCAACTCGCCGCCTCGGCGAGGGCACCATAATGCTGTTGCACATCCGCGTCGGCGACGACCCCGGCATGCGTCACCGCTGCTCCGATATACAGCCCGTGCTCTGGGTTATAGTGCAAGTCGGACAGCTCTGGGATGCGCTTGATGTCAATGATGACGTCAGGCATGAGCGCGCGATGCCGCATGCGCAAAAAAAGATCGGTGCCACCGGCCAACACCCGGGCGGCGCCCGAGTACTGTTGCAGATAACCGACCGCCTCACTCACGCTGGCCGGGGCAAAATACTCAAAATTTTTCAAAGTCAACCTCCGCTACCTGTCGTCCATAGGGGACCGGCAAGTGTTAACCTCGCCTGGAGCTTCTCTTCGGTTGCATGGGCGTCGGTTCGACCTGCTGCTCAGCCTCCGGCTACCTAATGAACAGATGGCACCCAACTCGGGGGGTAAGGCTCGCTTTCGGGATGGTCGAGCAGGATGGCCATTGCCGTTTCCCCTGCGGCAAACGGCTTGTCTTGTTTGGGCAGCGTGAGCAAGGCATTGGCCCCCACCATCGAAAGCAAGCGGGCCGAGGACTGCATGCCCGTCGAATGGGCCATGAATTTACCCTCTTCCCGGGTTAGGCTCACGCGGTGGAATTCCGGCCGTTCAGCGTCACCCGGCAGGGTATCGGCCAGGGTTACCGGCACCCGGGGGCGCAGCACCAGGTGGTGACCGCCCATGCGCAGCAGCGCCGGGCGCACGAACACTTCGAACGAGACCAACGAGGAGACCGGAAAGCCGGGCAGGGCAAAGACCGGTTTGCCGTCCAGCGTGGCGTAGGTCAACGGCTTACCCGGTTTCATGTTGACGCGGCCGAAATGCACCGTGCCCTCGGTTTCCAGGATGGGCTTAATCAGGTCTAACTCGCCCATGGAAACCCCACCCGACGTAATCAACGCATCGCAGGTGCTCAACCCTGCTTTGACCTTGGCGGTGAGTTCGTCGCGCCGGTCCGTGCCGATGCCGAGCGACACCGGTTCGGCGCCACAGCGCTCGATCGCCGCCATCAGCGTGTACCGGTTGCTGTCGCGAATTTGCCCGGGCTGCGGCTGCGTATCGGGCTCGACAATTTCGTTTCCGGTGGACAGAACCGCCACCCGAGGGCGGGGATAAGCCGTCACCGAGGTAAATCCCAAGCTGACTAAGAGCCCGATTTCTTGTGGGCCAATCCGGGTTCCCGCTTGCAGAACCCGCTGCCCCGTCGCGATGTCTTGGCCGACTGGCCGCACATCGGCGCCGGCGGTGACGGCGCGTTGCATCGTCACCTGGCCATCCGCTTCCTGGGTGTACTCCACCATAATGACGGCGTCGGCGCCGGGAGGCAGGGGTGCCCCCGTCGTAATCCGGGCACAGGTGCCGGGTTCGACCTGCAGGTCGGCAATATAGCCCGCGGTTTGTTCTCCAATCAGCCGCCGCGGATTGGCTGTATCGCTCGCAATAACGGCAAAGCCGTCTTTGGAGCTACAGGGAAAAGGCGGCAGATCTTCCTGGGCGAAAACCTCTTGGGCTAGAATGAGATCTAAGGCGTCAAAGGTTCGCAATGTCTGTGGCGCCAGAAGCTGCACAGACTGCATGACGATATCAAGGGCCATCTCGGATTCGATCATATCGTAGTCACGCATCATAGCATTACCGCATCTCGTTTCGCCGTTGACGATACGGAGACCACAATCTCCAGTGAGCGGACAAATGGTGGACACCCTAAGCGACATCGTTTTTTCCAGAGGAAAGCTATGAATTTAATTCGGTTCGGGCGCTTAAGTGTCTAGACCTACTGATCTTGAGGCAATTCTCCCGATGTTCTATCGCATCTTCGCCGGTCCGTCAACCCCAAAACCGCGCTCCACCCGCAGGCGTATCAGCCCAACGGATCGGGAGCCGCCGCCAGCTGATCGGCGGTGCGGATACAGAGGTCGACGGCATCCCGACAGGCCTGACGCATGCGGGGGTGACCGAAGCCCGGCTGCCAGGTGGGATGGTAGCATTCGTCCGATACGACTAACAGTGCTCCGACCTCGCAGGCGCGATAGTGAGCGACGGCGAATAGCGCGGCCATTTCCATGTCGACGGCATGGATCCCGGCGTCCTGAAACTGGGAAATTTTGCTGGCCGTTTCGCGGTATAACGCATCCGTGGTCCAGATAGCGCCCGATCGCACCCTGACACCTTGGGCCGCCGCTTGCGCATGCAGAAGCGCGTTCGCTTGGGCGGAAGCTGCCGGTATCACATGCGCCGGCAGATAGTGGTACGAGGTGCCTTCTTCGCGCACGCCGGTGGTCGGCACAAAGTGATCTCCGATTTGGTAGTCAGGATGGAGAGCGCCACAAAAGCCCAGATACAAAAAGCGGCGCGCCCCAATGGCGATCAGTTGTTCCAGTAACATGACTGCCATGGGGGCACCCATCGGTGAAGCAATGACGGAAAACGCACGGCCGTCCGGATTGTACCATCTCTGGCGCTGAATCGGCTGCGGATGGGGAGTAGGGCTCCCGAGGCGCTTGAGCAAGCGGTGCTCCAACTCAGGGATAAAAGTAAGTAACACCGTGTTGCGCAACCCCAGGTTCGGTGCCTCTAGGCCGCGGCGCGAGAGCACGTAAGAGATGAAGTCGGACGGTTCAATACGGCCTATCGGCTCGGGCGAATAGAACATGAGGGACATCCATTTACGTGGCGGTAACTGCACTGGGTTTCCAGTCTGTCGGTAACCAAAAGTCATTGGAGCGTCGGCACTTCTGCTCCAGATGCTCCATGGCATTGTAGCAGATTGTCCGTCTGTCTTCTCTTTCCTTTTGACAAACGATTCATCCCATGCTACTGTCGTGTATCGCCTTTCATAGGTGAGCCAAGAGATGGATTGCCTCCTACCGTTGGCCTTTCCTGAGTTGTCAATCAGTGGTTCATTGGGATCAATCGTTTATCGTCAAAGACGGGAATCCGCATGGTGCAAGCTCTGGTTAGCATTGTGATGGGGAGTGTGTCGGACTGGCCCATTATGCAAGGGGCGGCCGAATTGCTCGATCAGTTTGAGATTGCCTACGAGGTGACGATCAGTTCCGCGCATCGGGCGCCGCAGCGTACCGCCACCTTGGCGCGTCAGGCTGCCGACCGCGGCGTGCAGGTGATGATTGCTGGGGCGGGTGGGGCGGCGCACCTGGCGGGCGTGATCGCTGCCGAAACCCCTTTGCCAGTGATTGCAGTACCGATTGACTCCTCGCCCTTGAAGGGTTTAGATGCCTTGCTGGCCATGGTGCAAATGCCTCGCGGCATACCGGTGGCCACGATGGCGGTCGGGGCGGCGGGGGCGGCCAATGCCGGCATCTTGGCGGCCCAAATTATCGCCCTTGGAGATGCACAGGTCGCAACCCGCTTACGGCAGTATAAAGCAGAGCTGGCGGCTAAAGTGGAGCGCGATGCGGAGGCGCTGCAACAGCAATTGTTGCAAGGGCGTGTCTGATGTCACGCTGCATCGCGATCGCCCCTGAAGCGCCGCAGACCGACCGTTTGCAGGAGGCGGTGCGCGTGTTGCAACAAGGGGGTGTCGTCGCCTATCCGACTGATACGGTATACGGCTTGGCGGTAGATGCGACAAACGTCACGGCGATTGCGCGGCTCTTCACCGCGAAGCAGCGTCCTGGCGACAAAGCGATTCCCTTGATTATCGGCGATATGTCGCAGTTGTCTCAAGTTGTCGCAACGATTCCGCTGGGTGCTGAACGGCTGATGCAGGCCTTTTGGCCCGGCCCCCTAACTTTATTATTTGAGCCGCAATCCGGTATCCCGGCAGAACTCCGAGGTAGTAGTGCGTGCATTGGGGTGCGCTGGCCGGCCGCCCTCATCAGTCAACACCTCGCCTGTATGCTGGGCCGGCCGATTACCGCTACCAGCGCTAATCGCTCTGGTGCGGCTGTCGCTCTGACCGCATCGCAAGTGATGGCGCAACTGAGTTCAACCGTTGATCTTATCTTGGATGGGGGTACGGCTTCGAGTACGGTGGTATCGACGGTGCTGGATGTGAGCGTTGCACCGCCCCGTCTTCTACGGGCTGGGAAAATATCGCTGCAGGCGGTTGAGTCGGTTCTGGGAACTCCTATAGGATCGGTGCCGATGCGACATAACAACCGGCTCGATAACGTGTTGTGTCCCGAAGACGCGGAGAGTGATCGCGGCGAGTAAAATCTAAAGTCAAAAAAGGTTGACAGCGGGGAGGGTAGTTCGTATACTGTAGCATACCCTACTTCAGAGCCCCCATGCTTACAGGTTACTCCAAGTTCTCTGCCTTAATCGTTGCCCTTCTGACGTAGGCTGTTTTGCATTAGAGGCTTTTCCTACTGAGACCTGTATTAAGGAGGGGCTATAGCTCTCTGATACAGCATTGTCTCTCTACACATGACGCAACCAACATTTCAATGTGATTTGGGGCCAATAGATTGCATGGCCTTACACGTATGTGGTCTCCCATAGGGCTGATATTACAAGATTAGCGGTGGTATACAACAACCCTGTGCCGGTGTAGGCATAAACGGTGAATATCTGTTTGATAACACATAGCGAGCCGTTGTTCGGTGCTGTTTTGGGTTGATGAGTAGGTAAAGGCTCTCCTTGATGACGCGTGGTGTATGGTCCTCCAGGAGGAAACGTTACTGGGTGGTAGATTTTCGGTGACGCTTTCAGGTGTTGCTATGTCTTTGCCTTCTGAACCATACCGCGAGAAGTTTTATACGACATGCCTCATGGCGTTGGCATATTCCAACATTTTGTCTTGGCTGTCTTGACTGACAGCAGCTCCGAGTGGCGCAGCGGATGGTTGAGCATGGCTCATCACGGCGACACGTGGTGAGGGGTAAAATGGGTGAGCTGTTCTTAGGCTGCTCGATGAACTCCCCGATTTATGCCCGGTGTTTATCCGATGGTTCATACCTAATGATCACATACCGATGGATGCCAATGAACAAATGAGCCATGCGACCGGCGGCAAGGGGGTAGATTTTCCTTATATTAGATGTGTAGCAGGCCCGGCGCGGTGTGAATGGAGCGGCGTTCAAGGAGATGATTGTCGATATGGCAAAGGCTGACAAGGAGTTTTCTGCTATGAATATTGTCGAACTCAAAGAGATGACCATCTCCGAGCTATCCGAGGTGGCCAAAAAATTGCATGTCAACGGCACAAGCGGGTTGCGCAAGCAAGAATTAATTTTTCGGATTTTGGAGGCTCAGACCGAAAAAAACGGCCTCATTTTTGGTGAAGGTGTGCTGGAAATTCTCCCCGATGGGTTTGGCTTTTTGCGCTCTCCTAGTTATAATTATCTGCCTGGCCCTGATGATATCTACGTCTCGCCCTCCCAAATTCGCCGTTTTGATTTACATACGGGAGATACCATATCCGGTCAAGTGCGGCCGCCCAAAGAGAGTGAGCGCTATTTTGCCTTGCTCAAGGTGGAGGCGATTAATTTTGAGAATCCCGATCAGGCCAAGGACAAAATTCTGTTCGACAACCTGACGCCGCTCTATCCGGATGAGCGCATCCATCTGGAAACCAAGAGCGGGGACCCTTCGACCCGCATCATGGATCTGTTGACGCCTATTGGTAAAGGGCAGCGCGGTCTCATCGTGGCACCGCCGCGGACGGGTAAGACGATGCTGTTGCAGTCGATCGCACACAGCATTACGCAGAATCACCCCGAGGTGATCCTGATCGTCTTGCTCATTGATGAGCGACCTGAGGAAGTGACAGATATGCAGCGGTCGGTGAAGGGCGAGGTGGTCAGTTCGACCTTCGACGAGCCCGCGTCGCGTCACGTGCAAGTGGCGGAGATGGTGATCGAGAAAGCCAAGCGCTTGGTGGAGCACAAGCGCGATGTGGTGATTTTACTCGATAGTATTACGCGCTTGGCGCGAGCCTATAACACCATCGTTCCCCCGAGCGGCAAGGTGCTTTCGGGTGGGGTGGATTCCAATGCATTGCAAAAGCCGAAACGCTTTTTCGGTGCCGCACGCAATATCGAAGAGGGCGGTAGCCTGACGATTATCGCCACGGCGCTGGTGGATACTGGCAGCCGTATGGACGAGGTCATTTTCGAGGAATTCAAGGGCACGGGTAACCTGGAGATTCATCTCGACCGCCGTCTGGTGGACAAGCGCGTGTTCCCGGCGATTGACGTCAACCGCTCCGGCACCCGCAAGGAAGAACTGCTGCTCAACGAGAACGAACTCAATCGGGTATGGGTGTTGCGCAAAGTCCTGAATCCGCTGAGCACGGTGGACAGCATGGAGTTGTTGATCGAAAAGGTGAAGGAAACCCAGAGCAACTCGGATTTTCTCGCGTCGATGAACAGTTAGCCCCCACTGAGGGGATACATGGGGGGTGAAATACAGTTCAGGCTATACCCGTGGGCGCGATTGGCCGTGACCCCTCGATAGGCCGTTCGGTTGTTGCGCGGTTCTCTCTGTGCTACTTTCAGTCGGGGTTGTGCAGCGACAGGTAGAGGAGCTTACTCATGAAGACTAATGTCCATCCCGAATACGTTGAAACCACGATTTCCTGCGCCTGTGGCGAGACCGTACAGACGCGGTCGACGGTGCCAGAGCTGCGCGTGGCGATTTGCTCGAAGTGCCATCCCTTTTTCACCGGCCGTCAAAAACTGGTGGACACGGCTGGACGGGTGGAGAAATTCCGGCGCAAATACGGTCAGAACGTGAAAGAAGAAGACTAAGTTGCCGGATATTCTGCCCTGGGATGTGATACCATCCAACGCCAATACCGAATTCTCTCTATTTCAACAACCCCATGACATCAAGCGGTGTGCAGGACGAGACACCATGGTGATTCTGTATGTTTGATCAGTTGGAAGCGATGGTCGAGCGGTATGAGGAGTTGACCCAGCTTCTTGGAGATCCGAAAGTTCTGGCGGCTCCGGAGCTGCTGCGCAATTGTGCTAAAGAGCAATCGGATCTCCGGTCGATTGTGGCGACCTATCAGGCGTATTGCAAAGCGCGGGATGAACTGCGCGACAACGAGGAACTGCTGGAAACCGAGCCGCCGGAGTCGGAGTTCGCCGAACTGGTGCGAGAGGAAGTGGCCGGTCTGCGGGAACGCCTGGAAACTCTGGAGGAGGAGTTGCGGCTGGCGCTGTTGCCGCAGGATCCCAACGATGCACGCGGTGCCATTCTCGAAATCCGCGCGGGTACCGGAGGCGATGAAGCCGCTTTGTTTGCCGCCGATTTGTTCCGTATGTACAGCCGTTACGTAGAGGCGCAGCGCTGGCGCATTGACATTTTAAATTCGAGCCCGACAGAGACGGGCGGTTTTAAGGAAATCGTCGCGTCCATCGAGGGCAAAGATGTGTACAGCAAGTTGAAATTCGAGAGCGGCACGCACCGCGTGCAACGGGTGCCGGAGACAGAATCGCAAGGACGCATTCATACCTCGGCGGTGACGGTGGCGATTTTGCCGGAAGCCGAGGACGTCGACGTGGACATTGATCCGGCTGATTTGCGCATCGATGTCTTTCGCTCCTCGGGTCCGGGAGGCCAGAGTGTGAACACCACCGACTCGGCCGTGCGGATTACCTACGAACCGAAGGACCGCAAAGATTTGCGCCTTGTGGTGACGTGCCAGGACGAAAAATCACAGCATAAAAATCGCGCCAAAGCGATGAAAGTGCTCATGGCCCGCTTGCTGGATACCCTGCAGGGCGAGCAACAAGCGCAGGTGTCCGAACAGCGCCGGGCACAGATTGGCAGCGGCGACCGCAGTGAGCGCATCCGCACGTATAACTTCCCTCAGGGGCGGGTGACCGACCATCGCATTAATCTGACACTCTACAAACTGGAACAGGTCTTACAGGGCGATTTGACTGAAATCGTCGAGGCCTTGAGGCTCGCTGATCAGGCAGCGAAACTTCAGGCTGTGGGGGGATGAGCCTGACCATCGGCGCGGCCTTGCAGCAGGCCATCCAGTGTTTGACGCGAAGCGCAGTTGCCGAGCCGCGCGCCGCGGCTGAAGTGCTGCTGGCCGATCTCCTGAATAGACCTCGGTTATCTCTTGTTCTTGAAACCCACCATCGTCTTGACCCGTATCAAGCCGAGCTGTATGCCACGCGCATTCAGCGTCGCCTACAAGGGGAGCCAGTTCAATATATTACGGGTGTACAAGAATTTTGGTCCTTACCGTTCCGCGTCAATCCACACGTCTTAATTCCACGGCCGGAAACCGAACTGCTGGTGGAATACGGTGTGCAGGCGCTGCAAACCTGGCAGCAACCCTCTTCTCTCGCTGCCGTTTCTGTACTCGATGTCGGAGTTGGCAGTGGCAACATCGCCATTAGTCTGGCCCATACATTGCCCGCCATTCGGGTGTGCGGCATTGATCTCTCGAACGACGCGTTGCGCGTGGCGCAGGAAAATGCCCAGCGCCTCGGAGTGCGTGAGCAACTCACCTGGGTGTGCGGGGATCTGGTGACCGCGCTGCGGCAAGATGCGCCTCGGTTTGCCCTGTGTGTGAGTAACCTGCCCTATGTGAGCACAACGGAGTGGGAGCAGTTGCCGCGTCACATCAAGGCGTATGAACCTCCAATGGCCTTGCTCGGTGGAGATGATGGACTCGATGTCATCCGACGCCTCGTGACCACGAGTCCACGCGTACTCGCACCGGGCGGCACCTTGCTCCTGGAGGTGGGATGGCAGCAAGCCCGCCGCGTGGCCGAGTTGATTCGGCAACAGGGGGCGTTTGGTGAAGTGGGTATTTATCCGGATTTGGCGGGTATTGACCGGGTGGTGTGGGCTCGCCGATGCGGATAAACAATCACAGCTAAGTTCCCGGACAGAATGCGCGACATCGTTTTTCCAGAGGAAAAATATGAATCGAATGGTGTTCGGGCGCTGAACCGCCTATTGATCACAATGGGCCATACGGTGAGGAGCCGATGGAGCAACGGATTATCATTCAGGGTGGTAACGTGTTGTGTGGCCGCGTCGAAGTGAGTGGGGCAAAGAATGCTGCGTTGCCGATTATGGCGGCGTCCTTGCTAACGGATGGCCCGTGTGATATTACCAATGTACCGGACCTGGTTGACATTCGTACATTTTCGACCTTGCTGCAGCGCCTTGGCGTGTCGGTGATGGGCCGTGAGGCCGACAAGTTGTGCCTACAGGCGCAAACGCTCAGCAGTTGCGAAGCGCCGTATGAGTTAGTCAAAACGATGCGTGCCTCCGTTTTGGTGTTGGGACCGCTAGTCGCACGCTATGGGCAGGCGCGGGTGTCGTTGCCGGGGGGATGCGCGATTGGTGTGCGGCCCATTGATCAGCATTTGATGGGTATGCGGGCTTTAGGGGCCGATATTGAGTTAGACAATGGCTATGTGCGCGCCAGGGCGCGACGCTTGCGCGGCGCCCATATTCGCTTTAAGGCCCCCACGGTAACGGGCACGGAGAACTTGATGATGGCGGCGGCCTTGGCAGACGGCCGCAGCCGATTGTATCCGGCGGCGCGCGAACCTGAGATCGTCGCGCTCGCCGAAGTGTTGAACCAGATGGGCGGGAAGGTCCGGGGTGCCGGTACGGATACAATTGACATCGAAGGTGTTGCAGCCTTGCAGCCGTTTCAGTATGCCATCATTCCGGACCGCATTGAGGCCGGTACGTTTGCCGTGGCAGCGGCCATCACCGGCGGACAGGTGGAAGTGGCCGGTTGCCGTCCTGAGCATTTGACCGCCGTTGTGCAGCTCTTGCGGCAGGCCGGTGCCCAGGTGGAGGCCGCCGACCGCTCTTTGCACGTTGCCAGACAACAACCGCTGCGGGCCTTAAATTTTGCCACCGCACCCTATCCGGGGGTGCCCACTGACATGCAGGCGCAGATGATGGCGTTGCTGGCGCTGGCACGGGGCACGAGTTCGATTCATGAAACCGTGTTTGAAAACCGCTTGATGCACGTGGCGGAGTTGCGGCGCATGGGAGCGCGCATTAACGTGCGTCGCAATGTGGCCACGGTTGAGGGAGAGCCGGGACTCTGCGGTGCGGACGTGATGGCGACGGATTTACGCGCTTCCGCTTGTTTAGTGATAGCAGGATTGGCGGCACAGGGCCGGACGGTGATCTCACAAGTATACCATCTCGATCGGGGCTATGAGCAGATCGAGGCCAAACTGGCGGCGTTGGGGGCACAGATATGGCGGCAGGGCTAGTTGGAGACATCACCATCGCATTGCCCAAGGGCCGGACATTGGCGGGTGCACTGGCGCTGTTTAAGAAAATCGGACTCGATTGTGCAGAGCTGATGCAGGAGAGCCGAAAGCTGATCTTGCATCTTCCTGAGCGGCGTATCCGTTTTTTATTGTTGCGCGGCTCGGACATCCCCACCTATGTCGAGTACGGGGCTGCTGATATGGGAATCGTAGGGAAGGATGTGTTGCTCGAACAGCTCAAAGACATCTATGAACCGCTGGATTTGCAGTTTGGCGCTTGCCGTCTGGTGGTGGCCCGGCCACAGGAACATCGGCGTCCGGTGGATGCCGTGACCTGGTCGCATATCAAGGTGGCGACGACCTATCCCCGCCTAGCAGAAGAGCATTTTAGCAAAAAGGGCGTGCAAGCCGAATTGATTTATCTGCGCGGTTCCGTAGAATTGGCGCCCCTGGTCGGACTGTGCGATTACGTCGTCGATCTGGTCGACACCGGCCGCACCTTGAAGGAAAATGGCCTGATTGAGGTGGAAGAAATTATGCGGTCGAGTGCACGCCTTGTGTTGAATCGGGCGAGCCAGAAGACCAAATACGAGCCGATCACCCAACTGATTCACCAAATGCGAGCTTATCTCGGCTGAACAAAAAAGGACTTGAATATGATGGAACGTCGAAGTCGTATCGAGCGCCGGACGGCGGAAACCGATATCACGGTGTCGGTCGATCTGGATGGTAGCGGACTCTACACGGTCCACACCGGAGTGCCGTTTTTAGACCATATGTTGAGTATGGTGGCGCGGCACGGATTTGTCGATCTGGAAGTGCAGGCAACGGGTGATCTGGACGTGGATTATCACCATACGGTTGAGGATGTGGGGATTTGCCTGGGACAGGCATGGCAGGAGGCGATGGGGAACAAGCAAGGCATGCGCCGGTACGCCTCGGCTAGTGTCCCATTGGAAGAAACCCTGGCGTCGGCGGTTATTGATTTTTGCGATCGCCCCTACCTTGTGTACAATGTTGATATTCCGCCGGGGCGCATCGGCACCTTTGACGTCGAACTGGTCGAGACGTTTTTTCTCGGCTTTGCCAGTCACAGCCGGGCGACGTTGCATCTCAATCTCAATTATGGCCGCAATCGCCATCATATTGCCGAAGCCCTCTTCAAAGCATTTAGCCGGGCGGCTGATGACGCCACCCAACTCGATCCGCGTCTCACCGGATTGCTGACGACAAAAGACGCCTTTGGCTAAGTAGCCCGGAAAGGAGTGAGTCATCGTGGACCTACCCACCGATGCGCTGCCGGCGACCGACCTGCTCGGGGCGCTGTACGAATTGATCTTGCTGCGCCGGGATGCCGGAGAGTCGTCGTCTTATGTGAACCGCCTCTTTCAACGCGGTCACGACGTCATTTGTAAAAAAGTCGGGGAGGAAGCATCCGAAGTTATCATCGCCAGCAAAAATGAGGCCGCAGACGAACTTGTATACGAAATGGCCGACTTATGGTTTCATTCTTTAGTTCTCCTGGGCCGGCATAATATCCATCCGCATGAAGTATTGCGTGAGTTGCAACGACGCTTTGGGCAGCCGGGTGGTGGTAAATCGACCCCTGACGAAGCCCCTGCGGTTTCGGGATCGTCCGTGACCGAAACCCCATGAGGCAGTTATCTCTGCCTATCACTTGCACTTGTAGTTCTAAATCCTTATAATACCCAGTTATGCTTACAGAACATATTCTTTCCAAGCTTGAAGACGACGCGCTATCGACAAATAAGGGCGTCATCGTGCAGAGCTGAGGCGAGAATCGCGTGCTAGAAAGGAGAAAAGCAGGAATGCCAGCCGTCAAAGTGCGGGAGAGTGAACCGTTTGAGAACGCCTTGCGGCGGTTCAAAAAACAGTGTGAAAAAGCCGGGGTCTTATCTGAAATCCGCCGGCGGGAATATTATGAAAAACCTAGCGTGAAGCGGAAACGCAAAATTATTGCCGCGAAGAAAAAAGCTGCTAAAGCCCGGCAACTGATGGAATTCTAGGTTAGATTTCTCTCGTCGGCCAGCTCTGAAACTGTTTAAAAAACCGGTCGTCTTGCGTTGTGCTTTTGCACGTTTAGTGCCAGTACCGGCCAATACCGTATGGTATAGGATACGTGCATGAACGAACATACGGAAACGGTTCTCGATTATCCGCGCATTAAACGTGATCTTCAGGACCATACCGTAACTCCTATGGGACGTGCGCTCGCCGCACAGCTTCATCCCGTTACCGAGGTCAAGGAACTGGTGTATCAACACCGGGAGACATCGGAGATGGTGGCGTTGTTGGCGGCTGATGATGCGCCACCTCTCGCCTCTGTGGTCGATCTTCACCCTTATCTTTCCGTCACGTCGATTGGGGGTTTTTATTTGGAAACCCCTCAGTTGTTGGATGTGGCTCTGAGCCTGGACGCGGTACAACGGCTGCGGCGCTATGCTCAGGAACCGCAACATCGCGCTGTGCTGCTGGGGCGGCGGTTGTCTCGTCTGGCCGATTTTGGCATCTTGCTGCGGCAAATCCGCAGCGCCATCGATGACCAAGGGCATGTGCGGGACGAGGCCAGCCCGACGTTACAACAGGTGCGGCAGACCTTGCGGCGGCTGCGGGAACGGATTCAGCATCGCTTGCAAGATATCTTGATGCGGAACCGGGACGTGGTCCAAGACACGCTGATCACGATTCGTAACGATCGCTTTGTCATTCCATTGAAAGCGGATTTTCGCCGGGCTCTGCGCGGCATCGTGCACGGCGAATCGGCCAGTGGCGCCACCGTCTACGTGGAGCCGGAGTCGGTCGTCGATCTCAACAACCAATTATTCCATGCCCAGGCTGAAGAAGAGCGGGCCATCCGCGATGTCTTGCGCGAGTTGACGACGCGCGTGGCGGTGCAACGGGTGGGGCTAGCTCAGGCCCAACAGATCATGGGAGAAATTGATCTGATCGTGGCGAAGGGACGCCTGAGTACGCGCATGCAAGGTGTCGCGCCCCGCTTCACCGAGGCGCAACAGGTGCATCTCATCGCGGCGCGTCACCCGATGATTGCCGAGCCGGTGCCGGTGGATGTGCAGATTGGGCCGGAAGATCGCACGTTGGTGATTACCGGACCCAATACCGGGGGCAAAACCGCCGTGCTCAAGACCGTCGGCTTATTGGTGTTAATGGCCCAGTCCGGCCTGCATATCCCGGCGGGTGCCGATAGCGTGTTGCCGGTGTTTAGCGAGGTGTTCGTCGATTTGGGAGACGAACAGAGCTTGCAACAAAATCTCAGCACATTTTCCGCCCATCTCGCTAATATTAGCGTGATGTTGAAAGAGACGTCGCCGCATGCTCTCGTGTTGTTGGACGAACTCGGCGCTGGCACCGACCCGATGGAAGGGGGCCCATTGGGGGTGGCGCTGCTCGAGAGCTTTCATAACAGTGGCGCTATCACAGTGGTCACGACGCATCATAGTACGATTAAAACCTTCGCTGTAGCGACGCCGCAAATTGCTTGTGCGGCGGTCGATTTTGATCTCGATACGCTGCAGCCGCGCTACCGTCTGGTGCATGGCTTACCAGGTCGCAGTCAGGCATTTGCTATTGCGGAAAAGCTCGGGATACCGCCCGATATTATCGCCCGGGCCCAACACGAGACGAGCATGACCCAGATGCGCGGTGAACAGTTGTTGGCTGAGCTCGAACTCTACCGGCAGGAGTTGGAGACACAACGGCAACAGATACAGGCAGAGCGAGAGAACATTGACCGGCTGCAAACCGAGGCGCAAACCTTGCTCGAGCAGGCAAAAGCGGCGGATCACCGCATTCGGCAGGAGTTATACGCAGAAGGGCAAACCCTGCTCAAAACGGTGCGCCAAGATCTCGATGCCACCATTGCCGAACTGCGGCGCCAGGCGCCGGAACCTTCGTCCGGCACATTCCAGATCCCCTTTCCCCAGTCAGACTGGCAACAAGCGGTGCAAGCCGTGACCTCGCTTGCTGCAGAGCTGCCGGAGACTTCGGCTGCATCTCCGCCACCGTTACAAGTGGGAGATCACGTGCGTGTGCGGGGCTTAAATATTGTGGGCCGCGTGATGACGGAGATCACGTCTCAGGGTCAGGTGCAAGTGGAAGCGGGTAATAAGATGCTCACAGTCGCCGCAGCGGATCTCGAACGCACTGGGGGGCAACACAGCGAGACCGCGCCCGCCGCGTCCAAACGAGCCCGTCAGACTTGGCGGCGGAACCCATCGGTCGAGCCGGTTGAGCCTGAACTGCGGTTGCTCGGTTCTACCGTGGATGACGCATTGCCAGCGGTGGAGCAGTATTTGGATCGCGCGACGGTACAGGGGATTCCCCGCGTGCGCATTATCCATGGGATCGGCAGTGGCCGGTTGCGAGAGGCCATCGCGGATTTTTTGCGGCACCACCCGTTGGTACACCGGTTTCATGCCGGTGACACGGGCGGCGGGACGACCATCGTCGAGCTTGAAGGATAATGATGGTGAGTCAACGTATTCCAGAAGAGACGATTCAGGACGTCTTACACCGCGCAGATATCGTCGATGTGATTGGCGATTACGTCACTCTCACGCAACGGGGCGCGAATGCTAAAGGCTTGTGCCCTTTCCATAAAGAAAAAACCCCATCGTTTACCGTCAGCTCCGCCAAGGGGCTTTTTTATTGCTTCGGTTGCCAGGCGAGCGGCAATGTCGTGCGGTTCCTCATGATGCACGAGAACCTGTCGTTTCCGGAAGCCGTGCGCGCCTTGGCCGACCGCTATGGCGTGCGGATTCCGGAGCCTAACTCGAATGCATCGCAGCGCGACTCGGAAATGCAAAAATTACTCCAACTGCACCGGGCTGCTGCTGAGTTTTTTTCCCAACATCTCGGACAAAATCCGTCCGTGCGCGACTATTGCCGGCAGCGCCACTTCTCGCGTGAGGTGGTGGAGCGATTTGGCCTCGGTTATGCGCCCGATACCTGGGAGGCCCTGGGGCGTGCGATGCAGGGGCAGGGGTTTGCTCCGGAGTTACTCCTGCAGAGTGGTCTAGTGGTGGCGCGAGACCATCAACGCGGCGGTTACGATCGGTTTCGCCATCGCCTGATGTTTCCCATTGCGGACCGGCAGGGCCGGCCAGTGGCGTTTGGGGGCCGCCTTCTGGATGCCGCGGCCGCGGCGCAGGCGCCCAAGTATCTCAATTCTCCCGAAACCCCGATTTTTCAGAAAAACCGCATCCTATACGGATTTCATCTGGCCAAGCAGGCGATCCGCCAGCACGGGCAGGCCATCATTGTCGAGGGCTATACGGATGTGATGGCCTGTCACCGGCAAGGCGTGACCCATGTGGTCGGGACGCTCGGCACGGCGCTGACGGAGACGCATGTCGACATGCTGAAGGTGATGGCGAAGGATGTGGTCCTGGTGTTTGATGCCGATGCGGCAGGCGGCAAGGCGACAGAGCGAGGCATCGGATTGTTTTTAGATGCGGGGGTGCGGGTGCACATTGTGGAATTGCCGGAGGGTGACGATCCGGATAGCTTTTTACAACAGCATACGGGAGACGAATTCCGGCGCCGGGTGGCGGAAGCACGGACGTTTTTGGACTATCTTGTAGCCCGGGCCAGACGGTTTTCCGATCTGCGATCACCCACCGGGCAGGCCGACTGTGTGGCGCATATTTTGCCCTTGTTGCGCAAGATTGACAACGAGGTTGAACAGTGGGGCTACGTGGCGCAATTGGCGGAGCATCTCGGTCTTCCGCCGGATGTCTTGCAGCGTCAACTGCGACCGGCATCCGAGCGGCCGCGGGCGTCGAGGTGGCGCCCGGCCCGGCCCCGCATGGCGTCACATCCACCGTCAACCCCAGGACCCCGTGAGGAGTATTTGCTCATTCAAGAACTCTGTCACGACCTGAGCCGTTTGGAGTCCGTGGCGCAGCAGATCGCCGAGGACACTTTTCAGGACGCAAATATGGGGGCGATTTTTGCCGTGCTCAAGCGCTGTGCGCCGCAGTGGCAAGGGAGCGTCTTTCCGAAGATTCTCCAGGAGATCGAGAATCCGGTGCAGGAGCGGCTGTTGACGGAAATAGCGATG
>Ga0256867_10000176_pt1 | contig 23873 bp, 29 predicted proteins | sample RVTome_15_FD_185939 | JGI IMG/M metagenome (GOLD analysis project Ga0256867, IMG submission 185939) | Soil microbial communities from uranium-contaminated site in the Upper Colorado River Basin, Wyoming, United States - RVT150D86 (HiSeq) ... | reverse complement strand
GCACGGCCGGGCCCTCCTCCCCAACCTCGAAGCTGGCGCTGTCGGTCAGGCCGGAAAGCACGCGCCAGGCCAGGGTCCGTTCCGGTTCGACAGGAGGCCAGGCGTCGGCGCCGGAATCGGCGTCACTGCACACGACCGCCGTGACCCCCGAGTCGGTGGCGAACAGCCGGAGGACCAGGATCTCGGCGTCCCACGGAAAGGCAAGGAGGGTGGCGCACGCCTCGGATACGGCCAGCCTGAGGTCCTCGATCCGGTCGTAGGTGAACTCGAGCCTGGCCGCCAGGCCCGCTGTGACCGCCCTGAGGAGCCGAACGTAGTCCGGCTTGGCGGGAACGATGATCTTGACGTCTGGAGTCACGGGCCGTCGCTTATACTATCGGTCGCGGCGAGAGGAACAGAGGGGACCTTATGGGTGAGATCCTGCTGCTGGAGACCCGAGAGGCCGGCGACTGGACCGTCGTCGACGTCAAGGGAGAGGTGGACCTGTACACGGCGCCCCGTCTCAAGACCCTGCTGACCGACATCACCGCAGGAGGCCGCAGCAACGTCGCGGTCGACTTCGCCGGAGTCGAGTTCATGGATTCAACGGGCCTGGGCGTGCTGATCAGCGGCCTCAAGCGGTGTCGAGAGGCCGGCGGCACGCTGGCCCTCGTAGCCCCGACCGAGCCAGTGCGGAAGGTCCTCACGATTACGGGACTCGATCAGGTCTTCAACATCCGCGACAGCCTGGACGAGCTCGCCAGCGGATCGTGAGCAACGACACCAGGGAGCGCTTCCTGATCGAGCTCCGACCCGACCCCGCGTACGTGGCCCCGGCCCGGACTTTCGCCTACGAGCTGGCCCGGCAGGCCGGCGTGGCCGAGGAGCTGCTCGACGACGTCAAGGTGGCGGTGAGCGAGGCGTGCTCCCGGGCCCTGGGCTCCACGGGACTTCCCGACGGCCTCCGGGTAAAGGCCGAACGCCGGGAGGATCGACTGTTCTTCGAGATCCCCCAGGGCGAGGCCCGGGAGGCCTCGAGCTCGACCACCGACCAGCTCACCGATGCGCTCAGCCTGGAGCTGATCACCGTCCTGTTCGAGGACGGCGAGGCCACCGTGGACGAGGACGGGGTGTCCGTGGTTCGGTTCTCGGTCCCGGCCGCCTAGCCGGGCGCCACGCGCAGCACGACCAGCGCCATGTCGTCACGCGGCCCGTCCGTGACGGCCTCGGCCGCGTCGAGGTAGATCCGGTCGGCGATCTGGTCCGCGTCGAGGCCGTTGCTGTCCCACAGGAGCGCCACGAGCTGGGAGTCCCCGCCCGTACCCTCACGCTCGAAGCGTTCCGTGACCCCGTCGGTGTAGAAGACGATCGCGTCGCCCGGCCCCAGCTCCACCGGGACCTCCACCAGCGAGGGCTCCGGGAACACTCCCAGGAGCGTCCCCAAGCACTCGGCGGCCTCGACGGTCCGGCCGGGCCGGTAGATCAGCGGCGCCGGATGGCCGCCGCAGGAGACGTCCACGACGACCGAGCCGTTCGAACGCCGCACCCTGCCCAGAGTGGCGGTGCAGAAGCGGTCCACGTTGTTCCTGATGATCTGCCGGTTCACCATGCCCAGCACCGAGCTCGGCTTCCGCCCACCGACAGCGGCTGTGCGGATCGTGTGCCTGACCAGTCCGGTAAGGGCCGCCGCCTCGGGCCCCTTACCGCACACATCGCCGAGGGCCACGCCCCAGGTGCCCTCCCCCGACTCGAAGACGTCGTAGAAGTCTCCGCCGACGAGCTCGCGCCCCCCGGCCGGCCGGTAGCGGACGGCGAGCTCCACGCCGGGGATGTCGGGGATGTCGGTGGGGAGCAGGCTGCTCTGGAGCGTCCGGGCCACGACGCTCCTCTCCTGGTGGAGGCTGGCATTCTCGAGGGCCAGGGCGGTGGTCCTGGCCAGCTCCACGGCGAAGTCCAGATCGGCAGGGCCGAGCCGGCGTCGCGACTCGGCGGTGGCCAGCGTCAAGGTTCCCATGGGCCGCCCTCGCCCGATCAGTGGGACCACGATCACCGAGCGCAGCCGAAGCTCCTTGATCAGCCTTAGGTGCTCCTCGTCCCGGGCGACCCGGCGCAGCAACCCATCGCCGACCTTCCGGAGGAGCATCGGACGTCCGTTGGCCACCACCTGAGAGGTCAGGCCCTGTGGGTCCCCGGGGTCGCGCGGGTACCGTCGCAGTAGCGTCTCGACCTGCTCGATCCGTCGCGCGTCCACATGGGCGACGTGGAGCCGCGACTCCAGGTCCCCACTGGTACGCGCCTCCACCGCGCACCAGTCCCCAAGGGTGGGCACGGCCAGCCGTGTCAGCGCGTCGAGCGTCTCGTCCACGTCGAGCGAGGTCGTGAGCGTGCGGTTCGCTTCGGCCAGGAAGGCCAGCCGGCGCTGCCCCGCGCGGGCCCCGGCCCGGGCCGCCTCCTCGAAGGCCACGATCAGCGCCACCGCGAGGAACAGCGACAGCACGATCCAGTCGTTCATCGTGGGAGCGAACTCGCGCGGCGCGGCCCCCAGATAGATGGTCCCGAGCACGAACGACAGCGTCGCCGACAGGACCCCCGGCAACAGGCGACCGATCAGGGCAGCCGGAACGATCGCCAGGACGTACAGCCCCACCGGCCCGTCCACGGCCACCGCGATCGGCGTCACCACCGCGGGACCGGCCGCGGCCACGAACAGCCCCAGCAGGACGCGCCGAAGCCCAGGCCCGAGCGCGAGCTCGTGCCAGAACCTGGTGGCCGGGCGTTCCACTCGCGTGTCCGTCTCGTCAAAAAGCGTACTCCTCCGAGCCGGAGGGCAGGACACCGACCAGATCCGTAAGGGGCCCCCGGCGTACAATCCGAGCGGGCAGAGGACGGGATGCTGGAGATCGCCACCACCGACGATCCCCGAGGGCTTCGGCTAACGGGCGAGATCGATCTGGCCACCGTTGACGACCTGACGGCGGCGCTGGAACCGCTCGTGCGGGCAGGCGGCGACATCACGCTCGACCTGGCCGGCGTCCGGTTCCTGGGCAGCTCAGGGGTGCAGGTTCTGATCCGGGCACTCGACACCCTCGATGGCCGGGGCCGCCTGCTCCTCGCTCGCCCCGGGAGCAGCGTCCGGCGGATCTTCGAGGTGATGGGGCTGAGCCGGTTCGAGAACCTCGAGGTCGGGGCGTGAACGGGACCAGTACGCGCACGTTCCCCGCGACCCCGGGCTCACTCGCCGAGGTCCGGGACTTCCTCCGCCGACAGGCCTCGGCCGCAGGGCTGTCGGAGGCGGCCACCGATGACCTCCTCCTGGCCGTGTCGGAGGCGTGCGCGAACGCGGTGCTCCACAGCGGGAGCCAGGAGTTCGACGTGGAGTGGCGCGACGGCCCCGGGGCGGTCGAGGTGGCCGTCCGCGACCGGGGAACCTTCCGCCGCCGCGTACGGGTGACAGAGGTGGAAGGACCCGGGGGCTTCGGGATCCCCCTCATGACCGCCCTCGCCGACCGGGTGGAGATCAGCGAGGGCACGGCCTCCGATCCCGGCACCCGGGTTCGGATCACCAAGCGGCGCTCCTGATCCGAGCTGATCCGCCGCTCGCATGAGTAGGGTCCCGCCAGAAGGGGAAACCTAACGGCAGAGGCCAGAGGAGGCTGGCGCCCGTGACCGAAGAGATCCAGCTGCGGCTCTCACCGTCGCGCATCGCGCCCGCGGCGGCGCGAGGCGCCCTCGGCCCCCTACGCGGGGCCGTGGACCAGGAGACCCTGGAATCGACGACGCTCCTGGTGACGGAGCTCGTCACCAACGCCGTGCTCCACGCCGGCCTCCGCGACGACCAGGACTGGATCGACCTCTCGGTGGAGGTATCGGAGGACCTCGTCCGGGCGGGGGTGACGGACCGCGGTGGGGGGTTCGCCCGCCCGCCTCCGGACCCGCAGGTCGAAGTTCCCTCCGGCTGGGGCCTGTTCCTGGTCAGCAGGCTCGCCGACCGGTGGGGCATCGAACGTGGCCAGGGGACATCGGTCTGGTTCGAGATCGACCGTAAGGCCACCCACACCGAAGACCGATCCCGCTGAGGCCCGCTACGCCAGCAGCCCCCGCACGAAGTACCAGACGAACACCGCCGAGACCACGTACAGCAGCCAGTGGACCTCGCGGCCCCGCCCCCGGAGCACCGCGATCACCGTGTACGTCAGGAACCCCGCGGCCACCCCGTTGGTGATGCTGAACGTGAACGGCATCAGCCCGATCGTGAGGAGGGCGGGGATCCCGATCCCCGGGTCCGACCACTCGATGTCCCGGACCAGGACCATCATGAAGTACCCCACTATCACCAGGATGGGGGCCGTGGCCTCGGGCGGGATCACCCCGGCCAGCGGCGAGAAGAACAGCGGCAGCAGGAAGAGCACCCCGACGACGACGGCGGTGAGCCCGGTCCGGCCGCCCTCGGAGATCCCTGCCGCGCTCTCGATGAAAGTGGTGTTCGACGACGCCGAGGCCGCCCCGCCGGCTGCGGCCGCCACCGAGTCCACCAGCAGCACGCGGTTCATGCCCGGCAGCTTCCCCTGCCGGTCCAGGAGACCGGCCTCACCGCCCAGCCCGATCACCGTGCCCATCGTGTCGAAGAAGTCCGACAGCATCACGGCCACGATCGCGGCGAGCGCGGTGGCCACCGGGATGGCGTCGAACACGCCGAAACTGGCCGACGAGCCCGAAGTCCGGGGTCGACACGACGTCCTGAGGCACGGTGGCCACCCCCCGGTCCCACCGCGGCCCAGATGTCCCCGTCGCCCCAGATCTCATTGATCAGTATGGCGATCACGGTGGTGGACAGGATCCCGATCAGCAGGGCCCCCCGGACCCGCCGGGCCACCAGGCCGGCGGTGATCACGAGCCCGATGACGAACGTGAGCATGCGGAGCGTGGTGAGGTCCGAGTTGAGGGCAACGATGGTCCCAGCGTCGGGGTGAACCACGACGCCCGCGTTCACCAGGCCGATGAACGCGATGAACAGCCCGATCCCGATGGCCCGCTTCAGGTCCATGGGGATCGCGTTGAGCACCGCCTCGCGGAACCCAGTCAGCACCAGCACCGTGATGATCAGCCCCTCGATCACGATGACGCCCATCGCCTCGGGCCAGGACAGGCCCAGGGTGCCCACGAGCGTGAACGCCACGAAGGCGTTGAGGCCGAGGCCCGCGGCCAGGGCGAACGGGTAGTTCGCCACCACACCCATGAGGATCGTCATCACCGCCGCCGCCAGCGCCGTCACCGTGAGTACCTGGGGGAACGCCGGGCTGGTCCCCGATCCGTCCGGGACCGAGCCGAGGATCGCCGGGTTGACGAACAGGATGTAAGCCATCGTCAGCCACGTGGCCACTCCGGCGATGATCTCGGTCCGGACCGGTGGAGTGCCGTTCGGAGATGCGGAAGAACCGGTCCAGGCGCCGCCCGGCGCTCGGGTTCGGGATTCCGTCGTGGCCACCGCTTCCTACTTTCGCGGGCGGGGGAAGAGTCGCCCAGGCGGATGTCGGCGAAAGCATAGGAAGGTCGGCGCCCGGACACAAAGCGAGCGGTCAGGCCTGGAGCGGGACCAGCTCGAACCGAACGGTGTCCACCAGCCCCAGGTCCGTGATCTTGAGCTCCGGGATCACCGAGAGGGCCAGGAACGACATCGTCATGAACGGCGCCCGAAGGGACGAGCCGAGGTCGCGGGCCGCCTCCTCCAGGCGTCGCGCCGAGGCGGCCACCTCCTCCACGGGCAGGTCCGACATCAGCCCCCCGACGGGGCACGGTAGCTCGGCAACCACCGTCCCCCCGGCCACGGCGACCTGGCCGCCCCCGGTCTCGGCCAGCCGGCCGGCGGCCGCCGCCATGTCGGCGTCGTCCACCCCGACAACCACGAGGTTGTGGGCGTCGTGCGCGTGCGTCGACGCCAGCGCCCCCCGCCGCAGGCCGAACCCCCGGACGAACCCCAGGCCAATCCGACCGCTCCCCAGGTGCCGCTCGATAACGGCCACCTTCGCCAGGTCCCGTTCCGGCTCGGCCACGGCCTCCCCGTCGCGGATCCCCGGGTCGACCACCAGGGCCCGGGTGACGATCTCGCCGGAATCCACACCGATCACGCGCACCGGGCCCCCCGCCGGGATCCGGAACGTCGCGGCGTCCATGGGGCCGATCCGCACGCTGTCCCGCATCCACGTTGGCGCCTCCACCCGCGGGATATCCACCGGCCGGCCACGCTCGGCCACCAGCCGTCCACGCTTCCAGACAGACATCGGCCGGAACTCGGCGAGGTCCTCGACGGCCACGACGTCCGCCACGTACCCGGGGGCCACCCCTCCGTGGGTCCGGAGCCCGTGGTACCGGGCGGGGTGAAGAGTGCCCATCAGGACCGCGTCCGCGGGCGGGCACCCCATGGCCACGGCCCGGCGGACCACGTCGTTCACGTGCCCCTCCTCGAGCAGGTGGTCGGGCTCCCGATCGTCGGTAACCAGCATCGTGTCGGCCGGCCCATGCTCCAGGACCATGGGCAGGAGCGCCTCCAGGTTCCGGGCCGCGGAGCCCTCCCGGATCATGATCCACATCCCCAGCCGCCGTTTCTCCAGGGCCTCCTCGAGAGTGGTGCATTCGTGGTCGCTGCGGACCCCCGCCGCGACATACGCGTTCAGCTCCGGTCCCGACAGGCCGGGGGCGTGGCCGTCGATGTGACGGCCCATCCGATCGGCGACCTGGAGCTTGGCGAGCGATTCCTCCTCGCCGGCCACGACGGAGGGGTAGTTCATCATCTCGGCGAGCCCCAGGGCCTGGGGCTCCTTCGCCAGGAACGCCGCGATGTCCTCGGCGGTGACGGTCTCCGCGCTCGTCTCGAACTGGCTGGCCGGCACGCACGATGAGGCCATCACGAAGTAGTCGAGGGGGATCCCCTCCGACGCCCGGAGCAGGGCCCGGACGCCGCGGAGCCCGAACACGTTGGCGATCTCATGGGGGTCGAGGACCACGGTCGTAGTGCCCCACGGAAGCGCGGCCCGGGCGAACTGGTCGACCATCAGCTTCGTCGACTCGATGTGCATGTGGCCGTCGATGAAACCGGGGAGCAGGATCAGGCCGGTGCAGTCCACCGTCTCACGGCCCTCGTACTCGCCCAGGCCGGCCACGTGACCGTCGGCGATGGCCACGTCTGCGTCCAGGAGCTCGCCGGTGAAGACCGAGAGCACCCGGCCCCCGGCGAGCACGATGTCGGCGGGCTCCGAGCGGCGGGCCACCGAGAGCCGGTGCCGCAGCCGCTCGAAGGCGTCCTCCATGGCGGAAGGGTACGCCAAGCGCGCTCAGGCGGCGAGTCTGTCGGCGGCAAGCTGGGCCGGCAGGATCCACCGGAACCGCCGGGGGATCCCCGGTCGACCGGCCCGCAGTGCCGCCAGCGAGGCCCGCAGGACCGTGTCACGCCCCGGCCCCCACCGCACCCCGTACATCGCCCGGAGCCGGGCCGGCAGGGTGCCGAACGCCCACCAGGCCACCGCCCGGAGGACCGGCCGCCACTCAGCCTCCGAGGGCGGGGCCCGGATCAGGGCCGCCACCCGGCGAGCGGCCTCGGTCACCCGGAGGTCGTCGCCGGCCACGACGTCCGCGACGTAGGCGCGGAGCCCGGCCACCGTCGGGGGGATCCGGTCCCGGGAGAGGCCCAGGAGCTCGGCCCCCACCATCTGCTCGCGATGGAACCGCTCCCGCTCCGTCCGGGTCAGCCGGCCCACGGTGAGCCGTTCGAACAACAGGGCGCTGTCCACCAGACAGGCGTGCACCCACAGCAAGAGGCTGGGGTCCATGGCGTCGTACGGCTTCCCCGTGACCCGGTCCACGCCTCGGACCCGCCGGTGGACCTCGTTGATTCGGTCGGCGGCGGCCAGCGCCTCCTCCTTCGTGCCGAACGTCAGGGAGTAGGTGAGGGCCAGCGTCCGCTCCAGCCGGCGCCACGGGTTCCGTTCGTAGAACCGCGTCTCGGTGGCTCCGGCGATGACCAGCGGGTGGGCGGCGTGCATCAGTAGTGCCCGGGCTCCACCGAACAGAACCGTCGTCTCGCGGTGGACCCGCCAGGACAGGCTGTCCGGTCCGAACAGGCCCGGGTCGGTCCGCGGCGTGCCGGTCATGAGCCGATGCTAGCGCCGGAAAAGGCGAACGGGCCCCGAAGGGCCCGTTCGCGCCCGCGTCCTGCTACGCGCTACAGGGTGGTCCGGCGCCAGCGGCTGGCCCCGGCCCGGGTCACGAGCCAGACCAGCAGGGCCGCCACCAGGAACGAGGCGATCCAGTCGACGCCGGCGGTCTCCTCGAACACCGCGCCGGCGAGCCATCCGCCGATCACGGCCCCGATGATCCCGACCACGATAGTTACCAGGAGCCCCATGCCGCTGGTCCCGGGGACCAGCAGCCGGGCCACGACGCCGACGATGGCCCCGACCACGATGTAGCCGAGGATCGACTGGATGTCGACGTCGACGCGGTCGCCGCGCTGCGCGACCAGCGGCAGCGCCATCAGACCGACGAGCGCGAGTCGATGGGTCTTCATGTGTGCGCCCTCCTTCTCCCTACGGTGGCCTTACGGTTACCCGCCGCCGGGCCGGCGCAAACGAAGCATTCACGGCGCGCGGTAGTCGCCGCCCACCCCGCCGCGCTTCTCGACCAGCCGGAGGTCGGCGATCCGGGCGGACCGCTCGAACGCCTTGGCCGCATCGTACAGGGACAGCGCGGCCACCGCCGCCGCGGTCATGGCCTCCATCTCGACCCCGGTCCGGTCCGTGGCCCGGACGGTGGCCGTCACCACGACCCGGCCGGCCTGGGGGTCCGGGGCCACGGCCACCTCGGCGCCGGTCACCGCCACGGGGTGGCAGAACGGGAGGAGGTCGGGGGTGCGCTTCACGGCCATGAGCCCCGCGATCCGGGCGGCCTCCATAGGGTCGCCCTTGGGCGTGCCGGCCACCAGGCGATCGATCGTCTCCTCCTCGGCGATGAACACGCACTCCGCCACCGCCACCCGGTCCGTGACGTCCTTGGCGCCGACCTCAACCATGCGGGCGGCCCGCTCGTCCCGGTCGCTCATCCGTCGTCCCGCACCCTCACGACCCGGACGGGGGCGCCGGCCGCCACGGTCTCCACGCCTGCGGGGATGACCGCCAGGCCGTCGGCCCTGGACATCGTGGCCATCAGGTTCGATTGACGCCCGCCCGTCGGCGCGGCCAGCCACGCGCCGTTCGACCTGCGGAGGCGGACCCGGGCGAACTGCACCTTCTCGCGCGGCCCCGTGACGTTGGCCTCCAGGGTCGCGGTGACCTCGGGGCGCCCGGTGGGCCGGCCCATCATCGTCAACAGCGCGGGCCGCACGAAAACCTCGAACGACACAAAGACGGAGACGGGATTCCCCGGGAGGCCGAAGTACGGCCGGCCGCCCACCACGCCGAACGCCTGCGGCTTCCCCGGCTGCATCCCCACCTCGAGGAACTCGACGTCGCCCCGGGCCCCGAACGCGGCCTTCACCGGGTCACGTTCACCGACCGAGACCCCGCCGGACGAGACGAGCACGTCGACGCCCTGGGCTTCCGTCAGGGCCCGGGCCAGGGCGGCCGGGTCGTCCGGGACCCGTCCCAGGGCCACCGGGACCCCGCCCGCCTCCAGCACGCATCCGTGGAGCGTTGCGGCGTTAGCGTCGGGTATACGGCCCGGGCCCAGCGGAGCCCCGGGGTCCACGAGCTCGTCCCCGGTTGAAAGGATGCCGACCCTGGCTCGGGGGTGCACCGGGAGCGAGGCCACGTCGGCCGAGGCCAGGAGCCCCAGGTCGGCCGCCAGGAGACGCTTGCCGCCCGGCACCAGGACCTCTCCTGCCGAGACGTCCTCCCCGGCCCGGCGTACATAACGGCCGGTGGGCACCGGCGTCAGCACCAGCACCCGTTCGCCCTCGGGGACCGTCTGCTCGACCGGGACCACCGCGTCGGCGCCCTCGGGGACCTCCCCACCGGTGGGGACGGCCACCGCCTCACCCACCCCCACGTCGATATCCGCCGCGAAGCCCATCCGAACCGCGCCTGCCAGACTCAGGGCCACCGGCCGATCCGGGGACGCGCCGGCCACGTCGGCCGCGCGAACCGCGAAGCCGTCCATCGCCGACGACGTGAACGGCGGGAGGTCCATCGGCGCGGCGACGTCGGCGGCCAGGACGCAGCCATGGGCATCCGCCAGCGGCAGGTCGGCGGGAGAGAGGCGCTCGATCCGAGTCAGGGCCCGGGCCCGGGCCTCCTCGAGCGGCACGAGCGGGGCCCCGGTGTCGTGGTCGTGGCCCGGCCTCACGGGTCCATCCCGATCCACCGCTGGCCGGCCGGGCCCATCTCCTTCTTCCACACCGGCACGCGGCGCTTAACCTCGTCGAGCACGTGGCGGCAGGCATCGAACGCCTCCGCCCGGTGGGGTGCCGAGCACGCCACCACCACCGTCCGCTCCCCCACGCCGAGATCACCGACGCCGTGGAGGACCGCCACGCCCTCCAGCGGCCACTTCGCAGCCGCCTCCCCGGCCACCTCCCGTAGCACCCGCTCGGCCATGGCCTCATACGCCGAGTACTCCAGCCGCTCGACCCTTCCCCCCTCGGCCCGGACCGTGCCCACGAAGGCGACGGTGCCCCCGGCGTCGGGGGAACCGACGGCCCCGAGCGCTTCGTCCACCGACGGCCGGTCCCGCAGCCCCACGGTGATCCGGACCGCCCCGCCGGCCACGGGCGGCAGGAGGGCCACCTCGTCGCCGGGGCGGACCCGGTGCTGGGACGGGACCACCTCCAGGTTGACGGCCACCTGCAGCGCGGACGCGATCCCGGCGAACGAGGGGTGACGCCGGGTCACGGCCTCAAGGACCTGGCCGGCCGTGCCCTCCTCTTCCAGGGCGACCGTCTCCTCCGTCACTCCCGCGCGATCGGCCAGGCCACCGAACAGTCTGACCCGGACGTTCACCGGCGCCTCCCGGCCAGCGAGCCGCCCTGGCGGCCGGTCCTCGAGGCGACCAGCCCGGCCAGGATCGAGAGCGCTATCTCCTGGGGCGTCCGGGCGCCGATGTCGAGGCCCACGGGCGTCTCCACCCGACCCTCCTCGACGCCCAGCTCCCGGAGCCGCGCCAGGTGCCGGCCGGCGTGCCGGCGGCTGCCCATGACGCCGACGTACCCCGCCCCAGCTGCCACGAGCGCCGCCACGTGCTCGGCCACCAGCGGCGCGTCGTGATCGGTGTGCACGACTTCGAGCTCCTCGGCCGCGCCCAGCCCCTCCGGCGACTCGACCACCCGGCAGGCCGCCTCCTTGTGGTCCGCGGTGACCCGCTCGGCCCGCGGCTCCACCAGCACGGTGTCGTACCCGAGGTCGGTCCCCCATCGGAGCAGCCACCGGGCCACCGGGGTGGCGCCCAGCACGACCAGGGTGGGACGGTGAGTCCGCTTCGGCTCCAGGAACACCTCGATCGAGCCGAGCTCGTGCTCGTAGGTCCGCACCACCGGCTCGCCGGCATCCAGCACCGCCGGCGCGTCGGCCGCCGCGGCGCCGTCGAACTCCGCGCACCCCAGGGTCCCCTCGATCGGGCCCGACCGTCCCAGGACCAGGCGCTGGCCCGGACGACACGGGGGGGAGCCGTGAACCCGGACGGCGGTGGCCACCACCAGAGGCTCCGGCAGGGCGTCGGGTGAGGAGGTGGACGGCCTGTGGGCGGTGTGACCGGCCAGGAGCTCAAGCGCATGCGGCAGGACGGGGACCACGGCCTCGAGGCTCTCCACGGCGCCGCGGACGCTACCCGGCAGGTTCAGGACCAGGGCGGCGCCGATCGTCCCGGCCACCCCTCGGGAGAGGTCGGCCATCGGGGTGCCGGCCCGGCCCGCGGCCCGCATGGCCTCGGCCAGCCCGGGCGCCTCGCGCTCGATGACCGCCCGGGTGGCCTCGGGGGTCACGTCGCGCGGCCCGAACCCGGTCCCCCCGGTGGTGACCACCAGCGACGCCGAAGCCGCCAGGTCGCGGAGGGCCCGCTCGATGCGGTCCCGCTCGTCCGGCACGACCTCGCGTCGTACCACCTCGAGGCCTGCGGCATCGAGCGCGACGGCAACCACGCGGCCGGAGTCGTCCTCGCGCGACCCCTCGGCCACGCCGTCGCTCACGGTCAGCACAGCCGCCGGCGGCCGGTCCATGGGCCGATGCTACCGGCCGGACGGGTCGCCGGGCAGCGGGCCTCGGCCCCGGGGCGCTCGACCTCGACGCCGCCGCAGCCTGGGCCGGCTCCGTGAGATCCGGCCGGATATGGAACGATGGGTCGCGTGAGGACTTCCTTCCGCAGCCCGTACCGTCACCGCTGCGCGGGAGGCACGGCTGGACCAAGGGATCGATCTACTACGCGGATCGGCGAGGGGTGGCCGCCGGGGGAGCCGCTCCGTCATGCGTGAGGCCATACGTGGCTGAGGGCCTCGTCGACGGGTTCGGCCGGGTGGCCACCGACCTCCGGGTCTCGGTGATCGATCGGTGCAACTTCCGGTGCACGTACTGCATGCCGGCGGAAGGGCTCCCGTGGCTGGCCCGCGAGGAGGTGCTGACGGCCGGCGAGATCGAGCGGCTGGTCCGCCTGCTGGTGGAGGCGGGGATCCACGAGGTGAAGCTGACCGGCGGCGAGCCCACGGTCCGCCCCGACCTTCCCGACATCGTCCGGCGGCTCCGGGCCATCGACGGAACCCTGGAGCTGTCCCTGACCACGAACGGGTTTCTCCTCGACCGGCTGGCCGCCCCGCTGGCGGAGGCGGGCCTCGACCGGGTGACGATCTCCTGCGACTCCCTCCTGCGGCACCGGTTCGCCGAGATGACCCGCCGAGACGCGCTGAACCGGGTCCTGGCGGGGCTCCGGGCCGCCGAGGCCGCCGCGCTCCGGCCGATCAAGGTGAATTGCGTGGTGATCGGCGGGACGAACGAAGACGAGGCCGTCGGGTTCGCCGAGCTGGCCCGCCGGTCCGACGTCGAGGTCCGGTTCATCGAGTACATGCCGCTCGACGCGGAGCGCCGGTGGGAGCGGGCCAAGGTGGTCCCGTCGGCCGTCCTCCGGGACCGGATCCACGCGGCCCATCCTCTGGTGCCGGCGAACGGTCACGATCCCCAGCCGGCCACGGTTTTCCGGTTCGCCGACGGGGCCCCGGGACGGGTGGGGTTCATCGCCTCGGTCACCGAGCCGTTCTGCGAGACGTGCAACCGGATCCGGATCACCGCCGACGGGCAGCTGCGGGCGTGCCTGTTCTCGCTGGGGGAGACGGACCTCCGGACCCCGCTCCGGGCCGGGGCGTCCGACGGGGAGCTCGAGGCGCTGGTCCGGGCCGCGGTGGGAGCGAAGTGGGCGGGGCACCGCATCGACCACCCCGACTTCGTCCGGCCGGACCGCAGCATGTCGATGATCGGTGGCTGAGGGCCGGTTCCGGGTCGGCCTGGGCGAGGCCACCGGGGCCGTGGCCGACCTCGGCGTCCTGGTTCCGCTGGCGGGGTCGCTGATCCTCGTCAACGGCCTCGATCCGGGGGCCGTCCTGGTCGGCGCCGGCCTGCTCACGGTGGCCGCGGGCGTGGTGTTCAGGGTGCCGTTCCCGGTCCAGCCGCTCAAGGCGCTCACAGCGGTGGCCGTGGCCGAACGGCTGTCGCCCGACGTTATCCACGCCGCCGGGCTTGAGATCGGGCTCTTCCTCCTGCTGCTTTCGGTGGGACGGGTCGCCGACCTCGTGGCCCGGCTGTTCACCACGCCGGTGGTCCGGGCCCTCCAGCTCGGCGTGGGCGTCCTCCTGGTGATCGCGGCGGTCCGGCTCGTGGCGGACCCGCCGGCCGTGTTCCTGGGCACCCCCGAGCCACCGTGGCCGCTGCTGCTGGCCGCGGCCTCGTTCGTGGCGGTGGCCGTGACCGCCGCTCGCGGGCGTCACCCGGTGGCGCTGGCCCTCTTGGCCGCCGGCGTGGCCGTCACCTGGCTCACCGCGCGAGCCGACCTGTCGGGGCCTTCGTTCGCCCTGCCCCGGGTGGGGTTCCCGCCGGCCACCGCCTTCGGCTCGGCGTTCGTCCTCCTGTTGATCCCCCAGCTCCCGCTGACGTTCGGCAACGCCGTGGTCGCGGTCACCGATGTGGCCCGACGGTCGTTCGGACCGCGGGCCCGGCGGGTCACCCCCGCCGCGGTCTGCCTCTCGTGCGGCCTGGGGAACGTGGTCGCCGGGATGATCGGCGGCATGCCCATGTGTCACGGCGCCGGCGGGCTCACCGCGCACGTCCGCCTTGGCGCCAAGCGCGCGGGGATGAACCTGCTTCTCGGCGGGACGCTCCTGCTCCTAGGGGTTTTCTTCGCCCCGCAGGTACCGGTGCTCCTGGGCCTGCTCCCGGTTTGGGTGCTGGCGGCCTTCCTGGCGTACGCGGGCCTCCGCCACGCCCTCCTGGTGGCCGACCTCCGGGGCGGGGCGCTGGCCGTGGCCGTGGCGACAGGCCTGGCCGGGGCTATCACGGGGAACCTGGCCATAACCGCGGGCGCAGCCCTGCTCGTCGAGCACGGGCGGCGGCTCTTCCCTCAGTCGAGGGGGAACGGCCCCGACCGGCCCGGATCGTACTCGGCCAGCTCGAACACGTCCTCGTAGGCCACCACCACGTCGCCGGCCACCCAGATCGGCCGGGTCCACCCCGAGGCCACGGCAGTGTACTGCCACCGGGCGGCCCGGAACCGGCCGGCCGGCGTGGCCACCTCCTCCTGGCCCTTCAGCTCGTATCGCTGACGCATCGCCACGGGCTCGCAGGTGACCGGCCGGAGGTACAGGACGTCGATCTCCGCCGACCGGCCGAGCCGGTTCGCCGTCACCGCGTTGAAGCACGGAGAGAGGTAGTCGAGCTCGACCTCCGGCCCGAAGGCCACCTCCACCGGGGCGCCGTCCCGAACAGCCGAGGCCCGGTCGTCCTCGACGATCAGGGCCAGGTCGTGCGAGCCCGTCTCGATGCGCAGGCGGACCGGGCGCCACGAGCGGTCGACCACGAAGTCCACAACCTCGCGGTGGGGCTGGGGCACCGAGGTCTCGACCTCCGCGAAGTAGCGCCATCCCGCCGGTCCGGGGGCGCACCGGAACGACTCCGTCCCCACGGGCCGTCCCGACCCGTCGAGGACCGTGTACCGGCCGGCCGGCATCAGCCCACCTCCGCCGGACGGAGCCGGTACCGGGTGAGCAGGAGGACCAGCCCCAGGAGCGCCACGGCGGCGCCGAACAGGAACACGCCGCCGTACCCGAGACCGTGGGCCACGAAACCCAGAGCGGCCGGACCGATCCCGAAGCCGACGTCCACCATCGCCGTGAACGTGGCGATGGCGGCACCCCGCTCGCCCGGCGACGCGTCCCGAAGGGCCAGGGCCATAAGCGCCGGGAACGCCAGGGCCTGCCCGACCGCGTAGACGGCGGTGGCCACGAACAGGCCGGTCGTGGTTCGCCACACGCCCATGAGGGCCAGTCCGGCCGCGGACACCACCAGCGAGACCCGCGCGGCCCGGACAGCGCCCAGCGCGTCGGGCAGCCGGGCCCCCACGAACCGGATGACCAGCACGATCCCCGAGAACAGCACGAACACCCCCCGGGACCCCGAGAGCCCCAGCTCCCTTGAGTACAGGGGCACGAAGGCGAAGAACCCCGCCGCCCCCCAGATGCTGGCCAGGATCGCGGTTCCTGGGAGCAACGCGCCCCGATGGATCAACCGGGACGGCCCTCCCTGGGGCCTGACCGCGGGGACCCGGATGCGCAGGGTCAGGACGCCTGCCAGCAGGCCCAACACCGCGGAGACCAGCCACACCAGGTCGAACCGGTCGGGGCCCAGCACGACCTCGCCGATGACCGGGCCTATGGCGATCCCGGTCCACAGCGCCAGGGAGAAGAAGCTGATCGCCTCTCCCCGACGCTCGTCGGGGGCCATGTCGGCGATGGCGCTGGCGGCGCCGGTGAAGAACAGCGCCTCGCCTACGCCGGTGAGAAGGCGCATGGCGACCAGCGTAGGAACCGACCCGGCCACCACGTACCCCCCCACCGAAACGACGACGATCCCGATACCGATCAGCATCGGGAGGCGCCGTCCCCGCCGGTCGGCCAGCCGGCCGGCCCACGGCCTGACCAGCAGTGCGGTGACGCTGAACGCCCCCACCACGACGCCGACCGACACGTCGCCGCCGCCGAGCGGTCCGCGAACGTACAGTGGCAGCACGGGGAGCACCACGCTCACGGCCACGAAGTAGGCCAGCGTCGCCAGCGAGATCAGGACGAACGCCGGCGTGACGAGTCGTTCCCGGTCAGGGGGTCCCGGCACGGCCGCCGAGTCTAGCGCGGCCCCGGATCATGTCACGGGGAACGGCCATTGCCACCACCACGGGATCGGGGACGCCTCGATCCGAGCGACCCACTTCACCCACCAGAAGCCTCGCCGCCCCGGCGCTACCAGGCGTGCCGGAAAGCCGTGGCCCGGGTCGAGCGGCCGGCCGCCGACCCTGGTGGCCAGGAACAGCCGGGGAAGGTCTCCGGCCGGGAACCGGCGCGGATAGCCCGTTACCGACACCACCCGTACGCTCCTGGCCTCGCCGAGGTCCGGGAGGAGCCGCCACAACCACATCCCCTCCCAGACCTGGTCCGCGTACCACCCGCCGGTGCAGTCGAGGGTGGCGGGGAGCCGGTCATCGAATCCGGCCAGTTCCTCGTACGCCCACGTCCGCGACCCGTCGCCGGCCGCTACCTCGAGCCGCCACGAGGCCGCGTCGATCGAGGGCACGGTGTCGTCGAGCCACTGAGTCACCGGCATCTCATCGGGCCGGCCCGATCCCCGCTCGTGGGAGCCGGTGAACCGGCGGTCCGCTCCAGGGAGGCCTGCCGCCCGGACCAGACCCTCCACGCCCGCGTACGCCAGGCCGGCCCCGCCCAGGACCGCCCCGGCCCGGAGCAGGGTCCGGCGGGAGAGATCGGTCCGCCGGAGCCGGACCCGGCGGGCCAGCACGTGCCAGACGGCCAGGGGGATCGATAGCAGCGCCGCGCCCACGTGCACCTGCATCGAGGTCACCGGCCCCAGGTCCACCAGGATGCCCGTGGCATGAAGGACGCCGAAGGCCAGCGCGATCCCGGCCAGGACGGTGAGCGCCACCGACGCCCACGACCCCGGCCGCCGGCGGCGGAGACCCCTGCGAGCGATCGCCGACTTCCACGGCGCCAGGAGGACCAGGCCGAGGCCCGCCGCGCCGTGGGCGATCACGACCACCCGGCCCCAGCCAGACCCGATCCCGTAGGCCAGCGCGCCCGTCAGGATCGCGGCCGCCAGGAGCCCCAGCAGGGCCAGGTTCGTACGCCGCCCGGCCATCCCCGTGAGCGTATCCCGGGCGTATGCTGGCCGGCATGGAGGCCCGGCCCGGCCCCGGCGAGGTGTGGGACCTGATCCGCCGCGCGGACGAATTCGTCAAGTACTCGCCGAATCGTGATCCGGCCGCGGCCCGGGCGCAGGCCCGTCGGCAGCTCGAGCGGGCCGCCGAGGCGGCCGCGGCCCTGACTGACCGTGCCGCCCGCGACGCCCTGACCGAGCAGGTGCGGCGCCGCCTCGACGACCTCGACCGGGCCGGAGACCGTGCCGACGGCTGAGGAGGCCGCTCGCGTCCCGCCCGGCCAGCGGCTCACCAAGGGGTGGCCGATCCTGCACGCGGAGGGGATCCCGCCATTCGACCCGGCGACGTGGCGGTTCCGGGTCACCGGCGCGGTGGAACGGACGGCGGAGTGGACCTGGGACGAGTTCCGAGCACTTCCCCCCGTCACCGTGACCTCGGACATCCACTGCGTCACCGGCTGGTCCAAGCTCGGCAACAACTGGGAGGGCGTGCCGTTCCGCGAGGTCCTGGACCGCGCGGGGCCGAGCTCCGCCGCCACCCACGCCCTGATCGAGGCACCCTCCGCGTACACCGCGAACCTTCCCCTCGACGCGCTCGCCGACGACGACGTGCTGTTCGCCTGGTCGCACGACGGCGCCCCGCTCCCCCCCGAGCACGGCGGCCCCCTCCGGCTCGTCGTGCCCAAGCGCTACTTCTGGAAGAGCGTGAAGTGGGCCGTGGGGGTCCGCGTGCTCGGCCGGGACGTCCGGGGGTACTGGGAGGAGCGCGGGTACCACAACGACGCCGATCCCTGGGCGGAGCAACGGTACGCGTGGCAGGAGAGCCGCTGAGCCGCCTCCTGGTGGCCACGACCGGTGGGCTCCACGACCTCGACGGGCCCGCCGGCCTGCAGGACCGCTCCCTGGTGACCCTGTCCGGGGGCGCCGAGGTCGCCTGGGCGCTCGATCGGGAGGGGGCCATCCTCCGCTCAGACGACGGGCCGTGGGAGGAGGCCGGCGTGCTGGCCGACCCGCGCCCACGCTCCCTCCTCCCCCACGAGGACGGCGTGCTGATCGGCACCGCGGAGGCCCGCCTGTTCCGGCTGCGCCGCGACGTGGTGGAGCCTGTGGAGGGCTTCGACGAGGTCGCCGGGCGTAACGACTGGTTCACCCCTTGGGGCGGTCCGCCCGACACCCGCTCCCTGGCCGCGGACGCGGCAGGCACGGTGTACGCCAACGTGCACGTGGGGGGCATCGTGCGGTCGACGCCTGAAGGTGGGTGGCGGCCCACGATCGACATCGAGACCGATGTCCACCAGGTGGTCGCCCACCCGGACCGAGCCGGGCTGGTCCTGGCGGCCACCGCGTTCGGCCTGGCCCGGAGCGACGACGGCGGAGAGACGTGGGCGATCGTCGACGAGGGTCTCCATTCCCCGTACGGTCGGGCGGTGGCCGTCGCGGACGACACGGTCCTGGTCACCGCGTCGACGGGGCCGTCGACCCGGCAGGCCGCCGTGTATCGCCGGGCGCTCGATGGCTCGGGCCCGTTCGAGCGATGCGTGGGAGGGCTCCCCGAGTGGTTCCCCTCGAACATCGACACGCATTGCCTTGCGGCCGACGGCTCCAGGGTCGCGTTCGGGACGGCCGAGGGACAGGTGTGGACCTCGGCCGACCAGGGGCGAACCTGGGAACTCACGCGAGACGGCCTGCCTCGGGTCACCGCCGTGCTGTGGTCGGCCTGAGCCACCCCGAGTAGGCTCGCTTCGGTCATGGTTGGGGAAACGCGCCGTCAGGATGCGCTGATCCAGGCGGGGATCACGCTGGCATCCGAGCTGTCACTGCCGGCCATCCTCCAGAAGATCGTCGAGCTCGCCTGCGACGTTGCCGACGCCAGGTACGGGGCGCTGGGGGTCCTGGGGCCAGGCGGGAGGATCGAGCGGTTCCTCACCCATGGGGTGACCGAAGAGGAGCGGCGGGCCATCGGGCACCTCCCGGAGGGGCGGGGCATCCTGGGCGCCCTGATCTCCGACGCCCGGCCGCTCCGGCTCGACCACATCCGGGACGACCCCCGGTCGGTCGGGTTCCCCCCGAACCACCCGCCGATGACCACGTTCCTCGGCGTGCCCATCCGGGTCAGGGACCGGGTGTACGGCAACCTGTACCTGACAGAGCGCCTGGGCGGCGGCTCCTTCGATGAGGACGACGAGCGCGCCGTCATCACCCTGGCCGCCCAGGCGGGCGTGGCCGTGGAGACCGCCCGCAACCGGGAGGAGCTAGAGCGCCTGGCCGTCCTGGAGGACCGCGAACGGATCGCCAGGGAGCTCCACGACGGAGTGGTGCAGTCGCTGTTCGCCGTCGGCCTGTCCCTGCAGGCTGCGGGCTCCAGGCCCGGCGACCAGGAAGCCGTCGCGGCGAAGCTCGGCGACGCCGTCGACCAGATCGACCGGGTGATCCGGGACCTCCGCAACTACATCTTCGGCCTAGGCACCGACGGCGTGGCCGATCGGGAGCTCGGCCGGGCCCTGGAGGATCTCACCGACGAGTTCCGTCGCGGGTCCGAGGTGGCCATCCGGCTGGATGTCGACCCCGAGGCGGCATCGCGGCTGGCGCCCATGGCCGCGGACGCCCTCCAGGTGGCCCGGGAGGCCGTCAGCAACGCCGTCCGGCACGGCCGGGCCGAGACCCTCTCCATCTCCCTCCTCCGCGACGGACCGGGGAGCGTCCTGGAGGTGGAGGACGACGGCGTCGGCTTCGACCCCGCCATCGCGGAGGGACGGGGGCGCGGACTGGCCAACCTGCGGTCGCGAGCCGAGGCCATGGGGGCGGCTCTCGAGGTGGACGCGGCTCCCGGACGCGGGACCGCGGTCCGGCTTCGCGTCCCCGACTGAGTGCTAGGCTCGGCCCGATGGCCGAGCAGCCGATCCGGATCCTCCTCGTGGACGATCACGAGGTGGTCCGCCAGGGCATCCGAGCGCTCCTCGAGTCCGCGGGAGGGATGGTCGTGGCAGGCGAGGCCGGCGGCGTGGGCGAATCCGTTGAGATCGCCGCGTCGGTCCGTCCCGACGTGGTGGTCATGGACGTGCGCCTGGTCGACGGCAGCGGCATAGAGGCGTGCCGGGAGATCCGGGCGGCCCGGCCCGACGTCAAGGTCGTGATGCTGACCTCGTTCGCCGACGACGAGGCGCTGTTCGCCTCGATCATGGCCGGAGCCTCCGGCTACGTGCTGAAGCAGGTCCGCGGGGACGAGCTGGTGCGCTCGATCAGGACCGTGGCCGAGGGCGGCTCCCTCCTCGATCCCGCCGTGACCGGGGCGGTGCTCGACCGGCTCCGGCGGGGCAAGCACCTTCTGAAGGACGAGCGCCTGGCCCGCCTCTCCCCCCAGGAGGAGAGGATCCTCACGCTCGTGGCCGACGGGAAGACGAACCGCGAGATCGGCGAGGAGCTTCGCCTGGCCGAGAAGACCGTGAAGAACTACGTCTCCAGCATCCTCTCCAAGCTCGAAGTGGCCCGCCGGGCCGAGGCCGCCGCCTACCTGGCCCGGCACAGCGGGACGCCGGGCGCCGAGTAGTAGCCGAAGGTCCCCTCAGCGCCGGGCCGTTCGGCCCCTGACCACATGCCTCGCTTCGCCGATGCTTCAGCGAAACAAGAAGGGAGGTCGGTGGTATGGCCACCACGATGATCGACAGGAAGGTGGAGGTCGCGATCGCGCCGAACGGCGCGGCGGCGCCTCGGCCCGAGGTGAAGGGTGGACGGATCTGGGGGGCCCTGCGGATCGCGATCGGCTGGGTGTTCCTGTGGTCCTTCCTCGACAAGGCGTTCGCGCTCGGGTTCACGACCGGCCGCAACCCGGAGACCGGAGCGATCGCGTTCTTCGGCCCGGACGCCTGGATCAACGGCGCGTCCCCCACGGAGGGCTTCCTCCAGTTCGGGGTGCACACGAAGGGCTTCCTGGTGGACTTCTACCAGGGGCTGGCCGGCCTGGCCTGGGTCGACTGGGCGTACATGCTGTCGCTGCTCCTGATCGGCCTGGCCCTGATCCTGGGCATCGGTACGCGGCTGGCTGCCATCGGGGGAATCATCTGGATGGCGTTCTTCTACACGGCCAGCGCCGTGTGGCCGGAGCACAACCCGTTCCTGGACGACCACGTGATCTACGCGATCGTCCTGGCGGGCGTGGCGTATGTCGGCGCCGGGCGCTTCCTGGGCCTGGGCCGGTGGTGGGAGCGGACCGCGCTGGTGCAGCGCGCGCCGTTCCTCAAGTAGCGAGCACCAGCCCAAGGCGGAAGGGGGCGGGGGAACCCGCCCCCTCTTCGCGAGCGGGAGCCGCCGAAGGTCCCGGCGTACTCGGGCCGTTCGGAACCTACGAGTGCCCCGGGCCCGCCCGTAGCGTGAGGTAGGAGACGGAGGAGACGACACGATGAAGCCTGTGAAGCCGCCTGGCATGAAGGCACCGCCGCTCTCGATCCTACTGGTCGAGGCCGACAACGCGGACCGGCAGCGGTACGGCAGGTGGCTGGAGGACGCGGGATACGAGGTGGTGGCCTGCCCGGGACCGCAGGGTCCCGAGTTCACGTGCGTCGGCTCCCGGACCGGCGCCTGCCCCCTGACCGCCGACGTGGAGCTGATCATCCTGGACACCCGCCTCGAGGGCGAGCTGGCCATGGCCGGGGCCTCTGCCGCCGACCTCATCTCCGTGTACCGGGCCACGGGCAAGCCGGTGGTGGTGCTGGAGCCCAGGATCGGCCGAGCACCACTCCCCGAGGCCGGCGTGGTCCGGCTCGCCTGGCCCCCAGACCGCTCCGACCTGGTTCTGGCGGCCCGGGCGCTCACCGAGGACTGAGGGATCAGCGCAGCTTCGGCAGGACCTCGTCCCGGTAGAAGCCCAGGAACCCCCGCTGGTCGGGACCGATCTGGTGGACCCACACGTGGTCGAACCCGGCGTCCGCGTACTCACGGATTGCCGCGATGTGGCGCTCGGGGTCGGGGCCGCAGGTCACCGTCTCCGCCACGTCCTCCTCGCGAACGGTCTCCGCGGCCTGCTCGAAGTGGCGCGGGAGCGGCAGCTCAACGCTGAGCTCCCCGCCGATGGCGGCGTTGGGCCACCGTTCGTGGGCGGTGCGGCGCGCCGCCGCCTCATCCTCGGCCCAGCACACATGGACCTGCCCGAAGCGAGGCTTCCCCGCCCCGCCGGCCCGCTCGAACCCCTCGATGGTCTCCGCGTCCGGCGCCACCATGACCAGGCCGTCGCCGACCCGGCCGGCCAGGTCCGTGGCCCGCTCCCCCTTGGCCGCCACCAGGATGGGCGGCGGACGATCGGGGAGGTCGTACACGCGGGCCTGCTGGACGGTGAAGTGGTGCCCTCGATGGGTCTGCGGACCGCCCTCCCACAGGAGGCGCATCACCTCGATGGCCTCCTCCAGCCGTTCCAGCCGCTCGTCGATCGGGGGCCACCCATCCCCCAGGACGTGCTCGTTGAGGTTCTCACCGGTCCCCACACCGAAGAGGAACCGCCCCTCCAGCAGGATGGCCGTGGTCGCCGCCGCCTGAGCCAGGATGGCCGGATGGATCCGCCCGATCGGGCACGTCACGCCGGTGCCGATCGAGACCCGCTCCGTGGCCCGGGCCAGTGCGCCGAGGACCGACCACACGAAGGGGCTGTGGCCCTGCCGGTCGGTCCACGGGTGGTAGTGGTCCGAGACCATCAGGAAGTCGAACCCGGCCTCCTCGGCCGTGGCCGCGTTCTCCACGAGCCCGCGGGGCCCGTGTTCCTCGCTCGACAGCGTGTAGCCGATCTCCAGCATCAGGACTTCCGGGCGGCGGCCCGGCCACCCTTCCGCCCCGCGGCCTTCTTCTGGGCGGTGGTGCCGCCCTGCGAACGGGCCGATCGCCGCTCTCCTCCCCCGGACTTCTTGCCACCCCGGCTGGAGGCGCCCGGTGAGTTCGCGATGCGGGCCGCCCGCGTCTTCGACATCCCCTTCGCCTTGAGCCGCTCGTACTGCTTCTGGTTCTTGACGCTCGGTCGCTTGTTCGGCATGCGTGCCACCTCCTGACGAAGGTGATTCCCCGCGCCTACCGGAGGAAACGCGGGTACGGTCCTCGTGCATGAGCGGCGAGCCGACGAACGGGATCCTGGCCGAGCTCTTGGCCGGGGCCGCCGAGGGTGAGGAGAGCCACCGCCGGCGAGCCCTCCGCCGGGCCAGCCGGGCGGCGCTACTGTGGCCGGAGGAGGCCACGGACCTCGACCGCGCGGGGCGGCCGCTGACCGAGCTACGAGCGGTGGGACCGTGGGTGGCCGATCGGCTCCGCGGCTGGCTCGACGATCCCCCCGAGATCCAGACGCCGCCCGAGGCGCGACGAGGGTTCCTGACCAGGGCCGAGGCCCGGCGCATCCTAGCCGACAGGCCCTCGGCGCCCAGGGCCCGAGCGGATCTCCAGATGCACTCCACGTGGAGCGACGGCACCGTCTCCATCGAGGAGATGGTGGCCCGCTCGGCGACGCTCGGGCGCGACTACGTCTCG
>Ga0256867_10000175_pt1 | contig 23908 bp, 27 predicted proteins | sample RVTome_15_FD_185939 | JGI IMG/M metagenome (GOLD analysis project Ga0256867, IMG submission 185939) | Soil microbial communities from uranium-contaminated site in the Upper Colorado River Basin, Wyoming, United States - RVT150D86 (HiSeq) ... | reverse complement strand
CACGCTAACCGAAGGCTTCAGCCATTTCGTTTCCTCCATAGCTGCTCCGGTTGCTTCCGGCTGGAGCCGTTGCCGGGTGGGATTCTCACCCACTGGAAAAGCGCCGCCTTTGCACGGCGCACACCCAAAGCGGACGTCGCGAAACAAAAAAACACCGCCGAAGCGGGGTCGATAAGACGAGGTGAGTGCGCTAACCCTCAGCTTGAGGGGTTGAGAGCAGGCTGCGGAGGCAGGTAGTCGTTTCGATCCTTCTTTTTCTTGTTCCACGTCGGCGTTAGGTTACAGCGGCGTATAACGAACTTTTGCCCGCCGATGCTCGCCTCGTACATTAGGCCGCCCTTGGTGATGGTGAAAGTAGCCATACCATTTCGATAATTTCCGGCGGTATTGGCGTTGTTCTTGCCGCCGCTGGCAGTGGCTGAACTGCCGGTGGTGTTGGCCGAAGCCCCGGCAGCAGCGGTGAGAGCCACGGCTTGGGCCTCGGCGCCGAACTCGAAGTTACCCTTGGTAAATTCGTCGAGTGCCCGCTTGTCCTCAAAGAAGATTACCTGGCTGAAGCCCGAACCGCCGAGTTGCAAGCCGATGGTTGCTTGGATCATTTCAGTATTGCCAATGTACTTAGCACCTTGATAAACGCGGCCTTTACCGTAGGCACCACCAACCACGTAGCCGCCCTTGCCGATAGTTGGGAATAACGCGTAGCCATAGGCGCTGTTGAAAAGATTTGAAGCGCCTGCATTCTCGAACATTTTCCTAGTTTCTGAGTAGTCATCGGCTACTGCAGAAGCTGCCAGCAAGAGCAACACCGTCGCGAATAGGACGGAACGTAAACTGAACTTAATCATCGTTTACCCTCCTGTACTCACGCAGGACCGTATCTATCAACTTGGACCAAAGTATCCGTCGGTCATCATATTTGTGGTTCTTGAGCCTCCGCTTTTCGCAGAGGGCGTCGCCAATCACCGTGCCCATCACGTTCCCAAGCCGTCTCAATCGGGCTGCAATCGGCTTGCAAAAAAGCAAGGCGCCGCAAAGCTGTCCTGAAGACATCGATCGATTCCTCAACAACGACACCGATTCCGTGGTCTGCGTCGGACACACTGCCGCGCACCTGCAGGCCATAAATCCGCGCTTCTAGGTCATCGGACCCCGCTAGCGGGAGGTCCCGCACCTGCCAGGGCAACAGATTCAGTTGGTCGTTGTTGCGCACCGTCTCGATATAGGCCGCAAGCAGGAAAAAGATCTCCTGTTCGTGGCCAGCTCGCTCGATTGGATCCTTGATGATCATGGATTCACTCCTTCGCTTATGAGCCACGGGCGACCGTGATGTCGTTACGTACTGCGGTAACACCCTCAACGCTCAACGCCAAGCGCTCCGCGAGATCACGCTTCGTGGCGTCTTCAGCGCTGCCGGTAAGCGTAACTTCGCCATTGGTCGTAGCGCCCACAGCGATATCTGAGGAGTTCAAGGCGCGGGTCCCCATTAAAGCGGATTTCACTCTAGCTGCGAGCGCTATGTTGTTGACAGCCAGATCTGCCTTCGTATACGTCTCGTCAGCCTTGTTGTCCCCTTTCTCAGCAGTTCTCCCAGCGTTGTCCGCAGGCTGATTCAAGTCTTGGCGAGCATTCTCAACGCTCTTGTCGAAGCCACGTCCAATGCTGTCTTCAGACGGCGGTCGATCGCACGCAGCAAAGCTCAATGCCAACGCCGCTATCATCGGTGCGAGCAATAATTTTGAAACGGGATGTCGCTTGTCATATGTCATGGCGTCCTCATCCGAGAATAGGTGTTTACTGAATGGCTGATGTTGCAGCTCCAGCGAGCCAGACCCAAATCATTTGTCGCTCAACGTCAGATTAGGGGCGGACTCCCGAAGGGGTCCACCAGCCGCGTCGGGGACGAGAAAAAATGCAAAGCCAGCGCGGCCGATCGGCCTGCAGCGTGGGTCGTTTGGCGTCTTCTTGCAATCAATCGGCGTGTCGGGTTGCGCCTGGACGACCGTGGCGTTATCTGCCTTGCTTGGTAACGACAGTGTCGGCGCGGTGAGCGCTACACCGCCGTACGCGGCAATGAATGCAAGCAGCAACAGGCTCGAGCATCTCCGCAGTAGATTCATTGCATACCTCCTTTCCCAACCACAATCGACTAAGTTGCTTTTTTGGGCTCTAAGGAACCCGCCACCGGATCCCGGTCGGTTCGCAGAGCTATACTGCGAGATCTGTGCCAGATGTGCGAAATGTCACAAAATCAGGTTGTTGCTTCGTAGGTTGCGTCGCGGCAAAGAATTCAAGGTGTCACCTGACGACGACGCCAATCAGTGCGCATTCGCTAATCGTATGTTCGTGAGCAGGAATAAGTGTTGTTGACCGGAGACGGTAGCGCATGAACACTCGACGCGATGTGACTCGAATCAAGAATCACGAGCTACCTGCGGCAAGAGTGACATGCCTGTGAATTTCAGCAACGGCTGGATATAACGTCATCACGCTCAAGTTAGGTCACGACAATCATGGAGCGTGACACCTGGATTACATCCAGGTCTCAGTGGCATTGAACCTGAAAAACCTCGGATCGGGCAAAAAACCAAAGGAATTCCATGGTCACCAGAATCTCGACTACGAATCGGCGATTTATCAGTGCTCCAAATCCCTACGTCCTTTGGACCTTGGAACGACTCGTTGGAAGCAGCCTGCCCGCGATGCAAGGGGTTGGGAGCACCAACGGCTGCGTCGAGGCTTTCGAAAGAACCGAGGGCAGAGCACTGGACCGAAATGTTCTCGATGCTAATATTGGTCGCGACAAATGGCTTCGGCCGATCTCGAAGCTCAAGACCAGTTTGCGCGCCAAGATCTAGTGCTATCCACTACCCAGGGAGACGTGCGACGCAAACGGCGACTTCAACTTCCGTCTTCGACTTGCGTAGTCGCGTTTGCTCGAGGACACTCTCTCCACTCGGAAAAAAGCGCACCCAAGACCTAGCCATCTGACTTGTGGAGACTTAGAGCAGGTACGCCCATCGGCGCGCGATCCATTCCTTTATCCGTGTGCCGATGCCGCGATTCCGCCACTTTTCCTCGGTAATCTCGATCGCCGCACCCTGGTCGCGCTCGAAGACTCCCTCCATCCCTCTTCCGAATTCTCGATCGAGCACGATTACGTTGACCTCGTAATTGTGAACAAAACTTCGCCAGTCAAGATTGGTTGATCCAACCGTGGACCAGACTCCGTCGACGACAGCCGTCTTCGCGTGAAGTAATGCGTCCTTGCGCTCGAACAACCGGATTCGCGCCTCAAGAAGGTCCTGGTAGTGGGAACGGCCTGCGTAGAGCGGCACCCAGAAATCGCTTACTCCGGGCAGCACGAGCCGGACGTCGACCCCGCGTGCCGCAGCAGCCATGAGAACTTCGAGTGTTTGTGGGTCGGGCGCGAAGTACCCATAGGTAAGCCAGATGCGCTTCTCCGAGTTCTCGAATGCCGATAGCAGCGCGAGATAGACGTCGCTCCGTTCGGCGGCGGGATCCTGGGCGACGACGCGCATGACCTGCGCGCCGTGGGGGGACAGAGTCGGAAAATAATCCGCGCTGCGCAGTTTTGGACAATTCTGGCTCGTCCACGACTCCAAAAACAGCTGCTGGAGATCGGCCACGATAGGGCCCTGCAGCTGGACGTGTGTGTCACGCCACCCGTCCTCGGCTGGGTCGTCCCGTGGTGCATTCCCGCGCCCGAACGAGCTGGACGAGTAGACGCTGCTGATATTGATTCCGCCCGTGAACGCCACGCGGCCGTCGACAACCAGAATTTTCCTATGATCGCGGTTGTTGAGGTGCCAGCCTTTCTTCGCCTTGGCGGGATTGACCGGGTTAAACTCGCAGAGCGCTACGCCGGCCTCGTCCAGGCGCTCGAAGTAGGCGGCCGGCGTGCTCATCGAGCCGACACCGTCGAAAAGGACGTTGACAGTCACGCCCTCTCCAATCTTTCGTTCGAGCAACGAAGCCAGCCGTCCTCCGATCGGACCCGCTTCGAGAATGTAGGATTCCAAGTTGACGTGATCTCGCGCCGACTCGATCGCTTTAAACATCGCCGCATGTGTTGCCGGACCATCCACTAGCAATTGGGCTTGGTTCCCGAGAACGAGCGGTGTCTCAAGAATTCCTTCCACACTCTCCAGATGGCGTGCCGGAAGTTCGCTCCCGACCTTGCTCGAGAGTTTGCGCACTACCGCCCGCGATTCGGCTAACGGCAGCTCCCTCCGTCCGTCACTTATCTTGGGGGCGGGACTGCGGGCAGCCGAGTTTGTAGTGGATGGCCTAGGCGCCTCGGGCGGCGCTGCGGCGCAACCTAGGAGCTCAATAAGTACGAGGCCACAGACAGCCCTGGGCGCGCGCATAGGAAATCCACAGCCGAGTTCGCTTGCGATTAGACGCAACGCGTGTGCCCGGAAGTGGATGGTTTGAACGTCCCAGAATCTCGCGAATTCCGAACTCGAGGGCGCTACGCCAAAATTGGGAGCCTACGGTAGTGTCCCCAATGGCGGGGAAAGACGGGAAAGACCAGTCCGGACAGATCCGCGCTGCACCACACGGGCACCCCGCTTGCCAGCGCTGCAACAATGCCCGGAAAGCAACGCAAGCAATCGCATCAAGCTGCAAAACCCGCTGCGGCCGATTCCGCTCAGCCCAGATTTGTAGCTGCAAACTCCCAGTTGAGCAGGTTGTCGATTACCTGCCGTACGTGCTCTTCCCGCCGGTTCTGATAGTCCAGGTAATACGCGTGCTCCCACACGTCCAGCGTGAGAAGGGGGGTCATGCCCTGTAAGATTGGTGTGTCGGCGTCCGAGGTCGAAACGACCTTCAGCTTGCCGCGATCGAGCACTAGCCATGCCCATCCGCTACCGAATTCACCGGTCGCGGCGTCGGTGATGCCCTTCACGAACGACTCATAACCACCGAGATCGCGCTCCAATTGTCTGAGCAATTTGCCCGATGGGCGTGCACGGCCCGGAGCTAGACTCCTCCAGTAGAAATGATGATTCCAGGCCTGGCCCGCGTTGCGGAAGACCGAGATATTCGCTGAGCCATTGGCAGCGCGCTTGATCACATCGTCGAGAGGGAGCGCCTCGAACCTCGTACCGCGAACCAGCTCGTTAAGCGAATCGACGTACTTTCGATGATGCTTTCCGTAGTGCAGCGCGACGGTTTGCCGAGAAATTGTTGGTTCGAGCGCGTCCTCGGCGAATGGAAGGGGTGCAAGCTTGAAAGTCGTCTTTTTTGGCGCATCGGTTTTCGTCGTCGTGTTCATGTGGCTATTCCTCCTGCACATTGGGCTGCGTGTTGTCGAAGACGGGTTGCCTTTCTGATTCGACGCAAGCGGCATGCCCGCGTGGGTGTGGCAAGCCACCGATACGCTTTAATTTCGGCGCCACATGCGAGCTCTGCGGGCACATCGCTTGCACGCGCAGAAGGCAAGACGTCCTTTCTTTTTGTAGCTGCGCAGGTTCCACTTCATTTGTAGAAAGATTTGACAAGGAGACGAAAATGGGAATGTTCGCTTCGGCGCGTAAGCCAGTTCGTCAGGGAGCCGTAGAGACCGTGGAAGGCAGGACTGATACGACGCGCCCGGTTGCACGTGTCCTCGCCACCCTTGCAGACCAGTTCTCCAATCGTACGACGGCACTCGGGCACCGCGGGGCAGGAATGATCGAAACTGCGGCTGAAGTCGTCCGCGCCCGACCGGTTGCAACCGTGGTCACCATTGCGGCGTTGGCCGTGTTCATTGCGGGAGTGGCAGGCTTTCTCGCCTATCGCAGCAGGCATTGATACGCGTTCCCAACCGCCGGGCCGACCGTCCGGTCGGACAGAATGCGCCGAACGCGACTGAAATTGCGGCGTGGCATCTTTCGCCACCAAAGTCCGAGTGACCGTGTGACGCGTTGCGCTCACAGCTTCGGTGTACGTAGTGTCCTGCTAATCATCAGCGTTCCCGACAGCACGAACAGCAGCGCCATTGGGTGAAGAGCCCACGGACCGAGGGACCAAACGCCCCCGTAGAGTCGCTCGTCAAGCCTGCCCTGCCAAGCGGCAAACGCCAGGATCCCGACGAGCACGATACTAGTTGGATTCGGTGTACCTTCGAAATGGGTAACCTTTTCCCCGCCCTCCGACAGCTTCTCCGCCGTCACGTTGAAACGCGCGAGGCGGCTGACGCCGCAGCACACGAAATATATCAACGCCACACAATCCCATCCCCCATTCAAGCCGGCGGAGAATCCCAGCGTCGCCGGCGCGACGCCAAAGGAGATGATGTCTGCAAGCGAGTCGAGCTCGAGCCCGATCGCCGAGTGAGCCTTCCGCCAGCGCGCGATTCGGCCATCGAGGACATCCAGGACTAACGCGGCAAGCATAAGCGAGGCGGCACCGTGGAGGTAGCCCGGCGAGCGTTCCGACACAAAAACCATGGTGCAGAACACGGCCGCTGCTCCGCAAGCTGCGTTACCGAGCGTGAAGAAATCCGCAAGCCGGAACTCGCGGATCATCGGGAAATGCCTAGGCGGACTCATCGAGATTGCGGAGTTGAGTAACGGGCAACGCACGTTCGGCGCCCAAGGTCACTTGGCCCCTATCGCTACTGCCGAGTGTCCGTCGCATGCGACGTTCCTCAAGAACGCGCCTACGAACTTGCGCATCGTCGGGTCCAAATCACGGGTACGGCGATTGCGACTTCTCCGGCGATCCGCGACTCGGCGCGGGCAAACTGATGACACGCGAGGAGAGATATATGAATATTGGCGATGTGATGACCCGCGACGTGCGACTGACGAGCCCACAGCAGAGCATTCACAAGGCAGCGCGGACGATGGCCGATATCGGCTCCGGGATTCTCCCCGTCAGAGAGAACGATCGTCTGGTCGGCATAATCACCGACCGCGACATCGCTATTCGTGCCGTGGCCGCCGGAAAAGGCCCCGATACCGCAGTGCGCGACGTAATGACAGAAGACATACGGTATTGCTTCGAAGACGACGACATCGGCGACGTTGCGGCAAGCATGGCCAAGTTAAAGGTGCGCCGATTGCCGGTACTCAGCCGCGACAAACGGCTCGTCGGAATCGTATCGATCGGCGACATTGCGGTGGCCACCGGACCCGAGCCAGCAGGTGCAGTAGTGGAAGCGATATCGCGACCATCGCAACAAAGATCGGCGACCGGGAACCAGGCTCGACGGCTCGAGCCGCCACTCTCCCCGAGGACCCGTTGATAGAGCACGTCGCGTCTATCCCGCACGGGGAATATCCCGTGCTGGCAGGTCACCGTCAAGGTCTGTTTCACGATGGAGGAATGACGTCGGCGGATCGGCGGAGGAACGGTTGGCTGAAACGTCGCGTCTCGACGGGCGGAATACGCATCGCATCGCGATACTTCGTCACGGTGCGTCGCGCGACGCGTACACCGTATTCGCGGAGCTTGCGCGTAACCTTGATGTCGGAAAGCGGTTGCCCCGCGCGTTCGTTGGCAATGATGTAGCGAATTAGAGCACGGATTGCGGTGGACGAGGAGGCATGGCCGTCCTCAGCCACCACGTGCGTACCGAAGAAGTGCTTGAACTCGATCAGGCCTCGCGGCGTCGCCATGTACTTGGCGTTTGCGACACGTGATACCGTGGATTCGTGCACCCCGACTTCCTGCGCGATGTCACGCTGGAGTAGCGGCTTCATCCCAACATCGCCGTAATCGAAGAACTTGCTCTGCCGATCGATGATCGCTTGCGCGACGCGCAGGATTGTATCAAAGCGCTGCTTCGCATTGCGTACTAGCCAGCGTGCTTCTTGCAGCTGCTGCGACAGGCCCGGACTACCTTCGCGGCTGGCTCGATAGATGTTCGCGTAGAGCTCGTTTACGCGAATTCGCGGCAGCACCTGCGGATTCACGCTCACGCTCCACCGACCCGCCGCTTTGCGCACCACTACGTCCGCGACCACAAACCGAGTGTCCAGCGCGCCGAACCGTGAACCCGGGTGCGGGTCGAGACGCATTATGAGGTCGTTCGCGCGCCGCATGTCTGATTCGTCACATTTGAGTTCGCGAAGCAGCCTTGGCGTGTCGTGTGCCGCCAGTGCGTCGAGGTGGTCGCGCACAATAGTAAGGGCGAGCTCGCGACCGGGATGATCCACGGAGTACCGTGCAAGTTGCAACTCGAGGCACTCTGCCGGCGATCGCGCCCCGACGCCCGGGGGATCCAGGCTATGCACGAAGCGCAGCGCAACCGCGAGCTCGTCCGGCTCGGCAGCGATCTCGGCGGGCAGTACGGATCTCAGATCGTCGATAGACTGACGCAGATATCCGTCGTCGTCGAGCCCTTCGACGACGACGCCCGTGAGCAGCTTGTCGCGTTCGGAAAGCCCACTCCCGCGGACCTGGTCGATCAGGTGATCGTGCAAGCTCACGGGCGCTGCGGTGTAGACGCCGGCGTCGATCGCGTCGTCTGCGCCTGCGCCCGCGCCCGCGCGGCCGGTCCACCGGTCGCCAAGAAACGGCTCCTGCGGCAGCCGGTCATGGGCGGTTTCCGCCGATCCCGCCGAATACATATTCGCGTCTACACCGCCCGCCGGTGCAGAGCATGCTTCGCCCGAATCGCCGGCTGCGGGTGCGACGCCTTCTTCGGCCGCCTCATCGACATTGTCGGTTTGCTCGTCGCGCTCGAGAAAAGCATTCTCGCTGAGCGCGCGAACGATCTCCTGCTCGAACTCGAGTGCCGAGAGATGCAGCAGTCTCAGCGACTGCAGCAATTGCGGCCTCATGGCAAGATTCTGCGTCACGCGCAACTGCAAAGCTTGCTTCATATTTCTTCCCGCTTGATACGAATCCGTTCGAATCCAGTTGTTTTTGCGCAAAACGCGTACCAGAGCGCAAAGGCCTTTTCTTGGCCCCTGATTTATCTCCCGAATTCGCTATCGACTTTGGCTGGTCGGGCACGGTTTCGTAATAAATGGAGATGCGATCGGCATTTTTTACCTGCACCGGCCTCGGTGCTAGGGTGCCGCGGCGGCGCGTGGGGCGTGAGCGGCGTGGTCAGGCACGCGACTTGCCGGTTCACCAGAAAAGGACGCGATAGCGATGAAACGAAAGGTCCACAGGGAAGGCGTGGGCGGCACGGCACGCAGCGCCGCGCACCGAGCCGAAAAACTGATCCGAGGAGGATGCACTCATGACTACCCGAAAGAAGTCACGTCAACCGAAAAAGGCACCGGGACGCGGCGGCGGAAAGCTGCCGCCGAGGCCGGACCCGTTTCCAGGCATCCGCGACCCGATCATACCGTCGGATGAACCCATCATTCCACCACCGCATACGGAGCCAGACTCACGGCACCGCCCCGGCCAGGCGTAATGCAGGGGCGACTTGCTCCACAGCTCGGCATACGAAGCACGTAAATTGCGCGCCGCAGCCGCGAACTCGGTGACCGACGGGACACCGATCACTCGAGTGACGGACAAAGCGGCGGCAGGGGTCTCTGTTGCCCTTGACGGTCGCCACCTACAACGTGCATCGGTTTATCGGCCGTGACGGCCGGCGGGACGCCGGGCGCGTGCTCGACGTACTGCGCGAGCTCGATGCTGACATCGTCGCGTTGCAGGAGTTCGAATGGGAGTCCGCTGCTGCGCTCGATCTGCTCGCCGATTTCGCGCGAGACCTCGGCTGCGCGGGAATTGCCGGGCCCACATTCCCGCAGCAAGCTCGCCACTACGGTAACGTGGTGCTCACCCGATTTCCGGTCGGTGAGGTGCACCATGTGGATCTCAGCGTCCCCGGGCGTGAGCCGCGTGGTGCACTCGACGTGACACTCGAGGCCCCGCACAGTGCGCTGCGCGTGATCGCGACGCATCTCGGGCTCGCCCCGACCGAGCGCCGGCGCCAGATCCGCCGGTTACTGGAACTTCTCGCGCCCGTGGAAACACAACCGGTCCTCCTGCTGGGCGATCTAAACGAATGGTTCACCTGGGGTCGCCCCCTGCGCTGGCTGTGTGCGCACTTCGGGCGCGCACCCACACCGGCCACGTTCCCGGCGCGTCACCCGATCTTCGCCCTCGACCGAATCTGGGTCAAGCCACCGAGTCTGCGCGCCGAACTCGCTGTTCACTCGACGCCACTCGCGCGTACCGCGTCGGACCACCTGCCCCTGCGCATGACGCTCACGTGGCCGCAGGGGGGGGTTGATCAAGATGCCTCCGACCCTTCCGCGGCGGCTCGCGGGGCACCACATGGCGGAAGTTCATCCTTGGCAGCGGCTTACCTATCGGGCTGTTCTTGAGGGCATAGTAGGTCCGGTCGGCGTTCGCCTTCATGTTCATTTTCTGGAGTTGCTTGCCGACCACGCTGATCACTTCCGTGGCCTGGATGGACCTGGCGACGTGGTGAACGAAGTAGATCAGGACCGCGAGACTCGTGAGCACCAGGGCGAGCATGAGCGCCGCCTTGCCCGTATCCCCGCGCGCTAGGGTCGCAGCGCGACGGGTACGGAAATTGCGCCATGACCGGCACGTGAGACGCTCGCAACCTCGATTGGCGCGCGCTTCACCCGGGATCGTGCGGCTGACTTTGGCTGCGCGGTCGCTGTTCCCGGAATTTCGCTCGGTGATGAACCGATAACTTCGTCAGGAGAAGAGATCATGGTCCGTATACTGATGACCGCCGCAATCGCCGCAGTGATTGGCCTGCTTGCCGCCTGCAACACCATGGAAGGACTCGGTGAGGACATCGAGCGGGGCGGTGAGAAAATCCAAAAGAAGGCGAACGATTCGAAATGACGTATCACAGCCTATGGCTGGCGGCACCTGAAACTCGCAAGCTTCGATTCGCCCTCAGCCGCGAAAGCTGACAGTTTCGCGTTCGTTGCCGACTGGCCCGACGCGAACGCCGTAGCGGGCGCACCGCGAGTCCGAGTAGAAGCGGCGGACCCGTGCGCCGCGCCGGTTAGTCCCGCGAAGAAACGGTGCCCGCTGGCGCGAGACTCCCACGCGAAAGGTCGTTTCCATGCCGGCCTCGGAGTGCAGCTCGAGGGTGGCATCCAGCGGTTCGCAGAGCCGCTCACGATCGAGAGCCCGATCCCAACGCCAACGGGCTCCGCCGCGCCTTGACGACTGGACTGCGAACGCGATGATGAGAACGGTGATCGCCCAAGAGAAAATGCTCCCTTCTGTCGATCACGCAGAACATTGGACGGTCCGACGCATGCCCGACGCATCAGGTCGGGCATGTTTCGCAAGGGCGTACCCGCAGGGCCGGCCGGTGCGCAATGGCCGAGCTATCTGGATAATCCGGTAAATACGCGCTGGCCCTGGCGTTCAGCCTGCGCTACTCGAAGCAGGAGATCGCATCGCCAAACGGGGCGGGGTGCGCCCTGCCGGGCGCCCCTCGCTTGGGGGAGGAGGCGTTGCGAAGGGCGCCCGGCGCGCCCGATCCCGGACGCATGGAGAATGTGTCGGACGCGTTCGTGTCGCGTGCACGCACCGTGCCCGTGCGCAGCGATGGGAGAACGAAGGGATGGCCCAGAACCGGGTCAGCCCTTCGCCCACACCATGCTTACTCGGCGAATCCGCGCATCCGTTCCGCTTCGTTCCGCATCGCGTCGTGGACACGGGCAAGTCCATCCGAATCCCGGAGCAACGCGTTCTTATCGGATGTGCTGAGAGCGTCGGGGCCGCGCTCGACCGCCCGCTGCACGAGCTGCGCGCGGGCCCGGCTGATGGCGATAGACCGGCCGTTCCGGCCAACGGCAGACGCCTGAAGCAAAGCATTCACTGCAGGGTCGAGAACGGCGTCGAGGAAGCCGGGAAGCGAGGACGTTCGCCGGTAGCCGGTCGACGTCCATCGTAGCTCCCGCGGCGGGCGGAACTCCTCGGGAATCAAAAAGAGGCAACCCTCGCGCGCGCGGAGACCGAGTGAAATGCGACTCGAAAGCACCGACACGGGAATCGAGAGCACGAGTGCGCCGGTGATCGGCGCGAGCCACAATGCGAAGCTGGGATTTAGCCAGTAAACGCATGCGGTCCACAGGATTCCGAGCAGCGAGTGCCCGCCGTGGCGGCGCAGCGCTTCGTTCCAACCAATTTCCGCGTCATCGCGTGGCGGCGATTTCCAGCCCAGTGCGCCCCCCGTCAACGCGCCGGCGACGAACTGGGTGTGGAACAGCATCCGGATCGGCGCCAGCAGCGCTGAGAGCACCGATTCGGTTAGGACGCCTGCCGCGACGCACAGCGCGCCCCCGAAGCACCGCGGTCCGCGCGCGACGACGAGCACGCCCGCGAGTATCTTGGGCAGGAAGAGCAGCAGGGCCGTTGCACCGAAGAGGGCGATCGCCCAATCCGGATGCCACTCCGGCCACAAAGGAAAGAGTTGCTCCGGCGTAACGAAGTACTTCGGCGGCACGAGCGTGTGCACCGCAAGCAGTACGGTAGAGAGCACGAGGAACACGAACCACAGCGGCGCGGAAAGGTAGGCCATAACGCCGGTCATGAACACCGCGCGGTGCGCTGGATGCAGCCCCTCCGCGAACAGCAGGCGAGAATTGATGAGGTTGCCCCGGCACCAGCGCCGGTCACGGACGAGCTCGTCGGCCAGGTTCGGCGGCATCTCCTCGTGGCTGCCTGGCAGATCGTATGCAAGCCACACCGCCCAGCCCGCGCGGCGCATGAGCGCAGCCTCGACAAAGTCGTGCGACAGGATTTCGCCGCCGAGCGGGCCGCGGCCGAGCAATCGGCCCAACGCGCAATGACGCATGAATGGCGCGACGCGGATAATCGCGTTGTGTCCCCAGTAGTGGGATTCGCCGAGCTGCCAAAAGTGCAGCCCTGCGGCGAAGAGTGGCCCGTACACCCGGTTCGCGAATTGCTGCATGCGCGCGAACAGCGTGTCCCGACCTGCAGCGCGCGGTAGCGTCTGAATGATGCCGGCGTCGGGGTTCGCCTCCATCATCCGCACCAGCGTCGTCAGACACTCGCCGTTCATCACACTGTCCGCATCGAGCACCACCATGTAGCGATAGTTGCTTCCCCAACGGCGGCAGAAATCGGCGAGATTGCCGCTCTTGCGCTTCAGGTGGTGCGTGCGATGGCGATAAAAGAGGTGTCCGGAGGCGTCCAGCGTCCGGCATGCCTCCTGCCACGCCGCCACCTCGGCGACCCGCAGGTCCGGATCGTTGGAGTCTGAGAGCACGAAGAAATCGAAGAGCCTCAGCTCGCCGGTTGCCGCGAGCGATCGAAAGGTTGCCTGCAGCCCGGCGAAAACGCGTGCCACGTTCTCGTTCGCAATCGGCATCACGATCGCCGTTCGGGCACTCTCTGCGATCGGCGCACCCGGCGTCGCGGTGCGCGAGATGGCGAATCGGTCGCCGCCCGAGAGGAGCACCACGAAGCCCGTCAGCGCTGTCCAGAATCCTGCCGAGATCCATGCGAAAAGGACCACGAACAGCGCCAGGATGGCGATCTCGAGCGGCTGCGTGCCATGGTGGGGAAGGACCGCCGTCAGCGACCACGCGGCGAGCGCGGTCTGGAAGAGCACGAGTGCCAGCAGTAGCACCCGTCGGAGGGCTCCAGCACGGTGCCAGACCGGCTTCCGATCGGAGCGCTTTTCATCATCACCGAATGAGGAGAAGATGTTTCTCGGCGGCCATCCGCGCGGCGCCATCGGTGTGCGGTTCACCGGCGGCGCCATTTCCAGTCGCATGGTTCCGCCGGCGCCGGCGGTCCCATTGCCGCTCAGCCCGGTGGCAGTGCGTAGGTCCATGTTTCGGACAGCGTCTTGCCACCGCTGCGCAGGAATGCGCGCAGCTCGACGGGCTTGTTGACGTCGGCGCGGCGCACACGTAGCGCCAGCCGCACGCCGCCGGTCGCCTCGTTGCGGTACGCATCGTGCTCCAGGATCTCACCGTTGTCTCCGGCCGTCACGATGCTCTCGAGCCTCGCGTCGGGCGGGAGATTCTTGAGATTCGGGCCCTCGAAATCGATCATGAACCCGATGCTGCCATCGGGCTTCCTGACGTAGCCCCGGCCCCGGCGCGTCTGCGCGACCCATGCGCCGGGCGGCTTGGTCTCGCCGCTCAGTTGCCATTGCACGCGGTACGCGAAGTCGTAGGGCTCGTTCGGCTTCGGTAAGACGTCAGGAACCCAGTAGGCGACGATGTTGTCGTTCGTCTCGTCGGGCGAGGGAATCTGCACCAGCTCGATGCGGCCCCGGCCCCAGTCGCCGCTCGGCTCGACCCATGCACTCGGTCGGAGCTCGTAGTGTGCCTCCAGATCCTCGTAACGCTTGAAGTCCCGGTCGCGCTGCATCAGGCCGAACCCCCGCGGATTGGAGCTGGCGAACGCGCTCACCATCAGACGCTTCGGATTGGCGAGCGGTCGCCAGAGCCATTCCCCGTTTGCCATCAGGATCGACAGCCCGTCTGAATCGTGCACCTCGGGCCGGTAGTCCTCCTGGGCGCCGCGCTGGTTCTCGCCAAAAAAGAACATGCTGGTGAGCGGTGCGAGCCCCAGCTTACCGACCGGCGCGCGCAAGTACAGCCTCGCCTTGACGTCCAGCCACGTCGACTCTCCCGGCCTGAGCACGAATCGATACGCCCCTGTCACCCGGGGCGAATCGAGCAGCGCGTAGAGCGTGAGCGCTTGCGCATCGCGCGCCGGCCGCTCGATCCAGAATTCCACGAAGCGAGGAAATTCCTCCCCGGACGAGGCTGCCGTGTCGACCGCGAGCCCGCGTGCCGACAGGCCATACCGCTGTCCCTTACCGAGCGCGCGGAAGTAGCTCGCGCCCAGAAACACCAGCACTTCGTCCTTGTATTTCGGGGTGTTGACCGGGTAGTGCATGCGGACGCCCGCGTAACCCAGCTCCTTCAGCATGCGCGCGTCCACCTTATTCGCCCCGTAGTCGAACTGCTCCGGCTTGAACATGATCTCGCCCACGCCCCCGGCGCTGACCTCGTAGACACGCACCGGCTGCTCGAAGTGCCAGCCCTGATGAAAGAACGCAACCTCGAATGGCAGTTGTGCGTCCCGCCACAGGAAGCGCTCGGGCTTGAAGCGGATGTCCCGATACTGATCGTACTGAAGGTTCTGCAATTCCTTCGGGAGCGTCTTCGCCTTTGCGAACGGGGCCGCGGCAACCGCCTTCGCGCGCCGGTCGACATCGTCGAAACCGAAATTCGATACCGCCGCAGCAGCATCGAACCAGCAGAATGCGGCGAGCAACGCTAGGAGCAGCCCGAAGCGCCTCTGGCGACGCCCGATCATCCGTTTACGAAGCACATGCAATCCCGAGTTGATGGCGAAGCGGCGGCGAACGTCGTCATGACACGACAAGCCAAAGCTCCTCTCACAGGAAACGTACTAGCCAAAGCAAGACGCGGACCCAGCACAGGTCGCTTGCTCGTCGCGAAGTCTTTCAACGCATGAGGAGACCGTCACGAAGATCCAAAGTTCAATCGATTCAAGACTGCCGTCGGATTGGGAATTGTAGGGTGCGCCTCCAGGCCGCCCTTCCCTTACTGAGGCGGTCAGCCGGGCGAGCAAGCGTGGGGGCCAGTACCGCCATCGGCGCGAGAGAAAGCGCGGTTCGCGCGAAACGCAAGCGGTAAGCTTTACAGCACACGGAAAACATTACGCAGTCTTCGCGTGGGATAGCCCGTCACTCTTGCGCACACCGCGCAGATCTGCATGGATAGCCATTCAATTGCCGAGAACGTTGTTTGAACCGCCCCAAGTACGCGTACCAGGACATCACTGATGGCCACGACACAACGATTGACTTACGTGCTATACCCGACGGCACTGTTCGGTTGATGCGAGGTCGTACGGGAGCATGGCGCAGCCGAGATCGTGTGTGGCTCCGGACCCAGCTCCGGTATTTTTCAAACGCAACTCGTTTGCCGCTTCGGCGTAGATATCCTCCGTCTAATGACGAGCGCTAATGAACGGGACGCGAGGGTAACGTGTCGTTACTTACTATGTGGGCTGCCGGGCTCAACGAAGGACGGGATGGCATCCGGGCGGGACATAGCAGCAATCGAGCGGGCGCATAGGGGAACGCACTCGCCCACTTCGATGAAAAGCCGAAAAACACTATGAAAGCGAACCACCGACTTGCCGCGGGGCGAGTGCGCAGCGTGACGCTAGGCGTTTCGCGGACGTTCGCACCGGAACCCGAAGTGTCCGTGACGCTGGCGAGGACCTACTCGCTGGACCGCGTCACGCTCACAGTGGGCGCGAAAGCACAGGCCGCGAAAGACGATCGGATGATCCGACGCGATTCGGCGCCATCGACAATCGCGCTCCGCTGACGGCGCAGACCGCATAACCTCCTGGGGAAATAGACTTGCCCATTGGCCGCCGATTACTCTCCATGGTCGCCGGTGCGCCCTGCAACCCTGGCCACGGTGGTCACGAACTCCAGAGGCTCGATGGGCTTTGAGAAATGGATGAGATAACCCGCGCGCAGCGCGCGGGTGCGATCCTGGGGGTGCGCGAAAGCCGTCAGGGCAATGGCCCGCAGCTTCTCTCCCCGCGCCTCCGCGATAACGCGCGCGCGCTTCAGGAACTCGTAGCCATCGACGTCCGGCATGCCGATGTCGCTGATCAGCACGTGGGGCCATTCTAGTTTCAGAATCTGCAGCGCTTCGGCAGCCGACCTCGCCGTGAACACCTCCGCATTGCATTCGGCGAGCACTCGCTCCACGAGATCTCTCGCATCGGTCTCGTCATCCACCACCAGCACCTTGACGTTGGAGAGGTCGGCCGCTGCCAAAACTGATGGGCTCGTCGTCGCCACGGGAACAGACCACTCTCGCCCGTACGGACTCAGGTGGACCGCCGGAATCGGGAGCCGCACCGTGAATGTCGCACCGCGGTGCTCACCCTCGCTCGCCGCCCTTACCGATCCTCCGTGGAGCTCCACCAGATACTTCACGATGGAGAGTCCGAGGCCCAGACCGCCATAGTTTCTCGTGGTCAACGTGTCGGATTGCCGGAATCGCTCGAACACGTGCGCGAGGAACTGCGGCTGAATACCGATGCCGGAGTCGGTCACGCTTATCTCGATGTGCGAGCTCAGTCGCTCCAGCGATACCATGACAAATCCGCCTCTGGGAGTGAACTTTATGGCATTGGAGAGTAGATTCCAGATCACCTGCTGCAGGCGGTTGGGATCGCCGGAGATGGGCGCGACGTTGGGATCGAACACCTTTTCGAGCGTGATGCCCTTTACCTCTGCCGCGGGCCGCATGGTCTCGATCGCCGCTTCGACAAAGACCGCTGGGGCCACCGGTTGGACGTCCAGGCGCACCGTCCCGGAGGCGATGCGGCTCATGTCGAGCAGGTCGTCAATGAGCTTCGCCTGCATGCGCGCATTTCGTTCGATCGTCTCCAGGCCCTTCGTGATGTCTGCCTCGCTCTTCGCCCCTCTGCGCAGCACATGCGACCAGCCGACGATGGCGTTCAGCGGCGTCCGCAGCTCGTGGGAGAGATTGGCGAAGAATACGTCCTTCAACTCGCTCAGGCGCTCGGCCTCCTCACGCGCCGATCGTTCACTTTCCAGCAGGCGTTTCCGCTCTTCGGCGGCCTTCTGTGCCGCTTCATAGAGGCGAGCATTGTCGATGGCGACCGCCGCTTGCGCCGCGATGCCCACGATGATGCGCTCCGTGCGTTCGGTGAAGACGTCGGTCCCAGGGTGGCCGAAGAAGAGGCCACCGATCACTTGTCCGGAGCGCGCCTTGACGGGTAGCGCAAGGTAGCTGCGTACCGGAGGGTGCCCTTTCGGCAATCCGGAATGTGGACCCCATTTTCCGTACCGCGGATCCTCCCGAACGTCCCTGCACCGGATCGGCATCTCGCCCCGGAACGTTGGGCCGAACAACGGCGTGGCGCGCGGGTGCCCCAGCGACGTGAATGCCTCGCTGTCTGCTCCGGCCAGCGTATGCAGCACGTAGGCATCGCCGTCCTCGTCCTTGGAGTTGTAGAAAAACGCGCCATACCGTGCGCCGCTTATCTGCGTGGCCGCGTCGGTGACCAATTGCATCAGGGACGGCAGGTCCAGCTTGGTGGCGAAAGCGGCGCCGGCGCGGTTGAGCAGCTCGAGCGTGTGCGTCTCCTCGATCAGCGCGGCTTCGGCGCGCTTGCGGCCGGTCACATCACGGAAGGTCCAGACCCGGCCCACGTTGCGGCCGTCGACGACCTGGATCCGCGAGTAGCGCTCGAGCACCCTGCCGTCCACCAATTCGAGAACATCGGAGGTTTCCGGCGGCTTGGCCGCGTGAATCGCCTCGATTTTGGCCCGCTCATGTGCCGGCGCCTTGAACTGACCATCGATGAACTCATCGACGAGCTGCAAGTGCAGCATCCCGAGCGGGGAACGCGGGACTCGCCAGATGTCCAGATATCGCTGATTGAATCCGGTTATCGTGGCGTCCACGTTGGTGACGAGGATCCCATCGGTGCTCGCCTCCAGGGTTGCCTTCACCATTGCCAGCGAATGCGCGAGTTCCTGGGCTTTGCGCTCCAACGCCTCTTTCGCATCGCGCAGCTCGGTATCGGCACCCTCACGCGTGACTTGGTTGCTGCGCCCGTTGTTCGGCGCATCCGATCGCAACCGCTTGTCCTCGTCGACCTTGTCCTCGTCCATTTCTGTCGTCAACTGGTCCATAACCGTTCCCCCGCCGGCGCAGCGCCGTGCACGCCCGAGCCGATCCTTGCAAACGCCGTGTCGCGACTCGTCGATGTGTCATCGCAAAATGGCGCAAACCCGCAATCAACGGCCGTTCTCAGCCGTTCAATCAAGACATCGGAGGAGGCTTGCAGCACATGATCCGCGACTTCTTCCGGGCTCTCGATGCGCAGATCGATCGGCGCCGCGACGCCTATGAAGACCCGCTGTTGCGGTTCGATGGAGGGTTTGATGATGTGCGGCACGCTGGCCGGCTCTTTCTCGCAGGCGATCGCAACGTAAACATTGCGGATCTGAAGCTCGAAGAGGCCCGGCAATAGACCTGTGTAGGCCCGTCGGCGCTGGGTCGATGGCATATGCTTCGCCTTCGTGAGGCAGTCATTCTCTTCTCGTCACCCGGCCAGGTCAAATGCCCCCGGCGCGCGGCGAGCGAGAGTCTCGCAATCCACATACCCGTACTCGATGCCAGAACAGCAAGTGCTGATCTACTCAGGCAGCCATTATCGGGGTGGCTGGCGCAGGAATCGCCACGTGGATCAAGTTTGTTGTCAGTCTAATTCTTCTCTGTCTGTTCCTTGGAGTGGAGCGCCCCTACGCACTGCACTGACATAGGGCACCCCTACACTGGGCCCGCGTCCTGCTGCATTGGGGGAGTCGCACTCGAATTGCTTCCATACGCGCGCCCGCCACGCGCAGACCTTTCGCTACCCCCTCGTGCTTCGACCGCAAGCAGGTGGAGGAGCGATTTCTTCAGTGCGACTTCGTCGAGCAAGCAGCTGAATCGATAGTCATAGCCGAAGCGCTCCCGGTGCCGTTCGACGCGCTTGCAGGCGTCGCCATACTGAAGTGCACAGACCAGCACCGCTTCCAGAAGCTGATTGTGTTCCACCCTGTTCATCAGTTCTCGGGTCACAGGTATTCGCTGGCCCATCCTTTCCTCCTAATCATAGTGTGGCGTTCATGCACGAACCGTGAGCAGCTTCCATGCCAGGATCGAACGCAACCTGGCGCAAGAGAAATACGCGGCGGCGCAAGCGCTGGCTGAGGCCATAATTGCCGAATCCACTGGCAGTGATGGGATGCACCATGTAAATTTTTCAATCCGGTCTTGCTGAACCGGAGTCCTGTCGGCAAAACATGACAACTACGACCTGGGTGCGGGCATGTTGATTGCGAACCACCTCGAGCCCGGATACTCCGCGGCGATCAATTAAAGGAGCACGCTCATGAACTGGGATCAAATCGAAGGAAACTGGAAGCAGTTCAAAGGGAAGGTGAAAGAGCATTGGGGCAACCTCACCGACGATCAGATCGATCAGATAGCCGGCAAGCGAGATCAGCTTATCGGTTTGGTACAGGAGGAATACGGGATCAAGCGCGAAGCCGCCGAGAGCCAGGTTCGAGACTGGGAGTCGCGCCTCTAGAACCGATCTAGCGGTCTCGCAATCCCGCGGGGATTCAACCGGGAGGACCAAAGCCTCTCGTGACGATGTCGGTCATCGATCCGGCTGTTCAACTCCTGAAGCTCGCGCGCCCAACGTAAGGTGCAGGCCGAATGCGCTCACGAGCGGCTCGCAGCGGTGCCCGATCCCACCGTAAGCCGGTTCTCCACTGCCTTGACGCCCTCGACGCCCCTCGCGATCTCCAGGGCGCGATCGGCCTGAGCCTGATCGGGGAGGTTCCCAGTCAGTGTGACCTTTCCGCCATTGGTGTCCACATTGATACCCGCGCCGTTGACGCCCTTGTCAGCGAGCAGCGCCGTTTTGATCATTGTGGTGATGCCAGCGTCCCCGAGCGCTCGCCCAGCCTCGCGCGCGCCTTCGCGCGCGACATCGCCAGCGGATTTCAATGCCCGGTTGGCATCGTGTACCGCCTTCGCAGCCGCCGCAGCCGCGCGGTCCTCTTGTGCGCGGTCGCAGCCTGGCACAACCGCCATCGTTACGAGTGCGCTTGCGATTGCCAGCGCGATGCGTTCCTGACCGATCCTAGGCTTGCTCATGTCCATCACTCCTAAGTGAAATCATTTGTCCACCGTGGCGACCTTGTCCCGCGGAGGGCACTTGCTCGAGTTGCAAGCGACGTGCCATGCCGCCGAATGGGCATGGCGCGTGCTTCTCGTATTACGACGACGCGACGATTCGACCCATGCGGCGAAGTTTTCCAGATTGTACGGCTCCACTGGTTTGCGCCATGGGAATCTTTTGCGCGGCCTGCACGACCGTGCAGACAACTTCCCCTGGCGTCGTTGGCGTGGAGCGCCCGCAAAGGATGTCACCTCTGGTCAGCGAAGCGGAGCTGCAACAGGGCGCGGCGCAAGCGTATCAGCAGATCCTCGACGACGCGCGGGCGAAGAACGTGCTCAACCGCGACGCGGCACAAGTCGCTCGGGTGCGAGCGATTGCGCAGCGGATCATCGCCCAGACCGGCGCATTCCGGACCGACGCGCGAAGCTGGGCATGGGAGGTAAACGTGATCTCCGTGCCGGAGGCCAACGCCTGGGCAATGCCGGGCGGCAAGATCGCCGTGTATTCGGACCTTGTCACGGGCCTGCGGCTCACCGACCAGGAACTCGCCGCAGTGATCGGCCACGAGATCGCGCATGTGTTGCGCGAGCATCACCGCGAGCGCGCATCGCGCGCAGTGACGCAGAACGTCGCGCTTGGCGTGCTCGGTGCGGCGACCGGCGCGGGGCAAGGCACACTCGAGCTCACTCAGCTCGCGCTACAGGTCACGTTCCAGTTGCCGCATTCGCGCAAGCAAGAGACCGAAGCCGACCGTATCGGCGTCGAGCTGAGCGCACGCGCCGGCTTCGATCCGCGCGCGGCCGTCACTTTGTGGCAGAAGATGGGTCAAGCTGCGCAAGGCGCGCCCCCCGAGTTCCTGTCCACCCATCCCTCAGGTGACGCCCGCATCCAGGATCTTCGGGTCTACGCAGAGCTGGTCATGCCGATCTACCAGGCGGCGCGGCGCTAAGCGCTTCGCCGCCCCCAAAGGCATTTTTTGCGGCGGCGGTGCAAGTTGTACTTAACCGCGCGCAAGCAGGCGGCTGAACAGGTAGCCAGCCGCCAGCGCGATCCCAGGCGCTGCGATCGAATGGTCGCGCACGTAGCCGCGAGTCGCCTGCATCCATTCGTCCGAAGCGGTCGGCCATGCTTTCTTCTTGGTCTCGAGTTGATCGGCGACGTCAACCGCGGCCGATGCGGCGCGGTCCACGGTATGGTGAGCTGCAGTGCTTAGCCAATCGATGCCAGCGTGCGCGCGATTACCAACGGCGGACGCGGCGCACCTTCCGTGCGGCACGGACAGTGGACGGGAGGGATTCTTCCATGACAGGATCTCCTCGTGTTCAGGTGACATGCTTACGAGGTTTTCTCGGTCCCGCGCCTTCTCACTCGCCTCTCTCGCATTTCGCGCGCCCAGTCATTGGTTACGGTTCTTTGAATCGTGTTCACGAGGGGTTTTTCGAGGTCTCGCGTTCTTTGCAGGGTCACGGATCGCAAGGCCACTCTCATCACCGCCGTACTCTTTCAGGCGGTTGTAGAGAGTCTTCAGGCTGATTCCGAGCGTCTCGGCGGTTCTTGCCTTGTGGCCGTTGTGTTGGGCGAGCATCGTGAGAATCAGACGCTTTTCCACTTCGGCGAGTGAGCCCCCCATGATGCCCGCCGGTTCCACTGCGTTTCCGTTGCTTGCCGGCGCAGGCTCGGCGGGCAGGCTCTGCGAATCGATCACCTCGCCTTCGGCCATCACGAACGCCCGCTGCACGGCATTGCGCAGCTCACGGACGTTGCCCGGCCAGTGATGCGAGGCAAGGCGCTCAGTCGCGTCCGGCGAGAAATGCTTGGACGCGTGCTCCGACCGATTGATCTCGGCGAGGAAATGTTCGGCGAGGAGGCCGATGTCTTCGCGCCGCTCGCGCAACGGCGGCAGATGGATACCGAATACGTTCAGTCGATAAAATAAATCCTCTCGCAGCCTTCCTTCCGCCACGGCGCGCATGGGCGGCCGGTTGGTGGCAGCGATCACCCGCACGTCGCACTCCAGCAGGTCGGAGCCGCCCACCCGCATGAAGGTGCCGCTCTCCAGCACACGCAGCAGCTTAATCTGAAGGTCGAGCGGCATCTCGGTGATCTCGTCGAGGAACAGCGTGCCGCTTGCCGCGCGCTCGAAGAACCCGAGGTGCTGTCGATTCGCTCCGGTGAAGCTCCCCTTTTCGTGTCCAAACATCTCGCTTTCCATTAACTGCGGCGAGATTGCGCCGCAGTTGACCGGAACGAAGGCGTTCCTACATCGTCGGCTGAGCTCATGAATCATTTGCGCGGCGAGCTCTTTACCGGTACCGCTCTCCCCGGACAAAAGCACGCTGACCGCAGTGGCCGCGACCCGCGTGATGTGATTGTAGACCGTCTGCATTGGCGCCGAGCGCCCCCAGAGGCGACCGAAACGACCGCTGCTTTCATACTCGGCGCGGAGATCGGAGATCTCCGCATGCAAGGCAGCCGGCCGTTTCAGGCGTGAAAGCACCCCCTGCAGCTGCTTGACGTTGATGGGCTTCTGGAGGTAGTCCGTGGCGCCAAGCCGCAGCGCCTGGATCGAGGTCTCAAGGCTGGCATACCCAGTGACAAGAACGATCTCGGTGTTTTCGGAGCGTGTGGCCACCTCCTGGGCGAGCTCCATTCCGCTGCCGTCAGGAAGGTTTATGTCGAGCAGCACGACGTCGGGCTCGCGCAGCGCAATCTGACGGTGCGCGTCCTGAACCGTTGCTGCCGTGACGACGGTGCAACCCTCACCGGCAACTAGCGCGGCCATCATCTCGAGAGTGTCGGCATCGTCGTCGACGATAAGCGCGTGTGGCATTGAAATCCCCTATGACCGGAGACTATTTGAAGCGCAGCAATGCTGCGGCGCCCGCGTAGATTGTGAACGGGCCCCGGACCCAGCGAACAGCGAGTATATGGGGCCGGAGGCGGCAAAAGCAATTCGAATTGGTCGGGTAGACCAGTTGGCCAGGCGGTTTTGACTGTCCCGAGGTGCGCTCGAACTCGAGCGACAGACGGGATGACAGAAAAGGTGAACCTCGCTCTAGAGCCTGTTATGGACTTGTACTTTGATGCGTAATCTGGCACATAGTGGGGATGAAAAAGTCCCCACGGAAGTACAAACCCTACCCGAGTGACGTAAGCGACGAAGAATGGTCATTTGTGGTGC
>Ga0256867_10000174_pt1 | contig 23920 bp, 19 predicted proteins | sample RVTome_15_FD_185939 | JGI IMG/M metagenome (GOLD analysis project Ga0256867, IMG submission 185939) | Soil microbial communities from uranium-contaminated site in the Upper Colorado River Basin, Wyoming, United States - RVT150D86 (HiSeq) ... | reverse complement strand
TTGATGAACCTGCACCTCACCGGACATCATGTCGAGATCACCCCTGCCATTCGCGAATACGTCTCGAGCAAGCTCGAGCGGATCACGCATCACTTCGACCGGGTGATCGACGTCAATGTCATTCTTTCGGTAGAAAAGCTGCAGCGCAGGATCGAAGCCAACGTGCATGTGAGCGGCCGGGACATTTTCTGCGAGAGCGCGGACGCCGATATGTACGCGGCGATCGACAACCTCGTGGACAAGCTCGACCGCACCATTCTCAAGCACAAGCAGAAGTCCCTCGACCGCCGCCACAGCGGCACGACGTTCAAGCGCCGCGCGCGACGATAGCGTGGCCCCGGAGGCGACGGGGCGCGACGCGGGTTTTTCCAGGGTCCGATCCATGAACTTGATTTCCAAACTTCTGCCGTTGAGCAACGTCATTCTCGACCTCGACGTGAGCAGCAAGAAGCGCGTTTTCGAGCAGGTTGGGCTGCTCTTCGAGAACAACAACCAGATGGCCCGCAGCCAGGTTTTCGACAGCCTGTTCGCGCGCGAGAAGCTTGGCTCGACCGGACTGGGGCAGGGCATTGCGATCCCGCACGGGCGAATCAAGGGGCTGAAGGAGGCGATTGGCGCCCTGGTGCGGATGAAGCAGCCAATCCCGTTCGATGCACCGGACGGGCAGCCCGTCACCCTGATCTTCGTGCTGCTCGTGCCCGACCGCGCAACGGACGCGCATCTTCAGATTCTCTCGGAGCTTGCGCAGATGTTCAGCGACAGGCCCTTCCGCGAACGCCTGCTGGCCGGCACGAGCGCTGCCGAGCTGCATCAACTTATAGCCGAGTGGCAGCCGCATGGCGCAGGTCAACATAGCTCGGTTGTTTGAAGACAACCGGGACAAGCTGAAGCTGGAGTGGATCGCCGGGAAAAGCGGCGGTACCAGGGAGCTGAAGAGCGAGCTCCTCAAGGACTCTTCCACGGGTCTGATCGGCCACCTCAACTTCATTCACCCGAACCTCATCCAGGTACTGGGCGCATCCGAGCTCGCGTACCTTGAGGGCCTCGAGGCCGCGAGCAGCCGCTCAATCCTCGCGCAGGCCTGCGCGAGGGACCTGGCGTGCTTTATCGTGGCCGGCATCGACCGCGTGCCGCGGCTGCTCGTCGACACAGCCGAAGCCGCAATGGTCTCGCTGCTGCGCTCGCCGGTGCCGAGCGTGGAGCTCATGTGGATGCTGCGGCCCTATCTCGCCCGCGCGCTTGCCGAGAGCACGACCACGCACGGCGTCTTCCTCGACGTGCTCGGCATGGGCGTGCTGATCAAGGGGGACTCCGGCGTGGGCAAGAGCGAGCTTGCGCTGGAGCTCATCAGCCGCGGCAGCGGGCTCATCGCCGACGATGTCGTCGAGCTCTACCGGGTCGGGCCGGAAACGGTGGAGGGGCGCTGCCCCGAGCTGCTGCGAAACTTTCTGGAAGTGCGGGGGCTGGGCGTGCTGAACATCCGCACCATCTTTGGCGAGGCGGCCCTGCGTCCGCGCAAGAATCTCAAGCTGATCGTTCAGCTGGAGCGGATGTCTCCGTCCGGCGCGCGCGCCGAGGAACGCCTTCCCCTCACTGCAAGCCACGAGCCGATGCTCGGCGTGGACATCCGCAAGGTTACGCTCCCGGTGGCCGCGGGCCGCAACCTCGCCGTGCTGACCGAGGCCGCCGTCCGAAATTACGTGCTGCAGCTGCGCGGCGCGGACAGCACCGAGGAATTCATCGCCCGCCAAGCTCAGAGAATGCGTGACCAGTGACCAGTAACCAGTGACGAGTGACCAGTGACCAGTGACCAGTGACCAGTGACCAGTGACCAGTGACCAGTGACCAGTGACCAGTGACCAGTGACCAGTGACCAGTGATTTGATCAGCGCCGCGGTTTCGAGGTTCCGGGTAATCTGTTACGGGTCACCGGTCACCGGTCACCGGTCACGACTCTGCATCGTATGCAGCTGATCCTCATCACGGGACTCTCGGGCTCGGGCAAGAGCGTGGCGCTCCACGTGCTCGAGGACAGCGGCTTCTACCACATTGACAACCTGCCCGCACGGCTGCTGCCCGACACCGTGGACTTCCTCATGGCGGCCGGGCATCCGCGCGCGGCGATCAGCCTGGAGCTCCGCGGCAGCGAGGCGCTGACGGACCTGCCGCAACGAATCGCGGACTTCAAGCGACGCGGCCTGGACGTGCGGATACTGTTCCTCGAGGCCAAGCCCGAGACGCTCATCAAGCGCTTCTCCGAGACCCGCCGCCGCCACCCGCTTTCCGATGCGGGGCTTACGCTTCCGGAGTGCATCGAGCGCGAGCGCGCCCTTCTCTCCCCGCTCGCGGACGGGGCGCACCGCGTCGACACCAGCGATTTGAGCCCCCCTACCCTGCGCAGCTGGGTCAAGGACTTCGTGGCGTTGCCTCGCGCCGGGCTCGCGCTTCTCTTCGAGTCCTTCGGCTTCAAGCACGGGATCCCGCTCGATGCGGACCTGGTCTTCGATGTGCGTTGCCTGCCGAATCCAAACTATGATCCGCAGTTGCAGCCCCTTACGGGCCGCGACCCGGCGGTCGTCGAGTTTTTGCGTGCCAGTGCCGATACCGGGAAGATGTTTGCCGACATCCGGCGCTTCGTCGACGACTGGCTGCCGTGTTTCGAGCGCGACAACAGGAGCTATCTCACCGTGGCAATCGGGTGCACGGGCGGGCGGCACCGTTCGGTCTACTTCGTCGAGACGCTGGCAGAGCACTTTGAAGGAAAAGCCCGGGTGCTGGTGCGTCACCGCGAACTTGCTTGAAACGCGTGAGTAGTGAATGGTGTATGGTGAGTGGATTAAGGCAAGGTAGGAGCCGTGACGTCGGTGTGTCCACTGACTACTCACCACTCACGATTTACGGAGCAGGCTGACGTGTCGCGGCAATCCATCCAGGAAGTTTCCATATTCCCGTTGAATACAGTGCTGTTCCCGGACGGACTGCTGCCGCTCAGGGTGTTCGAGCAGCGCTATATCGAGATGACCAAGGCGTGCCTGCGCGATGATCGGCGCTTCGGCGTGTGTCTCATCCGGGAAGGAAAGGAGGTGGGTGAGGCTGCCGTGCCGGAGGCGGTGGGCTGCCTCGCTCAGATTGTGCACTGGGAGTTGCCGCAACTCGGCGTGTTTCAGCTGCTCGCGCGCGGCGCAGAGCGCTTCCGCATTCGCGAGATGCGGGTTCAGCCAAACCAGCTCATCGTGGCCTCCGTCGAAGCGATGGCGCCCGATACAGGACGGGAACCTGTCGACCCCGAATGCGGCAACCTGCTCCGGACGGTCATCGAAAAGGCGGGCGCCGAGCACTTTCCCGCGCCGCTGCGCCTGGACGACGCGGCGTGGGTCGGCTACCGATTGGCCGAGGTGCTGCCGATCGACAGCGCGACGCGCCAGGACCTGCTCGAGCTGACCGACGCGCAGCAGCGGCTCGCGCGCCTCGGGGAAATCCTGGTGAAGCAGGGCTTCACCGCGCACGCCAACCGCTAGTACCGATGGGCATCGTCTTTATTCCCGCTTGGTTTGCCGGCCGATTGATGCCCGGCCTCACCCCGGCCCGCCCGCGCGCGGGCCGCTTTCGCGTGATCGCTCGCATGGCCGTGGCCGCGGTCGCATTGATGTTGGCGTGGAACCCCTCCAACGCCGGCGCGGCGTCGCCCGAGGCCTTCAATCCCAGCCCGCACGCGATCGAGATTCCCCGCTGGTTCAAGGAGACCTTTCTCGATTTCCGCGAGGACATTGCCGAGGCCGCCGCGGAGGGCAAACGGTTGATGGTCTACTTCGGCCAGGACGGCTGCCCATACTGCCAGCGCCTCATGCGGGTCAACTTCAGCCAGAAGGACATCGTGGAGAAGACCCGCCGGCATTTCAACGCCGTGGCCATCAACATGTGGGGCGATCGCGAGGTCACATGGACCGATGGCAAGGCGCGCCGGGAAAAGGATTTCGCCGCCGTGCTCAAGGTGCAGTTCACGCCAACGCTCTTGTTCTTCGACGAGAAAGGCGCAGTAGTACTGCGCCTTAACGGTTATTATCCGCCGCACAAGTTTCAAGTGGCTCTCGACTACGTTGCGGGCAAACTGGAGAATAAAATTGCGTTTGCCGAGTATCTCCGCAGGCACGTGCGGGAGCCCGCGAGCGGCGTCCTGAATCACCAGCCGTTCCTGCTCAAGCCGCCACTTGACCTCGCCGCGCAGCGCAAGCGTTCGGGAAAATCCCTCGCTGTCCTGTTCGAGCAGACGCAGTGCGCCGCGTGCGACGAGCTGCACCGGGAGGGTTTTGCGGCGCCGGCCGTACGGAAGCTGATCGGAAAGATGGACTTCGCTCGGGTCGGGCTCTTCGGAGACGAAAAGCTCGTCACGCCCGACGGCCGAGTCCTTGCAGCCCGGGAGTGGGGCCGGCAGCTCGGCGTCGCTTACACCCCGACCATCGTGTTTTTCGACGAAGCCGGCAAGGAAGTGTTCCGCGTCGACGCCTACCTGAGGCCCTTCCATCTCGCATCAAGCCTCGACTACGTTGCGAGCAAGGCCTACCTGCAGCAGCCGAGCTTCCAGCGCTACCTGCAGGCGCGGGCCGAAAGCGTCCGCAAGACAGGGGGCACTGTCGAGCTCTGGTAATGTAGCGCCGCAACGGTTCGCGTCAACGCACCTCAAGGCGCTCCACCCAGATAAGCTCGCAGGCCCCATTGCCTGTGTCGGTGCGCGTGAGAGAGCTTCGCCAGCGCCAGCCGTCGGCGCCCCGCGCTTCGATGAGATAGCCCCCGAGGCGCACCACGTGGCCGCGGCGCACGCCCGACAGTTGGCGCGCCACCGCCTCGTTTGCCGGCACGAGATGCATGTTGGCGCTCGAGGCCTCTATTTCCCGGCGCGGGATCGGAAACTGCGGCGTGCGCCAGTAATAGGAGCGCCCGCTTTGACTGATCGTGATGCGGTCGAGCACGGCCGTATCCGACATCCGGCCCCAACCCAGGGCCAGATCGATGGGTGAGAGCTCGGCGCCGCGATCGAAACGGTAACGCTCGACTCCGAGCACCCTGGCTTCCAGCTGGAAGCGCGCCAGCGCCTGAATCTGGTAGCCCGCCTTCACGAGCCGCGGGGCTTCACCTTCCACGGTCGTCTGCAACGGAGCCCCAGCAGCCGTCACGCCTGTGACGCGCGTGATCTGCCCGTGAGGCCACCAGTACCAGGCCGCGGCGAGCCCGATGACGAAGAAGAGCCAGCGCTTCATTCCAATTGCGATCCGCGTTCCGGGGTCAAGGTCATGCGGTCAACGCGCTGCACTCCAGTGCACGTTTCACATTTTACGTTTCACGTTTCACGAGCTTGAAGCTGGGCGAGAATCTTTCGCACTGGCACCGGAATCGCGGCGCGCCGCGCCTCCTCGAGTGAAAGCCACACGTGCCCCGGCTCGGCCGCATGCGGCACCAGCGCGGACACCCGGACGTGAAGAGGCCGTATATCGAGGGTAAAGTGGGTGAATCCATGTCCGAGGGTGGGCAGCTTCTCCACCCCGAGCGCGCGCGCACCAAAGCGCTGGAGGCAGTGCGCCTGCAGATCGGTGCTGCGGGCAACCTCCGGCAGGCACCACATTCCTCCCCATAGACCGGGGGCCGGACGTTTCTCGAGCAGGATTTCACCGGCACAAGTGAGTGCGAGCATGATGGTGCGTTTGTGCGGCCGGCGCTGGCGCGGGCGCGCAGCCGGCAACGCTCCCACAGAACCGCGAGCGTACGCAACGCAATCGGCATGGACGGGGCACGCCGCGCAGCGCGGCGCCGTGCGCGTGCAAACGCCGGCGCCAAGATCCATCAACCCCTGCGTGTAGGTCTGCAGATGGCGCTGCGGGAGAAGCCGCTCCGCTTCGCGCCACAGCCGGTCGGCCACCGGCTTGTCGCCCGGAAAGCCCTTGACCCCCCGGTAGCGCGCGAGAACGCGCTTCACGTTGCCGTCGAGGATCGCCTGCCGGCCGCCAAACGCAAAAACGCTGATCGCGGCGGCGGTTGAGCGTCCGATCCCCGGCAACGCTGCGATCTCTGCAGTGCTGCGGGGAAAGCGTCCGCCGTGCCCGCGCACGACGGCCTCCGCGGCGCGGTGCAGGTTCCGCGCGCGCGCGTAGTAGCCGAGCCCGCTCCAGAGCCGCAGCACTTCGTCGAGCGGCGCCTCGGCAAGCGCGCCGATCGTCGGAAAATGCGAAAGAAACCGGAGGTAGTAGGGAATGACCGTCGCGACCTGGGTCTGCTGCAGCATGATCTCGGCGAGCCAGATGCGGTACGGGTCACGCGTGCCCTGCCACGGCAGATCATGCCGCCCGTGCATCTTCTGCCAGGCGACGATGCGTGTCGCAAAGCTGCGCATTCTGAAATCGTGCCCGCTGCAAGTCTGAGGACAACCGCAAACACCTTTACCACGGAATCACACGGAACGGCAGGCACGAGCATTCGAGCCGGACCGTGCGGCGCAGCGTACCGATGATTCTCTTGTACTTCCGTGTGGTTCCGTGAAGGTATTGCTCTTGGACCGGCTGCCGGTCACAGGTCACCGCCGTCAGCGGCCGAGGAGACCCTTCAGCTGGTCCGTCAGGCTGCCACCGCCGCTCGGGCTGGAGGGCGCCGCCCCTTCCTTCGGCGCAGTACCGCCGCCCAGCCGCTGCTCGAGCTGCCGCTGGATCTCGCGTTTCGCGAGGTCCCCGGCAACGCCGCTGAAATCGATGCTGTAGGACGGCTTGGCAAAACTTCCGGTCAGGCGCACCGGGACCGTGATGCCGGTGAGATCGCTCACGTCGCGACCGCCCTGGCCCTTCGACGTGGCAACGACCGATGCCTTGATCAGGTAGTTGATAAGCTCCTGCCCGATGTCGACTTCGCCTTCACCGGTCAGCCGCAGCAGCGGCGATTTGCCCTGAAGGTCGCTATTGCGCGCGACGCCATTCTTGATGTTGAAGGTGCCCGAGAGCTCGCTGAAATCGGTCTTCTGCGAGCCGCTGGCGCTCTGCGTATGCTGTCCCCTGAGAGTCCCCAGCTTCGATTTCACGTCACGCAGCGTGCCCGCTATATCGATGCCCTTGATTGCCCCGTCGGCCAGCTTGAACGCCGCGGTTCCATTGAGCGCCTTCTTGAGCGCAGATACGGTGCCGCCGCGCCCGGTGACATTCAGCGTGACGTTGCCCCGGCCCTCGAGCGTATCGAGCTCCGCGGCATCCCTGAGCAGGGGCCCGATGTCGACGCCCGAGAGCGTCTGCTTGACCGAGATAACCGGCGTCTTGGCAGCCTCGATGGAAGCGGAGCCGTTCAACGACCCCTGGTACAGATTTGCGCTGAGCGGGCTCACGTCGAGCTTCCCGTTCGCAGCCTTCACATCGATGCGCACGTTCGAGGCCTTGACGTTGGCGGCCTTTAACTGGCCGATCCTGAGACTGCCGTTGGCGTTGAGTCCTTTCAGCGCGGAGAAATCGAGCGGCTGGTCGCCCGCCTTGCCGCCGCTCCCCGGCGCGGGCTTCGATGGCGGAGCCGCCTTGCCATCGCCCTTGGGGAGGTATCGGTCGGCATCGAGCTTGTCCACGTTGATGTCGAAGGTGTAGGCAGGCGGCGTGAACTTCGCGAGTCCGACGCGACCGTCGATGTTGCTCTCGTCAACGCGGGTCTTGAACACGAAGCTCGCGACCTGCTTCATGAAATCCATCGCCGCCGTACCGGTGATCGTCGCCTCGATGGGGCTCTTCGGCAGGTTGGGATCCCTGATGCTGACGGTAGCGTTGAGCTTCGGGAGCTCGACCCGTTGCGCTTCCACGCTGCCCGTGACCGGACTCGCGAGCTTCGCCTTGACCGTCATCATGCCCTGCCGCTCCAGGTCCATCAGCGCAGTGACCTGGGATGCTTTGAAGGCTTTGGCGTCGCCCTCGAGCCCTGGAATGTCCGCGCGGGCGTTGAGCTTCATGCTGGCATCGCTCAATGCGGCCTCGAGCGTCACGCGCTCGCCGCTCACCTTCTGCCGTGTGACGGCCAGTTTGGGGGCTTCAAGAGCCAGTTTCAGGTCGCCCCCGGCCTGCTTGCCCGACACCGACACCACGAGCCTGGAAGCCGTAAGCTCCTTCGACGCGCCGCGCACATCGATATCGCCCTTCGCGCTCGCGGTCAATCCCTTGAACTGCGCCGCGTCACCCTTTGCATCGAGGTCGAGCCCCTCCAGAGCAACGCGCTGCTCGCGCGGATCGAAAGTAAGCCTCGTCTTGAGGGAGGTCTGGAGGTCGAGCTTCGGCTTGTCCCCCCGCGCGTGAACCGAGAGCTCGACATCGGTGGGAACGCCAGGAGCGATACGACCTGTCTCGAGGTTGAACTTGGAGAGCGCGTATTTCGCGCCGGCGGCCTGGTCGACGTATTGAATCGCCGCATCGCTCACTTCCACCCGTGCGATGTCCACCTTGAAATCCGCGTCACCACCTCCGCGCTCCGGTCCGGACTGCTTCGCCGGCGGCGGCGCACCAACGAGATCGTCGATATTGGTCTTGCCGTCCCGGGTCTTTATGAAACTTGCCTGAAGCCCCTTGACCACCACCGTATCCACCACCACCTGCTTCGAGAGGAGCGGAATGAGCTTCACTGCCACGCGCACCTCGTCGATTGCGGCGAACTGCTTGTCGCTGCCGCGCTCCGAGAGCGCCGCCCTGCCCACCTTCGCTCCGATGCTCGGCCAGAACGAAAGCCTGATGTCACCGTCGAGCGTGAGCGTGCGCTGGGTCCTTTCCTTGACCGCCTTCACGATCTGTGGCTTGTACTGGTTGGGGTCGAACGTCGCCGAGACGTATGCAATGACGCCGATCACGAGCACGACGAGGACACCGAATGCGATCAGGACGTACTTGAGGGCTTTCATGTCAAGGCGACTCCGGGAAGGTGCGAGAGGACATCGAATCGCGGCCAGAATGCCGTCCAGCCACGGAGAAGTTTACGGCGTGCCGCATCAAGCGGCAATCACAGCCCGACGCCCGCCCGCAGGCATGTCGCCCACGCACGACATCATCGCGCGATCTGGCGACCATGAGCGTTGGAGCGCAGAGCACGGCGCAGGTTCAATTTCCGAAGAGCCGTTCGAGAATACCGGGCGATTTCTTGCTTTCCGGCGGCGCCTCTGCAGGCGCTTCGCTTGCAGGACGTTCCTCCTGGCGTTCGGAACTCGGGGTAGAGCGAGTCTGCTTCGCGCCCGCGTCTCCGAGCGCAACTTTGCAGGCGTTTTCCGCCGTCGCCGCGCTGAGAAGCTTTTCGCCCAGCAGCGAGAGTCCGCCGGTCGCCACACCGGCCGCGATCGAGGCGGTGGTGCCCACGACGCCTCCGAAGTCGAGACCGAGCTTGGGATCTGCGAGCGGGCCCGTCACTCGCACCAGCCTGGCCAGCTGAGCGCCACCGAGGCCGATGCCCTCCTTCACCCGCGGGCGCAGGTTCACGTCCAGAACCTCCTTGCCGAGGTCGACTGTGCCGCTCGACAGCACGCTCATCTTGTCCGTCTCCGCCCCCGCGCCACGGTCGCTGCGAGCGACGCCTTCGTTGATCGGCAATCGAACCACCAGGCACTGCAGCCGGACCTCGGGGTCTGTCTTGCGGAAGGGGTTGATCGCTTCGAAGACCCGCGTCAGCGCGTCGCCGCCATAGTTGATCTCGCGCGCCTTGATCCGTGCTTCTCCGATCTCGATTCGAAAGTGGCCGCTCAGCCCTGCCGCCCATTCGTGCGGCGAGTCGCCTTTGCTCGCGACCTCGAGGCCGACGTCGGTCGCTCCTCCCTTGATCTTGTCCCCGAGCAAGGTCGGGGCGAGGAGATCGCCGAGCACGATGCGATGGCCGTTCAGCCGGGCGTTCCAGCGCGCCGCATCACCGGAGGCGTCCACCACCAGTTGAGCGTTTGCCTCACCGCCACCGGCCACAAAACTGACCGGCGCGGCCCGCAGCCTGCCGCCGCGCAACTCGAGCTGCGCCGCGAAGTTGCGAAACGTGATGCGATTCGGCAGCACCAGCGCCCCAAGGCTGATGCGCGCGTCTGCATCGATTGCGCGCAGGCGCCCGAGCGGCACAGGCTCACGCGAAAAGACCGGCCCGCCGCTACGCGGCGCGGCGCTCGGCGCGCTATCGGGCGTCGCTGCGAGAAACGCAAGGTCGAGTGAGGAGCCTTCCAGGCGGGCGACAATCTCGGGCCGCTTCTTCCCGGCGCGGTACTCGAACACGCCCGTGAGTTCATTCGCGCCCGAGGTCATCTTGAGCCCGGAGACGCGCACGCCGTCTCTGAAATCCTCCAGCCGTCCGCTCGCCTGGAATGCGGGCGCATGTGTGCTCTCGGGCGCCGAGGCGCTGAGTTCAAGCGCGGCGCCCGCGGGCTTGAGGAGATCGCGAATGCTGCCGCGGGCGCTCACGTGCAGAGCGCCCGGTCTTCCCAGCGCGAGGTCGAGGTCGCGCATGCCGACGCTGCCCTTTTCGCGCTCGATCGTCGCGCGCGCCGTCAGCGGACCGAGCGCCGGGATCCGCCGCTCGAGGAGTACACCGAGATCGCGAACCTCTGCCGCCTCGATTTTCACCTGAAGCTGAAGGTCGGCACGCCCGAGCACATCAATCAGTTTGCCTTGCGCGCTGATTCGCGCCGGGTCTGTCGTGACTTCCAGATCCAGCGGAAAGGTCCCGTCCCGCGCCAGGAGCTCGTGGAGGCGACCCAACGCTCCCTTGACCTTGAATGCCCGGCCGTTGACGCGCCCGGCAATCGTTACGGGCTGGAGCTTGCCGAAGGCGGCTTCCTGAAAGTCGAGCGCGCTGATCTCAATGCGCGTCGTGCTGCTCGTCTTGCCGTCACGGTACGCCAGCACGCCTTCCCGGATCCGCAGCGCGCCCGCTTCGATGGCGAACGGCGAAGGCTTCGATGGCTCGCCAGCTGCCGATTGCGCGCCAAAGTCCCAGTTCGCCCGACCCTTCGCATCGGTCTCGAGCAGGATGTCGGGCTGGACGAGCACCAGTCGATCGATCCTCACCGTTCCCCGGATGAGCGGGATGAGATCGAGCTCCACCTCGAGCCGGCGCACGCGGCCCATCTCCGGCCGCGAACCCCACGAAGCGTTGGAGAAACGGACGTTTTCAGCGACGATCGTCGGACTGAAGGAAATCCTCAGGTCGACCTTGCCTTCGATGTCCAGCGTGCGGCCGGTCGCGTTCTTGACCGCGCTCCTTGCCTCGCGCACGAGCGCCTCTTCATCGATGCGCGATATGAGATAGGCGCCCGCACCAATCGCGATGACGAGCAGTACGGCGACCGCGATGAGCGCCGGTTTCAGAACACGCATGGCGGGTACGGGATGGGCGGTTGGCAAATGCTCATGTTAGTAGAGACGGCCCGCCAACATCAGGACATGACGCCGGCGACGTCGCGGAGCGGAGCCGCCCGTGCGCGCGGCTCATTACTTGTCGATCTTCGTGATCTTGTTGCCCTGCAAGCCAATGCCGGCCATGAGCCCCTGCTGGCCAAAAATGAACGCGTAAACATCCTGGGAAAGCGTGGTCGTGGAAGCTTGCTTCGCCATACCCTCGTCCATCACGACAACGCTCGGCCCCGCGCCGATCTCGAGGCCTTCCGACTTGCCGAGATAAGCGAGCGCGCCGTCGTTCATGAAGAACAGCGCGTAACCAAACTTCTGTGCGCCCGCCTGCAGGCCATACGAGCCGCCGGCAGTGTTGTAGAAGCCCGCTGGCTTCCCGCCCTTGAACAGCACGCCCTCTCCGTACTGCCCGCCAACGATGAGACCGGCCTTTACGACGCCGGGAAATACCAGGATGCCTTTCGCGCGCTTGGAAAGATCGCGGGCTGCCGGAGCGCTCGCATAAAGGCGCTCGAGCGCGGTGCGCGCGTCCTGTTCCAGCTCCTTCGCGCCGGCGGCGAGCGCGTCAGTCGGATTGAATCCCGACACGAGCACAAACGACAAAGACAGCGCACCGATTGCGGCGAAGTACTTCATGCTTCTCTCCTTGATTGAGTGAAAACCGCTATGGACAAGCGGCGTATTGCGTCCTGGCATCCCCGCGGCGCGCTTGACGCGCAAGGATGATGATGCCATGTTAATTCCGGCATCGCACAAAAATCCAGCCCGCGGCGAATCCCTCGCCGGCGTCCGGGCGGAAATATGAATCATTTCAATCGGCCTCAGGACCAATTGAATCGCCTGGTGCGCGCGGGCGCGGAGCTGCGCCCCGTTAGAATTCATAGCCAAGACCCAACAACAACGTCGTATCGGTCTTGTCATGATCGGGTCCGGGGTCACCTTCATAGTCGATATTGACCTGGGCATTTGCGCTGAGGCCTGACCCCAACGGAAGCCGGACGCCGGTTTTGGTCCGCACGGACACGTCGCCCTCGCTGGTGAGGCTCGCGAAACCCGACTGATCGAAGAAATACTCGAGACGGTCGGTCCACAGCCAATGGGAGTAATTGATCCCCCAGCCGAAGGCCGGATAGGTTTCGTCGGGCACCACATCGCGGCGTGCCAGGATATAGTCGATGCCGCCGCGCACGGTGAATTGCGTCTTGCTCGTGTCGATGAGATTCCAGCCCAGGCCCGCGCCGGCCGCCGCGCGCACCGTGATGTCCTTGAACTCGTCGTGTTCCAGCGACGAGCGCAGGTACCAGAAGCGCTCGTCATCGATCAGCTGGTCGCGCCGCCCCGCCACGTAATAGTTCTGCTCCGTGGTGTCGCCCGATTCTTCCTTCTGCTCGGCCCGGCCCTCGAGGTGATACCGGTATTCCTTTGCACGAGCGTTCAACTCCGCTTCTCCATAGATGCGGCTATCGTCGGTATTGCCCCGCGATGCGCTCCCCAGCAGGCTCACGCGCCCCCGGTAGGTCACGCCCGTCCCGGCCACGTGCGGCGGCGGGTTGATGTGCGCCAGGTCGGCCAGGCGCACCTCGCGCATTGCGCCCTCCGAGACCAGTCCGACGCTGCCGGATCCGGCGCGCTCCAACCGGACGTTCTTCAACTCGCCGTCGGCCGACATGACCGTGACCGGCGCATCCGTCGTGATCGAGGCGACGTCTTTCCATTGCACAGCAATCTCCCCGGCATAGTCCGTGCGGAACTTGAGCGTGTCGTCCGCCTTCGACACCACCTTGCCCGTCAGCCGGTCGCCATTGACGAGCACGATCTGGTCGGCCCGGGACACCTGCCAGGAGAAAGTCAGCATGAGTATCAGCACGGCCGGCGCGCGGCAGTTGGTCATGGGGTTTGCTCCTTTCCCTGCTTTTGAACAGGTCCGGTCGTCGATTGCGCGGCAGCGCAATCCGTCTTCCTCAGCTCGGCAATCGAATCGGGTGGAGCGCGGCTATGCAACGCCGTATGGACTGGATTCCGTCTCCCACCGCCTTGCTGACGGCCGCCAGCGCGCGGCTCTGGGCGGCGACCATGGCTTCATAGCTCGTGTCCGCGACACGTCCCTGCACCCGCATGTGCCCGCTTAACGTCGCACTCGTGACAGGCAATGAGGCCCGAGCGAAACATAGGCGCCATTACACTTCAAACGCGCTTGCGCGGGCAACTTCGCCTCTTCTGCCTCGGCAGGCACTCTACGCGCCGGCATTTGTCCTACGCAGAGGGAGGCTGCGTGCCTATAATGTTTTTCCTCGTGCCACGCGCGCGATCGGGTGGACAGCCGCTTTCCCCGCCGCGAAAACCGTTTGCCGAGATCCAAGAAATGAGATTTAGTATCAATAAGTTATCTGGTTTCCGCCGAGCCGACGGCAAGGGTTGCCCAAGTCTGGCAGGAATCCTGTCGACGGGCCCTGCGCAGCGTGATCTCTGTCACGGTCGGCAGCGCGCACGCGCAGCGCTGCGGCGCGTCGGGGCCGCATTGCTTTTTCTCGCGATGACGGCGACGGCGGCACATGCGGACCCGATGAGCGAGCTGGCGCGGGCGCGTCATGATCTCGCCATCAGCGAGCAGGTACTTGATCGCGTATCCGTGCAGGCGGAGCGCGCGCGCTCTGATCCGGCCACGGGGCCGCAAGAGCGGCAGCGGCTGGATGAGTACCTCGCCCACGTGCGCGAACTCGTAGCGCAGAACCGCAAGCGCGTACGCGCGTTGGAAGAATCCGTGCGGCTCGCCTCCGCGGGCCTGCCGGGTGCAGGTAGCGGGGCTGCCGGCGCTTCAGGCGCCACCACCAACGCGGAGGAAGTCGCGGCGCTCGACGCAAGGCTGGGCGGCTCGCTCGCGGAATTCGATAAGCTCCTGCTCGAAGAAGCGCGCAAGGCCCAGGCACGGGCGCCGGCTTCGGGATCGAGCGGGGGCGGATACGCGGGCGGATCGAGCAGGAAAGCGGAAGCCCAAGGCGCCCAGCAGGCCGATGGCAATGGAGCGCGCGCTGGAAATGCATCCACCTCCGCAGACGGAAACACAGAACCGCAGCAGACCGGTGCCGGGCCGGGTTCGCCGGGAGGCCGTATCGACGGCACGGACCCCGGCGCGCCGGGCCCGACAGCGGCCGTGCCGCCTGACGTGGGCGACGGCAGCGACGATGACATCGTAGCGCGCCAGATCCGCAGGGCGGCTGAAACGGAGAAGGATCCTGAGCTGCGGGAGAAGCTGTGGGACGAGTACCGCAAGTACAAACAGGGGACGAAGGGATGAGCCCCGCGCGCCAACGGTTCTGGCTGCTTGTCGCGACGCTGGGACTCATCGGCCTTGCCGGGTGCGCAGCCGGGCCCGTCAAGCAGAGTGTCTCCCCCACCGAAGCGATCCGCGCTGACGAGGCGCCCGCGGAAGCGCGCTTGCTGGATGTCGGGATTCCGTTCTTCGAGACCGTCGAGCTCGACACCGCGGCGGCCGCGGAAAGCGGCACGCATCCCAAGATCCTGGAGGCCGAGTCGCGCTACATTCCATTCCACCTCAAGAACACGCTGCAGCAGACCGGACAGTGGGGCGCGGTGCGGGTGGTTCCGGCGCGCGCGGAAGAGGTGGACGTCAGCGTTTTCGGGACGGTGCTCGAGTCGAACGGCGAGACGCTGAGAGTGGCAATCAAGGTGGTCGACGCCACGGGCCGCGTGTGGTTCCACAACGAATACGTCGCGGAGGCGAACGAGAGGAGCTACGTCGCGATGGACAGGAAGAATCGCGAGCCGTACCAGGATCTGTACAACCGTGTCGCGAACGATTTGCTCGCCTATCGCAAGCAGATGAGCGCCAAAGAGGTGGCCGCCATACGCCAGGTCGCGCTGCTCAAGTTCGCGCGCAGCGTCGCGCCTCACACTTTCAGCGAGTATCTGACGCAGGATGGTGACGGCGTTTTTCGGGTCGGCAAGCTTCCCGCCGACAATGATCCGATGTTCGAGCGCGTCAACCGGATCCGGGGACGGGAGCACATGTTCATCGACACGGTAAACCTCTACTACAGCAACCTCTACGACGACATGCGGGTGCCTTACGGACAGTGGCGGCGCTCGTCGCTTCAGGAACTCAATCAGAAGCGCGCCCTCGAGCGCAAGGCGTGGGAGCGGCGCCTGCTCGGGCTCGCCGCGATTGTCGGCGGCGCCGTCATCGGCAGCAACAGCAACTCGTCGGGAAGCGCGGCGGCCAGCACCGTCATGGTCATCGGCGGCTACGAGGTCTTCCGCTCCGGCCAGCAGATCGCGAGTGACGCAAAGGTACACGAGGCCGCATTGAAAGAGCTGGGAGAATCGTTCCAGGCCGACGTCGCGCCCGTGCTGGACGAAGTCGAGGGGCGCACGCTGAAGCTCTCGGGCTCGGTCGACGCGCAATATGCCGAGTGGCGCAAAACGCTGCGGGAGCTATTCTCCAGGGAGACCGGGTTGTCGCCGGAGGTGGCGACGCCGCCGGGCAGGTCACCGGAGCCAGCCGTCAAACCGTAAGCGCGACTGCCCGGCGCCATGTCGAGTGCGCAACCCGCGAAGAACGGGCCCAACCGCGACGAGTCCTCTGCATCCCCTGTCCCGATCGGCGTGCGCACGCACGCCGTCGTCTCGGGCCGGTGGGTAGCGACTGCCCTTGCTGCGGCGGCCGGTCTCGCAGCCATGGTGTTCTACGTGCTCCCGACATGGCTCGCGCCTTCGCGCGACACGCCGCCGGCCGCTCCCGCATCTGCACCGCGGGCACCCGCAGCGCCGGTCCGCGCCGTTGATCCCGGGGAAACCGTTCGGCAGCGCCTGTCGGCGGAAGAGGCCGCGGCGCGCTACCGCGAGGCCAGCGAAGCGCTTCAGCAGAAAGCGGCGCCCGAATGGGCGCCCCAGGAGTGGGCCGCGGCCACTGCACGCGCAGGCGACGCCGCTGCGGCCACCTCGACCCGCGACTACGCGCGCGCGGTCAAGCTCTATGACGATGCCGGCCAGCGGTTGCGCGCGATCTCGGAGCAAGCCGACACGGCGTTCGAGCGCGCGCTGGCCGCAGGCGCGGCCGCCATCGAAGCGCGCGCTTCCGCCAATGCCGTCAAGGCGTTCAAGATGGCGCTGATGATCCGGCCGGGCAACCGCAAGGCGCAGCACGGGCTCGCGCGCGCGGAGCGGCTGGATGAAGTCGTTGCGCTGTTTTCCGAGGGTGAATTACAGGAAAAGGCCGGCGCGCTCGCGCAAGCTCGTCGGCAATATGCAGAAGCCGTCAAGCTCGATCCGGAGTTCGCGCCTGCCAAAGCCACGCTGGCGCGCGTCGATGCCCGCCTCGCCGCAGCACATTTCGATGAGCTGATGACGCGCGGCCTCGGGCAGCTCGAGCGATCCGACTGGTCGGGTGCCGAGCGCTCGTTCAGCGCCGCGCTCAAGATTCGCCCCGCCCACGCCGCGGCAGCGGACGGGCTGGCGCGGGCCAAGGAAGGCCTGCAGCGCGAAACCCTTGCCCGGCTGCAACGCGAAGCCCGGATTCTCGAGACCTCCGAGCGCTGGGATGAGGTACTCGCCTCGTATCGCCGGGCCGAGGCCATCGACCCGACGATCGCGTTTGCGAGCGAGGGCATCGCGCGCGCGCGCCGCATGATTGCCCTCCATGCCCGCGTCGATGCGTATCTCGCCAAGCCGGAGCGGCTGTATTCCGCCGCCGTGCGAACCGAGGCATCGCAGTTTCTGGCAACGCTCGACCACGAGGCAACAATCGGGCCCCGCCTCGCAGAGGATCGCCAAAGGCTGGAGACCGCCCTCAAGCGCGCCAGCACCAGGATCGCCGTGAAGCTCTCGTCCGACAACGCTACCGAGGTTACGCTCTATCGCGTGGGGCGCCTCGGCCAGTTCCAGAATCGCGAGATCGCCTTGACGCCCGGCACCTATACGCTGGTCGGCTCGCGTCCCGGCTACAAGGACGTCCGCGTCGAGCTGATCGTGTCTCCCGAGTCCGAGTCACCGCGCGTTTTCATCGCGTGCAAGGAACGCGTGTGAGAGCGCGCCTGCGCGGCCTCCGCGGCACGGACGAGCAGGACCTTGCCGCCGGTCCAGCATTGCTCACGACTGGCGGGGAGCACCCCGCCGCGGTGCTCGCACTCGACAGGGGTGCCCCCTTCATCCAGCCCCTCGAGGCGGGACCCGCGCTTTTTCTCAATGACCACCGGCTGGCCGCCGCGCAGTGGCTGCGCGACGGCGACCGCGTTCGCATCGGGGCAGATCTCCTCGCGGTGCGAGTCGACACGACGGGCATGGCCCTGGAGAGTGACGCCGATGTCGCCATTGCCTCCCTGCCCCCTGCCATCTCACTCACGCCGCCTCCGCCCGCTCCGGTTCCGCGCCGGCGGCGCATTGGCGCGAAGTACGTGCTGGCCGCGCTCGCCGCCCTTGCGGTCGCGCTTTGGTTCGTGTTCTCGGCGCGCATGTTGTACGTGAACATCGAGCCGGGACCCGACCGAGTGGCCCTGGAAGGCACGATACCGGCGCTACGGCTTTCGGAAGGCTACCTTGCGCTGCCCGGCCTCTACCGGTTGCGGGCCAAGCGTGAGGGCTACCGGCCGCTCGATCGCGACATCGAGATCACGCGCGCGGCCAATCAGCGCCTCGCGCTGGCGCTGGAAAAGCTGCCGGGATTTCTGAGCGTGGATTCGCCCGGCGTCACCGGAGCGACCGTGTCGGCAGGCCCCGACGTCATGGGAAAGACCCCCATCGCCGATATCGAGCTGCCCGCCGGCGAGCATCGGATCGGGGTGCGCGCCGATGGCTTTGCGGACTTTTCCACCACGGTCCGGATCGAGGGCCTGGGACGCCGGCAGGCGCTCGCGGTCGCGCTCATCCGGGCATCGGCGCCCGTGACGATCCAGTCAAACACGGCGGGCGCGACGCTCGAGGTCGATGGAAAGCGCATCGGAACGCTGCCGCTGACGACGGAGCTCGCCGCCGGGACGCGAATGCTCGAAGTCCAGGCGTCGGGTCATAAACCGTGGAAGCAGAACCTCCCCGTTGTAGCCGGCCAGCCCCAGTCGATCGGCCCCATCACGCTCGCGCCCGCGGACGGCGAGCTGCGGATCGAGAGCGAGCCGCCCGGCGCGAGCGTCGCCCTCGACGGCCACTATGCGGGGACCACGCCGGCGACGCTGTCGCTGGGTCCCGGCAAGGATCATCGTGTGACGGTTTCAAAGCGCGGCTACGGGACCGCGGGCAGCACGGTGCGCCTGCAGCCCGCGGAGAAGCGCCGCTTGCGCGTGGCTCTCAATGCAGAAGTGGGCGAGGTCACGCTCAAGGTCGAGCCCGCTGATGCGACGCTGACCATCGAGGGACGAGCAATGGGACCGGCGAACGGAAGACACGAGCTGCCCGCGGCGCCGGCGCTGCTCGAGATCGCCCGGGAAGGCTTCGAGCCGGCACAGCTCTGGGTCACACCCAGGCCGGGATTCGCGCAGACTCTGAGCGTCAAGTTGCGCGAGGCCGGTGCTCCGGCAACGGCAGCGCTTCCCGAGAAAATCACCGCGCCGGACGGCACGGTGATGATTCTCGTGCAGCCCGGGCGGTTCACCATGGGCGCCTCGCGCCGGGATCCCGGGCAGCGCGCCAACGAAACGCTGCGCGAGGTGCTGCTCGCGCGGCCCTATTATCTCGGGGCGACGGAGGTGACCAACGAGCAATTCCGGAAGTACCGCCCGAGCCACCGCTCGGGCCGGTTTGGAGCGGTGTCGCTCGAGACCCCCTCGCACCCGGTGGTCAACGTGCGCTGGGACGATGCGGCCGGCTATTGCAACTGGCTGAACGAGTCGGCCCGGCTCCCCGCGGCCTACACCGGCACCGCCGGTGCGATGCGTCCGGTGGTCCCCATGCAACACGGCTTCCGGCTGCCGACCGAAGCGGAATGGGCATGGGCGGCACGACATGCCGGAGTCGACAGGCCGAGCCGATTTCCCTGGGGCGACGCCATGCCGCCGCCGGCGGGAAGCGGCAACTTTGCGGACCGGTCCATTTCCGGAGAACTCGCGGACGCCTTCAGGGACTACAGCGACGGCTTCCGCGCCACCGCACCGGTTGCAAGCTTTCGGCCGAGCCCCGGGGGATTCTTCGACCTGGCGGGCAATGCGGCCGAGTGGGTCCACGACTACTATGCGATCCGGGCCGCTCCACCCCAGCAGGACCCCATGGGGCCCGCCGCCGGCAAGCTCCATGTCATCCGCGGCTCGAGCTGGATGCAGGCAAGCGTGAGCGCTCTCCGCTGGACGTACCGCGATTATGGAATCGAGCCGCGGCCCGACGTGGGATTTCGCTGCGCGCGATACGCGACGGACACGCCATAATGTCCGGAAAGGTGAATCGTGAATCGTAAATCGATATCGGGTTGGACGCTCGTTGCGTGTCTCGCCGCAGGCCCTGGACCCTCATTGCCGGCTGCGGGGCAAACCCCGGGGCCGCAGCCGCCAGCGGTTGCGGAGAAGCCTCAGGACAAGAAAGAAAAACCCGCGCCACCCCGCGGCGCACGGGAGTCGCAGAAACGGGATGCTGCCCGCGAGGAGCGGCCGAGACTGGATGCCCCGGTATCGTTTCCCGTGGATATCTGAGAAGACCGATGAGCGAGCCGTACTGAGCGCACGCAAATGCGACCATCGCATCACCGCCGTTTCTTCGCGCCGCGAGGATCATCATGATCAAGCACTTTCCGGTTGAGTTCGTCTACCAGTTCTTTGCCCTGATCTTCGCCGCTATTCTCGTTCACGGCACCTACGTCAGCGTCGTGCGGCCCAACGCCGAGGCGGTGCTGGCCGAGCAGCGCGCGCTCGTTGCCCAGCAACCGGACGCGGAGGTCGAGACCTCGGTCTACGTGATCCTCAAGGACTACGAGCAGGAGGCCTGTTTCGTCCTCATGCTGTGGGCGCTGGCGATACTGGGCTACAAGTGGGCGACCGTGCTGCGCGAGCGCGGGTTGCTCGAGATCGACCTGCTCCCGCTGACGGAGGGCATCAAGATCCTCCCGGAGGACGCCCGGCGCTATGCAAAGCCCCTCGATGCGCTCAAGCCCGCGTTGCGCAACCTGCTGCTCCCGCGCGCGGTGTTTCAGTCGCTCACGCGCTTCGAGACGACCCAAAGCGTCCAGGACGCTGCCTCCGCCACCGGCTCGATCTGCCAGAACGAGGGCGAGCGGCTCGACTCCGAGCTGGCGCAGATCCGCTACATCGCCTGGGCCATACCTTCGATCGGCTTCATCGGGACCGTGCGCGGCATCGGCAACGCGCTGGGGCTCGCCCACCGCGCGGTCCAGGGCGACATCACGGGCGTCACGCAGAATCTCGGCACCGCCTTCAACTCGACCCTGATCGCGCTGCTTCTCAGCATCGTGCTTATGTTTCTGGTGCACCAGCTCCAGCTTGCCCAGGAGCGCCTTGTTCTGGACACCGAAACCTATGTCAACGACCGCCTCATCCGCCACCTCCGCACCAATTAGCAGCCGTGAATGGTGAATCGTGAAGCGGCGCCCCCTCACCACCGTCAGCCTGTCCTTCATCGATGCAATCCTGTGCGGGTTCGGCGCGGTCGTCCTCCTTTTCCTCATCCTGAGCCACAACTCGATCGCGCAGCGGCGTGAGGCGACCGAGGCGCTCCAGCGGGAGGTGGAGGCGCTTGAGCAACAGGTTCTCTCCGGCCGCGAGCAGGCTGCCGTGCTCGACGCGGGCATCGAGCAGGCCGGCCAGCGTCGCCAGCGGCTGCTCGCGGAGTCGAGGACGCTGAGCGAGAGGATTGCCGGGCGGCGCTACGATCTGGCGCAGCTCGAGACCGACAGCGTCGCGCGCGAAGCCCACGTCAACCGGTTGAAAGCGGATCTCAAGTCGCGCGATGAGGAGCTGAAGCGGCTCGAAGGCGGCGCGGCGCAGCGAGCCGAGGAAGGCGATCGCCTGCGCGCATTTCCGGGCGAGGGAGACCGCCAGTATCTCACCGGGCTCAAGGTCGGCGGTGAGCGCGTTCTCGTGCTGCTCGACGCTTCGGCCAGCATGCTGGCCGAGCGCATCGTCGACATCGTCCGCCTGCGCAACCTTCCCGAGGCCGAGCAGCGTCAGGCATTCAAGTGGCGGCGGGCGCTTGCAACGGTGGACTGGATCGCGACCCAGCTCCCGCCCCGCTCGCGCTTCCAGATCTACGCGTTCAACGAGCGCGCCGAACCGGTCGCGCGCAGCGCGCCCGCGGGCTGGCTCGACGCCGGCGATCCCGCGGTGCTCAACAGCACGGTCGATGCTGCGAAGAAGCTCGTCCCGCGCGGCGGCACGAGCCTGTATCAGGCGCTGAACGTCATCAATCAGCTGAACCCCAAGCCTGATAACGTCTTTCTCGTGACGGACGGGCTGCCGACCATCGATCGTGAGCGCGGCGCGCGCTACACGATCCCGGGGGGGGAGCGCCTGCGCTTTTTCGACAACGCGCTCGCCGGGCTCGACAAGCGTATTCCCGTGAACGTCATCCTGCTGCCGATGGAAGGCGACCCGATGGCGGCGGCGGCGTACTGGCGCCTCGCGCAGGTGACGCGCGGCTCGTTCCTGAGCCCCGCGGAGGATTGGCCGTGAGACGCCGCCGCAAGCGCGAATTCGAGGCGCTCGGGCTCTCGTTCCTCGATGCCATCTTCTGCGGCTTCGGGGCCATCCTGCTGCTCTTCGTGATCGCCCGCGGCGCCGAACCGGGGCTGGTCGAGCGGGATGCCGAGACATTGCGCGCCGAGCTGCGGGTGCTGGAGGAGGAGCGCGCCGAGCTTACGGCGCGCCGCAGGGCGCTGCAGGACGAGCTCGCCGCGCGGCAGTCCGAGCTCGCGAAGGCGGAGCGCCTAGTGGCGCGATTCCAGGACGCGCTCACCACCATCGAGGGGCGCCACCGGGCCGCGCGCGACACCGCCTCGGTGCAGAACCGCATCCGCGATCAGCTTGCGCTGGCGCAGCAGGCGCTGACCGAAGAGATGAAGCGGCTCCTGTCGCAGCGCCGCGAGGCGCCGCCGGAGCGCCTGGTCGGTGGCATCCCGGTCGACAGCGAATACATCATCTTCGTCATCGACACCTCGGGCAGCATGCAGTCGCTCGCCTGGTCGCTCATGCGGCGCAAGGTGGAGGAAACCTTGAAGCTCTACCCGCGGGTCAAGGGCATACAGGTGATGAGCGACATGGGGCAGTTCATGTTCTCGCAGTATGCGGGGAAGTGGATTCCCGACAGCCCGGCTCGCCGGCGCGCCATCACCGACCGGTTACGCACCTGGCGGCCCTTCAGCAACAGCAGCCCGGTCGAAGGCATCGAGCAAGCGATTCGCGTGTTTTCCCGCGCGGACCGGAAAGTGAGCATCTACGTCTTCGGCGATGAATTCACCGGCCCCTCCATCGATGACGTGGTGCGCCGGGTCGACCGCCTGAACCGCGCCGATGCCGCAGGCAACCGCCGCGTGCGCATTCACGGCGTGGGCTTTCCAACCATGTTCGGACCGCCGGCGGAGTCGAGCTACACCGGCGTCCGGTTCGCGACCCTCATGCGCGAGCTCGCGCAGCGCAACGGCGGGACCTTTCTCGGACTCAATTCCACCCAGCGATGACGCCGGGCTTATTCCGGCGTGGCATTCAGCTGGTAGAGCGTTTCGAATATCCGCGGCCTTTCTTTCGAGAACCGGCGGAACCAACGGTCGTAGATCTCGAGGATCAGTCCCGAACGATAGAGATGGGACAGCACGCTGTCGGCGACCAGGCGGAAATCGGCGTCGTTCCTGCGCACCGCCAGCGCGAACGGCTCATAGGAGAACACCTCGGAGGCGATCGCGAATTTCTCTCCCGACGTCATCGCCAGGCCCATCAGGACCACCTGGTCCGCCGAGAACGCGTCGATCTTGCCGCTCTTCAGTGCCTCCACGCCCTCGGCAGACGAACCCACCAGGACGACCTCCGCGTCCGTCAGGCTTTCCTTGAGCATTCCTCTCAGGACTTTCTCGGTGGTCGTGGCGCGCCCCACCCCGATCTTCTTGCCGTTGAAGCCCGAGAGGTCGCGAATTTCATGCCCCGGCAGCGTCATCAGGGAAGCGCCGGTCACGAAAGTGAGCTGCGTGAAGTCAACGCGCTGGGCGCGCGAAAGCGTCTTGGTGGTGGGGCCGCAGAGGATGTCGATCTTGTTGCTGACGAGGGCATCGAACCGGTTCTTCGCGGTAACCGGAACGTACTCCACCTGGATATCCCGGCCGAGCTTGTTCTTGACGCCCGTGGCGATGCGGTTGCAGAGATCGACCGAGTAGCCCGTGGGTTTGCCGTCCTGGTCCCGGAATGACATGGGCGGCGATGATTCGCGGAATCCGATTCGGAACTTCCCGCTCTTGGCGACCTGCTCGAGCGTTCCTGCCGCCTCGAGAGTGTGAAACGGGGCGGCGAACAGTACGGCGGTAGCCAGCGCGGCCATTACGATTCTCATGGTTTTTCCTTGATTAATGAGTCGGAAATCGGCTCGACCTTTCGAGACGTGGAGCGGGTGAAGGGAAT
>Ga0256867_10000173_pt1 | contig 23945 bp, 18 predicted proteins | sample RVTome_15_FD_185939 | JGI IMG/M metagenome (GOLD analysis project Ga0256867, IMG submission 185939) | Soil microbial communities from uranium-contaminated site in the Upper Colorado River Basin, Wyoming, United States - RVT150D86 (HiSeq) ... | reverse complement strand
TCACCCTCGCCGCGCTCGCCACGTCGGCCGCGGTGAAGTACGCTCCCCGCGTGACCGAGCGGTTCCACACGACCTCGGCCGCGTCCGAATGTCCTTCGATCCGGATGCGGCTGGTGCGGCCGTCGTAGGTGACCTCGCGCTCCCCGGTCATCTGCATCGGGTCGGCGAGCCGGATCTCCGCGATGGCGCTGTCGACGGCCCGGATGTCGTCGACTGTCAGCGTGGCGGTCGGTGCCCCGTGCGCGCCGGGACGGATCCGGCCGCCCCCCGCCCGGATGAACATCGAGGAGCCGCTGAAGAACGCGTCGAACCGTCGCAGCACTTCCTGCTGGGTGCCCCGGCCGATGGCGAGGAGGACGGTCAGCGCCGAGACGCCGACAAAGGTCCCCAGCATCATGAGGAGCGTGCGGCCCCGGTGGCGGGAAAGGGCGCGCATGCTCTGGTGCAGCACACGGACGAATCGCATCACGCCTCCACCGGCCGGGCGGCACCAGCATCGGCGACGATGCGGCCGTCCCCAATCGATACCAGCCGGTCGGCGTGGCGGGCCACCGCGATGTCGTGAGTGATCACGACGATCGTGGTGCCGTTCTGGTTGAGCCCACGGAAGATCTCGAGAATTTCTCCGCTGGACGTCGAGTCGAGGTTGCCGGTGGGCTCATCGGCGAGGATGAGAGCGGGCTCCTGGACCAGCGCGCGCGCGATGGCCACCCGCTGCTGCTGTCCGCCCGACAGCTCGTTGGGGAAATGGGTGGCTCGGTCGCCCAGGCCGACCCGCGCCAGCGCCTTTCGGCCTCGTCCATTCGCGTCGCGGCGCTCCGAGTACACCAGCGGCAGCTCCACGTTCTCCAGCGCGGTCGTGCGGTCGAGCAGATGAAAGGCCTGAAAGACGAAGCCGATCTTCTCGTTCCGGATGGCGGCGCGCTGGTCCCCGGACAGCGTACGGACGTCGCTCCCGTCCATCAGGTACGTTCCCGAATCGGGCGTGTCGAGCAGCCCCAGCACGTTCATCAGCGTGGACTTGCCGGAGCCGGACGGCCCCATCACCGCGACGAACTCGCCCCTGGCGATCGTGAGGGAGACGCGGTCGAGCGCCCGGATCTCCTCCCGGCCTTTGCGATAGGTCCTGTGCACATCCACGAGCTCGATCACCTGGCCTCCTGAGCAACGGTTTCGCCATCGCATGCGCCCGAATGCCCTACCAACACCCGCTCCCCGGCCGCGACGCCGGATAACACCTCGGTGAACTCCGAGCCCCGGAACCCGACCGAGATGTCCCGGCGCTCGAGCTCGCTCCCGGTGGGCACCAGGAGGTAGGTGCCGCCCGAATCCCGGCGCAACGCGCCGTTGGGCACCGAGAGCGCATCGGTCCGGCCTTCCAGCACGACGTTGATGGTGGCGGTCATCTCGGGCCGCAGCAACCGGTCGGGACGGTTCGTGAACTCGATGAGCGTGACGTAGTTGACGACGTTGTCGCGAATCTCGGCCGACGGCCGCACCGCCGAGACGCGCCCTTCGAAGGCGTCGTCGGGCCAGGTGTCCACGGTGAACCGGGCCTGCTGGCCGACCCTGATGCGGCCGATATCGGTCTCGTCGACATAGGCCCAGACCTCGAGCCGGGAGAGATCGACGATGGTGAGGAAGGTCGGGGACGCGAAGCTGGCAGCGACCGTCTCGCCCTCCTGCGTCGAGACGGAGGCTACGACCCCGCCGATCGGCGCGCGGATGCTGGTGTACCCGAGCTGCACGTTGGCGGCCTCGAGCGACGCCGCGGCCTCACGCTCCCGCGCCCGGGCGGTCTCGATCGCGCGGTCGGCGCCCGCCAGCTCCGCGGCGGTCGCGTGGCCGCCCCGGACGAGCTGCGTCACCCGGTGGTGCTCCTGTTCCGCCCAGGTCCGCTCGGACACCGCGGCGGCGCGAATGGCCTCGGCGCGCTCGACCTGCGTTGCGAACTCGACCCGATCGAGCTCTGCCAGAAGCTGTCCCGCGGCGACGCGATCGCCCACCGTGACGTGGAGCTTCCGGACGATGCCCGATGCGCGCGAGCCCACCGCGACCTGCGCCCCGACCCGTGGCCGGACGACTCCAGTGGCCAGGACCGTGGCGCCGACGTCCCGCCGCTCGGCCGCAACGGACTCCGGGCTGGCGGGAGCGGGAGTCGAGCTCAGCGACTGGGTCCGCCGCGCACCCAGCCAGCCGGTTCCAAGACCGAGCCCGAGCAGCAGCGCTCGCCCGATCCACCGTCCGGGCATGGACCGTCCTCCGGTTCGGGTCAGCGCTTCCGCCGACTGCCGGAGAGAGTACCGCTGGCGTCGGATCGCACCCACTTGCCGAGCAGCGAGTTATCGTCGGAAAAAGTCAGCGTGAGGGTCAGCGCGGAGCCGGTGGCGAGCGTGACGACCCGGCCCTCGACCGAGACCGTCTCCAGCGTGATCGACTGGCCGTGTACATCGAGCGTGCCTTTGAGGCTCTGGTCCTTCTCCCGGGTGATGGTGAGCACGGCGCCGGTCACCTGTCCATGCATGTCGAGATCCAGGTCGTAGGTGGCGACCGGATCGAGCGCGCGTGCCGGGGCAGGGGCGTTGGTGTGGGCTTGGGAGTGGGCTGCCGCCGGCGCCAGGAGCGCGAGCAACAGGACGATCCGGGACCTCATGGGCGACCTCTTCGCGGGAGACGGGCCGACTGGGCGTCGGCGATACGAGTGACTCCCTGCTGTACCGCGAAGGGTCCTCGACCGTTTACCGCGAAGCTGGAATGCGGCCTTTCGTCAATGACCGCGGCGGGGAAGAAATCCTGGTGAGCTGTGGATCTCATCGGCCAGCGCCCGGAACCGCCGGGCCTGGGCGGAATCCAGCTCGGCGGAGATTTCCGACACCACGCTGTCGACGGTGGCGCGCAGGCGGAGGTGAGTGTCCTGCCAGACGGCGTCAATGTCGCCCTGGCGCCGTTCGAGTATCGCGGCGACTCTGGTGTGTTGTTCCGGCCGCAGGTTGAGCTCGCGCTCCATGACGGCCATCGGGTCCCGGTGCACCTCCGCGACGAGTCTCGAGAGGGGACCACCGCTTCGATGATGCAGGCGGTCCGCGGCAACTCCTGCCGCCGCGCCGAGTACGAGCAGCGCGCCGGCCGCGACCCAGGCCCGCCACCCGAGCCGTCTCACGGCCCGCTCCCCGCCGAGGGAATCATCAGGGACGCGAGTGCGGGCGGCTCCGCAGCCGAGACGAACGCGATCAGCGCCGGGTCGTCGTCGGGCATCCGGAGCAACCCGCTCGGGACAGCGGCCTCGGGCGCCCGCGGGGGGAGCAGCAGCAAGGCGGCGATACCGGCCGCGAGCGCCAGGCTACCCAATCCCCAGGCCCGCGTGGCGACGGGGCCCCACCAATTCGGCCGGGCCGACGCCAGCGTATGCACCGCGGGACCCAGCTCGGAGATGATCCTGGCCTCCAGACGATCCCAGTACTCCTCGTCCGCGGGCAGCTTCGACAGATCGCGAAACTCGGTCATGCCTCCTCCCTCTCGTCACGCCACCCCGCCAGCAGCTCCTGCAGTGCGCGGCGTGCCCTGAAGACATGCACCCGAACGGTGCTCTCGGCCAGTCCCGTCGCGCCGGCCGCCTCCGCGCTCGAGAGCCCCTCGACCAGGCAGAGGCGAAAGCAGGTCTGCTGCATCGCGGGAAGCCGGCCCACTGCCTCGTTGAGGCGGTCACGCAGCTCGCGCCGGCGGGTATCCTCCAGCGGCCCCGGGCGGCCGGATTCGTGGTCCGCCGCCAGCGCCTCATGATCCCGGATACGGTGGCTCTTCGCCGCGTTCCGCGCGGTGTTGCGCAGGATCGTGAAGAACCAGGGCTCAAAGGGCCGCGCCGCATCGAAGCGGTCGAGGCCGTCGAGGACCCGCCGAAAGGTGTCCTGGACCACGTCTTCGGCGTCTTCCCGGGTGCCGGTAAACTCTAATGCTACTGCCATGGCCTTCCGCATGTAGCGCCTGACCAGGCAGGCAAACGCGCGCTCGTCGCCGCGCAGGGTGGCGCGGACGAGCTCACCGTCCGGTGCGCTCTCCTGAACACTCCCGATCAGATCCTCGCCGGTGATCGCGAATCGCGTGAGCCGGCCCCGCAGGCTCGGACACATACAGTACACGCGAGGGTGGCGTGGCGCTTACTCGGCGCTCCCCGCGCTTGCTCACCCCATGCGGGGCGCTAGTATACCGATACTCCCGCCGCTTCCCGTCCATCCCCGCGGAGGCCGACCCTGTCCGGCGACGATCTCACCGATCTTGGTGCTGCACTCAGCGGGCGCTGGCGCCTCGATCGGGTCCTGGGGCGGGGCGGTATGGCCACCGTCTACCTCGCCCACGATCTCAAGCACGACCGGGAAGTGGCGGTGAAGGTCCTGCGGCCCGAGCTGGCGGTGGCGCTTGGGAGCGACCGCTTTCTTCGCGAGATCCGGATCGCCGCCCAGCTCAGCCATCCCCACATCGTGCCCCTCTTCGACTCGCTCGAGGTCGCGGGCCGGCTGCTCTACGTTATGCCGTATCTGGCCGGCGAGTCGCTGCGGGAGCGGCTGGAGCGGGACCGGCAGCTTTCGGTGAAGGATGCGGTCGAGATCGCGCGTCAGGTCGCGAGCGCGCTCTCCTACGCCCACGAGCAGGGGGTGGTGCACCGCGACATCAAGCCCGAGAACATCCTGCTCCAGGCGGGCCAGGCCGTGGTGGCCGACTTCGGAATCGCCCGCGCGATCGACGCCGCCGTCGGCGCGGCGACAAGCCGGCTCACCGAGACCGGGCTCGTCGTGGGCACGCCGCGCTACATGAGTCCGGAACAGGTCATGGGCGATTCGGTGGGCGGCACCAGCGACGTCTACAGCCTCGGCTGTGTGCTCTTCGAGATGCTCGCGGGCGAGCCCCCTTTCGGCGGACCCACGGTCCAGGCCGTGCTGGCCCGGCAGGCCACCGAACCGGTGGCCTCGCTGCGCAAGCGACGGCCCGAAGTGAGCCGCGCGCTGGACGAGATCGTGCGAACCGCGCTGGCGAAAAACCCCGCCGACCGCTTTCCCACCGCCTCCGCGTTCGAGCAGGCGTTGAGCGGCGCGCCGGTCCCCCGTCGGTGGACCCGGCGCCAGAAGGTCGCGAGGCTGGCCTGGGCGGGCGGCGCGGTGGCCCTCGGCCTGGCGGGCTGGCTCGTGCTGGGCCGCGACGGCAGCGATGCGCCGGCCCCCGAGCCTCCTCCGCCCCAGCAGACCCTCGGCGTCCTCTACCTCGACAACCTGTCCCGCGACTCCAACGACGTCTACCTGGTGGATGGAATCACCGAAGAAATGATTTCCCGGTTGGGTCAGGTGGATCGGCTCGCCGTCCCCTCGCGCACCGCGGTGCGCCGCTATCGAGGCCGGCCGATCGACGACCCCGACGCGGTCGGACGCGAGCTGGGCGTTTCTCACTTGCTGGGCGGCAGCGTGCAGCGATCCGGGTCGCGGCTGCGGGTTCGGATGGAGCTGCTGCGCAGCGTCAGCGGAGCTCGTCTCTGGAGCCGCTCCATCGACCAGGCCGACGGCGACGTCTTCGCGATCACCGACGCCGTCGTGCAGGCCGTCGCGCGGGAAGTGGTGGGGCAGCTCGCGCCCGAAGAGCTGAGCGTCCTGTCGTTGCGGCCCAGTCAGAGCCCCGAGGCCTACGATCATTACCTCCGCGGCAACTTCTACCTGACCCGCCGCACCTCCGAAGCCGACGGCCTCCGGGCGCTCGAGGAGTACCAGGCGGCGCTCCGGATCGATCCCCGGTTCGCCGCCGCGCTGGGTAGACTCGGTCTCGTCTACGGGATCTACGCGAGTTTTCCCTGGATCGATCCGGGCCCCGGCATGGACAGCCTGATCACCCTGGGGATCGCGGCGGCCGATCGGGCGATCGAGCTGGACTCCTCCAGCGCGGACGGATGGCTGGCCCGCGGCTTCCTGCTGACGCCGGCCTTCGACGACCTCGATAGCTGGCGTGCGTTCGCGGTGGCTCCCCTGCTGATGAGCTCGGGCTCGGTCTGCCGGGTGGAGGTGTCCGACTGCCGGGAGGAGGCGATTCGGTCGCTCGCCCGCGCGGTCCAGCTCGACCCGCGCAACGGCGAGGTGTGGTATCAGTATGGTCGCTCGCAGCTGGGCTCGGCGGCGGGCGACTCGGCCTTAGTGCGCGGGCTCGCGCTCGCTCCGGATCTTGCCCAGGCGGCATGGCTGCTCGGGTTGCGGTCGCTTCGGTCGGGGGAACCCGAAATGGCGGTTCGCTTTCTCGATAGCGCGGTCGCGCTGGGACGGCGCGGCCTCAACGTGCACGGCCTCAGGACCGAGGCCAAGCTGGCCCTCGGCGACTTCGCCGGCGCCCTCGCCGACCTGGACACCGTGGCCGGCATGGTGACCGATTCGGTCTCCGCGGTGTACCAGGGGTACCTCGAGGTCGCGATCGCCACGGGACGTGGCGATTCCGCGGATGCGCGGAACCGGGCCGAGGCGCTGCTGCGCCGCTACCCGCCGCAGCGGACCGGCCGTCGCAGCATCTGGCTCGGCCTCGCCGCCGCCCTCGTGACCGTGGGGGAGACGGAATCCGTGCTTGCGCTGCTCGAGCGCGCCGTGGCGAGGGGCGATTACGTCCGGGTCTCCTCGAATCCGGTGTGGGATCCGGTGCGGCAGCATCCCCGGTTTCGTCGGCTGATCGAAGTGGAGCTCAGCGGGCCGCGGAACTAGTGTGGCTGGCGTCTTCCATCCGCTCTTGAAGGAGACCCCCATGAGCACATTCGGGAAGGATTGCCCCGGGCCGCGACATCGAGTGCTGGCGGCGGCAGCGCTGCTCTGTGGGCTCCCCGCCGGCGCCGGCGGGCAGACGGGGAACCTCGATGTGGGCGATGCGACGATCTACTACGAGTCCGCGGGACGCGGGGTCGCCGTGGTGCTCATCCATGGCTGGGCGCTCAACCTGCGGGAGTGGGACGACCAGGTGGCCGCCCTCAAGTCCGGCTACCGGGTGGTCGCCTTCGACCGCCGCGGCTTCGGCAAGTCGACCGGGTTCGCTGACGTCTCGGCGGATCCGGGCGACCTCGGCTCCCTGCTCGATACGCTCGGCATCCGCTCGGCGGTGCTGATCGGTCACTCCGCCGGATCCCAGGTAGCCTATCGCTTCGCCGCGGCGTTTCCGGATCGGGTGCTGGGGCTCGTGCTCTACGGTGCCGGGGCGCCGCCCAGGGGTTTCGCGATTCCCGGGGTCCCGGCCCCTCCGGACGCGGCGACGGGCATGCGGTACCTCCAGGACATCGCGCGTGGCCATGGGCTCGATTCGGTTCGGACCATGATTCGCTCCCTTCCGGGTTTTACCACGCTCCGAGCCCCGGAGGTCGAGGCTCGCATCGATGCAATGTGGGCTGCGTACTCGGGGAAGGACCTCCTCGAGGACCATCCCCCGTCGGGACGGTTCCCGCAGCCGCACGTAGACGACGTCAAGCGCTGGCCCATCCCCACGGCGTTCGTCGCCGGAGAGGACGAGGATCCGTATACTCGCCTCATCGGAGATTCCCTGTCGCGCTGGATGCCGAACGCGCGCAGCGGGGTCATCCCCGGGGGCGGTCACGGCGTGCATCTTCAGCAACCCGAGCGGTTCAACGCCGGGCTCCTCGCGTTTCTGACCGAGCTCACGCGAGAAGGCGGGGAGACGGCGTCCCGGCAGGGGCGAATGCTCGATGTCGGTGACGCTGCGATCCACTACGACGTATCCGGTCAGGGCGAGGCAATCGTCTTCCTTCACGGCTGGGCGCAGAACCTGACGATCTGGGACGAGCAGGTCGCCGCGTTCGCTCCTCGCTTCCGCGTCGTGCGTCTGGACCGGCGTGGCTACGGCAAGTCGACCGGCCATTCCGACCCGACGGCGGATCCCGCGGACCTTCTGCTGCTGCTCGACAGCCTCGGCATTTCCTCAGCGGTGGTCGTCGGCCTTTCGAGCGGCGCCGGCACCGCGCTCCGGTTCGCTGTGGCCTATCCAGGCCGCGTGCGCGGACTGGTGCTGTATGGGCTTGGCGGTGCTGGTATCCCGGATTTCCCGGGGAGAAACCCCGGACGCCGTCAGGGTCTCGGGTTCGCGGAGATCGCGCGGAAGCACGGCATGGACTCCCTTGGCAAAGCGGTCTTCGCTTCGCCGCTCGGCTGGAGTCCCCCCGACCGGCCCTGGCGGCTCGATTCGCTGCCCAGCTGGTGGAAAAGCTATTCGGGCCGGGACCTCCTCGATCCCAAGCCGCCCTCCGGCCGGGTTCCGGCGCCGCGCTGGGATCAGCTTCCCCACCTCCGCACGCCGACACTGCTTCTCAACGGCGACCACGACGTGCCGATGGCCCTGTTGGTGGCCGACTCTCTCGAGCGCCGCCTTCCCCACGTACGTCGGGTGACCATCACCAACGGGGGACACGGCGCGCATTTTCAGCAGCCCGAGCAGTTCAATCGGGCGCTGCTGGATTTTGTCGCGTCTCTCCAGAGAGGCCGCGCGCCTTGAGCGGAGGCCGCAGGGCAGCCTGCATTGACAGTCCATGCATCGAAGGCTAAGGTATGTATACCTCAAGCTTCGATGGATCAGGCATGGCTCAGCTCGATCTCCTCCAGGGCACCGCCGACCTCCTCATCCTCAAGGCCCTGAGCTGGGGACCGGCGCACGGCTACGCGGTGGCGCGGTGGATCGAGCGCCTCACCGACAGCGCCCTCGAGGTCGGCGAAGGCTCGCTCTACCCCGCCCTGCACCGGCTCGAACGCAAGGGCTGGGTCGCGGCTGAATGGAAGGTTTCGGAGCGCGGCCGCCGCGCCCGCTTCTACCGCCTCACTCCGGCGGGCCGCCGCCGATTCAAGGAAGAGTCGGTGCAATGGGAGGGATTCGTCGCCGCGGTGGGGAAAGTGCTGAGCGCGCGGCAGCAGCCCGCCTGATCGAATGAGTCCTTGGAAGAAGTGGCTGCAGGTAGGCCCGCGGAATCCCGAGGCGGATGTCGCGGACGAGGTCGCCTTCCACCTCGAGGAGCTGGTCCGCGAGCTCGAGGCCCAGGGCATCCCGCCTGCCGAGGCCCGCGCCGAGGCCGCGCGCCGGTTCGGCTCCGCCGAGCAAACAAGACGAGCGGTGCTGCCCCACGCCGAGCGCACGGAGCGCCGCGCCCGTCGGATCGAGTGGCTGAGTGAGCTCTGGCACGATCTCCGTTTCGCGCTGCGGCAGGGCCGCCGCCAACCGGGCTTCACGCTCACCCTCCTGTTGGTGCTGTCCCTGGGCATCGGCGCCCACACCGCGATCGTCACCGCGTTCCACGCCGTGCTGCTCCGGCCGCTGCCCTATGAGGATGCGGCACGGCTCGTCCATCTATGGGAGACGGCCCCCCAGCTCCAGGGAGGTCGCTCGGAAGCCTCCTTCCCCGACTTCGAGGACTGGCGGGCCCAGACCGGCGACCTCTTCACCGCCCTCGAGGGATACGACCCCACGAACATGGTGCTTACCGAGCGGGGGCCCGCCCGGATGCTCCAGGGCGGTCGCGTCACGGCCGGCTTTCTCGGCCTGCTCGGCGTGCGCCCCGCGCTCGGCCGAGACCTGAGGGCCGGCGATGACATCCCCGGCGGCACGCCGGTGGCCGTGTTAGGCCACGGCTTCTGGCTCCGCGAGTTCGGCGGCGATACGTCTGCCCTGGGGCGATCGCTGGTCCTCAACGGAAGAGCCTACCAGATCCTGGGCGTCCTGCCGCGGAGCTTCCACTTCGGCAGCCTCGGCGCCACGGATTTCCTGATCCCGCTCGACCGCGCGGCCGAGACCCGGGCGCAGCGCTTCAATCACTGGCTCAACGTGGTGGGCCGGGTCCGGGACGGCATGTCGCTCGAGCAGGCGCGGTCGGGCATGGCCACCGTCGTCGCCCGCCTGGCCCAGACCCATGCCGAGAACCATGCGGGCCGGAGCAGCCTCGTGATCCCGCTGCGCGACGAGCTGACCGGCACCGTGCGGCCCGTGCTCATCGCGCTGGCGGGCGCGGTCGTGGTCCTGCTGCTGATCGCCTGCACCAACGCGGGAAGCCTGCTGATGGGGCGCGCGCTGACCCGGATGCCGGAGCTCAGAGTGCGCGCCGCGATCGGAGCGGGGCGGGGACGGATCGTGCGCCAGCTTGCCACCGAAGCGGTCGCCACGGCCCTGGTGGCCGGCGCGGCGGGCGCGGCGCTGGCGCACGGAGGACTGCGCCTGCTGGTCGGGGCCATTCCCGAGCGCGTGTTAAGCTCCCTCCCCGCGCTCCGGGAGCTCACCCTCGACTGGCGGATTCTCGGCTACACCCTGCTCGTTTCCCTGGTCGCCGGCCTCGCCTTCGGCGTACTGCCCGGCCTGCGCCTCTCCCGCAATCTGGCGCCCGGTCAGCTGCGGACCACGCGGCGCTCCGGTGCCCGGGACCTGCTCGTGGTGGGCCAGCTGGCGCTTACCGTGGTGCTCCTCGTCGCGGCGGGGCTCCTCACCCGAAGTCTCACCGCGCTGATCCGCGCCGATTCCGGCTTCACCGCGGAGCGGGTCGTGACCTTCCAGTACGCGCTCAATGGGCCGGCATATGAGGAGGGCCACCGGCAGCAACAGTTCGTGGAAGGCCTGCTCGAGCGGGTCCGGTCGCTCCCCGGCGTGCAGGAAGCCGGTGCCGTCACCAACCTGCCGTTGCAGGGCGGGGGCACCAACACGTTCCGGGTCGAGGGACTCCCGGAGCCGGACCCGTCGGCGCGTCCTGAAGTGACCATGCGCGGCATCGCGGGAGAATACTTCCAGGCGATGGGGATCCGGCTCGTGGCCGGACGCGCCCTCGAACGGGATGACCGCGAAGGCCGTGCCCCGGTGCTTCTGCTCAGCGAAGCCGCCGCACGCGTATTGTTCGACGAACCGGCCGCGGCATTGGGAGCGCGGCTTCGGTTCTACGCGTTCCCGGATACCGTGTGGACGGTGGTCGGCGTTGCGGGTGACGTGAGGATCAGCCGGCTGGACGAGGCGCCCGAGCCCACCGCCTACTACTCCCACCTCCAGAATGCCGAGAACCGGATGTCGGTGGCCGCGCGCGTGACGGGGCCACCCGACGCGGTGATCGCCGCGGCGAGACACGCCGTCGCCGCAATTGACGCTGCGGTCCCGGTGTACCGCGCGGAGACGATGGCGGACCGGGTCGGGAATTCGCCCGCGGTGTTCCTGCGGCGGTATCCGCTGATGCTGATCGGCATCTTCGCGATCGTGGCCCTGGTCCTCTCGATGGCCGGGCTGTACGGAGCCCTGGCGTTCTCCGTGGCCTCGCGGACCCGCGAGCTCGGGCTTCGGGCGGCCCTCGGCGCCACCCCCGGGGCCCTCGTCCGCCTCGTTGTCCGTCACGGCGGCGCCCTGGTCGTCGCGGGGATCGCTGTGGGCCTCGCCGGCGCTCTCGCCGGGTCGCGGGCCCTCGCGGGGCTCCTCTATGGCGTCCCGGCCGGCGATCCTCTCACGTACCTGTCAGTGGCGGCCGGCATCGCCGCGATCGCACTGGCCGCGAGCTGGATTCCCGCGCGCCGGGCGTCCCGGCTCAATCCGCTCATAGCTCTCAAGGAGGAGTAAAGCGGCGGGACACTCCTCTTGCGCTTCTACAAGAGCTGCGGTACACTTGCTCCTGTAGAAGCACAAAGGGAGATGATCCACCCTATGGCCCACCGACTGGACCTTCCGCAAGGAACCCTCGATCTGCTCATCCTCAAGGCCGTGTCGCTGGGGCCGATGCACGGATGGGCGATCTCGGAGCGGCTGCATCAGGTGTCCCAGGCCACACTGCAGATCCCGCAGGGCTCTCTCTATCCCGCCCTCCATCGGCTCGAGCGCCAGGGCTGGATCCGGGCCGAGTGGGGCGCGTCCGACAATAACCGAAAAGCCAAGTACTACGAGCTGACGCCGGCCGGCCGGAAGCAGCTGGCCGCCGAAGCGCGGGCGTGGGCCCAGCTCACCGCCGTGGTCGGCCTCGTCCTCGACATGGGCTGATCCGACCGGAGCGATTCCGATGCTGCATCGATCCTTGAACGAGCTGCGCTACCGGCTCCGCGCGCTCTTCCGGCGCGACAGCGTGGAGCGGGAGCTCGATGCCGAGCTGCAATTCCACCTGGAGACGGAAGCCGAGAAATACGTGGCGGCCGGGATGCCGCGCGAGGAGGCCGTGCGACGCGCGCGCCTCGCGTTCGGCGGCGTCGAGCGGATCAAAGACGACACCCGTGACTCCCGCGGGCTGGTGTTCTTCGACACCCTCGTCCAGGACCTGCGCTATGCCATCCGCGGCCTCCGCGCGCGGAAGGCGTTTACGCTGGGCGTCGTCCTCACCCTGGGTCTCGGCATCGGGGCCAACGCCACGATGTTCGGGATCGTGGACCGGCTGCTCTTCCGGGCGCCCTACGGCCTTCACGATCCGTCCACCGTCCATCGCGTGCTCCTGCGCTCGCAAGGCGATACCGAGGAGCGGATCGACCGGAATTTTTCGTTCGCACGTTTCCTCGATGTCGGGCGCCTCACCAGCTCCTTCACCGACGTCGCCGCGTTCCAGACCCGGACGCTCGCCCTGGGCGAGGGCGAGGACACGAAGGAGATGCAGGTGACGGTGGCGAGCGCGAACTACTTCCGCTTCTTCGACGTGCAGCCCGCCCTCGGCCGATTCTACACCGCGCAGGAAGACAGCGTGCCGGCCGGATCGCCGGTGGTCGTCCTCGGGTTCGACTACTGGCAGGCGCACTTCGGGGGCCGGAAGGACATCCTTGGGAGCCATTTGCGCATCGACCGGATTCCAACGACGATTATCGGCGTGGCGCCGAAGGGGTTCGTCGGCCTGGGCGATCAAGGCGTCCCCGTGGCGTACCTTCCCATCACCGCCTACGCGTATTCGTTCCGCGGCTCCCGGTATCCCGGCCTCTACACCTGGTCCTGGCTCGAGATGGTGGCCCGCCGGAAGTCCGCCGTGAGCCTCGCCGCCGCCCAGCAGGATCTGACGGCGGCGTTCACGCAGAGCTGGCGCTCCGCGTTCGCTGCGGATCCGGGGTGGGGACCGGTCGAAACGGCCCGACCGCGCGGCGAGCTGGCGCCCGTCCAGTTCGAGCGGGGCCCGCTGGCCGGACGCGACTCGCAGGTCGCCACCTGGGTCAGCGGCGTCGCCCTCATCGTGCTGCTGATCGCCTGCGCGAACGTGGCCAATCTCTTCCTGTCGCGCGCGGTGAACCGCCGCCGGGAAATCGCGATGCGGCTGGCGCTCGGCGTGAGCCGCGGGCGGCTCGTCCGCCAGCTCCTGACCGAAAGCCTCGTGCTGGGAGCGCTCGGCGGCGCGGCGGGCCTCGCCCTCGCGCAATGGGGTGCGTCGGCGCTGCGCGGGCTGTTCTTCCCGGACGAAGCCGCCTCGGTCCTGGTCGATGTCCGAACGCTGGGGTTCACGGTCGTGGCGACGCTGGCCGCGGCGCTGCTCACCGGCCTCGTTCCGGCGCTCCACGCCGGCCGTGGCGATCTCGCGGCCACGCTCAAGGGCGGCGCGCGCGAAGGGCACCAGCGGTCGCGGCTCCGCACTGGGCTGCTGGTCTTTCAGGCGACGCTGTCCGTCGTGCTGCTGGTCGGCGCGGGCCTGTTCATGCGCAGCCTCCAAAACGTGCGCGAGCATCGGCTCGGCTACGACGTGGAGCCCGTCCTCTTCGCCGCGGCGAATCCCCGCGGCGAGCGCCTGAGCGATCCGGAGCGGATCGCACTGGCCGATCGCATGCTCGCCGCCGCGCAGGCGATGCCCGGCGTAACCCATGCCTCGCTCTCGATCTCGGTCCCGTTCTGGAGCAACGAGGGGCGCGGCCTCTGGGTGCCGGGTGTGGACTCGGTCCGCAAGCTGGGCCGGTTCATTCTCCAGGCCGGATCGCCCGATTACTTCGCCACCATGGGGACACGGATCCTCAGGGGCCGGCCGTTCCTCGAGAGCGACCGGGCGAATACGCCTCGCGTGGTCGTCGTCAGCGAGGGAATGGCGCAGACGCTCTGGCCCGGGCGGGAGGCGCTGGGTCAGTGCGTCAAGATCGGCAGCGATACCATGCCCTGCTCCACGGTGGTCGGCGTCGCCGAAGAGATGCGGGTGCGCAATCTGGCCGAGGCGAGGGAGTACACGTACTTCCTGCCGATTGCCCAGTACGACAGTCCGCCTGATCCGCAGCTCTTCGCGCGGATTCGTGGCCGGACGGCCGAGCAGGCGGAGCCGCTCCGCCGGGCGCTCCAGCCGCTGATGCCGGGCGCGGCCTACGTCAACGTGGTTCCGCTGAGCAGGCTCGTCGACCCCAACCTTCGGTCCTGGCGGTTCGGCGCGACGATGTTCGTGGCGTTCGGAGGGCTCGCGCTGGTCCTGGCGGCGATCGGCCTGTACAGCATGATCGCGTACGACGTGGCGCAGCGCACCCGTGAGCTGGGCGTGCGGATCGCCCTCGGCTCCTCGGTCGGCCGGGTGGTCCGGCTCATCGTCACCGGCGGCCTGCGGCTCGTGGCCGTGGGGGTCGTGACCGGCACCGTGCTGGCCTTCTGGGGATCGCGCTGGATGGAAACGCTGATGTTCCGGCAGTCGACCCGCGATCCGTTCGTCTTTGGAGCCGTGGCGGTGCTGCTGCTCGCCGTGTCCGGGGCCGCCTCGATGGTGCCGGCCTGGCGCGCCGCGCGCGTGGACCCGAACGTGGCGCTCCGCCTCGAGTAAGGCATGCTGCTCCTTTGACCCAGAATCCACCGGCGGCGCAGATGACGTGTGCGGGTGTCTCAGCGCTCCCGGCCCGACAGCACCCGGCGCAGCCGGGTCGGCGTGAGGCCCAGCCGCCGGCGGAGCGTTGCGGTGAGGTGACTGTGGCTCGCGAACCCGAGATTGGCCGCGATGCGGGAGACACTGATGGCCTCACCCACCAGCGGCTCCAGCGCCAGCCGCTGCCTGAGCTCCATCCGGTAGGCGTGCAGCGACATCCCCGTTACCCGTCGAAACACCCGGCAGAGGTGAAAAGGCGAGACGCTCAGCCGGCGGGCCATCTCCGCCAGGGTGGTGCGCGCGCGGGCATGCGCGATGATATCGGCGCGCCCCCGCTCGACCAGGTCGAGGTGCGCATCGAATGAATCGCAGGGCCCCGGCCAGCCGCCCCGCGCGCCGTACGCTGCCCCGATCGCCTCAGCCACGATCCCGATTACCGATTCCTCCGCATAAAGCTCGTCCATTCCTCCCCGCTCCAGCCGGTGAAACAGAGCGCGCTGGCGGAGGTAGAGATCCGGAGGGCAGGGTGCGCAAGGGTGCCGGAAGGGCCGTTCGGCGTCACTGGCCCGCGCATCATGCACCACGGCGATCTCGCGCGCGAGCACCGACGTCAAGGCAAACCAGTCGCAGCGATCGCCGTCCGCCGAGAGCGGCGCGCGAGTGTACTCCTGGCCCTGGTTGTAGATCGTGATCACGTGCGGGTCGGCGACGAAGGCGCGCGATCCCGCATGCCGTATCCACACGCCGGTCCTCGGGAATACCACGAGCTGCCGTGCGATCGGTCCGCTGTCCCGGAACCTCGGGTCCCCCGACGGGCAGGTGAACGCGCCGACCTGTGCTGTTTCCGCCTGGAACACGATTCGGTCGAGAGGGCGCATCAGTCGCTGGTTGCTGGTTTTATTTTGCCGTACGACGCATCGTGCGGGCAGGATTCTGATAGCGGGTTGCCGCCCTTCCTCGTTGCTTGAAGCACACCCTGACGAAGCGAGTGCATCATGCTCGGATGGAGAGTGGCGGTTCTGCTGTGGGTGCCGGGCATCGCGATGGCCCAGCAGGCCAGCTCCGCGCTCGATTCGGTGGCGCAGGCCGCATGGACCAAAGGCGATTGGAGGACCGCGGCCAGCTCCTACTCAGCCCTCGCGGCACGCGACACCCTCAACCCCCAGTTCCGGTTCCGGCTGGGTGTAGCGCTCATCGGGCTCCGCCGCCACGCCGAAGCCAGGGCACCACTCGAGGCGGCGGAGCGGCTGGGGACGCCCGTGTCGCAGGCGGCGTTCCGGCTCGCGATCGCCGCGCCGGATCCGGATGTGGCCTCGAGGGAGCTGCGGCGTGCAACCGATGCAGGGCTAGCCCGGCTGCCCGTTCCGCCGCCGGCCGTGCCGGACCTCGAGCGCCTCAGGGCCGACCCGCGCTACGCGGAGTTCGAGAAGGCGATGGACCGCAACGCGAGGCCCTGCCTCCACGATGACCGCTACGGGGAGTTCGACTTCTGGCTCGGCACCTGGGACGTACGTCCCACGGGACAGCCGTCCGCCCCGCCGGCGCGCAACGTGATCACCAAGACCAATGACGGATGCGTAGTGCTCGAGTCCTGGACCGCGCCCGGCTCGGAGGGCCAGAGCTTCAACATCTTCGACCGCACCCGGGGGAAGTGGTTCCAGATCTGGGTCGACAACTCGGGTGGGTTGCACGAGTACTCCGGGGGGATCCGCGACGGCGCGATGGTGTACGAAGGGGAGATGCCCGCCCGGCGGCCCTCGACCGGCCGGGTGCGCACCCGACTCACGTTCACGCCGAGCGCCCGGGGGGTGAGGCAGTTCTCCGAGAGCACCAGGGACACTGGGAAGACCTGGCAGGTCAACTACGACCTGTTCTACACCCGGGCGGGTGCCGCGTCCCGGCCCTGATGGTGCTGCGTGATGTTCTTCACGAATTCCCTTTACGCCGTCTAAGCCCGTCTTTATGATTCGGATGCGGATGGAGGCCGACCCGGCCTCCGCCGACTCGGCACTCCCTCAGGGAAGGGGCGCCACCGATTCACGTGCCACCGGGTCCCGCCGCCTCGATTGGTGCCTCCCCGGTACCCCAGCCCCCGGTGCGTCTCCTGCTCCTTGAGGACAACCCGGCGGACACCCGGATCATTCAGGCGCTTCTCCGCGATTCATTCCCCGATGGATTCGTGCTGGATCGGCTGGACCGGACCGCCTGGCCGGTGGAGCCGCCCCACCCCCCGGTCGACGCGGTCCTGCTCGATGCGGGGAGTGGCTCGGTGTCGGAGGTGGTCGCGCGTGCCATCAGCGGAATGCCGGATGTGCCGCTCATCGTGCTCGCCGACGCGGAGAGCGAGGAAGATGCCCTGGCGGCCGTACGGGCAGGGGCGCAAGACCATCTGGTGAAGTCCCGCCTGACCGGACCCCTCCTGTCCCGCGTGATCCGCTACGCAATCGAGCGCAAGCGCGCCGAAGTGCGGTTGCAGTGGCTGACCCTCGCGGTGGAGCAGAGCCCCGCGGCGGTCCTCATCACCGATCCGCGGGGAATCATTGAGTACGTGAACGGGAAGTTCACCGAGATCTCCGGGTACACCGCGGCCGAAGCGATCGGCCAGTCCCCGCGGCTATTCAAGTCGGGTCTGACGCCGCCCGAGGTCTACCACGAGCTGTGGTCGACGATCCGCGCCGGCGAAAACTGGCACGGCACGCTGCAGAATCGTCGGAAGTCGGGTGAGCTCTACTGGGATTCGATTCGCATCTGGCCGATGCGGGATGCGCGTGGGTCGATCACGCATTTCGTCGCGGTCCAGGAAGACATCACCGACCGGCTGGAAACCGAGGCCGGCTTGCGCGAGAGCGAGCGCCGGGCGCAAACCCTGTTCGACACCGTGCACCTGATCGTGCTGGGGCTCGATTCGGCGGGCCGGGTGGATTATGTGAACCCGTTCTTTCTGCGTCTCACCGGCTATACCCGCGAGGAGGTCATCGGCCGGTCATGGATCGAGGGCTTCCTTCCGCACGAGCTGCACACCGAGCTGGAAACGGTGCTCCGTGAGCTCCTGGAGACCGAGGCGCACCCCCACTACCAGAACGCGATTCTGACCCGGTCGGGTGAGAAGCGGATGATCTCCTGGAGTAACACCGTGCTGCGGGACGGCACGGGACGGCCATCGGGCACGCTCAGCCTCGGCGAAGACATCACCGACGCCAGTCGGCTTCAGGAGCAGCTCCGGCACAGTCAGAAGATGGAGAGCCTGGGGCGCCTCGCGGGCGGGGTGGCCCACGACTTCAATAACCTCCTGACCGCGATCCTCAGCAACGCCGAGTTTCTGCGGGAGGATCTGCCCGCGGACTCGAAACTCGGCGGAGACGTGGACGAGATCCGGAAGGCCGCCGACCGCGCGGCGATCCTGACGCGGCAACTCCTGTCCTTCTCGCGGCGCCAGGTCGTGCAGCCCCGTCTGATCGATTTGAACGAAGTGGCCCGGGCGATGGACAAGCTGCTCCGGCGGCTGATCGGGGAGGACATCGAGCTCGTGAGCGCGCTCGCACCGGAGCCCTGGGCCGTCTGGGCGGATCCCGGCCAGATCGAGCAGGTCCTGGCCAATCTCGCGGTCAACTCCCGTGACGCGATGCCGAATGGCGGCAGGCTCACGATCGAGACCGCGAATCTCACTCTGGGCGCAGAGTATGCCGCGGTCCACCTCGGTGCCTCACCCGGGGACTACGTCATGCTCGCGGTGAGCGATACCGGGCACGGCATTCCGGACGACGCACGGCCGCAGATCTTCGATCCGTTCTTCACCACCAAACCCGAGGGCAAGGGCACCGGGCTTGGCCTGGCCACCGTCCACGGCATCGTGCACGCGTCGGGTGGGCACATCGGGGTGTACAGCGAGCCCGGCCACGGCGCTACGTTCAAAGTTTACCTGCCGCGGGCGACCGGCACGGCCGAGCCGCTGCCCGAAACGCCCCAGGGCGCGGCCCGCCGCGGAACCGAAACCGTGCTGATCGTCGAGGACGAGGCGCAGGTGCTCGAGGCCGCGTCTCGCACCTTGAGCCAGCTGGGGTATACCGTCGTGCCCGCGCCGGACGGCGTGGAGGGCCTGCGACGATGCGAGGAGCGTGGCGGGAGGGTCGACCTGCTGCTCACCGATATCGTAATGCCGAGAATGGGGGGCAGGCATCTCGCCGCGCTGCTTCGCGAGCGCTTTCCGCACATCAAGGTGCTGTACACGTCAGGCTATGCCGGTCATGCGGTGGTCCTCCACGAACTCCTCCCCGAGGATGCCGCGTTCCTTGCCAAGCCGTACGTCCCCGCCGACCTGGCTTTGAAGGTCCGGCAGGTGCTCGACTCGCCTTCGCAGCGGTAGCGGCCGCCGGGGCTACGGCGTTCGGTGCTGGCGACACCCGCCCCGAGGGGGTAGGTTGGGTGTGATCCAAATTCGCCACCTTCGAGGTGAATCGTCCGCTCCCCGCCCTCGGGAGCGACTGTGCGCTTCCCATCCGGCGGTATTCTCCCAATCCCGAGGACCGTATGAAGCTGAACCTCTCGCTGCTGCTGCTGGGTACCGTGCTCGCCGCCGCGTGCGGTGGGGAGCAGGCCGATCCACCGGAGGTCTCGGCGGCATCCGCCGACACGGTCGCGCTGGAAAAGATTCGGGCGGACTACGTCAGCCACTACAACATGGCGCATGCGCCCATCGTCGCCGAGTTCTACAGCGATTCCGCGATCTATCTCGGCGCTGATGGGTCGGTGGACGAGGGGAAGGCGGCGATTCTGGCGGGCCTGGAGGCGGCCATGGCCGGCAAGCCCACCCTCGGACTGGTCACAGACGAGACGATCCTCACGGGTGACCACGCGATCACCCGCGGCACGTACACGGTCGGATCCACTCCGCCCGGGGCCGCGAGTCCGACGAATATCGCCGGCAATTACATGACGTATTTCACGCGGGAGAACGGCGCCTGGAAGATCAGAGCCGTCGTGACGAACTATGACGCGCCGCCGCCCGAAGGCCTCCCGCGAGACACCACGACGTCACCGCTGCCGCCGGAGAACGGAACCATGAAGGATCTGGCCAACGAATTCGCCACGCACCACAACATGGGGCACGCCTCGGTGGTGGCCGGCCTCTTCACCGACGACGCGATCGTCGCGTTCCCGAACGCAAAGCCGGCGGTGGGCCGTGCCGCGATCGAGGCGGCGCTGACCGCCCTCATGGCTGAGGGGTCGCCGCAGATCACCATTCACGATGTGGGGACCACGCAGCTCGACGCGGAGTGGGCGCTCGACGGGGGCTGGTTCGAGGTCAAGTCGAAGACGGCTCCTGCGACCGCGGGCACTTACATGTTCCTGGCCCGCAAGGGCCCGGACGGCACCTGGAAGATCCACCGCGAGATCGCCAACATCGGTCCCGCCGCACCCTAGGCACCATGGTTCGACTGGCTCTGGCCATCTGTGTCCTTGCGCTTCCGGCGCCCGAGCGCGCCGGAGCGCAGGAGCAGCTTGGCACGATCAGCTTCCCCAATTCCGGCAGGCCGGAAGCCCAGACTCCGTTCATTCGGGGTGTGCTGCTCCTCCACAGCTTCCACTACGCCGAGGCCTCGGAGGCGTTCCGGCAGGCCCAGCGAGCCGACCGCGGGTTTGCCCTGGCGTACTGGGGTGAGGCGCTGACCCACACCCACCAGGTCTGGAACCAGCAGGACCTCGCGGCCGCCCGGGGCGTGCTCGCCCGCCTGGGGTCCACGGTGGACGCCCGCCGCGCCAGGGCTCCTACCACCCGGGAGCGGATGTATCTGGCCGCGGCCGAAGCGCTCTATGGCGAAGGCTCGAAGCCGCGGCGCGACACCCTCTACGCCAATGCGCTCGAGGCGCTGGTCCGTGCGCACCCCGGCGACGACGAGGCGAAAGTCTTCCTCGCGGTCGCCCTGCTCGGTTTGAACCAGGGCGTGCGCGACGTGCCGGCCTACGTGCGGGCGGGTGCCATCGCGGAGGAGGTGCTCGCCCGGAACCCGGATCACCCGGGAGCGGCGCATTTCATCATCCATGCGTTCGACGATCCCGAGCACGCGCCGCGCGGTCTCCACGCGGCGCGGCGCTATTCCGAGATCGCGCCGGGGGCCGCGCACGCACAGCACATGACGACGCACATCTTTCTGGCGCTGGGAATGTGGGACGAGGTGGCGAGCCAGAACGAAGTGGCCTCCGGACATCACCGGGACCGCTGGCGGGCGGGCCACAGCACCCACTGGCTCACCTATGGCTATGTACAGCAGGGCCGGTACCAGGCGGCCCGATCGCTTATCGCCCTGCTGACCGCGAACGCGGGCTCGCCGCCGGCTCCATACGCGCGAGGCCAGCTCGCGAACTTCCGGGCCCGCTACGTCCTCGATAGCGAGGAGTGGGACGGACCCGAGGCACGGTCGCTCGCCGCGGACACCGGGTTCGCGGGGGAAGACGGCTACGAGTACGCGACGTTCGCCGCGGGTTATGCGGCCGCGCGCCGCGGCGAGGGCGCTCTCGCGGCGCTGATGCTCGCGCGACTCGCCCGCGTGAACCGGAACGCCGCGAGCACCGTCAGGCCGGGCGAGGTCGGCAGTACGGTAGTGCCGGTGATCCTGGAGCTGGCGCTCCGGGCCGAGCTCCTGCGGGCGAAGGGAGCGCGGGACGAGGCGATCGCGCTGCTCCGCCGGGCCACCGCGCTCGAAGACGGCATGCCGGCCGAGTTCGGGCCGCCGGCCGTGGTGAAGCCGAGCCACGAGCTGCTGGCGGCCTTGCTGCACGAGAGCGGGCGGGCGTCCGAGGCGGTAGGGGAGTTCCAGCGCGCGCTCGAGCTGGGCCCGGGCCGGTCGGGGGCGCTGCTCGGGCTGGCGCGCGCCGCGGGGGCAGCGGGGCAGAGACCCGTCGCCTCCCAGGCCTACGGGACCCTGGCAACGAACTGGCACGCGGCGGACAGCGCGTTCCCGGCGCTCGCGGAGGCCCGGGCGGGAGCCGGCCCGCGTACCCCAGGAGCACCGGACGCCTAGGCCCCACCCGGCAGTTGGGCTCGGCGCAGCATCACCCGACCACCTCCGAGACCGGCGGCTCGGATTGTGATTGCCAGGCCCTCCGGCAGCGCTCCAGGAGGCGCGGCTCGCCGAGCCGCTGCGTGAGAGCCGAGAAAGAGGCCGTGGGCCCCCGCCACCGCAGCTCCTCGACGTCCTCGAAGAGGTCTGCGTCCGTCCGGAGCGTCGCCAGGCGCTTGAACAACAGCGCCGCCGCGCGATGGTCGCCCAGCACCTCCGCTGGGAAGTCCTCGATCGGGCCGTGCTTGTTGAGCAGCCGCGCGGCCGTCACGCCGCCGATGCCCGCGATGCCGGGGTAGCCGTCCGCGCTGTCGCCCACCAGAGCGAGGAAATCGGGAATCAACCCCGGCTCCACCCCGAACTTCTCGCGCACCCCATCGGCGTTCCGGATCGTCTTCTTCTTGCTGTCCACCTGCACCACCCGGTCGGCCTGGACGCACTGCGCGAGGTCCTTGTCCGGCGTCCAGATGCAGACCTTCTCCACGTTGTCGTGCTCGGCCGCGATGCGCGCCGCCGAAGCCAACCCGTCGTCCGCCTCCAGCTCCACCATCGGCCACACCGCGACCCCCATCGCCCCGAGCGCCTCTTCCAGCGGGTGGAACTGCGCCCACAGGGCGGGCTCGATCCCTTCGCCGGTCTTGTAGCCGGGCCAGAGGTCGTTGCGGAACGACTCGATCACGTGGTCGGTGGCCACGCCCACGTGGGTGGCCCCGGACTCGATCAGCTGGAGCACGGTGTGCAGCACACCGGTGACCGCTCCGAACGGCTTGTCCTCGCCCTCGGTGAAGCGGCGTGCGCCGTAGAAGTGACGGAACAGCTCGTAGGTGCCGTCGATGAGGTGGACGATCACAGCCGTTTTCCCTTGAATCTCCCCGGAACCGCCGGTGGATCGCCGAGGCCGCCTATGGCGCTTTTCGCTCGGCCGCCTGCCAGGCTCCCCGCCGCATCGGCACCCGCATGGCCCCGGCGGCCTCCAGGCGGTCGAAGAGACGGCTGCGCATCTCCCCGACACGCTCCTGGTGCTCCGGAGCCTGGGCCAGGTTGGAAAGCTCGTGCGGATCGGTGCGCAGGTCGTACAGCTCTTGGACGTCCCATATCCCGTGATAGAAAATGTATTTGTACCGATCGCCCCGGAGCGCGAAGGTCGTCGGCGTATGGGGGAACGCGTATTCCCAGTAGTATTCGTAGAGAAACTCGCCTTCCGCGGCGATCGTCCGGCCCCGGAGCGCCGGAAGGAAGGAGCGCCCGTCCATCTCGGGACGCCCGGCGATCCCGGCCAGCTCCAGGACGGTGGGCGCGACGTCGATATTCCGCACCAGCGCGTCGACGGTCGAGCCGGGCGCGATCAGCCCGGGCGCATACGCCAGCATGGGGATGCGCATCGACTCCTCGTACGCATGGCGCTTGTCGATGAGTCCGTGCTCGCCCAGGAGAAAGCCGTTGTCGCCCATGTAGAGCACGAGCGTGGAATCCGCCAGCCCCGACTGGTCGAGGTAATCGAGCACCCGTCCCACGCTTTCATCCATGGCCAGGAGCGTCTCGGCGTACCGGCGATAGAACTCGTCGAAGACCATTCGCCCGTGGTACATGTAGTCTACGCCATGCCAGCTGTTTCGCTGTTCCCGCACCCAGCGCGGCTTGTTCCGGTAGTTCGCCTCCGTATTGGCCATGCTCTCGGGGTAGGGAATCGTCGCGGCGGCGTAGCGTCCGCGATGCCGCGGTGCCGGGACGAACTCGGCGTGCACGGCCTTGTGCGACAGGGTCAGGAAGAACGGGCGCTGCGGCGTGGCGCGGCGATGCTCCCGGATCCACTCCAGCGCATGGCCCGTCAGAAGGTCGGTGGTGTAGCCGGACGCCGCTCGTCGGATACCGTCGATGTTGAGCTCCGGGTCGGTGTACACCCCTTGTCCCCGAAAGCTCACCCACCGGTCGAACCCCGGCTGCGGGGAGTCGTCATCCTCGCCCATGTGCCACTTCCCCACGTAGGCCGTGACATAACCCGCCCGGCGCAAGTGCTCAGGGAAGAAGACGGTCCCCCTGGGGATCGGAGAGGCATTGTCCACCACGCCGTGCCGGTGCGCGTACTGACCGCTCAGGATCGAGGCCCGGCTGGGCGAGCAGAGCGAAGTGGTGACAAAGGC